>Ga0190271_10002382_pt1 | contig 11357 bp, 8 predicted proteins | sample Popmic356T_FD_133747 | JGI IMG/M metagenome (GOLD analysis project Ga0190271, IMG submission 133747) | Populus adjacent soil microbial communities from riparian zone of Weber River, Utah, USA - 356 T | ecosystem: Environmental > Terrestrial > Soil > Riparian zone | place: USA: Utah | collected...
AACTCGGAAGTGAAAACGCTCCGCGCCGATGATAGTGTGGCAGCTGCCATGCGAGAGTAGGTCACTGCCAGGGTCCTAACAAAGAAGCCCCCGTCACGAAAGTGGCGGGGGCTTTTTCTTTGGTTCAGCGGATCGCCGCGGGTGCGAGGGCGCGCCGGGCGAGAAGCTGCAGGTGACCGAGCGAAGACAACATGGCGTGCACGGCATGCAGGTAGCCCAGGCCGTTCAACTCCATGAGAACGGTGCCATCCAGCGCCCGTAGCTTCTTTTCTTCGACCGCATGCAGCCCGCCGATCTTGCGTGACGGACTGTCCGGAGCCTTGAGCTCCAGCTGTATCGGTTGGATCAAGTCCAGTGAGGTGAGCCTGTCGACGAAGTCGCGCGTCTTCTGCTCGCCGTCCACCAGGTCGGCAAGCAGCGCAAGTTTGTGCCGCAGATAAGGAGTCTCGGCGCCGTTGGCATCGAACAGTGCTTCGCCAGCCGAGTCCTGAACCCCGGGGTTGTCCAGGTCGATGCAGGGAATCAGGCCCTTCTCGCCTGCGGGATTATCCGCACGTCCTACGAAGAAGGGCTGTCTGCCGATATTGAGAGGTACGGTCACGCTGTTCCAGCGATCGTCGCGCCAGTACAAATTCTGATCCGGGTTGACTCCGAACAGCGCGACGGGAATCAGTGGCCCACTTTCACTGCCCTTGGTGAAGGCAATCGGGTACTCGATGACGAGACGCGGGATCTCGCTGAGCGCCACGGCGCACATGGTTACGTCCTTGCAGGAGGAAAACGCCTGCTCTTCCAGGACGCGGAGTTTCTGGTGGGCCACACGGTCGAGATGGGATAGCTTCATGCCCCAATGATTACAGATTGCGCGCCACTCGTGGCAAACGCAGTCGCGACGAGTGGTCCGCAGCCGGGAACGATGCGAAGATCGAGCGCAATGGAATCGGCGCAAAACGTGCGCCGACGTGACGCCTGCAACCACAAACATGCCGCATATCTCCCGACGCATGCGTGAACTGACCGGCTGTCGTCCCGATCAGTTGCCGCTCGAGGACCTGCTCGTCTCGGCCGAGCCTTGTGTCCTTCGAGGCCTGGTCGCGGAATGGGGAATTACGCGCGCGGGCCTGCGTTCCGACCAGGATGCCATGACCTACATCCGGTCCTTCTATAACGGAAAGACCGTTGGTACTTCGATCGGCGCTCCCGAAATCGCGGGACGGCTCTTCTATAACGAAGATTTCACGCAGCTCAATTTCGTCAGCCAACGCGCACAGATGGACGAGTTCCTCGACACGATCCAGGCGCATCTTGCTGATGAGCGGCCACCGACTATGTACATGGGATCCACGCTCATCGATTCGTGCCTGCCTGGCTTCCGCCAGGACAACGATCTTGGGTTCGCCGCGCACGGCATCGATCCGCCGCCGGCGATCTGGATCGGCAATCGTACGATCGCCTCCTGCCACTACGACGCACCTAACAATATTGCCTGCTGTGTCGTGGGCAAACGCCGGTTTACCCTGTTTCCTCCCGAGCAGATATTCAACCTGTACCCGGGCCCGCTTGAACCTACGCCGGGAGGCCAGGCGATCAGCCTCGTCAATTTCGAAAACCCGGACTTCGAGAAGTTTCCGAATTTTCGCGCGGCACTCGAGGCTGGCCAGGTTGCCGAAGTCGGACCAGGAGACGCGGTGTTCATACCCAGCATGTGGTGGCACCACGTTCAGGGCTTGAGCGCGTTCAATACCCTGGTGAATTATTGGTGGACCATGGTCCCCGCGTTCATACCGACGCCGATGAATTGTCTCTATCACGCAATCTGGACGATGCGCGATCGACCGGAGAACGAGAAGCGCGCATGGAAACATGTTTTCGACTATTACGTGTTCGGCGCTGCCGGCCTTGCGGGAGACCACTTGCCCGAGCAGGCACGCGGCGTCCTCGGGCCGATGACCGACGATCAGGCACGCTTCATACGCGCCATGCTGATAAACAAGCTGAACCGGTGAAGCACCATTGGCGTTTTACCAGCAACCACGGGCGGTGATCCTTCGTGATCGAACGCATCAGCTCCTGGAACTGAAGACTTCGCGCTCATGAATCTCGCACTTCATCCGGACTTCCAGATCCAGAAACTCAATATCGGCCGCGAGCAGGCGCCGCTAATCGTGATCGACAATCTGGCTGCAGACGCCGATAAATTGGTGGACCTCGCAGCGGGCAAGCTGTTCGGCGACGTGACCAGCCACTACCCCGGTGTTCGCGCGAAGGTTCCGCTTTCCTATCACCAATTCATCATCGAGCAGCTTGGTGGTGTGCTTGCCGAATACTTCGGACTGAGCACCGGCACCGTACGTTTCACCCATTGCCATTTTTCGCTGGTTACCACTCCGCCGGACAAGCTGGCTTTTCTGCAACGCATTCCGCACGTCGATTCGCTCATCAATGACGAGCTCGCGTTCATCCACTATCTATTCAAATCGAAGCTGGGTGGCACGGCGTTCTACCGGCATCGAGCCACGGGATTCGAGTACGTGGATCAGGCGCGCAGGCCTGAATATGCGCGTCACCAGGAACAGGAAAAGATCGGCCCGAATAGTCCGCCCGCTGAATACATAAACGGCGATACGCCTCTTTATGAGGAAATTGCACGGCAGGAGGGGGTCTTCAACCGGATGCTGGTCTATCGGCGCACGTCGCTCCATTCGGGGTCGATTTCCCGTGATTTCGTCGTGGACATGAATCCTCGTACCGGCCGGCTCTCGGTCAACGGCTTCCTTGCCTGAAGGGGCGGCCGCCCCGCGGTCTCGCCTGACCATTGCTGCGACTGGCGGCCTGAAACTGTTGTTTTTTTCTGATTGCACTCCAAGCGGGCGCTGACACGCCTGTCGCTGCCTGTCTCTGCCTGTCCTCTAAGGACATGATTTTGCGGAGAAAGACATTTGGGTTTTGGCAGTCGGGCACGAATATTTCCTCCGCACCTGGCCGTGGACTTTTGTACACAGGGTGAATATCCTCCGCTGCAGTACGAGGGGGACGCGCATCTTGCGCATTACTGATTCGAAGCCAATCGGGCGACGTTCTGTCGCGCCTATTGAGTCTGCGGAACATGCAGATCCCCCGCCGTTCGGTCGACTAGTTCGACACAACCTTGATTCGTTCCGAGGTTGATTCCTGTTTCTTTCGTTCCACGGTTAATCGTGTTTTCACAACGACTAGATGTACGAGTGCGGAGGACATCTGACTATGAAATTCAATCCCAAGGCTTTGCCCTTAACTTCGAGAGCGCTGTTCACCATCGTCGGTGGCGCCGTTCTCATCAACCCTGTTTATGCTCAAGAACAATCGACCGAAGAACTAGAAGAGGTCGTCGTCACGGGCTTGCGCGGAAGCTTGAAAGCTTCGATGGACATCAAGCGTGATGCGGCCGGCGTGGTCGACGCGATCAGCGCGGAAGACATCGGCAAGTTCCCTGACACCAACCTCGCGGAATCGCTCCAGCGCATCCCTGGCGTGTCGATCGATCGTCGCAACGGCGAAGGCTCACAGGTCACGGCTCGCGGCTTCGGTCCGCAGTTCAACCTGGTGACGCTCAACGGCCGCCAGATCCCGGGCGCGGACGGCTTCTCGAACGGCGACATCACCACCGGCGGCAACGGCGCTGGTACTCGCTCGTTCAACTTTGCCCAGCTCGCTTCCGATGCAATCAGCGGAGTCGAGGTCTACAAGACCGGTCGCGCTGACATCCCGACGGGTGGTATCGGCGCTGCGGTCAACATCAAGACCGCGCGTCCTTTTGACAGCGATGGAATGGTTGCGAGCATGGGCGCGAAGGGCGTCTACGACAACTCGTCACCGTTCGACAGCGACATCACTCCTGAAGTCTCCGGCATCTTCAGCTATGCCAACGATGCCAAGACCTGGGGCGTCGGCTTGAGTGCCAGCTATCAGGAACGTCACGGCGGTTCCATCCAGTCCACGGTGAATGCCTGGAACATCTCAGAGTGGACTGGCACTTCGGAAGCACTTCGTCCGGGGGCAGTGGTGACCAATGCTCCGGCTTTGGGTCAGCTCTACGGTCTGCCCAACGACATCCGCTATGCGTTCTCGAACTTCGAGCGTGAGCGTGTCAATGCGCAGGGCGTCGTGCAGTTCGCACCGACCGATGCATTGACCTTTACGTTGGACTACACGTTTGCCCAGAACGAACTCGTGGAAGATCGCGGCGAGCAGACGATGTGGCTGCAGCGAAACGGCAGCTTCACGCACCTCGAGTTCGACACGGGCGAAGGCGTCGCCACGCCGACCTTCCTGCGCGACATCGTTGGCGGAAAGGACTTCGGGTTCGAGCAGCAGCGCAACATGCAGCAGAACAACCTGGACTCGATCGGGTTCAACGCTGAATGGCAAATCACCGACTCGTTCGGCCTGACGCTCGACGCTCACAACTCGCAATCCGAAAGCCTTCCCAATGACCCGGCGACTGGCGGCAGCGCCACGTTCTTCAGTTTCGCGGGCACGAATTGCGCCCTTGGCGTCTGCACGGGCGCTTGGGCGCAGGAACAGTCCTTCAACAATGGTCTGCCGCTTGCCGGCCGCACCTATTTCACCTCGGTTGATAACGCCGTAGCGAATGTGGGCGGTACCGTGAATCCTGCATTCACTGCAGATCAACTCGCTTCGCAGATGCTGCGCGTCTGGGGGACAGAGCAGACTTCCGAAGTGAATGAAGCCCGTCTCGACGGCAAACTCGACTTCGAGAATGGCCGCTTCCAGTTCGGCGTTGACTTCCGCACGGTGGAAATGACCCGCAGAACCAGCCAGGGCGAGGCCGTGCTCGGTGACTGGGCCGCGGGCGATGCCGGCGAAGTTCCTGGAATGACTGCTCTGCTCACGCCGTTCAGCATGACCGGACTGTTCAACGACTTCGGCGTTGCTGGTGCTGCTCCGAATGCGTGGCGCGGCAATGCGACGGACCTCGCCCGTTGGGCGCTTGGGCCCGAAGGCGTGCATCCTGTCTCGGGACGCAAGTACAACTGGAATCGCAACAACACCACGACTCCGGATGGCGTGCTGTCGGTCGATCCGGCGCTCGATAATGACAACTCGATCGAGGAAGAAGTCCAGGCGGCATACATCCAGATCGCCCTGAAGGGCGAGCTCGGTGACATGCCGACCAACACGTTACTCGGCGTGCGTTATGAGAAGACGGAACTCGCTTCCACGTCGAACATCAACATTCCAACTGCCATCGTCTGGACGGCGAACAACGACTTCACGCTCGCACGCACTGCGAATGTTGAGCCGTTTACGGAAGAGTTCGAGTACAGCCACGTGTTGCCGAGCCTCGACTTCGACATCGGTCTGACCGATGAGTTGAAGGGCCGTGTTTCGTACAGCAAGACCATCGCTCGTGCCAACTACGGCAATCTGTACGCGGGCGGTACCGCCAACACTCCGACCGGGTCGATCCTGGTGTCCCCGACGACACAGGCGTCTGCGAATTCGCAGAATCCTTCGCTTGCGCCGCTGGAATCCGACAACCTGGACCTGAGCGTCGAGTACTACTTCTCTGATAGCGGCTACGTCTCGGTAGGCTGGTGGGAGAAGCGTGTCGACAACTTCATCGGTACCCAGGTCGTGCAGGAAAACTTGTTCGGCTTGCTCGACCCAACCTCGGGACCGGATGCTCAATCAGCACTCGACTTCCTGACAAGCGCTCAATGTTTGGCGCAGGTCGCTGCGGCAGATGAGGCAACGGGCTGCTCGGCAAACGACACGGCATTGTTCGCCGCGCTCGCCATGCTGCGCCATCCGACGGAGACCGGCGGCCTCGCGGCCTACAACGGCACCTCCGACCAGAGTCTTGCCCTCGAAGAAAATGCGTTATTCGACCACGTGGGCATAGCCGCACGTGGAGATGAGCCGTACATCTTCGCGAACCAGCGTCCCGTCAACCAGGAAGCCGCACGAATCCATGGATGGGAGATGGGTGGTCAGTACTTCTTCGGGGAGACTGGCTTCGGCGTGCTCGCGAACTACACGTTCGTGCGCGGCGACGTCAACTTCGACGATTTGGCGCCTCCTGGCACTCAGCAGTTCGCGCTCCTCGGACTCAGCGACACGGCGAATCTGGTGTTGATGTACGAGAAGTTCGGTCTCACGGCTCGTGTCGCCTATAACTGGCGCGACAAGTTCCTCGCGGCGACGAACCAGAACGGGTCGAATACCAATCCGTTCTATGTGGATGAGTACGACCAGATCGATCTGAGCGTCGGCTACGACATTTCGGAGAAGATCTCGGTCAATCTGGAAGCCATCAACCTGACCGGCAATGACATTCGCTGGTTCGGGCGTTCCGAGAAGCAGTTGGTCCGGCTCGAAGATGCGAGCCCCCGATATGCGCTCGGAGCTCGTTACAAGTTCTGATCCACTGCACGCATATGCAGGGGTTTTCAGAACCTGATAACTGCTGGTAGAAGTGAAGGAGGCCGCTGTCAATCAGCGGCCTCTTTCCATTTGAGGCTTACTAAATGACCAATCACGTGATGCTCAACAACGTCGCCCACAAGGATCTGCGGGTGATCACCCGCCATGGCGCGGAATTCGGTGACGATATCGGAACGGTGCTCACGTTCCCGACCGAGTACGCGGACATGCAGCGGGAATACCCGATCTTCTTCCGGAAGGATGCGACGTCCGGCGAGTACCAGTCCGTTGCCCTGCTGGGTTTCTCCAAGAACGAAAACCTGTTCCTCGACGGTACTCGATGGAACGCAGGTTATATCCCGGGGATCATCGCCCGCGGTCCTTTCCTGATCGGCTTTCAGGAGCAGGTGATCGATGGTGAGCCGCGCAGAGAGCCGGTGATTCACCTGGACCTCGATCATCCGCGCGTCAGCCGCACGGAAGGCGAGGCAGTGTTCCTGCCGCATGGCGGCAACAGCCCCTATCTCGACCAGGTCGCGCTGGCGCTGCGCGGCATGCGCGATGGCCTGGAAGTCAGCAAGGCAATGTTTGCCGCTTTCCAGGACCTCGATCTCATCGAGCCGGTCAAGCTCGACATCAAGTTGACGGCCGAGGAGTCTTACAGCGTGTTGGGACTGCACACGATCGATGTGCGCAAACTCGCGCAACTCGATGGCCAGTCACTCGAACGGTTGAACCGTTCGGGGTTTTTGCAGGGCGCCTATCTCGTGACCGCCTCGCTGGGCAACGTACGCAAGCTCATGAACCTGAAGCGGCGCGCCGCGGCCAAAAACGTCCCCGCGTAATCATGAGCGACACAGAGATTCGCAGGCTGGTCATCGCGGGGGGCGGCACCGCTGGCTGGATCGCAGCGGCGGCCTTGTCGCATCAGTTCCACGGCATCCTCGACATCACGCTCGTGGAATCCGAGGAAATCGGTACGGTGGGAGTTGGAGAGTCGTCGATTCCTCCGCTTCGAACATTCCACCGGCTGCTCGGCATCGACGAGCAGGAGTTCATGCGAGCCACCGCGGCGACGTTCAAGCTGGGCATCCTGTTCGACAACTGGCGAAAGCCAGGCGACACCTATATTCATTCATTCGGCACCACGGGCCAGTCGACGTGGGCCTGCGAGTTTCACCATTTCTGGCTGCACAGCCTCACCCGGGGTATTCAATCCGACCTCGGTGCATATTGCCTCGAGCACGAGGCAGCGAGAGCCGCGAAGTTTGCGACGTCGCCCCAGGCGGCAATCAACTATGCCTACCATCTCGACGCCAGCGTCTACGCGAAATTCCTGCGCAAGTTCGCGGAAAAATTCGGCGTGCGTCGCGTCGAGGGAAAGATCAAGGAGGTCAGGCAGAATTCCGCATCGGGGTTCATCGAAGGACTCGTGCTCGAGTCGGGCCAGGCCATCGAAGGTGACTTCTTCATCGACTGCACCGGCTTTCGCGGCCTGCTGATCGAGCAGACGCTGCACGCAGGTTACGAAGACTGGAGCCACTGGCTGCCGTGCGATAGCGCGGTCGCCGTGCAGACGGAATCGACCGGCCCGGCAGTTCCGTACACCCGCGCGATCGCGCACGAAGCCGGATGGCGCTGGCGCATTCCGCTGCAGCATCGCGTCGGCAACGGACTGGTCTATTGCAGCCGCTACCTGTCCGACGCGGATGCGACAGAGAAGCTGCTGCGAGAGGTCGAAGGCAAGCCGATCGTCCAACCGCGCGTCATCAAGTTTCGCGCGGGCCGGCGTCGCAAGGTCTGGCACAAGAACGTGCTGGCGCTCGGACTCGCCAGCGGTTTCGTCGAGCCGCTGGAATCGACGAGCATCCATCTGATCGTGACCGGCGTGACGCGGCTCATCCATCTCTTTCCGTTCAGCGGCGTCTCGCAGTCGCTCATCGAGCAATACAACAACGATGCCGTCACGGAGCTGGAGAAAATCCGCGACTTCATCGTGCTGCATTACTACGCGACCGAGCGTGACGACAGCGCCTTCTGGCGCTTCTGCGCCGGCATGGAAGTTCCGGAAAGCCTCGCGCACCGGTTGCGCATGTTCCGCGAGCGCGCCCACGTCTGGCAGCGGGATGGCGAGCTCTTCCGTCTGGATTCATGGATGCAGGTGATGATCGGCCAGGGCATCAGGCCCGAGCATTACCATCCTCTGACGAGAGGCCTGAAAGATCAGGATCTCACGCGCTTTCTCGACACCATCCGTTCCTCGATTCGCCAGGCGGTGGACGCCATGCCGCCGCACCAGCAATTCGTCGACCACTACGCGCGGGCGAGCGACTCCATCTGGACAACGTCCGCGGCGAAGTAACGGTCGCGAACGTCAGGCGCTGATCGCGTCGTACACCACGACGCGATCCCAGAGATGGGCGCAGTCGGCCACGAATTTCTTGTGGATGGGATGGTCCTGGTAGACCTTCTGCCCGGCCGCGTCGTCAAAGAAAAGAATTTCCGACGCGCTGTAGCTGTTGTCGACGACATCGCGCTTTTCGGTGCTTGCGGGCACGCCGAAATGCACGGCGCGCACGGTCTCGATTTTCGCGAGCGTGCGCAATCCTTCCAGCAATCGCGCGAGATCTTCCTTCGCCGCCGGATTCTTCAGCCAGAAGAAGACGTGGTGAACGAGTTTCGGGATGTTGTTCACGGCGGGGGATGCTCCGGCGGTCGTCGCGGCCACGGTGGCGGCTGCTGCAAGGAAAGTCCTTCGTGTGTTCATGAGAGCTCCGGGGTAAGCGCCACCTGCGGGGCGCTGAGCCTGTTGTAGGCGGTCTCGAGTTCCTTGCGGAACCGTTCGTTGTTCATCAGCGCGGACGGCAGTACGGACTCGCAGACCGCAAACCTGGGCAAGTCCGAACGCGCATCGCCGCTGCAGGCCGCGCCGATGCCCGCCAGTCGCTCGGCATCCGGATCGACGATGGGGATCCCGGCCTTGGCCTGACGCACGATGAAACGCATCCAGGCGGCAATCGGCATCAGCAGCCGATGGATGGGACGGCCGGCCTGAAGGGCATCAGCAATAGTCACCACGAGTCTGACGGGAAGCTTCTTCGAGCCATCCCAAGCGATCTGACTCAACAGGTGGCGTATGCCGGGATTGCGAAATCGGGCAAGCACCGCCGAGATGTGGTGTTCCACATCGAACCCTGGGGTTGCTCCGAGGCTCGGCGCCAGGTCTTCGATCATCATCAGCTCGACGAACTGCGCCAGTTGCTCGTCGCGCATCGCGTCGGCGACCGACTCATGCCCACGCAGCAGGCCCAGGTAGGCGAGCGTGGAATGCGGGCCGTTCAGCAGCCGGAGCTTGGCGAGATCGTACAGACCCACGTCTTTCGCCAGCGTGACTCCAACCGACGCCCAATCGGCATCCCGCATGACCGCCACGTCTTCCACTACCCATTGGGTGAACGGCTCGCGTTGAATGGGCCAGGCATCGAGAACGCCGGTGATTTTTTCCGCACGTGCGCGCAACGCATCGTCGGTGGCCGGCGTGATGCTGTCGACCATGGTGCGGGGACAGGTGACTTCCGCTTCGATCCACCGTGCGAGGTCGGTGTCGGAACTGCGCGCGAACGCGACCAGGGCGCGCTTGAGCACCGTTCCGTTGTCCGGTAGATTGTCGCAGCTCAATACCGCGTACGGCGGGATTCCCTGCGCGCGTCTGCGCCGCAGGCCTTCGACGAGCCAGCCGATGGTGCTGCGTGGCCTGCCCGGGTTGGCGAGATCGTGCGCGATGTCGGCGTTGGCCGGATCGAGCTGATTGTTCGCGTCGAGGCAATAACCTTTCTCCGTCACGGTGAGCGAAACGATGCGCGTATCGCGCGTGGCCAGGCGCGCGAAGGCCGCGTCGGTATCCGTGGCGCCCACCAGCAACTCGCGAATTGCGCCGATCACCCGGGCGCGCGGTGCGGCACCGAGCTCCACCAGCGTGTACAGGCCCTGCTGCTGCGCCAGCGCGTCGCGCAGGCCGGTACTCTTCAGCGAGAGCGCGGAGATCGCCCAGCGCTTGTCCGAGTGCAGCAGCGTGTCCACGTAGTAGGCCTGGTGCGCCCGGTGGAACGCGCCCGGACCGATGTGGACCATGCCGATGCGCGTCGCGCCACGGTCATAGGTCGGGAGGATGGTGCCCGAACGAACGGAATGCAGACTCGCCTCGGAGAGGCGCGGCGGACTCATCAGGACCTCGTTGATAGACTAACTAATGATTGTGGCGCGGCGTCTTCCGTGCGACACCGCGGTACTTCACCGCCATTTCCATGACGGCGCCGCTGTCGAGTTGTCCGACCGTCGAGCGATACAGCTCTTGCCAGGGCGTGGCGCTCTCCGGTACGGGTGGCAATCCTTTGCTCTTGCGTCGCGCGATCTCCTCGTCGCTCACCAGCATGTCACAGCTGCCGGCGGCGAGGTCGATGCGAATCCTGTCCCCGGTCCGCAGCCACGCGAGTCCGCCGCCCGCGGCGCTTTCCGGAGAACAGTTGAGAATGGAGGGGCTGTCCGAGGTTCCGGACTGGCGGCCGTCGCCCAGCGTCGGAAGACTCATGATGCCGCGCTTCAGCAGCGCATCCGGCGGCTGCATGTTGACCACTTCAGCCGAACCGGGCCAGCCCAGCGGACCGGACCCGCGGATCACGAGGATGGTGTTCTCGTCGATGCCGAGCGCCGGATCGTTGATGCGTTCGTGGTAGTCCGTGGAACCGTCGAACACGACCGCGCGACATTCGAAACAGTCGCCCTGGCCAAGATAACGTTGGCGAAACTCCGGGGAGATGACGCTGGTCTTCATGATGGCGAAATCGAAGAGATTTCCCTTCAGCACGAGAAAGCCTGCCTTCTCCTGTACCGGGTTTTCGTAGGTCGTGATGACTTCGCGGTCCACTGCCGCA
>Ga0190271_10002383_pt1 | contig 11357 bp, 8 predicted proteins | sample Popmic356T_FD_133747 | JGI IMG/M metagenome (GOLD analysis project Ga0190271, IMG submission 133747) | Populus adjacent soil microbial communities from riparian zone of Weber River, Utah, USA - 356 T | ecosystem: Environmental > Terrestrial > Soil > Riparian zone | place: USA: Utah | collected...
CAGGCGGCAACCAAGGCCACTGCCGACAATGAGAAAAAGCCGAGACCGCGCCGCGTCATGCGGCGATTGGGCTGCGTTGGCACTGACAAACTCCCTTCAGGAACGGGCCGCGCCGAGGCCCTCCGACAGCAACCGGACGGCGGCGGCCGAGGAAGGCCACCTAAACGACGCCGGCAACATTGCCAATTGTAAATGCATCGGCCACCCGGTTTCGAGCCACGGCCCGATCTTGGCCTACCGACCTGACGGGAATTGTCAGGTATCGGTCAGCCGACGGCGCCCGGCGAGGGCATCGCGTCCGCTTCGGCGTCCGCCGCGCCGCGGCGCCCGAGGCGCGAAATCCACTGCTGGAAGTCGTCGACGACCGTGAACATCGCGGGGACGATGAACAGGCTCATGACCGTCGAGACGACCAGGCCGCCGATGACGGCCACGGCCATCGGCGCTCGGAAGCTCGGATCGCCGGCCCACCCCATCGCGATCGGGGTCATGCCCGCGACCATGGCAATCGTCGTCATGACGATCGGCCGCGCGCGCTTCGAGCACGAATCGATCAGCGAGTCGAACCGCGACATGCCCTGATCGCGCTGCGCCATGATCGCGTACTCGACGATCAGGATGGAGTTCTTCGACACGATGCCCATCAGCATCAACAGGCCGATAAGGGAGTTGATCGCGAGGTCGTAGTCGAACACGAACAACGCGAGAACGGCCCCGCCCGCGGACGGCGGCAGCGCGGCCAGGATCGTGACGGGTTGAATGAACTTGTGGAACAGCATGACGAGCACGGCGTAGATCGACAGCACGCCGACGGCCATCGCGAGGGCGAACTCGCCGAAGATCTCGCGGATCCAGCGCGCGTCGCCCGTCGGCACCAGGCGCACGCCGTCCGGCAAGTTGGTCAAGGACGGCAAGGCCTCGATCGCGGCCATCGTGTCGCCGAGCGCCAGGCCGTTCAAGTCGACGTTCAGCGTGACGTTGCGGCTGCGATCGACGCGGGTGATCTGCGCGGGGCCCGCGCCGAGCGAGACGTCGGCGATGTTCATGAGCGGCACGGGGCCGTTGCGGCCCGGCACGGACAAGAGCTGCAGACGCTCGAGATCGCTGCGCGACGTATCGTTCAGACGCACGAGGATCGGAATCTGCCGGCTATCCAGGTTGAACTTCGACAAGCTCGTGTTGACGTCGCCGCTCGTCGCGATGCGCGTGACGAGGCTCAGCGTTTCCGTCGTGACGCCGAGCTCGGCGGCGCGTTCCGGCAGCGGCCGAATCACGATCTCGGGCTTTTGCAGCGCCGCACTGCTCGTGATCATGCCGAGGCCGGGCAGCGCACGGATCTCGCGCTCGGCGTTGGCGGCCGCGAGGTTCAGCCGATTCGGTTCGTCGCCGGCGAGCGTAACCTGGAGCCGGCTGCCGCCGCCCCCACTGCTGAATTGGAACCGCGCTCCCGGGATGTCCCGGAGGATCTCAGTGGCTTTGCGCTCGAAGATCTGCTGCGCGCCCCGCGTGCCGTCGGGGTTGTCGAGCTGGATGACCATCGAGCTGCGGCGGACGTTGCCCGCCGAGCCGCCGCCCGTCGGGCTGTTGCCGCTCGTCGCGCTACCGACCGTCGTATAGACGCTGCGAACTTCGGGCAGGGTCTCGAGCTTCATACGCGCGGCTTCGGCGACGCCCAGCGTGTCTCTTAGCGATGCGCCCGGCGCGAGCTCGACGCTCAACGTCGTGAAGCCGTTGCTGCCGGCCGGCGAGAAAGCCGTCGACAGGAACGGACCTAGGGCGAGCATCGAGCCGATCGCGAAGGTCGCGACGCCAAGCGTGGTCCAACGATGTGCGAGACACCAGCGGACACGCTCGAGATACCACGTCATGATGCGTGCCGGTTGTTCCGGCCGGTGGTGGGGCTTCAGGAAATAGGCGGCCATCATCGGCGTCAGCGTCCGCGCGACGAGCAGCGAGCACAGAACGGCCACGACGACCGTGAAGCTGAATGGGCCGAAGAACTCGCCCGCAATGCCGCTCATGAACGCGACGGGAATGAACACGGCGCAGATCGTCAGCGTCGTCGCAACGACGGCGAGGCCGATCTCGATCGCCGCGTCCATCGCGGCTTCCATCGGCTTCTTGCCCATGCGCAGATGCCGCACGATGTTCTCGACCTCGACGATCGCATCGTCGACCAAGATACCGACGACGAGCGAAAGCGCGAGCAGCGTCAAGATGTTCAGCGTGTAGCCGAGCACCCAGATCGCCCAGAACGTCGGAATGATCGACAGCGGTAGCGCGATCGCGGAGACGGCCGTCGCGCGCCAATCGCGCAAGAATAGAAAGACGACGATGATCGCGAGAACCGCGCCTTCGACGAGCATCTCCATCGACGCGTCGAAGGATTCCTGAATGTAGCCGACCTGCGAGCTCGCCTCGGCGAACTTGACCTGCGGATACTCGCTCTGCAGCTCCTCGACGATCGCGCGCGCGTCTTTCGCGACGTCGAGCGCGCTCGCGCCCCACGAGCGCACGATCTGGAAGCCGACGACGGGCTCGCCATCGAGCAGCGCGGCCGAGCGCTGCTCGCCGGCCTGGTCGCGAACCTCCGCGATGGTGTCGAGCCGCACGGAGCGGCCATCGGGTAGTGCAATCGGAAGAGCGCGAAGGTCGTAGACCGAGCTGATCGTACCCGTCGTGCGAACGGTCTGCTCAAGGCCACCCAAGCGACCCTCGCCGCCCGGATACTCGGCCTGAATCCGGCGCAGTTGCCGTGACACGTCGCTGGCCGTCGCACCGAGCGCCGCCATGCGGTCGGGGTCGAGATCGACGCGGATCTCGCGCGCGACGCCGCCGACGCGCGACACACGGCCGATGCCGGGCACGGCCGAAAGCGCGCGCGTGACCGTGAGGTCGACGAACCACGAAAGCTCCGTGTCCGTCATGTTGGACGAGGCGACGCTCCACGTGACGATGGCGCCGCCAGCCGTGGTGACGCGAGAGACGATCGGCTCGTTGGCGTCGGGGGGTAGATCCGACCGGATCCGCGTCAGCGCGTCGCGCACGTCGTCGAGCGCGGCCGAAAGGTCCGTGCCGAACCGAAACTCGATGCTCGTCGTCGACGCGCCCTCGTCGACGGTCGACGTCATCTGCTCGATGCCGGCGATCGTCGCAACGGCGTCCTCGACCTTCCGCGTGATCTCGCTCTCCATTTGCGTGGGAGCGACGCCGGGATACGTGACCGTGACGACGACGGACGGGAACTCGATGTCGGGCCTGTCGAGCACACCGAGCTTCGGGAAGCTGAGCAGGCCCGCGACCGTCAGCCCGATGAACAGAACGATGACGGGAACGGGATTGCGGATCGACCAGGTGACGAAGTTCATGAGCCGCCTACCGGGTTGGCCACGCTCACGCGGTCGCCGTCCTTCAAGAAGCCGGCGCCCTTGTTCACGACTCGCTCGCCGGCGGCGAGACCGTCGACGACTTCGATCGACTCTTCGTGAACGGCGCCCGTTTCTATGCGGCGGCGCGCGACGATGTTGTCCTCACCGAGCACGAACACGTAGCTGTAGCCGTCGGCGCTGACGACGCTCTCGAGCGGCACCATGTACGCGGGGCCGGTGCCGATCGCGATCTCGCCGTGCGCGAACATGCCGGGCCTCAAGCGATCGTCGGCCGGCAGGTCGACGTAGACGATCGCCGTGCGATCGTTCGCCGAGATCGTCGGCGACACGACGCGAATCGTGCCGTGGAACGGCGTGCCGTCGGCCGTCATGACGTTGACGCCTTGCCCCGGCGCCAGGTTCTCGAGCCGCGTTTCCGGGGCCTCTCCGCGCCATTCGACGCGGCCGTTACGCAACAAGCGCAGCATCTCGGCGCCGGCCTGCGCAGTCTGGCCGACCGTCACCGTGCGCGACGTAATGATGCCATCGTCGGGCGCCACAACGTCCGTGAACTTGAGCCGCAACTGCGACGTATCGAGGTCGGCGCGCGCCGACTCGAGCCGCGACTCCGAGGCCAATTGCTCGGAGAGGAGCCGATCGAGATCGGCTTTCGACAACAAATTCGTCGACTGTAGGGATCGTCCGCGCTCGAGCGCCGACTGCGCGTTCATGAGCTCGGCTTCGCGCTGCTTCAGCATCGCTTGCTTGGTCGCGACCTCGGCTTCGAGCAACGCCCTCGACATGGAGACCAGCCGTTGACCCTTCCGCACGCGATCGCCCACGTCGACGAACACTTCGGCGACGCGATATCCGCCGACCTCCGACGAGATGATGACGTCTTGCCATGCCTGCACGGAGCCGTTCATCGAGAGCGTGCGCGTGAGCTCGACGCGCTCGAGCGGCGTCGCAGTGACCGTCATGACGGCCTGACGCGCGACGGCGGCTTCGTCGTCGCCGTCCTGACGGCCGCATGCGGACAACGCCAGAATGAAAGTAAAACCGAGCGGCACGGCAACGCGAAGCCGGCGGCGCGAGGCATGGGGGGGCATGTCGAGCTCGTCCTTGATTAGTATCAGCTTGCTGATATGATATCAGCTATCTGATATATCGCAACGGGGACTGATGCCCAAGATTCCTGAATCGTTCGGCGAGGGGCTCAAGCTCGACAAACCGGAGCACATTCTCGGCTTCCTGCTGAAGTCGTTGCAGCACACGCTGCGCCAGACGTTCGACGAAGCCTTGCGGAAACAAGGGGTTGAGCTCTCGTTCGCGCAGTTCGCGGCCCTCTTCAATCTGCACAGCGACCCCGGCGTCACGGGTGCTCGGCTCGCGCGCCGCGCCTTGGTCTCCGCCCAAACGATGAACTCGGCGCTGCGCGCCCTCGAGCGTGACGGCTACATCGAGCGGCGGCCTCACCCGCAGAGCCGGCGCGCCGACAGCTGGTCATTGACGGACGCCGGCCTCGAGGAGCTCGCGCGCGCGCGGCGAGTCGGCAACGCAATCTTCGCGCGCATGCTCGGCACTTTCGACGCGAAGGAAATTGCGGCGTTCGAAGACTACCTGCGCCGCTGCATCAAGGCGCTCGACGAAGCGTCGCCCGTTCAGCGGCGCCAGAACGCCGGCGTCAGCAACACCAGGAACGTGTAGATCTCGAGCCGGCCGAACAGCATTGCGACGGCGAACATGAGCTTGCCTTGCGTGCTCACGTCCGCGAACGTGATCGCCACGTCGCCGAGCCCGGGACCCAAGTTGCTGATCGTCGCGGCCACTGCGCCGAACGCCGTCACCTGGTCCATGCCATCCATCATGGCGAGCACCATAAAGATGAAGAATACGACAACGTAAACCGCGAAGAACCCGCCGACTGCCTCCACGACGGAGTCGGGCAACGGCTGGCCGTCGAGCTTCATGCGCCGAATCGCTTGGGGATGGATCAGGCGGTGAATGTGAATTCCCACTTGCTTGAAGAGCACGACGAAGCGGATCACCTTGATGCCGCCGGCGCTCGATCCCGCACAACCGCCGATAAGACCCAAGAACACGAGTGAGATTGGCAACGCCAGCGGCCAATGTGAGAAATCCGCGATCCCGAAGCCCGTTGTCGTGATTACGCTCACGACCTCGAACGCCGAGTAGCGCAGCGATTCGGCGACCGAACCATAAGCGCGCGTGGCAAACAGCACGAGCGTCGCCAGCACGATGCCAACGGCGATGATCAACACGAAAGCGCGCGTCTGCGTGTCACGGCCATAGCGTTGCAGGTGCAGCGTGCGCCACGCGATAAAGTGCTCGTTGTAGCTGATACCCCCGATCAGCATGAAAATCGTTGCGACGATCTCGATCGGCACGCTGTCAAAAAACGCCATGCTGGCATCGTGGGTGGAATAACCCGCCGTAGCCACAGTCGACAGACTATGCGCGACGGCGTCGAAGAAGGTCATGCCGGCGGCCCAGTAGCTCGCTGCGCAGGCGGCGGTGAGCACGGTGTAAACGACGACCAAACCGCGCGCCGTGCGCGCGAGCCGAGGCGTGAAGCGCTCGTCCTTGAGCGGGCCGGCCGTCTCCGCCTTGTACAGCTGCATGCCGCCGATGCCGAGCATGGGCAGCAGCGCGACGGCGAGCACGATGACGCCGATGCCGCCGAGCCACTGGATCTCTTGGCGATAGAAGAGAATCGAGGGCGCCATCGCGTCGAGGCCGACGAGCACGGTCGCGCCGGTCGTGGTATAGCCCGAGACGGACTCGAAAAACGCATCCGCGAAGGTGACGTCGAGAACGAGCATGAAGGGCACCGTCCCGAGCAAGCTCATCGCCGACCACATAAGCGCCACAATAAGGAACCCGTCGCGGCTGCGGATCGTGAGCGAGTCGCGGCGAAACGGCCACCAAAGCAGGAATCCGATCGCGACGGCGATCGCGAACGTCATCGAGAAATGCGCGACTTCGCCGTCGGCGTACCACAACGAGATGCCGATCGGCGGCAGCAGCGTCGTGCTGAACAGCAAGAACAAGACGCCGAGCGTGCGGATGATGACGGTGAGTCGCATGTCGGACGCTACGGACTGAAGTCGGCAGGTCGTTGCAGGTTGTTAAGGGGCGACAGCGCGACGGCCGCTGCCGCCCAGGATCTCAACCCGGGAAATGGAAGAAGTTGAGCTTGTTACCGTCGAGGTCGCGGAGATAGGCGGCGTAGAACGTCCCCCACCGCAGACCGGGAGGACCTTCGTCCTTTGCGCCGAGCGTCATCGCTTTGTCGTACAGCGCTTTGACCTTCGCTTGCGAGTCGATGGCGAGCGCCACCATTGCGCCATTGCCGGGCGTCGCGGCTTTGCCGTCGAACGGCTTGATGACGCCGAACCCCGGGCTGGTCTCGCCGGCCGACCATGAGATGAAGCGGTCGGATTCCATCCTTCGTTTCCCGCCGATCTCGGCGAACAATGTGTCGTAGAACTTGGCGGCGCGAGCGAGATCGTTCGTGCCGAGCGTGACGTAACCGATCATGGACCGTCCTCTTCTGATGATTGGGGGCGCTGCATTATGCCTCGCAGCCGGCGCGCGGTGTTATGCTGGCGCCCGGCTCGAGCGCCGGCGCGAAGGTCTCACTCTCAGAACACAACGCGCGCAGCCGAGCCCACCAAACCGACCGTTCGAACGTATAGGTGCACCGTGTCCGCACGCCTCAGTAATTTTGCTCGCTCGCTGTCCGTCGAGACGGCTTTCACCGTGCTCGCTCTGGCGCGGTCGCTGAAAGCCTCCGGCAAGGACGTCGTCGAGCTCGAGATCGGCGACAGCCCGTTCGACAGCACGGCGGCGGCGCGGGCGGGCGGCATCGAGGCCATCAAGAACAACCAATCGCACTACTGCCCCTCGCCCGGAATCCCCGAGTTCCGCGCGGCGGCTGCCGAGTTCGTGCGCGAGGAGTTCGGCATTCCGGCCGAGCCCGGCAATATCGTCGCGGGTGCCGGCGCCAAGGTGTTCCAGCAGTTCTTCTGCGAGGCGTTCTTGAATCCCGGCGACGGCGTGCTCGTCTTCAGCCCGTACTTCCCGACGTTCGTGCCGAACATCGAGCGGCGCGGCGCACGGGCCGTGCTGACGCCGCTGAAGCAAGCGAACGGCTTTCGCCCCACCGCCGCCGACGTAGAGCGCTTCCTGAAAGAGGATCCGTCGCCGCGCGCGATTTTCTTGAACTCGCCGCACAACCCGACGGGCGGGGTGACGACAGAGGACGACCTGAAGCGGATCGCCGACGTCGTTCGCGGCCGCGACATCGCAGTGTTCAGCGACGAGCCCTATTGCCACATGGTCTGGCGCGGCAGCCATCACTCGATCTTGAGCCAGCCGGGCATGCTCGCGCAGAGCGTCGGCGCGTACACGTTCAGCAAGTCGTACAGCATGAGCGGTTGGCGGCTCGGGTTCGCCGTCGCTTCCGTCGAAGTCGCCGAAGTGATCGGCAAGATGATCAACACGACGCTGTCGTGCACGCCGCCGATCGTGCAGCTCGCGGGAACCGCGGCTTTGAAGCGCGACAGGAAAGAACGCGACGAGGTCATGTTGAAGTTCCGCGAGAAGGTCGTCCTGTTGACCGAGGGCCTGAACCGCATCGACGGCTTCCGGGCGCTCGATCCGACCGCGACTTTCTATGTCTTTCCGAACGTCGCGCGCGTCTGCAACAAGCTCGGCGTCACGAGCCACGGCTTGGCTCTGTTCATGCTCCAAGGCGCCGACGACAAGCTCGGCATCGCCTGCTTGGGCGGCGAGTGCTTCGGCCAAGCCGGCGCCGGCTTCTTGCGCTTCAGCTGCGCGGAGTCGAACGACCGCCTGCAACGAGCGCTCGATTTCATTCCGCAGGCCATCGCGCGGACCGACCGGCTCGCGGCGTGGCTCGAGAAGAACCCTCAATACCGGCTCGCCAAGCCCTACGCGATCGAGTAAGCGATTCTCGGCGCCCGCCATGGACGGCGGGTGTGTCGCAAATGCAGGAGCAATTTGCGGCGCGGCGCACGCTCCGTTATGTCAAGCCTGTGACGCGGTTCACAGGTCCCAGAGATTCCGGGGACGATACTGTCCGCAAGTTTCGGAGATTCTTGCTCCTGACGGTTTCCCCCTGAACTCGCCCGGCCTTGCGCCGGGCTTTTTTTTGCGCGCGCGCAACAACTCGGGGTTGCGCATTTACCCATCGGCGCGTAGTTTCAGGGCGTGCAAGCGGCCGCAGAAAGCCGCACCGCCACGAAACAAAAAGGTGCTGTACCTAACTTCCACGCGTTTGATCCGCGAATCCGAGGACGCCGTGCGCGAGCACGCCGGCTGCGGCGACGAGGTACCGCAGCGCGTTTGCGCGCAGCTCCTCGCCAAGCCGCCGCGTTACTCGGAGTGGCTCGCGCTGCACCAACGCAAGATGCAGAGCGTGGCCGATGCGCGGCTCCGCGATCCCCAGGTGCTCCAGCTGCGCAGCATCGCGGTCGAGCAGGTTCATCGCACCGCCATCGTCAACCATCTGCGTCTCGGCCGGATAACCGGCGCGGCGCGCGACCAAACGCTCGCCCTCTTCCATGGAGTTAGCGACGCGCGCGACGCGACGTTGGCCGCGCATCGCGACTACGTCCTCGCCGCGTCGACGCAGGTCTGCACTCACGAGCTGCTGGACCTCGTCGGCGACCGAGAGGGGCACAAACTGGTCCGCCGCTACGAGCTCGCCTACGCTCAATACTTCGCGATGTACTGCGAGCGCGAGCGCGCACTGCAGGCAGGCAAGCGCTACTTACTCGACTCGCTGCTGCCCGAGGCCAAGGACGTCACCGATCGGCTACGGATGCGCATCGCGGCAGCGCCGCTGCCTATCGGTCCACAACGATCGACGGTCGGCTTTGCGCCCATAGAGTCGCCTCCTCGAATGCCCGCGCGAGCCGCAACACGTCGAGATCGCAAGCCCGCCGACCGACAATCTGGAGGCCTACCGGCAGGCCCTGGGTCGAGAATCCGCACGGCACGCTGATCGCCGGCAAGCCCGTGCAGCTGATCGCGTAGCACGTCGCCATCCAATCGACGTACGTATGCATCTGCACGCCTTCGATCGACCGCACCCATTCGACGTCGACGGGGAACGGCAGCACTTGCACCGTTGGCAGCACGAGAAACTCGTGCGCCGCGAAAAACGCGGCGACCCGCGCGTCGAGCGCAGCCTTCGAAGTCGACGCTCGCTCGAAATCGGCCGGCGTGAGCTTGAGTCCTTGCTCGACGTTCCAGACGACGGTGTCCTTGAGCTCGGTGCGGCCGCGCGCGAGGTCGCCCGCGAGCGCGGCCACGTAGCCGGCCGCGCGCAGCGTCTGGAACAGCTCGTCGACGCCGTCGAGATCGGGCTCCCCGGCGACGACGTCGCATCCGAGCTGCGCGAACACGGGCCGCGCAGCGTTGCAGACCGCCGTGACAGCTCGCTCGACGGGGTAACGACCGAGGCGTTCGCTCCAGGCAATGCGCACGCCGGAAAAGTCGCGCTCGAGCGCGCCGAGAAACACGGCGCCCTGCTCGGGCAGAGATTGCGAATCGCGCGAATCCGGGCCGGCCATGACGGACAGCAGCAGCGCGAGATCGTCGACGCTGCGCGCCATCGGGCCGTGCACGCCGAGCGTGTCGCCGGGGCGCGCATTGAGGCGTGGCACCCGTCCCGGCGACGGCCTGAAGCCCACGACGTTGCAGAAGCTCGCCGGATTGCGCAGCGAGCCGCCGAGATCCGTGCCGTCCGCGAACGGCAGCATGCCGCACGCGAGCGCGACGGCCGCTCCGCCGCTGCTGCCGCCGCAGGTCTTCGTCACGTCGTACGGATTGCGCGTCGCGCCGAACAGCGCGTTGAACGTCTGCGAGCCCGCGCCGAACTCGGGCGTGTTCGTCTTACCGATGATGATGGCGCCCGCGCGGCGCAGCCGCCCGACGTAAAGCTCGTCGGACGTCGGCACGAAGTTGCGATACAGCGTCGAGCCGAAGGTCGTGCGCAGCCCGCGCGTGAGGCTCAGGTCCTTGATCGCGATCGGCAACCCATGGAGCGCGCCGACGGCCTCGCCGGCCGCAAGCCGGCGGTCGGCGGCGGCCGCTTCGGCGAGCAGCTCTGCGGTGGGCCGCAGCGACACGATGGCGTTGACGAGCGGGTTGACGCGCTCGATCTGCGCCAGGAACGCGCGCATGACCTCGACGGCGGAGAGCTCGCGGCGAGCGAGCCGCGCGGCGAGTTGCCGCGCGCTCGAAAACGCGATTTCGCCCGTGTGCGGCACGCTCACGCTGACCCGCGGCGCGCCGGCGGTCTCAAGCCGCTAGATCGCCTGGCGCATGGCGTGCGCGGCGAGTGCGCGGCCAATCGCGGACAACGTTGCCTGCAACGAAGCGAGCGACGTGTCCTCGTCGATGCAGCAGGCGCTCGCCTGCTGCCCGCTCGCTTCCACGGTCACGGACGCGAGCGCCTTCGCCTCGGTGCCCGACGACATCGCGTGCTCGTCGAACTCGATGATGTCGACGGTGACGCCGAAGCGCCGGCTCACGGCGTCGATGAGGGCCTCGATGAGCCCCTGCCCGTCGCCCGTGAGCACGACCTCGGTGCCCGTCGCGGCCAACTTGAACTTGCCGTGCGTGCGCTGGCTCTCGGAATGCAAGTCGTAACCGTGGAGGCGCCAGCCGTCCGGCACGCCGAGGAATTCCTTTTCGAATAGCGCGCGAATCTGGCGCGACGAGATTTCCTCACCCGTCGCATCGGCCTGCGCTTGCACGACGCGGCTCACGGCGGGATGCAGCCATTTCGGCAGCGTGATGCCGTGATCGCGCTCGAGCACGAGCGCGACGCCGCCCTTGCCGGACTGGCTATTGATGCGCACGACCTCCTCGTACTTGCGGCCGAGATCGCGCGGGTCGATCGGCAGGTACGCGACGGCCCAGTGCGGCAACGCC
>Ga0190271_10002384_pt1 | contig 11354 bp, 9 predicted proteins | sample Popmic356T_FD_133747 | JGI IMG/M metagenome (GOLD analysis project Ga0190271, IMG submission 133747) | Populus adjacent soil microbial communities from riparian zone of Weber River, Utah, USA - 356 T | ecosystem: Environmental > Terrestrial > Soil > Riparian zone | place: USA: Utah | collected...
CGCCCGCTCGTGTCCGGCGCAGCTGCGGGAGCGCCTCTACCACGTGGCGAGCCGGGGGGCCTTCGACATCGAGGTGCTCGGCTACGAGGCCGCGGTCGCGCTGCTCGAGGCAGGCGTCGTGCACGACGAGGGTGACCTGTTCGGGCTCGGCGAGGCCGAGCTGCTCAGCGTGCCGCTCTTCACCCGTGCCCCCAAGAAGGGCGAGGGGGACCAGCCGGTGCTCTCGGCCAACGGCCGGCGGCTGCTCGACAATCTCCAGGACGCCAAGGCGCGCCCGCTCTGGCGCGTCCTGGTGGCCCTCTCCATTCGCCACGTCGGCCCGACGGCCGCGCGGGCGCTGGCGGGCCACTTCGGGTCCCTCGACCGGATCCGCGAGGCCTCGGTCGAGGAGCTCGCCGGGGTCGAGGGACTGGGCCTGACCATCGCCGAGAGCATCCGACGGTGGTTCGACGACCCCGAGGTTTCCTGGCACGTCGACATCGTCGAGAAGTGGCGGGAGTCAGGCGTGTCGCTGGAGGACGAGGCCGACGCCTCCACCCCGCGGGTCCTCGAGGGCCTGTCGATCGTGGTGACGGGCTCGCTCGAGGAGTGGAGCCGCGACGGCGCCAAGGAGGCGATCCTGGCCCGCGGCGGCAAGGCTGCGTCGTCGGTCTCCAAGAGCACCGCGTTCGTCGTCGTCGGGGAGTCGCCGGGGTCGAAGTACGACAAGGCCGTGTCCTTCAAGGTGCCGGTGCTCGACGAGGACGGCTTCGGCGTGCTCCTCGAGCAGGGCCCGGACGCCGCTCGCGAGGTCGCCACCGTCGGCGAGTGAGGTCAGGCGAGCCGGTGGCGGAGCAGGCGTTGCTCGGCTTCGTTGCCGGTGAGCATCAGGGCACGCTCGTCCGCCTCACGCGCTTCGTCCGACCTGCCCACGGCCCGGAGCAGCGCGGCGCGGGTCGCGTGGAACAGGTGGTAGCCCTCCAGCCGCTCCCGGTCCGGCAGCGCGTCGATCTCGGTCAACGCCGTGGCCGCCTGGTGCGGACCGAGGAACGAGAGGGCGACGGCCCGGTTGAGCCGCACCACCGAGGAGGGGTCATGGGCGAGAAGCAGGTCGTAGAGCGTGGCGATCTGGAACCAGTCGGTCTCGTTCCAGGAGGACGCCGTCGCATGGCAGGCGGCGATGGCGGCCTGGATCTGGAAGCGGCCCGGGTCCCGGAGCTTCGCGGCACGCTCGAGCAGGTCATCGGCTCGCGCGATCTCGGCACGATCCCATCGTGAGCGATCCTGCTCCGCGAGGAGCACGAGCGTCCCGTCCGCCGAGAACCGAGCGTCGCGGCGTGCGTGCTGGAGACGCAGGAGCGCCGCGAGGCCCCAGGCCTCCGCGTGGCGGGGCAGGCTCGTTGCCACCACGTCGGCGAGCCAGACCGCGTCCGCGGCCAGGTCGCGGTCCTGGGTGCCGGTCGTCGACAGGTAGGCCTCGTTGAACATCACCCACACGACGGTGAGGACGTCGTCCAGCCGCTCGTCGAGCGCCTCACCCTCCGGCACCGCCATGGTGATGCCGCTCGCGACGATCTTCTTCTTGGCCCTGGTGATGCGGGCGGCCAGCGTCGTCTCCGGCACCAGGAAGGCCCGGGCGATCTGCGCCGTGGTCAGGCCGATGACGGCGCGGAGGGTGAGCCCCAGCCGGACCTCCGGTGCCAGCGCCGGGTGGCAGCACCCGAACAGCAGGGCGAGCCGGTCGTCGGTGCCCGACGAGGGCTCGGTCGATGACTGGGCCGGGGCCGGGGCTCGCTGGGCGAGCGCGTCGCGGCGGCCCGAGGCCCGCACCAGGTCGAGCGCGTTGCGGTGGGCCGCGCGTTGCAGCCACGCGCCGGGCCGGTCGGGTGGGCCGTCGGCACGCCAGCTCACCAGCGCCTCGACGAGCGCGGTCTGGGTCGCCTCCTCAGCGACATCGAAGTCGAAGCGCCGGGTCAACGAGGCGACGACGCGTCCGGCCTCCTCACGCAGGGTCGCGGCGAGGAGGCCGTCGGCGTCGGCCGGGCCAGACACGTGCTAGCCGGTCACATGTTCTCGTGGTCGACGATGGGCCGGACCTCGACACCGGTCCCGGGAAGCTCCAGGTGCGGCCACGTCTTCGCGATCGCGATGGCACCGTCGAGGTCGTCCGCCTCGACGACCGAGAAGCCGCCCACGACCTCCTTGAGCTCGACGTACGGGCCGTCGGTCACGACCGGGTCACCCCCGCCGCTGTGCCGGACGGTGGTGGCCGTGCCCGGAGGCTGCAGCTCCGCGCCGCCGTTCACGATCCAGCCCTCGGCGTACCCCTGGTTGAACCACTCGAAGATGCGCTTGTACACCTCCTCGGCCCGCGCGGGGTCGACCTTCTCGTTGAGGTCGACGTCGGAGGTGAACATCAGGACGTACTTCATGGGTCGTTCCTCTCGTCGCAAAGCGATGTTGTCACCCCTTCGACGCCGCTCCCAGGCCGGAATCGACAGCCCGGCGGAAATTGCCCCTCCGATCCAGGGCTGGCCGGTCGTCCTGGGCCGGGTTCCACGACCGGACGGGCCTGAATCGCCGTGCCCGACTCCCTCCTAGGATGGCGTCCATGCCCGACTCACCCCACGACGATCCTCGCTCCGCTGCGGTCGCCGCGGGGACCCCGCAAGCCATCACCCGCGACGACGTCGCGCACCTCGCCGGACTCGCACGCATCGCGCTGTCCGACGCGGAGCTCGACCGCCTCGGACCGGAGCTGTCGAAGATCGTCGAGGCGGTCGCCACGGTCTCGCAGGCCCTGGAAGGTCGCGAGGACGTCGAGCCGATGAGCCACCCGACACCGCTGCGCAACGTCTTCCGCGATGACGACGTGCGACCCACGCTCACCCCCGAGGACGCGCTGGCGATGGCGCCCGCCGCGGAGGACCAACGCTTCCTCGTCCCCAAGATCCTCGGGGAGGAGTGACGTGACCGACCTCATCTCCCTGAACGCCGCGGGTCTCGCCGACGAGCTCGCCTCGGGCGGGACTAGCTCGGCCGAGCTCACCCGGGCCTACCTCGACCGCATCGAGGCGTACGACACGACGCTGCACGCGTTCCTGCACGTCGACGCCGAGGGAGCGCTCGCCGCCGCCCACGAGGTCGACCGCAAGCGCGCAGGCGGCGAGGAGCTCTCGCCGCTCGCCGGTGTGCCGATCGCGGTGAAGGACCTGTTCTGCACGGTCGGCCAGCCGACCACGTGCGGCTCGCGGATCCTCGAGGGCTGGGTGCCGCCGTACGACGCGACCGTAGTCTCTCGGCTGCGGCGGGCCGGCCTGCCCATCCTCGGCAAGACCAACCTGGACGAGTTCGCGATGGGCTCGTCGACAGAGCACTCGGCGTACGGCCCCTCGCGCAACCCCTGGGACACCGAACGCACGCCCGGTGGCTCCGGCGGTGGCTCGGCGGCCGCGGTCGCGGGTCGTCTCGCGCCGTTGGCGATCGGCACCGACACCGGCGGCTCGATCCGCCAGCCCGGTGCGCTCACGGCCACTGTCGGCGTGAAGCCGACGTACGGCGGGGTGAGCCGCTACGGCATCGTGGCGCTGGCCAGCAGCCTCGACCAGGCGGGCCCGGTCACCCGGACGGTCCTCGACGCGGCTCTGCTGCACGAGGTCATCGGCGGCCACGACCCGATGGACTCCACGTCGATCGACGCGCCGGTGCCGCCCGTGGTCGAGGCAGCCCGTCGCGGCGACGTCTCCGGGCTGCGCATCGGCGTGGTGAAGGAGCTGGGAGGCGAGGGCTTCCAGAGCGGCGTCCAAGCGCGCTTCGAGGAGGCCGTCGAGCTGCTCGTCGGTGCCGGCGCCAAGGTCGTCGAGGTGTCGTGCCCGAGCTTCGTCAAGGCGCTCGCGACGTACTACCTCGTGCTGCCCAGCGAGGTCTCGTCGAACCTCGCCCGCTTCGACGCGATGCGCTACGGGCTCCGCGTCGCTCCGGAGGATGTCGACGACCCGAGCGCGGAGCAGGTCATGGCCGCGTCGCGTGACGCCGGCTTCGGCGACGAGGTCAAGCGCCGGATCATCCTCGGGACCTACGCGCTCTCGAGCGGCTACTACGACGCCTACTACGGTTCGGCTCAGAAGGTCCGCGCCCTCGTGGCACGCGACTTCGAGGCCGCCTTCGAGCAGGCCGACGTGCTGGTCTCGCCGACGGCGCCGACGACGGCGTTCAAGATGGGCGAGAAGCTCGACGACCCGCTGCAGATGTACCTCCAGGACGTCGCGACCATCCCGGGCAACTTGGCGGGCGTACCGGGGATCTCGGTGCCGGCGGGTCTGGCCGAAGACGGTTTGCCGGTCGGCTTCCAGCTCCTCGCGCCCCTCCAGGCCGACGACCGGCTCTACAACGCCGGCGCCGCGCTGGAGCGGCTGCTGCTGGAGAAGTGGGGCGGCCCGCTCACCCCGCCGGAGGTGATGGCATGACGACGACCGCGACCGACCTGGTGCCCTTCGACGAGGCGCTCGAGCGCTACGACCCGGTCATGGGCCTCGAGGTGCACGTCGAGCTCAACACCGCGACGAAGATGTTCTGCGGCTGCCCGGCGACCTTCGGGGGCGCGCCCAACACGAACGTCTGCCCGGTGTGTCTCGGGCTGCCCGGCGCCCTGCCCGTGGTCAACGGCAAGGCCGTCGAGTCCGCCATCCGGATCGGCCTCGCGCTCAACTGCGAGATCGCCGAGTGGTGCCGGTTCGCGCGGAAGAACTACTTCTACCCGGACATGCCGAAGAACTTCCAGACGTCGCAGTACGACGAGCCGATCGCCTTCAACGGCTGGACCGAGGTCGAGGTCGACGGCGAGACCTACCGCATCGAGATCGAGCGCGCCCACATGGAGGAGGACACCGGCAAGTCCTCGCACGTCGGCGGCGCGACCGGTCGCATCCACGGCGCCGACTACTCGCTGCTGGACTACAACCGGGCGGGGATCCCGCTGATCGAGATCGTGACCAGGACCATCGAGGTGCCGGGCGAGAAGGCGCCGGCCGTGGCGCGGGCCTACGTCCAGCAGCTGCGCGACCTCGTGCTCGCGCTGGGTGTCTCGGACGCCCGGATGGACCAGGGGTCGCTGCGCTGCGACGTGAACCTGTCGCTCAAGCCGAAGGGCGCGACGGCGTACGGCACCCGTTCGGAGACGAAGAACGTCAACTCGTTCCGGTCGGTCGAGCGGGCGGCGCGCTACGAGATCGGCCGGCACGCGGCGATCCTCGACGCCGGCGAGAAGGTGGTCCAGGAGACCCGGCACTTCCACGAGGACACCGGCACGACGTCGTCGGGCCGGGAGAAGTCCGATGCCGAGGACTACCGCTACTTCCCGGAGCCCGACCTGGCCCCGGTGTCACCGTCCCGCATGTGGGTCGAGGAGCTCCGGGGCACGTTGCCCGAGCCGCCGCCGCAGCGCCGGCGTCGGCTTCAGGCCGAGTGGGGCTTCTCGGACCTGGAGATGCGGGACACCGTCGGTGCCGGGGCGCTGGAGCTGGTCGCGCAGACAGTGTCGGCCGGCGCAGCTCCCCAGGCCGCCCGGAAGTGGTGGCTGTCCGAGCTCGCGCGCCGGGCCAACGAGCAGGGCGTCGAGCTGGTCGAGCTGCCGATCACGCCCGAGCAGGTGGCGCAGATCCAAGGACTCGTCGACGCGGGCACGGTGAACGACAAGCTGGCCCGGCAGGTCTTCGACGGCGTGCTCGCCGGCGAGGGCTCACCGGCCGAGGTGGTCGAGGCGCGAGGCCTTGCGGTCGTCTCCGACGAGGGCGCGCTCTCCGAGGCCGTCGACCGGGCCATCGAGGCCAACCCCGACGTGGCCCAGAAGATCCGCGACGGCAAGGTCGCCGCCGCCGGCGCCCTCATCGGCGCGGTGATGAAGGACATGCGCGGCCAGGCCGACGCCGGCCGGGTCCGCGAGCTCATCCTCGGGAAGCTGTCGTAGCCCTGCCAGTTTCTCAAGGTATGCAGAGGAATTGACACTTCCCACGTGTTGTAACTCGTGGGAAGTGCCAGAACTTCTGCATACCTTGGGAATTGTCAGTCCGGTACGGCGACCTCGAGGATGCGGTCGTCGTCGGAGGCGGGCTCGCCGCGGCCGTCGCGGTTGCTGGTCGTGATCCAGAGGTTGCCGTTGGGGGCGACCTGGATGGTCCGGATCCGGCCGTACTCGCCGACGAACCAAGACTGCGGGTCCTTCGTGCCCTCCTGGGTGACGGGGATCTCCCAGAGCCGCTCGCCCCGGAGGGCGGCCATCCACAGGGACCCGTCGAGAAACGCGAGCCCGGAGGGCGACGCCTCGGAGGTCGACCAGGTGACGAACGGGTTGCGGTACTCCTGGAGGTCACCCTTGCCCTCGACGAGCGGCCAACCGTAGTTGCGGCTCCGCTCGATGAGGTTGAGCTCATCCCAGCTGCTCGCGCCGAACTCGCTGGCCCACAGACGCCCGTCGTCGTCGAACGCCAGGCCCTGCACGTTGCGGTGCCCCATCGTCCAGACCGGCGAGCCGTCGACCGGGTTGTCCGGCGCGGGCTTCCCCGACGGCGTGATGTGCAGGATCTTCCCGCCGAGCGAGTCGGCGTCCTGGGCAAGCTGCTCCTCGCCGGACTCGCCGGTGGACACGAACAGGTTGCCGTCGGGGTCGAACAACAGACGCCCGCCGTCGTGGATGAACCCGTTCGGGATGCCGGTCAGGACGGGCTCGGGCTCGCCGAGCCGCCGACCGTCGTACGTCATCCGGACGACGCGGTTGTCGTCGCTCGTCGTCACGTACGCGTAGACCAACCCGTCCTCGTCGTACGACGGTGACACGGCCAGGCCGAGCAGGCCGGCCTCACCCTGGGGGCTGGCGATGCCGACCTCACCGACCTCGCGGACGTCGGCCTCGCCGTTGCCGCCGCCGGACACCGCAAGGACGCGCGTCGTGTCGCGCTCGCCCACCAGCGCCGTGCCGTCGGGCAGGAAGGTGACTCCCCACGGCGTCTCCAGCCCGCTCGCGACGGTCCGCACGACCTCCGGCCGGCGCACCTCCGCCGAGGGCTCAGGAGACACCGTCGCGGTCCGGGTGTTCGGCTGCGGCGACTCGCTGGGGGTGCCGAGAGCGTCGGGATCGCCTTCCGCGTCGCCGCCGCACGCAGTCATGACCAGGAGGGACGCGGCGATCACCGGAGCGAGGGGTCGCATGCGCCCAGGCTAGGCAGCGGCGACAACAGCGCCGACAACAGGGAGGGGAGAAAATTCGGCACCCGCGGCCGACAACTCTCCGGAACCCACCGGAACACGAGGGCTACATGACTCGCAGGACAGCAGGGACCGGGCGAACCAGAGGCCTCGCGGCGGGTTCAGCCGTCGACGTGGTCGACGAACTCGCGGAGCATCTGCGTCACCGCGGCCGAACGCTCCAGCGGCAGGAAGTGCGAGCCGATCATGCTGACGAACGACGCGTCGTCCATCCGGGCGGCGGCCGTGCGCATGTCGTGGTGCGAGGCGAGGATGTCGAACCGGCCGGCGACGAACGCGGCCGGGACGTCCTTGATCGAGGAGAGCGAGACCCGCTGGTGGTCGGCGGCGTGCACCGCCATGTGCATGTACCAGTCGACCGGTGTGGTGAGGAACTCCCGGACGGCGCGCTTGACGTCGGCCGGCCGGGCGAGCGGGAGCATGAACCCGGAGTAGCGCAGGACCGTGGTGGAGACCGGTCCCATCGGGATCCGCCGCGCAACGGGTGTCAGCAGAGGGCCGAGCAGGTTGAAGGTGCGGGCGACGTTGACGGTGATCGGTCGCCGCAGCGGACGCGGGATCAGCAGGGGAGCCCCCATCGAGGCGAACGTGCCTCCGGGGACGCCGGCCACGGCGAACAGGCCGCTGACCCGGTCGGGATGCCGCAGGGCGAGCTCGAAGGCGGTGTTGACACCGATCGACCAGCCCGCGACCACACAGGAGTCCACACCGGCGTCGTCGAGCACCGCGATCGCGTCCTCGACGAACGCGTCGACGCCGACCCGGGACGCGTCGTCGGGCCGCTCGCTGCGTCCGACGCCGCGGTGGTTCCAGGAGATGACCCGCACGCCGCACTCGGGGTCGAGCAGCTCGGGCCAGCTGTAGGGGTTGGTCCCGAGGCCGTTGCACAGCAGGACGGTGGGACCCTCCACGTCGTTCGTCCACGCCTCGATGACGGTGCCGTCAGCGCTCACGACCTTGTGGAAGCGGACCACGCGGGTCGCCGGCGGGCGCGACCTGCGGTCGGCTCCGAGCGTCGTCGACGACGGGGTCTCGGCGGTGGCTCCCACGGACATACCGTGAGTGTGCCCGAACCGATCCGGTTTGTAGCGCCAGGGTGCGCGAAGTCACGTTCGGCGCGTCTGCGGGAATCGCGGACCGGTCAGAGCGCGGCGCGCAGGGGAACGCGCGCCGTGCCCTCCGCGGCCGGAGCCCGCCGTACGTCGCCGCTGGCCCGGGCCCAGCGCCGCGCGTGAGCGTCGAGGAACTGTTCCACCTCGTCGCGCTCGTGCCGAAGCTGCGTCAGCGCGGTGGTGGCGAGCAGGGCGTTGCGGCAGGCCCGCTGCTGGCTCTCGGCCGGCCAGCGGGTCAGTGCTGAGGGCAGGACCCGCGGCAGCAGACGGGGAAGGGCCCGCGGGGGCGTGAGGGTGGCGACGACGGCGAGCGGTGAGGCCATGTCAGCTCCTGGGAGGGCGGCCGATCGGTCCGATGAGGTCGGGGCGACCGTTGCCGACGACGCTAGGGACCGGACGCTTCCCAGGCGTCAACGCGGTGTGACATCCAGGTGAACTCCGACCGGGCTGGCCACACCGGACGGCTGGGGTGTCCCGGTGTCGGTGTCCCGACGTAGCGTGGCGACTGGAGCGACGGACGGCGAGGAGGGCGACGATGCCCAGGACCGTGTTGATGATCGGCACCCGCAAGGGGCTGTGGTTGGCGACGAGCGAGGACCGTCGCAGCTGGGACCTGGAGGGACCCGACGACGTCATGGGCGAGGTCCACTCGGTCGCGGTCGACAAGCGAGCAGTCTTCCCGGGCGAGCACCCACGGCTGCTCATGGCCAGTCGGCACTGGCACATCGGTCCCCAGGTCATGCACTCCGACGACCTGGGCCGGACCTGGGAGCACTCCCAGACCGGAGGTGTCGCGTTCCCCGACGACACCGGCACCGCAGTGGAGGCGATCTGGGCGCTCGCGCCCTCATGGTCCGAGACCGAGGTGGTGTACGCCGGCACCGAGCCGAGCGCGTTGTGGAAGTCCAAGGACCGCGGCGTCACGTTCGAGCTGGTCCGCGGACTCTGGGACCACCCGCACCGCCCGGAGTGGGCCCCCGGCGGGGGTGGACAGGCGATCCACACCCTGCTGCCGCACCCCACCGACCCGCGGAAGATGCACGTCGCGATGTCGACCGGCGGCGTCTACCGCACCCTCGACGGCGGCGAGACCTGGGAGCCGGCGAACAAGGGCATCAAGGCGGAGTTCATGCCCGACGAGGTGAGCTTCCCCGAGTGGGGCCAGTGCGTGCACAAGGTGGCCCGTTCGGCGAACGAGCACGACGTGCTCTACGCCCAGAACCATGGCGGCGTCTACCGCTCCGACGACGCCGGGGACACCTGGACGTCGATCGCCGAGGGGCTGCCCGCGGAGTTCGGCTTCCCGGTGGTCGCGCACCCGCGGGTCGACGGGACGATCTGGTTGTTCCCGCTGGAGAGCTCCTACCGCCGGTTCCCGCCGGACCGGGCGTGCCGGGTCTGGAAGTCCGTCGACCGCGGCGAGACCTGGACCGAGCAGGGCAAGGGCCTGCCGGAGGGCGGCTTCTTCGCCGGGGTCATGCGTGACGCCATGTGCCTCGACGACCACGACCCGGTGGGCGTCTACATCGGCAGCCGCGACGGCAGCGTCTACGCCAGCCCCGACGAGGGCGAGACGTGGACGGCGGTGGCCGAGCACCTGCCCGACGTGCTCTGCGTGCGCGCCGCGACGATCTGACCCACGCCGGTCGGCTCGCCCTTCCTTCCGGCCGCTCGGCTGCTCAGTCGCGCTCACCGCACGGCGCCGCGAGCCGGGTGGGCTCGCTCCGGCCGCGCACGGTGATCGGCTCGAGCTCGCGCCAGTGCGCGGCCTCGTCCTCGCTGGCCGACTCGACGAGGCCGTGGTTCGCCACGACCCGGCCGTCGACCTGCTTCGCGTGGTTGGTGAGCCGGGCCGCCTCGTTCACCGGGTCGCCGATCACCGTGTACTCGTAGCGCTCCTTGGTCCCGACGTTGCCCGCGACCGCCGTACCGCAGGAGAGGCCGATCCCTGCCTTGATGTCCGGGAGTTCGTCCTCGAGGCGATGACCCAGCACCCTCGCGGCACGGAGGGCCTGGGTGTACATGTCCTCGATCTCCATCGGCGCGCCCCAGATCGCGAGCGCCGCGTCCCCCTCGAACTTGTTGATCCACCCGTCGTGCTCGTGGACCACGTCGATGACGACGTCGAAGAAGCGGTTGATCAGTCTCACCACCTCGTCGGGTGGGCGTTTCTCCGCGAGGTTGGTGGACCCGATGATGTCGACGAACAGCACGGTGATCTCGCGAACCTCGCCCCCCAGCTCGACGCCCTTCTCCAGCGCGGCCTTGGCGACGTCGGCGCCGACATGCCGGCCGAACAGGTCGCGCAGGTCCTCGCGCTCGCGGAGCCCGGTGACCATCTCGTTGAAGCCGGCCTGGAGCAGGCCGATCTCGGTGCCGTCGTAGATCGACAGCCGCTGGTCGAGGTCGCCGGCCTCGACCTTGGCCAGCGCCTCTCGCATGTTCGCGATCGGCTCGCTGCTCGCCTGCGCGGCGGTGAACGACGAGGACCACCCCGCGCCGAGGGTGACCGCGCCGAGCACGATCACGGTGATGGCGAGCTCGCGGGCCGTCGCCTGGCTCGGGTCCCGCAGCACCGCGACGCCTACCAGCACGATGCCCAGCACGGCGGCTCCCGTGCCGAGTGCCCACGCGAACATGGCACGGTCACGCACGCTCGGCACGAAGCGTCGGTTCGGGATGCCCTCGCTGAGCACCCTGCGAGCGACCGGCCGCAGAGCCCGCTCGGCCAGCAGGTACGTGAAGCAGCTGGTCGCCCAGCCGGCCAGCAGCACGATCTGGAACACAGCGAAGCCGAGGTCCCACGAGTAGCGGGCGTTGACGAGGAGGAACACCACTGCGCCGATGAACCAGAGCGTCGCCTGGAAGAGGAAGATCCGCTGCGGGGCCGCGAGCACGTCGCGTTGCTCGTCCTCGGTGGGGTGGGTGTCCGGGCGCAGCATCTCGACGACCGGGTGGAGGACCTTCCACGCGTGCAGTGTCCCGATGGTGCCGACCACCACG
>Ga0190271_10002385_pt1 | contig 11353 bp, 11 predicted proteins | sample Popmic356T_FD_133747 | JGI IMG/M metagenome (GOLD analysis project Ga0190271, IMG submission 133747) | Populus adjacent soil microbial communities from riparian zone of Weber River, Utah, USA - 356 T | ecosystem: Environmental > Terrestrial > Soil > Riparian zone | place: USA: Utah | collected...
TGCAGCCGGGATTCGAAGATTTCGCGGAATAGATCCTTGGGCAACTCGGCGCCGAACGTGTTGCGGGTCTGCTCCCAGACGATACCGGCGTCCTTGTCGTTATCAAGCCCGAGATGCTCCTTGAGCGTCGGGATCGAGCCTTCCTTGTTGTCGCGATAGAACGTCACCGCCTTGGCGATGGCACGGGTGACCTTCGGCATCACGTCCGGATTCTGGTCGGCGTAGGCCTTGCGGGTCCAGATCGTGCCGCCGGCGCGCTGGATGTGGTCGCCGGTGCGGATCAAGACTTTCATTCCGGCGTTAACGGCCTTCGGCGCGTGCGCGACCGAGATCAGCCCGGCCTGGATGTCGCCGTTAATCAACGCGGCGATCTTCTCCGGCTCGCCCTGGAACGAGATCACCTTGTAGTCCTTGCCGACCTCCATCTTGAACGAGCGGCGCATGACCGCGGCACCTTCGTCATAGTCCGCCGCGCCCACGCGGCCATAGCCGAACACCTTGCCGCGAAGGTCTTCCGGTTTGTTGATCTCGGGGCGCACGACAATCAGCCACTGCGAACCGAGCGACTGGCCGACCACGTAGCGGATCTCGGCGCCGCTGAACGCGGCCTGCGCGCCGCCCGACGGGATCGGGATGAAGTCGATCGCGCCGGTGAGCGCGCCCTTGATCAGCCCGCTGCCGGTCAGCGAGACGAAGCGGACGTCGAGGCCTTCGTCCTTGTAGAAGCCGCGGTCCATCGCGATGTAGGTCGGGATGTGCAGTCCGTTGCCGCTGATGACCTTGCCCATAGTGATCTTGGTCTGCGCCTGCGCGGCGAGCGGCACGGCGGCCAGCACGGCGGCGGCAAGCAGGGCGCGGAGCGTTCGCATCGGCATCTCCTCTGAAGTCCGGCGTGCCTGCATTCGATAAGCAACCGGCGGCGGCGTCAACCGCATAAGGGCGGCAAACCGCCGCGCTTACTCGTGTCCGGCGCGCTGGGTCTGCGCCAGCACGCCCTGCTGGCTGCGACTGCGGATGTAGGGCAGCACCAGCGCCGCCACCACCATCACCCACAGCACGTTGCCGAGGTTCGACGAGAACAGGATCATCGGGTCGCCTTGCCCGACGCGCAGCGCGCGCAGGAAATACTGCTCGAACAGCGGCCCCATCAGCACGCCGATCAGGATGGCGGTGACCTCGTAGCCGGTCTTGCGCGCGATGTAGCCGATCACGCCGAAGCCGAGCGCCAGCCCCATGTCGAACACGTATTCGCGCTCGGAGAACGCCGCGATCGTCACCAGCGACAGGATCAACGGCACCAGGAAGCGCGTCGGGATCCACACCACGCGGCTCATGTAGCGCGCCAGCGGCAGGATCATCAGCGCCATGAAGATGTAGCAGACCAGCATCTGCATGTAGACGCCGTAGACGAACTGCGCGTTATCGATGAACAGCCGCGGCCCCAGCACGATGCCATGGTATGTCAGCACGATGGTCATGATCGCGCCGGTGGTGCCGCCCGGAATTCCCAGCGCGAACACCGGCACCAGCGTGCCCGACGTCACGCCGTTGTTGGCCGACTCCGGCGCGATGACTCCGGGCGGATGGCCGGTGCCGTAAAGCTCCGGCGTCTTCGAGAGCAGCTTCGAATAGTGGTAGGCGAGAAACGCCGCGACCGTGGAGCCCGCGCCGGGCAGGATGCCGATGATCAGTCCGATGATCGACGTCCATACCGTCTGCCACCAATAGCGGCCGGTCATCCAGAGGCCTTCCAGCGTGTCGCTCCAGCGCGCGCTTTTCGCCTGAGTCATGTGCTCGCTGCGAACGATGGTCTCGCTTTCCAGCATCGCGAACGCCTCGGAGATCGCGAACAGTCCGATCAGCGCCGGGATCAGCGGCACGCCGTCGTACAGCTCCAGCAGCCCGAAGGTCGCACGCGGCGTGCCGAACACCGGGTCGACGCCGATGGTGCCGATCATCAGGCCGAAAAACCCGGCGATGATGCCCTTGAGCATGTCCTGCGCGGCGATGGCGGCGATCAGCGTGAGGCCGAACACGATCACCACCACCATCTCGACGCTGCGGAAATACAGCCCGATCTTGGCGAGGAACGGCAATGTCGCCATGGTCAGCGCGGTGGTGATCAGCCCGCCGAACGCCGACGCCGAGAAGCACAGCACCAGCGCCTGTTGCGCCTGGCCCTTCTTCGTCATCGGATAGCCGTCGAGCGTGGTGGCGACAGCGCCGCCCTCGCCGGGCATGTTGAACAGGATCGCCGGAATGCCGCCGCCGAGCTGCGTCGTGCAATAGAGCGCGATCATGAACGCCATGCCGCTGTTGATGTCCATGTAGAGCGTCAGCGGCAGCAGGATGATCAGCGTGTTCTGCGCGCTGAACCCGGGCAGGATACCGACGATGGTGCCGAGCAGCATGCCCGGCAGGATCACCCACCACAGGCCGAGCGAGCGGACGAACAGCTCAAGAAGAATGCCATCCTTCATCGCTTCTTGCCCGCTTTGGCCGGCTCTTCCGTGGCCGCCGGGCCGGACTGACCGAACAGCAGGCCGCGCGGCAGCTTGCTGTCGAGCAGCGTGATCAGCGCAAGGTGGACCAGCACGGCGGAGATCAGCGCGACGCCGACCAGCGTCCTGATGCTGCGCACGCCCAGCACCCACATGCAGCCGACCAGCAGGAAGAACAGGCCGACGGTCGCACCGACCCAATAGATGGTGACGATATAGAGCGTCATCATCGCCATCAGGCCGAAGCGTTGCCGGTTGAATTCGTCGTTCCTGAACAGATCGCCGATGCCGAGGCTCGCCTGCCCCGATGCGATGCGAAGACCGAACTTGACGAACAGCGCGATGCAAAGCGCGATCAGGACAAGGCCGATCACCGTGCCGGTGGCACGCGCCTCCCAAACCAGTTCGGTGGTCGAGATGAAGTAGTAGACGGCGAGTCCGCAGGAGAGCAGCGGAATGATGAAGTCCGCGCCGATCGGGACGCGGACCTGTGGCTCGGGCGGCGCCGAATCCGGATTGCTCATGGATGCGCCGCCCCGAGCGCCGGCGTCAGGACTTGCCCTTCGCGGTGAGTTGCTTCTCGTAGCGCTGCGCAAGCTTGACCATGCCTTCGGCGTATTCATGGCAGGTCTTGCGGTCGCCCCACACCAGTGCCTCGAGCGGATTGCCCTGCTTCTTCCATTGGTCGCGGAACGCCGCGGAGGCGTGCGCCTCCTTGGCGGTGCGCTCCAGGAACTCGAACTGCTTGGGATTGGCGTTGGCCCATTCGGCGTGCACCGCCCAGGAACGCGACGACGACAGCTCGGGAATGCTGCTGTTGAACACCGAGTTCACCGCCGGCGCATTCTCGGTCTGCGACGCAAAGATGTTGGTGTTGTTGAACACGCCGAGCACCTTGAACTTCTCCTTGAGCGCCAGAATGTTGGCGATCGGCAGCGCGCCGACGTCGGTCTCGCCGCTGAGCATCGCGGTGAAGGTCGGATTGCCGCCGCCGTAGGGGATGAAGTTCCACTTGGCGCCGGTCGTCTCGCCGAGCGCGATCATGCCGAGCGTCGCGGGATGCGGCAGGCGGCTCAGCGCGACGTTGATCGGCCGCTGCTTCGCAGCCTCGACCAGCGACTTGAGATCCTGGAATTTGGAATCGCGCCGCACGAACACGCACGAGTCGTCGATGTCGGTGCGGCAGAAGTAGGTGAAGTCCTCCGGATATTTGTACGCGGGCTTTTGCGTCGCATACATGATCATTTCCGGGCCCATGTTGCCGAACAGCAGGTTGTGGCCGTTCTTGTCGCGCTTCTGCACGAACAGCGTGTAGCCGACCTGACCGGCGGCGCCGGGATGAAACTCATACTCGAATGGATGACCGAGCAGCTTCGACCACGCCTGGTCGAACGCGCGCGCGAGCAGCTCTGCGCCGCCGCCCTGGCCGGTCGGAATGATGACGCGGATGCTGCGCGAGGGATATCCGCCCTGCTGCGCCGACGCGCCGCGCAGGAATGCCGGCATGGCCAGGAGACCGGCCGCGGCGGCGAGGCCGCCGTTGAAGGCGCGCCGGGTCAGCTTGGGCGACTGGAAACTCATGAATTCCTCCTGTCGGTCGTGTTGTTGGCGCGGTGATAACACGCGGCCCGCCCAAACGGCTATATTCCCATGCCCTTGAGCTGGAATTCGGGATAGCGCAGCCCGGCGGCCGCCTGGCCGCGCGGGAACGCGCCTTCGAGCGTCTCGACCCAATCCTCGTCGAGCGTGTGCTCGGTGGCTGCGACATTCTGCTCCAGATAGGTCCGGCGTTTGGTGCCCGGGATCGGCACAATGTCGTCGCCGCGCGCCAGCAGCCAGGCGAGCGCGACCTGCGCCATGGTGAGATCGGTGGCCTTCGCCACATGCTCGACCGCGGGGAGCAGCTTCAGGTTTCTTTCGAAGTTACCCTCCATGAAGCGGGGGTGCGCGTGGCGGCGGTCCTCCGGGATGAGATCGTCACGCTTCTTGAATGCGCCGGACAGAAAGCCGCGGCCGAGCGGCGAATAGGCGACGAGGCCGATGCCGAGCTCGCGCGAGGTCGGCAGGATTCCGATCTCGATGTCGCGCGTCCACAGCGAGTATTCGCTTTCCAGCGCGGTGAGCGGATGGGTCTTGTGGGCCCGGCGGATCGTCTCCGCGCCAGCCTCGCACAGGCCGAGATAGCGCACCTTGCCCTGCTCGACCAACCGCGACATGGCGCCGACCGTCTCCTCGATCGGCACGCTCTTGTCGATGCGGTGGATGTAATAGAGATCGATCACATCGATGCCGAGCCGCTTCAGGCTCGCTTCGCAGGCGACCGGCACGTACTCCGGCTTGCCGTTGACCCCGCCGCGCTCGCCGTTCGGCCCGCGCACGTTACCGAACTTCGACGCGACGACGACCTTGTCGCGCTTGCCCTTGATGCCCTCGCCCACCAGCTTTTCATTCTTGCCGGCGCTGTAGGCGTCCGACGTGTCGAACAAGTTGAGACCGAGCTCGATGGCGCGGTGCATGGTCTTGATCGATTCGACGTCGTCCGGCACGCCGTACTCGCCGCTCATGCCGGAACAGCCGAGGCCGATCGCGGACACCACGAGGCCCTGCGAGCCGAGTTTTCTTTGCTTCATTTGTGATGCTCTTTCAAAGTGCGCGGCGACGGTATCTCACACCGCCGCGATCGCCTCAATCTCGAGCAGGAAATTCGGATTCGCGAGCCCGCGCAGGATGCAGAGCGTGCTGCCGGGCGGGTGCTCGCCGAAATAGCTCTGCAGGATGCCGCGCGCCTTGGGCACGTCGTGCGGATTGCAGATGTAGATCGTGATCTTGGTAACGTCCGAGATCTTCGCGCCGCCCGCGGCCAGCGCGTTGGTGAGATTCTGCATCACCATCTTGGCCTGGGCGTCGAAATCGTCGGGCGGCAGCACCTTGCCGTCGACGTCCGCCGCGACCTGGCCGGCGGCGAACACGAGCTTGTGCGCGCCCTCCGCCGTCACGACGTGGGAGTAGCTGGCGAACGGCTTGGAAATGTTGCTCGGATTGATGCGCGTGATTTTTGCCATGGTTTCTCTCGGCTTGTCGAAGGCCGCACGCTAACGCTGCGCCGGCGGCGGCTCGGTGGACGGCGCCCCGGCCAGCTTGGCGAGCTCACCCTGCCGGATGGTCGAGGCCGCCATGAAGGCTTTGAAGTTCGCCGGCGTGTTCTCCGCGATAGGTACGACCGTCATGCCGAGCGCGGCCATGCGGCTCTTGAACAGCTCGGTGTTGACCGCCTCGTTCAGCGCCTTGCTGAGAAATGCGACCACCTGCGGCGGCGTCTTGCCGGGCGCCGCGAGCCCGACGAAACCGTTGTGGTCGAAGCCCTTGAAGCCCGCCTCTTCCATGGTCGGCACGTTGGGCCAGTCCGCGATCCGGCGCGGGCCGGCCACCGCCAGCGCGCGAAGCTGTCCGCCGTCAACCAGCGGCTTGGCGCTGGAGAAAAACGTAAAGGTACCTTGGATCGCGCCGGTCACCACCGAGGTCGCGGCCTGCCCGGAGCCGCGGTATGGCACCTCCTGGATCTTGGTGCCGGCCGCGGCGTTGAGCTGGTTCAGCGCGATGACCGGCGAGCTTGCCGGGCCCGACGTGCCGAAGCTGTATTTCTCCGGATTGCCCTTGGCGTCCGCCACCAGCTCCGCGACGGTCTTGTGCGGCAGCTTGGCGTCGATCACCAGCACCAGCGGCGGGCCTTCGACGATCTTGCCGATCTGCGCGAAGTCCTCGACCGCGTTGTAGGGCACCTTGATGTAATGGAGGTTCTGCGTGTCGGCGACCGCATTGGCGTGCAGCGTGTAGCCGTCCGGGTCCGAGCGCAGGACGTGCGTGGCGCCGACCGAGCCCGAGCCGCCGGTCTTGTTCTCGACCACCACCGGCACGCCCAGCTTCTCCTGCACGACCGACGCAAAAAGGCGCACCGGCACGTCGGTCAACCCGCCCTGCGCGAATGGCACCACAATGGTGATCGCGCGGTTGGGGTAATTCTGTGCGCTGGCGGAGGAGGCAATGCAAAAAGCCAACCCGGCGAGCGCGAACTTCAAGCGGACCATCGGACACTCCCAAATTTGTGGGACGGAGCTTAGCACCCGACGCACCTCACGCCACCATGTCCGGTCGCCGCCGCGGTATTCATATGTCACGCCGAGTGTGCGACCATCGCACGAACGGGGCAATCACAGGGGTCTTCGCAATGGCGGATACGGCTGCGTCGCTGAAGCTCACCATCGACGGGGCGATGAAGCTCCTCAACGCCGCGATGGCGAAGGCGCGGGACATGAAGGTTCCGGAGTGCATCGCCATCGTCGATGCGGGCGGCCAGTTGCTGGCGTTCGCGCGGATGGATGGCGCATTCGCGCTGTCCTACGACACCGCATTGATGAAGGCGATGACGGCGGCGTCCTACGGCATTCCGACCGGCGACATCCCGGCCGGCGTCGACATCAAGCTCGCCATCGCCACACAGGGCAAGCGCGTCAACCTGCCCGGCGGGCTACCGATCATCGTCGGCGGCCACGTGATCGGCGGCATCGGCATCGGTTCCGGCACCGGCGAGGAAGACCGCCAGGTGGCGAATGCCGCTTTGGGTGCGTTGCCGGGAGCGAAGACATTCTGATGACGCCCCTGACCAGGACGCTGCTGATCGCCGCCGTCGCAACATCCATGCTGTTGCCCGTAACGGCGATTGCGCAACAGACCGACGGAAAGCGAACCGCGACAAGCGCAAAAGCCGCGACAAGCTCAAAGTCACCCGCCAAGCAGCGCTGGCGCGGCCACGGATTTCTCCCAGGCTATCGGCAGCCGCCCGCCCTGACCGACTGGAGAGCTCAGAACAGGCGTTATCGCGCGCGCGAACAATACGAACAGCGTTACGTGTACTACCGGCCGTACTCCGGCTACGCCGCCCAGCTTCGATATGGATGGGGGTATCCCGGAATTTATCGCGGCCAGTGGAACGGCGGCAGCTTCGGTCCGTGCTGGACCCAGACTCCGATCGGAATGGTCTGGAACTGCGGACAATAGCCGGGGAGCGCAGGCACGCCGCCGTCACACCACGGTGCGGTGCCGCTCCTTGCAGATGCGCAGCACTTCGTCGGGCTCGCGCTTCCACCAGTCCAGCGTCGAAAAAATCTCGACGTCGATGTGGCCGAAGTAGCCGGTCGCCTCGACCATGGCGCGGATGCCGCGCAGATCGATGACGCCGTCGCCCGGCATGCCGCGGTCGAACACCAGATCGCGGGTCGGCACCAGCCAGTCGCAGACGTGGTAGGTGAGGATGCGCCGGCCGGCGCGCTCGATCTGCTGCGGAAGCGCCGGGTCCCACCACACGTGATAGACGTCGAGCGCGATGCCGAGCCCCTCACCCAACTCGTCGCAGAGATCGTTGGCATGGCCGAGCGTGTTGACGCAGGCGCGGTCGGCGGCGGTCATCGGATGCAGCGGTTCGATGGCCAGCGGCATGCCAGCGTCGCGCGCGTAGGGCAGCAGCGCCGCGATGCCGTCGCGCACCTGCTCGTGCGCGCCGGCGAGATCTTTCGACCCTTTCGGCAATCCGCCCGCGATCAGCACCAGGCATTTGGCGCCGATACCGGCGGCTTCGTCGACGGCGCGGCGGTTGTCGTCGAGCGCAGCACGGCGTCCGGCTTCGTCGGCAGCGGGAAACGTGCCGCCGCGGCACAGGCACGAGACGTCCAGCGATGCGTTGCGGATCAGCTTGCCGGCCTTGTCGATGCCCACGGCCTGGACGATGTCGCGCCACGGCGCGATAGCCGTGATTCCCGCGCGCTGGCAGCCGTCGACCAGTTGCGGCAGCGTCCACGCCTTCACGGTCGCGGAATTGACGGCGAGCAGCTTGGTGTCTTGGGAAAGATCGCGCATCACGCGATCACGCCGCGCATCGCCATCGTGATGCGCATACGTGCAGCGGCGCGATCCGGATCGGCCAGCAGGCCGGCGGCATCGGCGAGACGGAACAGCTCGGCGAGATGCAAGGTCGAGCGCGCGCTCTCCTGGCCGCCGACCATGATGAAATGATTCTGCAGGCCGTTCAGATAGGCCATGAACACAACGCCGGTCTTGTAGAAGCGGGTCGGCGCCTTGAAGATGTGGCGCGACAGCGGCACGGTCGGCGCCAGAATGTCGTGGAATGATTGGGTGTCGCCGCGCGCGAAGGCGCCGAGCGCCGCGGCCGCCGCCGGCGCGATCGCATCGAAAATGCCGAGCAGCGCGTCGGAATAGCCCTGCTCGTCGCCCGCGATCAGCTCCGCGTAATTGAAGTCGTCGCCGGTGTACATCCGCACACCCTGCGGCAGGCGGCGGCGCATCGCGATCTCCTTGCCCTTGTCGAGCAGCGAAATCTTGATGCCGTCAACCTTGGCGGGATTGGCGGCGATGATGTCCACCGCGACGTTCATCGCCTGCATGTGGTTCTTGTGGCCCCAGTAGCCCTCAAGCGCGGGGTCGAACATCTCACCGAGCCAATGGATGACGACCGACTCCTTCACCTGGCCGAGGATACGGGCATAGACCCTGGCGTAATCGTCGGGCGATTTGGCCGCTTTCACCAGCGCGCGGCTCGCCATCAGAATGATGCGGCCGCCAAGCTTCTCGATCGCGGAGCATTGCTCCTCGTAGGCGGCGATCACGTCGTCGATCGTCACGCTGTCGCCCGGCGCGAGATGATCGGTGCCGGCGCCCGAGCCGATCAGCGCGCCGGGATAGTCCCGCGCCGCTTCGAGCGTGCGCTGGATGAGCCGCAGCGAGGTCGGCCAGTCGAGCCCCATGCCGCGCTGCGCGGTGTCCATCGCCTCGGCGACGCCGAAGCCGAGCGACCAGAGGTGGCGGCGGAAGTTCATCGTCGCGTCCCAGTCGATCGCCGCCTCGACCCAGGGGTCGCGCTCAGCGAGCGGATCGGCAACGACGTGCGCGGCCGCGTAGGCGATGCGGTTGAACGGCTGCTCGGCCGGCGGAAACGCCTGCGGCGGCCGCGTCGTGTAGGGCGAAAGCGTGCCGCCGGCAGCGGGGAGATTCAGGGTTGGCACAAAGTCTCCTTCACACCTTCAACGCCGGAATGTCGATCCAGCGCCGGTCCTTCCAGCTTTTGTGAGCCGCCTCGACGAGCTGCAAGCCCTTGGCGCCTTCGAGCAGCGTCCATTTGAACGGCACGCCGTCGTAGAGATGCCGGATGAACATCTCCCACTGCGTCTTGAAGCCATTGTCATAGTAGCCAAGCCCCGGCACCTCCGACCAAGTCTCGAAGAAATCGATCGGCTGCGGCACGTCCGGATTCCACACCGGGCGTGGCGTGTTGACCCGCGGCTGGCTCCAGCACTTCTGCAGGCCCGCAACCGCGGAGCCGTGGGTGCCGTCGACGTGGAAGGTGACCAGGTCGTCGCGTCGCACGCGCGTGCACCACGACATGTTCATCTGCGCGATCACTCCGCCCGCGAGCTGGAACGTCGCATAGGCCGCGTCGTCGACGTCGTTGGTGTAGGTCTTGCCGTTCTCATCGACGCGCTTCGGGATGTGCGTCGCGCCGAGGCACATCACGCTCTCGACGTCGCCGAACAGGTTGTCCAGCACGTAGCGCCAGTGGCACACCATGTCGAGGATGATGCCGCCGCCCTCCGCCTTCTTGTAGTTCCATGACGGCCGCTGCGCCGGCTGCCAGTCGCCCTCGAACACCCAGTAGCCGAACTCGCCGCGCACCGAGAGCAGCCGCCCGAAGAAGCCGGAATCGATCAGCACCTTGAGCTTGAGGAGGCCGGGCAGGAACAACTTGTCCTGCACCACGCCGTGCTTGATGCCGGCCCTCTTCGCGGTCCGCACCAGATCGAGCGCGTCCTTGAGCGTCTCGGAGACCGGCTTCTCGCAATAGATGTTCTTGCCGGCCTTCATCGCCTTTCTGAGCAGCTCCGCGCGAAGCTGCGTGGTGGCGGCGTCGAAGAACAGCGTGTCCTTTTTGTCCTTGAGTGCGGCATCGAGATCGGTGGTCCAGCGCAGGTTGCCGTGCGCCTTGGCGAGCGCCGCGACCTTGTCGGCGTTGCGGCCGACCAGCATCGGATCGGGCATTACCCGGTCGCCGTTCTTCAGCGGCACGCCGCCCTGCGCCCGGATCGCCACGATCGACCGGATCAGGTGCTGGTTCATGCCCATGCGCCCGGTGACGCCGTTCATGATGATGCCGAGACGTTGCTGCGCCATTGAAGATTCCCTGGGCTATTTCCCGCGTTCTCTACTGTGCAGGCGGCTTGGATGCCAGTGGCATCGGACCATAGACTACAGGCCGGATCGAGGGATTTTCGCATGGCATCGCATGACAGCACGCCGCGGCTCAAGGCGCCGCCCGGCGCTTGCGACACCCACATGCACTTTTACGATGCGCGCTATCCCACGGCACCGACTGCGCTGCTGACGCCGCCCGACGCCTCGGTCGCGGACTATCGCAAATTACAGGCGCGGCTCGGCCTTACGCGCAACGTGGTGGTGCAGCCGACCACCTATGGCACCGACAACCGCTGCACGCTGGAGGCCATCGCTGCATTGGGGCCGGGCGCACGCGGCGTCGCAACGGTCGGCATGACCGTGACCGACGCGGAGCTTGAGCGCTTCACCAAGGCCGGCATCCGCGGCGTGCGCTTCCACATGCTGCCGGGCGGTGCCCTGCCCTGGGACATGCTGGAGACGATGGCGGCGCGGGTCGGCGCGTTCGGCTGGCATGTGCAATTGCAGCTCGACGGCAAGGAGTTTCCGGAGCGCGAGGCACCGCTGAAGAAGTTGCCCGGCACGCTGGTGGTCGACCACATCGGCAAGTTCCTGCA
>Ga0190271_10002386_pt1 | contig 11353 bp, 8 predicted proteins | sample Popmic356T_FD_133747 | JGI IMG/M metagenome (GOLD analysis project Ga0190271, IMG submission 133747) | Populus adjacent soil microbial communities from riparian zone of Weber River, Utah, USA - 356 T | ecosystem: Environmental > Terrestrial > Soil > Riparian zone | place: USA: Utah | collected...
CCCCGCCTTCGGCGAGCAACACCTCGATCGCATACGCCGGCTCGACGGGCAGCCCCTCGGGACTCGGCGGCAGCGCACGCGCGACGCGCACCCCCTTGATGCGCGCCGCCGCCAGCGGCAGGGTGCCGGCACCCCCGCCGTCGCTCGCCAGCACGCGCACCGCGCGCTCGCTGACCGCGAGCCGCAGGGCAGTGTCGGGCAGGTACACCTCGCGCACCTGGCTGGCGGCGAGCAGCTCGAGCAGCACGGGAGCGCTGCTGGGCAAGCCCCCCTCGCCCACGAACGCCGGTCGCAGCAGCGCGACGCTGACGGCCCCGGGCCCCGCCATCACCAGCGCCAGCAGCGACAGCCACAGCACGGCGCTGCGGCCGCCGAGCGCGCGGGTCGACAAGCCGGTGGGGTCAGGGACCGCATCGCGCACGGCGAGGTAGCTCGACACCACCATGCCCTGGCCGAGCGCCAGGCACAGCGCGAGCACCGGTAGCGAGACCAGGCCCCAGAACACCGTCGACGAGAGCGTGCCGCGCGAGACCGCCAGCACCACCACCGCGACCGCGGGCGCCAGCTGCAGACCGTGCGCCGCGGTGCTGGTCAGCCAGCTGCGCAAGACGCCGGTCGCGGCCACCAGGCGCGCGCTCTCGAGCAGCGCGAACAACAGGCCGCCGCCGCGATCGATCAGGATGGAGGGCGCGTGCTCGAAGTGCACGACCAGGGCGATCGCCAGTCCGCCCGCGCCGAACAGCAAGCCCAGGCTCTCGATCAGGCGTGCGTCGGTGGGACGTACCACCTGCGCGACGCCGCCGAGCAGCACGTCGGGCCCGAGCGCGAGCAAGGTCAAAAAGACCAGGGAGCACAACACCAGCACGGCCAGCAGCTGCACCAGCGCAGCCCACAGCCAGGTACTGCTGCGCTGCGTGGTGCGCCCGGTGCCGCTGCTGATCTGCAGCGCAAACAGCTCACACATGAACCACGGCGCGGCAAAGATGCCGAGGCCGCAGCAGACCGCGAGCAGCGACGCGAGCAACGCGACCGCGACGCTCAGCGTGGCCACCGGCCGTAGCTTGAGCAGAGCCCAGGAGCGGCGAAAAGCGACCGCCGGGCCAGGCGCCCGCGCCACCTTTCGCACGCGCGTGTTCAACGGGCCGCCAGCTGACCACAGGCGGCGTTGACGTCACCGCCCCCGCTGTAGCGCCGATGCGCGCGATAGCCGGTCGACTCGATGCCGCGCACGAACTCGGCGTGCCGCTGTTCGCTGGCGCGCGTGAACGGATCGCTGTGCTCGTCGATGGAGTTGTACGGGATGACGGTGACGCGCGGACGCACGCCGGTGCGCTCCCAGAACGCGCGCGCCGTCTCGCCGAGCGCGGCGCCGTCGGCGAAGTCGTCGTTGACGTTGGCCAGCGGCGTGACCGCCCACATCGGCGCGAGGCCGGTCAGCGTGGCGTGCTCGGCCACCGCATCGAGCACCTCGGCGAACGAGTGCGCGTTCGCGATCGGCATCAGCAGCTTGCGTTTTTCTTGGCGCACGCTGCCGATGGAAAGCCCCAGCCGCACCTTGGGCGCCTCGCGCGCCAGCCGGCGAATGCCGTGCGGCAAGCCCGACGTACACACGGTGATGTTGCGCGCGTCGATGGCGAGCCCACACGGCTCTTTCAAGACCTCGATGGTCTCGAGCACGCGATCGAGGTTGGAGAGCGGCTCGCCCATGCCTTGAAAGACTACGCCGTGGACCCGGCCGTGGGGAAGGTTGCGGCGCACGGTGCGCACCTGCTCGACGATCTCCCAGGTCTCCAGGTTGCGCGTCAGCCCCATCCGTCCAGTCGCGCAGAACTTGCAGCCGAGCGCACAGCCCACCTGCGAGCTGACGCAGACCGAAAAGCGCCCCGGGTTCTCGAGCGGAATGCGCACGGTCTCGATCACGTGCCCGTCGTGCGTGCGCAGCGCGTACTTGACGAACGCGTCGACCTGACTCTTTTGCTCCAGCACGAGCGCGAGCGCGGGCACCTCGGCCTCGGCGCGCAGGCGCTGCATGCTGGTGCGACGCACGCCCTGGAGCACCCGCGTGCCGAAGTCTTCGCGCTGCACGGATGCGTGGACTTTGCGTGCCTCGGTGAGCGTGAGCTCGAGGGCACTCGACAGTCGCTCGGGTGTCAGGGCTTGCAGGGACAACATCGGGCCGAGATATAGCGTTTCCGCCCGGCGTAGCTCACAGAATCGGGGCGTCGGTCCCGTTGGCACCGGCGCTGCCCGACATGCCCGGCGAGAACCCGCCGCGTCCGCCCTGCCCGCCCACGCCGGCGCGCTCGATGGTGAGCGTGGCGGCCGCCGCGGCCTTGTAGCCCGCGCTGGCCGCGCCTTGCACCACCAGCGCGTGACTCGCGCCGCCGCAGCCGCCACCGCCGCCGCCGCCCGAGCCGCCATCGCCGCCGTCGCCGCCGCGCCCGCCGTTGCGCGCGCAGAAAAAGCGACTCTTGCCGCCCAGCCCGCCCGTTCCGGCGCGCCCACCGGCCGCGCCGATGCCGCCGTCGCCGCCGCGCCCGCCGCTCGCCGTCACCACGCGCACGCGGTCGAAGACCGGGCCGGTGCCGTCGGCCGTCAGGCGCACCAGGAGGCCGAGCGAGGCGCCGCCGCCGCCCCCCGAGCCACCGCCTGGCGAGCCGCAGCCACCGCTGCCACCGCCGCCGCCACTGCCGCCTCCCGTGTCGTCGCAGGTGCCCGTGGTCCCGGGAATGCGGTCGAAGCCCGCGCCCGCCGTGCCGCCGCCGCCGCCCGAGCCGTCGCTGCCCCCAGGGCCTGCGCCGCCTGCTCCGGAGCTGCCGCGGCCGTTCGCGTCGAGCGCGATGGTCACGTCGGTGCAGCCCACGCCGGCAGCGCCCGAGACGCCCGGCCGGCCGTCCGTGCCGTCCTGGCCAAGCCGCTCCAGGGTCGGGTTGTCGTCGCAGAAGTTGCACGCGCCGCGCGTGGTCGGGGCGTTGTAGGTGACCGCGCCCGCGGCGCCCGGGCCACTGCCCTTGCCGGGGCCCGCCGCCGGGTTGGACACGGCGCGCGCAAGCACGGTCGCGTAGTCGCACACGCCGTTGACGGTGAAGTCGGTGCAGCCCGCGTTGGCGCACGGCATGCCGTTGCTGCAGCCCAGGTCGGGACAGCCGGAGGTGCCTCCACCGCCGCCGCTGACCTCGCCGGCCCCACACAGCTTCTGGCCGCCGTTGCCGCCGGGTTGTGCGACGCAGGCCTGCCCCGCGTCATCCCCGTCCCGACCGCCGGAAGCGTCACGCCCGTTGAGCTCGGCCAGGCTGGGAATGCTCGGCGGCAAGCGCGCGCTGGCGTCGTCGCCGCGCTGTCCGTCGGCCGCCCGACCTGCCAGCACCGTGATCTGCGACAGGCGCACCTCGGGTCCGCAGCCATCGAACACCGCCGTCGTCGAGCCCCGACCGACGGTGCTCGCATCCGAGCCGCGCAGCGTGATGCCCTCGATGATCGCCGCCCCGCCCACGCCCGTGCAGGTCAGCGCGGGCGCGCCATCGGCCGCGACGCCAGCCTCGACCACGACCGGAAACAGCTCGGGGTCGCGCGCACGGAAGTCGGCGCGATAACCGCCGAACAAGCTGACGCCAGCCAGGATGGTGAACGGCTCGTACGTGCCCTGCGCCACCAGCACCGACTTGCGCTCCTGGGCCGCGCGCTGAACGGCCGCGTCGAGCGAGCGCAGCGGCTGTACCAGCGTGCCCGGGCCGCTGTCGACGCCGCCCGGCGTGACGTGCACGAACACGTCGTTGTCGTCGACCTTGCCGTCGCAGTTGAGATCGCCGCCCACCACCACCGGGGCGCTGGTGCCGTCGAAGGACTGACACTCGCAGCCGTTGGCGCGAATGCCGTCGACGTCGACGAAACCCTGCTCGCAGGCGACCTCGCAGCTGACCAGGTTGCCGACCACGCGGCACTCGGCTGCGTAGTGCGGCCCCGGACTCGTGCACGGCTTGCCGCAGCCGCCGCAGTGCAGCGCGCCCACGTAGCGGCCGCGCGCGTCGACGAAGTCTTCGTCGATCACGCCGTCGCAGTCGTCGTCTTCGCCGTCGCAGCTCTCGACCGAGGCGATCTCGCACGCGCCGAGGCCGCCCGGCCCGCAGCTCGACACGCCCGCACAAAACAGGTCTGGCGCGGTGCCCTCTGCGAGGCACGCCACTTCGAACGAGGCGTCTGCGCCCTGACACGCGCACAGCGCCGGATCGGGCTTGCACTGCCTGAGCATGCGGTCGCAGCTGAACGGACGCTGGCAATCGCGATCGTTGCTGCACGGCGCGCCGCAGCGCTGCTCGTCGCCCACCGTGACGCAGCGCGCTCCGGGTGTGCGCGAGCTGCACTCTTCGTCGTTGGCGCAGGGCAGGCACAACACGGGCTGATCGGCGATGCAGGCGCCACCCTTGAACTCGTGGGTGCCCGCCACACACGAGATGAGCTCACAGATGGGCACCTCGGCGGCGACGTTGCACGAGGTCTCGCGCGAGCTCGGAAACACTTCGTCGCAGCTGGTGCCACAGCTGCCGCAGTTTTCGTCTTCGATGTAGCGACCGCGCTCGTCGACGAAGTCCTCGTCGGCGCGTCCGTCACAGTCGTCGTCGCGCCCGTTGCAGCGCTCGGAGCTGGAGCACGGGTGCGAGTTGGCGCAACCGACGGCGAGCAGCGCGAGCACGCCGAGCAGCAGCGCGCCCAGGCCGCGCGCGTCGCTTTTGCTTCGCTCGTGCGCGGAAGCACCGCGCCCTTCGACCCCGTCTGCAGACAACGCGCAGAGCTTACTGTTGAACGAGGACATCCAACGTCTCCCCGCGGGCGCCACTGCTGCCCGTCTGCGCGCCGCCACCGCCTGCTCCTCCATCACCACCGCTACCCAAGGTGAAACGATTTGCCATCCGCCAGCCCGGGCTCGTGCTCGGCTCGCTGCCCACGATCCAGATGCCGACCGACGAGCCTCCGCAGCCGCCGCCCCCACCGCCGCCTGGTCCGCCCGCGCCGCCGCTGCCGCCGCGCGCGCCGGGGTAGGTACCTGCCAGGGTGGGCGTGGTGCGCAGCTCGGGCGGCACCAGACCGCCGTTGGCGCCCACACCACCGAGCCCGCCATCGCCGCCCGCACCGCCAGGTCCTCCGCGGCCACCACGCTGGGTGCTGAGCAGCGTGTCGCTGAGCACGAATGCACCGGGATTGACGAGCAACAGCGCGACCGAAGGGGCACCCGAGGTGCCTTCGCGGCCGGCACCACCGCCGCAGCCGCCCGCGCCGCCGCCACCGCCGCCGCCGCCCAGGCCGTCGGCGAACTCGCACACGCCGGCCATGAAGTCCATCAGCACGCCGCCTCCGGCACCACCGCCACCGCCGCCACTGCCTGGCACACCGGACTGCCCGGCCGAGCCACGGATGCCGTTCCACAGCCCGGCCTGAAAACGACCGCGCGCGTCCGCGCAGCCCACCCCGGCAGCGCCCAGCGTGCCGTCGCCACCGTTCGAGCCGGGGCCCGGACCCTGGTAATCGGAAGGCACCTCGAAGTCGGCCAGGCCGCAGCAGACTGCCTGATTGCAGCCCGACCCGCGCAGGATTGGACCGTGCGCGTCCTGGCCGCCCATGCCGCCGCTGCCCGCGAGCGAGCCGGGCGCACGCCCGCGCTCGCCGGCGCCCTGGAACGCGGCGTTGCCCTGCGCATCGACCTGAGGGCAGCTGGCAGCACCGCCGCTGCCGCCGCGCACGTCGACGCTGCCGCACTGGTTGAGGCCGCCCCCGCCGCCCTGCACCAGGTTGACCGAGCCGCGCACGCAGTTGCGCTCACGACTCTGCTCCATGGCAGCGCGCGGCGGGCCGCCGGCGTTGGCGAGCGACATGGGCGGGCTGCCGGCGGGACCGTCGAGGCCCGTGATGCCTTCGCCCGGCACGCCTGCCTGGATGGTTAGCGAGCGCAGCGTGAGGCCCGACTGCGGCCGCTCGAGGTAGGCGCCCAGCGTGGCGCGCTCGATGGCCGAAGCGTCGAGTCCACGCAGCGACAGGCCCTCGACCAGCGTGGGGGTCAGGCCGACGTCGCTGGCGATCAGCGCCGCGCCGCCGGGCGCCTTGGTGTCGGCCGGCGCGCGCACTTCGGTCACGTACGCGGCCGGGTCGGCGGCACGAAAGTCGCGGCGAAAGCCGCCGTGGATGAGCACGCCATCGGCCAGCTCGACGGTCTCGGTGTAGGTGCCCGCGGCCACGAACACGTGCGGGCGCGCGAACTGGGTGCTCAGCGAGGCGCGCGCTCGTTTGACCGCGGCGCCAATCGTGCGCAGCGGGCGCGTCGGCGAGCCGGCGAAGCTGTCGTCGCCATCGGTGGCGACGAAGAAGCTGCTCAGCACGTCGCCGTCGGCGCCGTCGCAGTTGACGTCGAGCTCGGCGCCGCTCTTGCCCAGGGGGCCCGGCGCGTCGCGCAGCGCGGACACTTTGCACTCGCAGCCGGTCGCGATGTCGAGATCGCCATCGAGCATGTCACCCACCCCCACGCCGTCGCGCGCGTCGGGACAGGCAAGCGTACAGGTGGGCGCAAAGGGATCACCACCGCACGCCAGGTCGAGCTCGGTGCCGGTATCTTCGAGGCAGCTCACACCGCACTCGCCGCAGTTGGCGGCGTCGAGGGAGTACGCGCCTCGCGCGTCGGCAAAGCCCTCGTCGACCTTGTCGTCGCAGTCGTTGTCGTCGTGGTCACACACCTCGACTCCGGTGGTGCACGCGCTGAGCACACCCTTGACGCAGCTGGCGCGCCCGACACAGACCGGTGCACCGGGCTTGCGCGCACCGGTCTGGCCCGGACAGGCGAGCTCGAACGTATCGCTCGGAGAGCACGAACAGCTGCCGCCGTTGGGCACACACACGCGCGCATTGCTGTCGCAGCGATAACCGCTCGGACAGCCGAGCGCACAGTCGACCGTGCAGCGCGCCTCGCCGCCGATGGACGCACAGCGCGCACCGCTCAGCGAGCCGCAGTCGTTGTCGTTGGCGCAGGGCAGGCAGAGGCGCTCGTCGAGCGCCTCGCAGCGGCCCTGGTGCGTGGGCGCGAAGCCGGCCGCGCAGCGCTCGGCCACACACAGCGGCACCTCGTCGACGACCTGACAGCGGGTGCTCAGCTCCGCCGCCGAGCGCGGCGCGCAGACGGCGTTACACGCGCCGCAGTGCGCGTCCGTGACGTAGCGTCCACGCGAGTCGCGAAAGGGATCGTCCACGCCGTTGACGCCGTCGTCGTCGAGGCCGTTGCAGCGCTCGGGCGCGGTGGCCATGACCGGACCGCCGTCGATGGAGCGGTGCGCATCGGTGCGCGCACCGCAGCCCGCGCCGAAAACGACGGCGACGCACAAACTGGTAAGCAGGCTAAAGCGATGCACGGAGTGGCCCAACACGAACACTTTGGTACCACGAGCCAAGCGCGAAGTTGGCGCGAAAAGTTTTTCGCGCTCAGCGTGAGTTTATTCCACGCACGAGCAAAAGTTGGCTCAGCCCGGCAGCGCGTCGAGCAGAGCGGTCAGCTCGCTCAGCGCGTGATCGTTGCCCGCTCGGGTCGCGGCGGCGACGCCCGCGCTGGCGTGCGTGCGCGCGAGTGCGGGCTGGCCGAGCTCTTGCGCGAGCTGTGCGGCCATCAAGTAGCTGGGCACATAGTCGGGAAATTGCGCGCAAGCCGCGGCAAAACTGACCAAAGCCGCCTCGGCTTGCCCGGTCGAGCGCAGCTCCATGGCGCGCGCGTAGTGGTGAAACGGGTCCTGCGATCCGCCCGCGATCAGCTTGTCGAATAGCTCGAGACGTTTGCTCATGGCGCCGGGTCCTGTCGCACGGCGCCGACGAAAGGCAAGTTGCGGTAGCGCTCACCCCAATCGAGCCCGTAGCCGACCACGAACACGTCCTCGATCTCGAAGCCGAGGTAGTCGATCGGCGTGTCGACACGAGCGCGCGACGGTTTGTGCAAGAGAGCGCACAGCTTGACCGAGCGGGGCCCGCGCGTGGCGAGATTTTTGCGCATGTACGCCATGGTCAGCCCGGTATCGACGATGTCCTCGACGATCAGCAGGTCTTTGCCGGCAACCGGGTGCTGCAGGTCGCTGGTAATCTGCACGACGCCGCTGGTGGTTAGCGCGTCGCCGTAGCTCTTGAGGCCCAAAAACTCGATCGCCACCGGAAGATCGATGGCGCGTGCCAGGTCGGAACAGAACACGAAGCTGCCCTTGAGCACGCACACCAAGACCAGCTCGCGGCCGGCGTAGTCGTGGGTGATCTGCGCGCCCAGCGCCTGTACGCGCGCGGCAATGCGATCCCGGTCGATCAGCGTCTCGATCTCGCCTGCGTGCTTCATGCGCGGAGGCTATCACCTCGCGAGCGCGCGCGTGAGGGCCCGAGCCGCGCCAATCGCAGCGCGCACGGCCTCGGGAGCCCGCGCCACGATCGCCGGCAGCGCCAGTGCCAGCGCGAGCAGCGCCAGCAGCGGCAACAACACGGGCGGGCGAGCCAGCGGGCCTGGCGCGAGCACCCGTGCCACCAGCGCCCCCACCAGTTCGATCGCCCACACGCCGATCAGCAGCGGCAGCGCGATCCCGAGCGCGGTCGCGAGCGCGTCGCCCGCCAGCTGCGCGCTGCCCAAAACGAAGCTGCGTGCGACCAGCCGCGAGCCGACCAGCGGCGCATCACGAAAGCTCTCCGCGAGGCCGATCACCACGGCGCGCAGTGCACCCAGCGAGAGCACCAGCCAGCACGCGCACAGCACGTAGGCCTGGCTCAGCGGCCCGACCGCGAGCCGCGTCTCGGCGGCCTGGCTCGCGCGCACCGCCCAGCCGCTCGCGACCAGCGCGAGACCGAGCGCCAGCGCAAAGGCGGCGCCGATACACAGCTCGCGCAGCACCCACAGTGCGAGCGCACCGACACCCACCCAGGTTGGCGCCGCGCCCGCGAGCGGGGTCAGTGCGCAGGCCAGCGCCAGGCACACGCTCAGGGCGACGGCCGACGGCACCCAGCCCTGTGTGAACGCGATCAGCGCGAGACCGAGCGGCAGCACGCGCGCGAACACCAGCACGAAGGGCAGCCACAGCTCGGGCAGCCAGCCAGAGATCACTGGCAACATCGGCGCTCAGCGCACGAGCTCGGGCAGCGCGCGGTACAGACCGCGCGTGTACCCGAGCAGCTCACTGGCCATCCAGCCGCCGGCACCGCCCAGCACCAGCAAGGTAACCAGCGCGCGCGGCAGGGCGGACAGCGCGACATCGCCGAGCCGCGCCCAGGCCGCGAGCAGCGCAAGCGCGAGGCCCACCACGAACGCGGCGGCGAGGATCGGCAGCGACAAGCGCACGGCCAGCTGGAATGCGGCCAGGGTCTGGGCCAACGCCTCGTTCATCGGGCGACACTATAGCGGGGCGAGGCGCGGCTCGAAAGGTCGCGACCGGCGCAACAAAGAGGCTAGACTCGAGGTCAGCGACGCGCGGGGGCGTTCCTTGAACAGAGACCACAACGCACCACCAGGCCTTGACGAAGACGACGACCTCGACGGCGAGAGTCACGCGGCCGACGAACCGACGGCAGTCTGGGACGAGAGCGCCCTGCGCGCCGCCGGTCTGACGGACCTGCTCAAGCGTCGTGACGCCGAGCCAGCGGGGCCGCCGGCCACACGTTCTGCGGTACCCGGCACCGAGTCCAGCATCGTCATCGACGAGGGCGTCACGCCGGGTATCCCCCAGGTCATCCTGGCCGAGCCCGCCACACCAGCCCGAGGCCTCGGCTGGTTCGCAACACTCGGGATCGCCGTGGTGCTGGGCGGCGCCGTGTACCTCTTGATCCGCATGCTGCGCGGGTAAACCTGGCCCTTCGGCCCGCCTTTCTGGGTCGTACGCGTGCCCGTGCCCGTGCCCGTACGCGATCTCCCGTTCTCGTCGGAGCCGCGCCTCGGGCGACGACCCAGCAGATCGCGTACGGGCACGGGCACGGGCACGGGCACGCGTACGACGCAGAGCGCCGCGAACGTGCGGCAATCTGGTACGTGTGCTTCACGGCTGAGCTGGCTGCAGTCGGCGTAGAACGGGGAGGCTCCGTGCCTCCTCGCTTTAGGCTCCCGGCTGGAATACCAGGGGGAATGCGAACTCGGACTCGCCCGTTGCCTGCGGGAAGTGCCAACGCTTGACGGCGCCCTTGATGCAGTCGGTCATGTTGCCGAGGCCCTCTCCCGTGGTGGCCACGCTCTTGGCGATGCCGCTGCCACCGACCACCACGTTGACGCTGATCTTGATCGCCGTGTCGGACTTGCCGCCAGCAGCGCGCAGCGCGGACTCGTAACAGCGCTGCAGCGCGCTCTTGTTGTCTTGCACGACCTTGCCCAGCTGCTGCGGCGTGAGCGAAGGCTGGGTCGCACCGCCGCCGCCTTGCTCGCCGCGCCCGATGTTGAGCTTGGTGAGATCGGGATCGCTGGAGCCCTCGCTCATCGCCGCCAGCCGCTTCTTGTCGGCCTCGCTGAGCACCTTGCCCGCCGGCTTCTCCGGCTCTGGCTTGACGGGCTTGGGCGTCTGCGCGCTGCGTGGGGGCGTGCGCGCGGGACCGCTGGGCTTGACCTCTTCCCGCGTGTCGTCAGGCACCTGGAGCGCGGGATCGACGGCCGCCGGAGCGGCGACCCGCGGCGGCTCGACCTTGGTCGCCGCAGGCACGACCTCGGTGGGCTGGACGGGCTGGCTGCCCCAGGTGTTGCGGTACAACATCGGACCGCCCACCAACAAGATGCCGATCAGCAGGCCGACGGCGATACTGCCCGGGTTGAAGATCGACTGCGACTTGGGCGCCGGCTCGCGCGCCTGCGTCTCCACCGACGGCAGCGGTGCACTGACCGACGTCACGGTCTGCGCGGCCGTCGCCACCGGCAGCACGGCCTTGGGCGAGCTGGTGGGCAGCGGCTGCGGCTGCGGCTGCGGCGCAAACATCGGCGTGGGCGCGTGCGGGCTGACCAGCGAGAGCGGCGGCATGAACTCGCTGATGCGCGTGGGCTCGGCGTTGTCCTCGTCTTGCGCCTCGTCGGGCGCCGCCAGCGACGTCGGCAGCGGTGCCGAGCGCGAGCCGGAATGATGGCCCGGCCCCGACGGCACCGAGGGTGGAGGCCGGCCCCGCTGCGTGCGCGACGGCTCGCCACGCTGCGGGCGCGACGGCTCGCCGCGTGGACGCGACGGCTCGCCGCGCAGCGGGCGCGGCGCCTCGCGCGTGCGCCGCAGCAGCTGCGCGAGCTCGGGCAGGTCACCCAGCGGGCGCCAGTCGTCCATGCCCTCGCGCCAGCACAACGACTCGGGCGTGACTGCGCCGGCGTCGATCTTGCGGGCCAGCTCGTCGCGCGTCA
>Ga0190271_10002387_pt1 | contig 11353 bp, 11 predicted proteins | sample Popmic356T_FD_133747 | JGI IMG/M metagenome (GOLD analysis project Ga0190271, IMG submission 133747) | Populus adjacent soil microbial communities from riparian zone of Weber River, Utah, USA - 356 T | ecosystem: Environmental > Terrestrial > Soil > Riparian zone | place: USA: Utah | collected...
CGGCGACGCCGGATGCGACGACGGTCATCTCGTGCTGCAGCACGGTGCTGGTCCGCGCCCGAGCCCGGGCCACCGAATGTGTGCGGTAGGTCTGCGGCGACATAACGGGTCCAATCTCGACGAGAGGGTGTCCAGGCTGCGGCACCCACAGCGTGACATTTCTACGTGAATATGTAAAGGTTCGTTTCCGGTGTCACAACCGCGACTGCTCCTTGATCGCCGTGTCAGTGGTGCGCAGTGGACGGATCAGCGCATCCTGGGTGAACGACGCGATCAGTTCGCCCTCCTCGGTGTGCACCGCACCGCGGACGTACGACATCCCTGACCCGACCTGCGTGCTCTCGTGGCTGTAGAGAATCCAGCCGTCCCATCTGACCGGCTCATGGAAGCTCACCGAAACGGTCATCGGCGCGGTCGAGACCGTGAGGTGCGCCTGGCTCGTGCCGATTCCCTCATGGGCTCGCATCGTCGTCGAAATCCCAAGGTGACCGGTGAAATACGCGACCAAGGCCTTCGCAAGGTCGTCGCGCTCGGGAATGGGGTCGTAGTGCAGCCAGGCGTACAGCTCCGGAGGGCCGACCTCATCGGGGCTGTTCACGTCGACGACGTCGACCAATCGCAACTGGCGTCCGTCCATCGGCATCTCCGCGACGTTCGCATCGGCCGGCGCGGCAACGGAAGGGCGTTGAAGGTGATGACGGATCACGTCGGCTGTCGGCACATCGGCGAGAAGCGTCGCGGTGATGCAGCGCTTACCGTTTTGCTTCGCCGACACGATCGCCGTCGCCGTCGAACGGCCATCGCCGACGACGTCGATCTCCAACTCGACGGGGCCTGCGCCGACCATCACAGCGCGCGCGAACACCGCATACACCGAACGCACCGACTTCTCGGGAAAGCGCTTGGAAGCAGCGACGATCATCTGTGCGAGCACCTGGGTTCCCTCGACGACCTGACGCTCGTCTTTGCCTGCTGGGCCTGTCTCGGCGATGAAGCGGTTCTCGCCATCAGCCTGCACATCGAACAGGTCGAGCAGTGCATGCACCGTCCATTGCTGCGCTGAGTCTGTCGTCATGGGAGGGAACAGTAACCGAGGACAGACAAAACCGGTAACGTCATTACCATGGCGAAGGCGAGCGGGCGATCCACCGAAACCGTCGGCGCAGAACCCGAACCCCGGGAACGTCGCTTCATGCGGTCCGCGCTCGCGATCCTCGGCGAAACCGGTCGCACCGACTTCACCGTGCTCGAGGTCGTCGAGCGTTCGAAGACCTCGCTGCGGTCGTTCTATCAACACTTCTCGACGAAAGACGAGTTGCTGCTCGCGTTGATCGACAAGATCATGTCCGAGTCGACGCGGATCTGGCGCGATGAGACAGAAGGGCTTGCACCCGTCGCCGCGCTACGGGTGCTGATCGACCGCATATGCACACCTGCTGAGAGCACAACGCAGGACAAGGTCAACCGAGGCCTCACCTACTACAACGACCACCTTGCCGAGGCACTGCCGCGCGAGTACGCCCGTGTGATCTCGCCCGTGCACGGGCTCATCAAGGACATCATCAAGCGCGGCATCGCAGACGGTTCGTTCCGCACCGGCATCGACGTCGACGCCACAGGCGCGTTGATCATGCAGACCGCACTCGGCGCCATGCGCCTTCAGGTGCTCGGAGCCGAATTGAGTGGAGTGCCTGTAGACGCAGACCACATATTCGACTTCTGCGTCGCGGCGCTCGCCGCGGGCGACCCCGTCTGACCTGCCGAGAAGGACCTCCTCAGGGGTTGGTGTTTTCGCTGGTCCAGACGTGGTAATGTCATTACCACAGCAGCCCGACACGACTTTCAGGAGGCGCATATGCCCGCCCGCGAGCTCCCATATCCGGTGTTCGACGCCGACAACCACTTCTACGAGCCCAAAGAGGCGCTCACCCAGTTCCTTCCGGAACACCGCAAGGGCGTCATCGACTACATCGACGTCCGCGGCCGCACCAAGATCATGGTTCGCAACGTGGTGAGCGACTACATCCCCAACCCGACGTTCGAGGTCGTCGCGCGACCAGGTGCGCAGGAGGAGTATTTCCGGCACGGCAGCGGCGGCAAGAGCTTCCGCGAGGTGATGGGCAAGCCGATGAAGGCCATCCCCGCATTCCGGGATCCTGCAGCACGACTCGAGGTCATGGACTCCCTCGGCCTCGACTACACGCTGATGTTCCCGACGCTGGCCAGCCTGGTCGAGGAACGGCTCAAAGACGATCCCGAACTCATCCTCGACATCGTTCACGCGCTGAACGAATGGATGTACGAGACATGGCAGTTCAACTACGAGAACCGGATCTTCTCCACACCCGTCGTCAACCTCGGCGTCGTCGACCGTGCCATCGAGGAGCTCGAGTGGTGCCTCGAACGCGGTGCGAAGACCGTTCTCGTCCGGCCTGCGCCTGTGCCGGGGTTGCGCGGCACAAGGTCGTTCGGCACGGAGGAGTTCGACCCGTTCTGGCAGGCATGCGTCAAGGCAGGCATCCCCGTTTCGATGCACGCCTCCGACAGCGGGTATTCCGAGTACCTCAACGACTGGGAGCCCGGTGACGAGTTCAAGCCGTTCGCCCCGACGTCGTTCCGGATGGTCGCGATGGGCAAGCGGCCCATCGAGGACACGATGGCCGCACTCGTCTGCCACGGCGCGCTGACCCGTAACCCGGATCTGCGCATCCTCTCGATCGAGAACGGCGCCGACTGGGTGCCCTACCTGTTCAAACAGTTCAAGAACGTTTACTCGAAGATGCCGCAGGGGTTCCTCGAGGATCCGATCGAGGCCTTCCGGCGCTGCGTCTACGTTGCGCCGTTCTGGGAGGACGATTTCGCCCAGATGGCCGAGCTGTGCGGTGTCGATCGGGTGATCTTCGGCTCTGACTGGCCGCACCCCGAGGGCCTCGCCGAGCCGACCAAGCTGGTCGACGACCTGCAGGGTCTCGATGAGGCCGGTCAGCGGAAGGTCATGGGTGGCAACATGATCGACCTGTTCAAGATTCCGAACGAGGTCGTTCACAAGCCGGACGTGCCAGCACTGGTCCTCAACTGATCACCCCTGTGACCGACACAAACCCCGAGGTTCTGCTCTTCGCCTCGACGACGCAGTCATTCCTGGAAAAGGAAGCGTCGCTGAGCCGGCTGCGCGAACTTCACGCGGCGGGCACCTCCTTCGATCACGGTTGGTGGCGGCGCGCGGCCGAGCTCGGCTGGACGAGCCTTCTGGTTCCAGAAGAGCTCGGCGGCGGTTCCGTTTCGGGAGACGGTGTCGCCGACCTCGCCCTTGTGGCAGAGCTGGCGGGCAAGACTGTCGCCCCAGGGCCGCTGCACCCGGTGAGCACAGTGCTCGCCGGGCTCGTCGAGGCACCCGAAAACCACGAGGACACAATCGAATCGCTGGTCAGCGGCGAGACCGTCGCATCATGGGCGGTGTACGAGCCGGGCCGGCCGTGGGCGCCGATGAAACCCGGTGTTACGGCGACACCGACCGACTCCGGCTACCGGATCGACGGGGTGAAGGACCGGGTCGAGGCAGGCTCCGACAGCGCGGTGCTTCTGGTGATTGCCGATTGCGAAGGCGCCGCGCGGCAGTTCCTCGTGCCTACAGATGCGGCAGGCGTTCGGATCGAATCACAGAGGTCGGTCGATCTCGTGAAGACCTATGCGCGTGTGCATTTCGACGCGGTGGAGGTCGATGCCACGGCGGTCGTCGGCACCGCGGAGCAGACCGCGGGGCTGATCGCCCGACAGAGCCAGATCGCTCAGATACTTCAATGCGCCGAGGTCGTCGGCATCCTCGACGCCGTGCTGAAGTTCACGATTCAGTGGGGCTTCGACCGGCACTCGTTCGGACGCCCGATCGGCTCGTATCAGGTGCTCAAACACAAATACGCCGACCTCAAGATCTGGTTCGAAGGGTGTAAGGCGGCCACCAACGCGGCGGTGGCCGCGGTGGCAGTCCGCTCCCCCGATGCCGAAATGGCTGTCAGCGTGGCGAAGTCGTATGTCGGCGAACACGCCCCCGGCATGCTGCAGGACTGTGTCCAGTTGCACGGCGGCATCGGCGTGACCTGGGAACACGACCTTCACCTGTACCTGCGGCGGGTGACGCTGGACCGCTCGATGTTCGGCACGCCAGAGGATCACAACCTGCGCGTGTACGCCATCACCGAAGACCGGGAGTCCGCCTGATGACCGAGACGACGTCGGCGCCGAGCATGACCGAATCCGTCGACGAGTTCGCGTCGAGGGCCAGGACCTGGCTTGCACAGAACATGCCGCGCATCGACCCGGCCAACCCGCCCGATGCGGACCGTGGCGATGATGCGCCGTGGCTGCGCGCCCGCGAACTTCAAAAGATGCTCTACGACGGCGGTTTCGCCGGCATCTGCTTTCCGCGTGAATACGGCGGTCTGGGGCTGCCTATCGAGTACCAGCGGGCGTTCAACACCGAATCGCGTTGCTACGAAATGCCCGTCCTCCTCAACGTTCCGACCTTCACGATCTGTGCCGCCACGATCCTCGACACTGGAAGCGAAGAGCAGAAGCGCGAACACATCTCCGCAGCGCTTCGCGGCGATCAGGTACTCGTTCAGCTGCTCTCGGAGCCCAGCGGTGGATCCGATCTGGCAGGTGTCATCACGCGTGCCGACCGGCAGGGTGACAAATGGGTCATCAACGGGGCCAAGACCTGGAGCACGAGCGCTTTCGCCGCCGACTACGGACTGATGCTGGCGCGCACCGACTGGAACGTGCCTAAGCACGAGGGCTTGACGATGTTCCTGGTTCCGATCAACAGCCCCGGCATCACACTGCGGCGGATCAAACAGGTCAACGGTTCTGTCGAGTTCTGCGAGGAGTTCTTCGACAACCTCGAACTCGGCGACGACGCCGTCGTCGGCGACGTCAACGAAGGCTGGCACGTGGCATCGCGACAGCTGTACCACGAGCGGCGCGCGGTGGGCGGCGGGTCAGAATTCGCCAGCGGGATCGGCGCCGAGGGCGCGTCCGATGTGCCCATCGACTGGGTCGGACTCCTCGAGGCGACCGGTCAGGCCGACAGCGAACGAGCGCGTGAGCGGGCAGGTCGAGCGATCGTGCACAAGGCTGTGCAGGAGAAACTGATCGACCACGTCTATCACGGCGTCCTCGACGGCTCGCTACCGCCTGCGGCAGGCTCCATCATTCGCATCACCCATGCCGACACCCATCACCTGGAATTCGATACCGCACTTGACCTTACGGGCAGTTTCGGCGTCATCGAGGACGACAACAACCTGATTCGGTACGGCGAGCGCTACCTGTCTCGGCAGTCGGCGGCACTCGGCGGCGGCACCACCGAGATCGCCCGCAACATCATCGGCGAGCGGGTGCTCGGCTTCCCACGGGAGGCCGCAGCGGACCGCGGAGTGCCGTTCAAAGAGGTCAAGCGCAACAAGGGCTGACCTACAGATATGTCCGCAGATGTTCGGCCATTCCTCGCCGAAATGCCTTCATCGCAGGCACTTTAGGCTTGATACCGTCCGCGCCGTGGTACATGCCGGGCACGGCCACCAGTTCGCACGGAACCCCATGGGCCGTCAGTCGTTCGGCGTAGGAGACACCTTCGTCGTAGAGGATGTCGAGGTCACCGACCCCGATCCAGGCAGGAGGCAGGCCCGACAGGTCACCGCGGCGCGCGGGTGCGGCGTACTCCGGCGCGTCGGATTCCTGCGGATGGCGACCCAGGTACGCCGTCCACGCCCACCGACTCGACGCCGGTGTCCACATGAACCGGCCACGGTCACCGTGGTCGTCACGCAGCGCGGTGCGGTCGTCCAACATCGGGTAGACGAGCACCTGCGCCCGCAATTCGATGCCTTCATCGCTGCTGCGTTGCGCGACAGCCGCAGAAAGCCCTCCCCCTGCGCTCGACCCCGCCACGGCGATGCGTTCGCAATCGACGCCCAGTTCGGCGGCATTGTCACGCATCCAACGCAGCGTCGCCATGCAGTCGTCCAGCGCGGCGGGAAACGGATGCTCGGGCGCCAGCCGGTAGTCCGGTGCGACGACCACGGCATCGAGTTCCCTTGCCAGGCGGCCCGACTCGACCGCCTCGAACTGTGGAGAGCCGACGACCATCCCACCGCCGTGCAGGTGCAACACCGCGGGCCGACGCGTGTCTGCAGCCGTCGGCGTCGTGATCAGCACACGCACCGCCGGTTGGCTGTCGAGGTAGCGTTCCGTCATCGTCACGCCACGGCCCGGCTTGGTGCCCACCCGCATGCCCAACCGGCCCATCCATAGTGACCGCTCGCTCAACGAACGCGCGGTCAGCGGCAGGATCGGACTGCGCAACTCGACCGGAACGGCGGACATGACCGCAAGCGTCTTCGCGTAGTGCCGCGCCGCGTAGGCCGTGGCGACCACACCGGCCAGTGCGGCGATCGATCGCTTATTCATCTAGAACAGAGTGGGCTGGGTCACCTCGGCCGTCAAGGCCTTGGGCGCCTCTGCAGCTCGAAACGATCGCCGGTCCGGCGCAAGGCCATGCTTGTTCACAAGCGGAGTCGCTCTGTTGCGCAACATGTCTCGGTATTCGGCAGGCAGGTAGGCGCCGCGCCGGTACAAGTTGCGATACTCGGCGACCAGTTCAGGATGCGTTCGCGATAGCCAGGACATGAACCAACCCCTCGTCGAACCCCGCAGATGGAGGCCGAACACCGTAACGCCGCTTGCGCCCGCGTCGGCGATCTGGCCGAGCAGACTGTCGAGATGCTCGACCGAGTCGGTGAGTTTGGGCAGCACCGGCGCAACCATGACATGGCAGTCAAGACCGGCTTCGCGGACAGCGGCGATCAGGCCGAGTCGTGCCTGCGGAGAAGGAGTTCCCGGCTCGACTTCTTTGTGCAGCAGCGGGTCTCCCACCGCAAGCGAGATAGCGACGCTGACCTCGACGCGGGTGGCTGCATCTGCGATGAGCGCCAGATCGCGGCGCAGCAGTGTGCCCTTGGTGAGGATGGAGAACGGCGTGCCGGAGTCGGCCAGTGCCGTGACGATCCCCGGCATGAGCGCGTAGCGGCCTTCTGCGCGTTGGTACGGATCGGTGTTGGTACCGAGTGCCACGGTCTCGCGCCGCCACGACTTGCGGTGCAACTCCTGGCTCAGCACCTCGGCGACGTTGGTCTTCACGACGACCTGGGTGTCGAAGTCGGTGCCGCAGTCCATCTCGAGGTACTCGTGCGTCGGCCGCGCGAAACAGTACCGGCACGCGTGCGAGCAACCGCGGTAGGCGTTGACGGTGTAATTGAAAGGGAGCATCGCCGGAGCCGGTCGGCCGGCGACATTGGGTCGAGCGTCGGGCACCTTGTTCAAGGCGGATTTGCAGAGCACTTCGTGAAACGTGATGCCGTCGAACTGCGGTGTCCGCACGCTGCGCACGAAACCGATCCGCTGTAAGCCCGGTAGCGCGCCGTCGTCGACGCTGACGCTCTGGCCGTCCCACCGCATACCGCAATTCGAACTCATGTTCGAATCAATGTCAAGTAGCCGGCGCCGCGATTCGACGTGGCCCGACCGCGCTGACCGGCCACGTCACGGCCCTTAACGGATAGGGTGTTGAATCGTCGCTCAGTATTTCGCGAAAGATTAGTTAATCTGTGTTTTTAACTGACTGTTGGCACTATCTAGGTTTGCTTGTTAGATTGCTAGATCTACATCGCTCTGCGTTTTTACGAGAAGAACTTGCGGCCGATTCCGCACCGCTTCGGCCCTGATGGGAGACACGATGTCCGTCATCGACCTGCCCCGCGCGCTCGACCCGACCGACGTTGACGGCGCCCTGCTGAGTTGGTGGGATTCCGACACCGAATGCACCGTCGCGGTCTGTCGACCGGCTGACAACGACGCGCTGTGGCAGGAGTACCTTGCCGGAGCCGAGCAGTCGTATCGCAAGCACGGGATCGAAGCGGCCATCGACGTCGATGAGATCCGCCGCTCCGGCGACACGACACTGTTCTGGACGATGCTCGACCGCACCGGGTCAGTCGTCGGTGGAATCCGCGCCATCGGTCCGCTGACATCGCCCGACGAGACACACGCCGTCGTCGAGTGGGCAGACGACCCCGGCCTGCCCACGGTTCGCAAGATGATCTCGGACCGGATCCCGTTCGGGGTCGTCGAGATGAAGTCGGCGTGGGTTACCGACGCGCCCGACCGTAGCCGCGCGCTCACCGCCTCGCTGGCCCGCACCGGATGCCAGGTGCTCGCCGTGCTCGGAGTCCAGTTCGGCTTGGCCACCGGCGCACAACACGTGCTGGCGCGATGGCGCTCCTCGGGTGGCGTCGTCGCTCCGATACGGTCGGTGTCCTACCCCGATGAACGCTTTCGCACGAAGTTGATGTGGTGGGACAGGCGGACCGTCGCCAACCTCGCCGCCCCCACCCAGACCGCCAAGATCATCGCCGAGATGGCGGCCATCCGTGACCGTCTACATAATGCGAGCCGCCATGCGCCAGTTGGAGGGTGAAGCCATGATCACCGAAACACAGTGGGATCTCGAGGTCGACGTCGTATGCCTCGGAGCCGAGGGCGGCGTGCTCGCCGCGGGCATCGTCGCCTCCAACGCGGGTTTCGATGTCTTCCTCGGCGTCATGGAATCGGCGGACGGCGGCGGCGACCTCGCCGCACCTGTGGGCTACAAGGGCGGCGACGCTCAGACGACGAGGCACCTCGCAGGCTTCGACTACGCATTCGGGGGCGGCGGCCGCGCGCACAGCTTCTGGCCCGTCCGCGCGGTCGAAGAGGTCGCGCCTCCGCGATCGGGTCGCCGCGGCGCCATCGAACCGTTCTTCGGCGCAGCGCTCGAGCAGTGGGCATACCGGTGTGCAGCGGCGCCGCACGGCCTGGTCTATGACCGGGTGACCAAGCGCCAGATGACGGAGATGCGCAGCACCCGCGGCGAGAAGTTCGAGGCGACGATCGTCGGATCGGTCGCGTTGAGCCCGGGACAGCCTGCCCTCTCGATGAGCACGTGGCTGAGGGCCACGGCGGAGGAGGCCGATCTGCTGCCCGACACAGCCGTGCGGTTGGTCAAACTGATCTTCGAGGACGATGCCGTCGCGGGCGCACTGATCGATACGGACGACGGCGTACTCGCGGTGCGCGCACGGGAGAACCTCGTCATCGGCGTCGGCGATCCGGCAGGCGACCGCACACATCCGCTCGTCAGCGCGACCGAGCCGGTGACTGTGAACGTGTGCCTGGTCAGCAAGGCGGCGAGCCGGTTCGGAGAACTCGAGATCGTCACAGCGTCGGGCGACGACAACCGGCTGCTGTTCGTGGACGCGCCGGAAGCCGAACTCCAGCTGACGGGTTAGGCCCAGTTGCTGAGCTGGCAGCGCGCGGTGTAGGGGCCGTCGCCCTGAGTGACGACAACGCCGTCGACGAGAATCTCGCAATGGGCATTGGCGACGGCCTGCCCTCCGTGAGCGGCGGCGCTCGCGTCGATGGTCGCCCACTGCGGGTCGTCGAGCGTGGTGGTGAACTCCCAGGGTGTGGGAACTTCTTCCTTCTTCAGGAAGGCGTAGGGATCGTCGTTGTAGGCGTCCTTGCTTGGCGGTTGGGCCGTCAGGTAGTTCACCTGGAAGCTCACGCCGGTTCCCGACGTCAGGACGTATTTGACTTGATGGCCGGTCGGTTCGGCGTTGGCAGTTGCACTGCCCACCCCGATCGAAGCTGCTGCGAGCATGAGCGCCGCACCGACCCTGATTGTCGCTGTTCGCATGTTCGTCATATCTATGGAAGCTACCCGAGTGTTACACGAGTAAACGATCGAGCCACCGCCGAGAAACCGTGGTTCGGGCACGCACGCCGCGGCAGGGGTGGCACGCTGGCCGCGTGAGCACGCCAGCGCAGCCCCAGGTCCTGGCCGATACCGGCGGACTGCTCGTCACCGACGACGGTCGCCGCGTACTCGTCATCGACCGGTGCACTGGCGCGCTGACGACCTTTGCGTTCGTACTCGGGGTGATCACACTCGTCGTCGGCGGCTTCGGCCTCGTCGCCGTCATCGCAAGCACACCGTCGCGCGCACTTGGCGCGGTCTTCCTCGCGGTCGGTCTGCTCTTCGGCGTTCTGACGTTCCTCGTGGTGCGACAGATCCGCCAACGCCGCAACCAACCTTTGAATCAGTGCCGCCCCGTCGCCGTCATCGACCGCAAGCTCGGACTGTTCACCTACCGGGGCGGTGCACTGGTAGCCCTGGACCAGGTTCGGTTCGCCCGTCAACTCCAAATCGGGTCGAGTTCACCGAAACTGGTTGCGGTCACACCCGGAGGAACCCTCGTTCTCAAGCGCGGAAATCCATTCGACGGCGGAATCGGCAACGTCGACGAAATCCTCACCGCGGCGGCGCACCGCCACGCACAGGGCCATCGGAACTAGTCTCGGCCCAACCGCGAGAGCACCTCTTCGACCACGGCGTCGGTCGCGACGTCGACCTGCTCTCCCGTCGACAAGTCCTTGACGCCAACGGTGCCCGCCTCGATGTCGCGGTCGCCCGCCACCAGTGCGATCGACGCACCGGACCGGTCGGCCGCGCGCATTGCACCCTTGATGCCGCGGTCGCCGTAGGCGAGGTCGACCCGCACACCCGCATCCCGCAGCCGGGCCGCGAGCACCGACAGCCGCGTCTTGGCCTGCTCGCCGAGCGGAACGCCGAACACCTCGACCCTCGCGGCCTCGCCGATCGACTTGCCCTCGGCCTTCAACGCCAGCAGCGCGCGATCGACACCGAGCCCGAAGCCGATGCCCGACAGATCCTTACCGCCCAGCTGCTGCATCAACCCGTCGTAGCGACCACCACCGCCGATGCCCGACTGCGCACCGAGACCGTCGTGGACGAACTCGAACGTCGTCTTCGTGTAGTAGTCCAGCCCGCGCACCATCCGCGGGTTGATCACATACGGCACCCCGATCGAGTCGAGGTGGGTGAGCACGGAGTCGAAATGCTGCTTGGCCGAATCGGACAGGTGGTCCAACATGACGGGTGCATCGGCGGTCAGTCCCCGCACAGCGGGGCGTTTGTCGTCGAGCACCCGCAGCGGGTTGATCTCCGCGCGCCGACGGGTCTCGTCGTCGAGGTCGAGCTTGAACAGGAAGTCCTGCAACAGTTCCCGGTACTGCGGCCTGCAGGTGTCATCGCCGAGCGAGGTGATCTCCAGCCGAAACCCGTCGAGACCAAGCGACCGAAAGCCCGCGTCGGCGATCGCGATCACCTCGGCGTCGAGCAGCGGGTCGTCGACACCGATCGCCTCGACCCCGACCTGCTGCAGCTGCCGGTAGCGGC
>Ga0190271_10002388_pt1 | contig 11353 bp, 10 predicted proteins | sample Popmic356T_FD_133747 | JGI IMG/M metagenome (GOLD analysis project Ga0190271, IMG submission 133747) | Populus adjacent soil microbial communities from riparian zone of Weber River, Utah, USA - 356 T | ecosystem: Environmental > Terrestrial > Soil > Riparian zone | place: USA: Utah | collected...
ACATTCCGCGACAGCTACGTGGAGCTGTTCGGCGCGCTGCCGCCGCTGCCGGCCGGCCGCTTCGAGTTCTCCGGCGAAGTCGATCCGCAGGCGCTGCGGCTGTGGGAGCAGATGCGTGCCCGCGCTTTCTACAACGATGTATTCGATCTCAAGACCACGCAGCTCATCCTGTTCGGCATGCTGCTGGTCGAGCACAATCAGATCGCGGCGCAGGCCCACGCCGCAGCGGCGCGCCGCGCCGGTGCGAGCTGGCAGGAGCTGCACAAGATCGTCGAGCTGGCGTCGGCCACCGGAGCGCTCTATCCGGCGAACCAGGGCAGCGCGCTGCTCAACGGGCTGCGCGACAAGGAAGCCGGCGGAAAGTAGCTCAGGAGGTTGTCATGAAAATAGGGTCAAGCGCGCTCAGCGCTGTTCTATCGATCATCGCCCTTTCGGCTGTTGCCCAGGATTATCCCGCGCCGAAGGAAGGCGCCTTCATTGCCAAGAACTTCAAGTTCCACACCGGCGATGTGATGCCGGAGCTGCGGCTGCACTACCGGACGATCGGTGAACCGACGGGGCAGCCCGTGCTGATCCTGCACGGTACCTCGGGGTCCGGAGCCGGCTTTCTGACGCCGGCGTTTGCCGGCGAGCTGTTCGGGCCCGGCCAGCCGCTAGATGCGACCAAATATTTCATCATCCTGCCGGACAACGCCGGCGCCGGTAAATCGTCGAAACCGTCGGACGGCATGCGGACCAAGTTCCCGCGTTACAACTACGACGACATCATCAGCGCGCACCACCGGCTGGTGACTGAAGGCCTTGGCGTCAAGCGTCTGCGGCTTGTCATGGGAAACTCCATGGGCGGCATGCACACCTGGCTGTGGGGCGTGAAATATCCCGATTTCATGGATGCGCTGGTGCCAATGGCGGCGCAGCCGACCGAGGTGTCGGGCCGCAACTGGATGACGCGACGCATGATGATCGAACTGATCCGCAGTGATCCGGACTACAACGAGGGTAACTACACCGCACAGCCGCGGTCGCTGAAGCTTGCCAATGCGTACTTCAGCGTCGCCACCAACGGCGGGACACTGCGGCTTCAGAAGCGCGCGCCGACCCGCGAGACCGCCGACAAGCTGATCGACGAAATGCTGGCGGCGCGCGGCCCCGCCGATGCTAACGATTTTCTCTACCAATATGACTCGTCGCGCGACTACAACGCGTCGCCGGGCCTCGAGCGCATCACCGCTGCGCTGCTCGCGATCGTTTCGATGGATGACGAACGCAATCCATCGGAGACCGGAATTATGGAGCGCGAGATCAAGCGCGTGAAGAACGGCAAGCTGTACACGATCCCGGCGAGCGACGACACCCGCGGTCACGGCACCACGGCGAACGCCAGGTTCTATAAGCAGCAACTGCAGGAGCTGCTGGAGAAAGCGCCACGGCGGACGATGTAGCTAAGTTCCAAGTCGCGGCATCAGCTTCAGCGCGTTGCCCCGCTCGATTGCCGCGAGATCGGTGGGCGACAGCTTCAGGCCGGCGAGGCCGTGGATCGTCTCCTCCGGCTTCCAGAACGGAAAGTCCGTGCCGAACAGCAGTTGCGACATCGGCACGATGTCGAGAATAGCCGCGAGCGCCCCCGGCGTGGTGACGCCGACGACGTCGAGATAGAGCTTGCCTAATTCGGCTTTCACGCCGTTGGGCACGGCCAACTCCGGCCGGTTCTTGGCGAGGCCGGCGAGCCGGTTCGCCACCATGCCGAGCGCACCGCCGCCGTGCGAGAAGATCCATCGGATGTTGGGGCAGCGCGAGAATGTGCCGCTGAACAGCAGGCTGGTGATGGTCCGCGTGGTGTCGAAAGGGAATTCGATGGTCGGCGGCGGAATATTCTTGACGCGGTTGAAGGCAAAGCTTGCGGCGGTCGGATGGAAATACACTACGGCGTTGCGGCGATTGAGCTCGTCGAACACTGGCGCGAAGGCATCCTCGCCGGGATACTTGTCGTCATAGTTGGTTGTGAGCGCGATGCCGTCGGCGCCGAGCGTGCCGTAGAGATATTCGATCTCGCGCAGCGAGCCGTCCACGTCCGGCAGCGGAAGGGTCGCGAAATGCCCGAACCGGCCCTTGTAGTCGGTTTGCATCTTGGCGGCGTAATCGTTGCATTCGCGGGCCAGCCTGCGCGAGGCCGCGGCGTCTCCAAGCCAGACGCTCGGTGTCGCTATCGACAACACGGAAACAGCGATGCCGTCCTTGTCCATCGTTTCGATGGCCTGGCTCGGCTGCCATTTGGTGAGCCGCTCATAGAAGGCGTGGGTTGTGTGCTTGAGGATGTCCCCGGTCGCGGCGATGTAGGCCGGGGGATAGGGATGGTGGTGCGTGTCGATGCGGTGCGGAGCCATCTGCCCACTCGTTCAGGGGATTGAGCTAACGTAGCCCGGAGCATATCAATTCGGGCGGCGGATGTAGCGGGCGGAATGGCCGCCGGGAGACATGAGCATGATCATCGACGGACCGGATTCGGTCACCAAGGCGGTACTGAGCGAGATCGAGAATGCGCCCGATCCGCGCTTCCGCGAGGTGATGTCGGCGCTGGTGCGGCACCTGCACGCCTTTATCCGCGAGGTGAAGCTCTCCGAGGTCGAATTCCAGCAGGCCGCGGCATACGTCAACGCGATCGGGCAGAACACCAACGCCTTCCACAACGAAGCGGTGCTGATGTCCGGCTCGCTCGGCGTCTCGACGCTGGTGTGCCTCCTCAACAACGGCAACAACGGACAGACCGAGACCACGGCGAACCTGATCGGCCCGTTCTGGCGGCTCGATTCGCCCGCTACCCCGAACGGCGGCTCGATCGTGCGCTCGCCGACGCCCGGACCGGAGCTGTTTGTCACCGCGCACGTGAAGGACCCGGACGGCAAGCCGGTTGCCACCGCCGAGGTCGATATCTGGCAGTCCTCGACCGAAGGGCTCTACGAAAACCAGGACCCGACCCAGGCCGACATGAACCTGCGCGGCAAGTTCACCACCGACGCGCAGGGCAACTTCTCGTTCCGCAGCATCCTGCCGGCCGGCTACCCGATCCCGGTCAACGGGCCGGTCGGCGATCTGCTGCGCGCGCAGGGCCGCCACAACATGCGGCCGGCGCACCTGCACTTCCTCATTTTCCAGGAAGGGCTGAAGACCCACATCTCACAGGTGTACGTGCCGCAGGACCCGCACATCGACACCGACGTTCAGTTCGGCGTCACCAAGGCCCTGCTCGGCGATTACGTTCGCCATGAGCAGGGAGCGCCCCCGGCTCCGGGTGTAACGGCGCCGTGGTACACGCTTGACTACACGTTCCACATGGAGCGCGGCAAAGCCGCGCTGCCGCGCGCGCCGATCCAGGACAAGGCGAAGTCGATGGAGATGCGGCCTGAGTTCCTCGCCAGCAGCCGTGCGCCCGCAATGGCGAAATAGCGCACGGGTGATCTCCAAAAAATGGAACCGGTTTCCCGCCTGCGCGAAGCCCTGGCGCGGAATATCATTTTGGGTTGATGCTTCGGCGGGCGAAGGCAGTCGAAATAAGATCGCGCGCAAGAATAGTCCGCTGCATTAACGGAAAATTTCTCTGGCGAAATCGTTTCCGGTTCGGAGAACGATTCGCGCAACCAGAACGAAGCGAGACGTTTAGCAGAACAGAACGAGCGTTCCGGCTTAACGTCGCGCGTGCGATTGCAGCGATCGCGTTAACAGAAAATTGTCCGCTGAGAATCAGTTTCGATTCGGAAGCGATTCGTTCTTTGCGAACGAAGCGGGACGTTAGTGGGAACGCTTTGTGTCTCCGGCGCCTTCATCAGACGCCCGAGACATCATATCAGTGCTACTTTTTCCGCGCGTCGGCGTAGGGATAGATGATGTCGCCGCTCTTGTACTCAGGCGGCCACAGCACCGGCGTCTTCGAGCCGTCGCGGAACTGGTCGAGATTGTTCGGGGCGGCGTTCTGCACCTGGGTGGTGAACTGTCTCGGTTTGGTCCATTCGCCGTCCTTGGCGAAAGCGACGTCGCCCACCACGGTCTTGAACGTCGCCTTGTGCATGTGCTCGGCGAGCTTCGCGTGATCCAGGCTCTTGGTCGCCTCGACCGCCTGTGCCAGCGTCTGACCGGCGGCGTAGCCGATCGGCACGAACGCATATCCCAGCGGGTCGGTCTTCAGTTCGGGCGCCTTCGCCATGTAGCGCTTCATGACGTCGTCGAGGCCGGGGAATTGCAACTTCGGCGACGGCAGAAACGTCTCGACGATCACCAGGCCATTGGCGACGGGCCCAAGCTGCACGCGGATCGGCGTGATCAGCATGCCGATCATGGCGCCGCCGAACATTTTGGGTTGGAGGTTGATTTCGTTTGCGGCGCGGATGATGCCGACATTGTCCGGTGGATAGGCGGCCACATAGAAGATGTCAGGATTGACCGCCTGCACGGCGCGCACCATCGGCGTGAAGTCGGTGGTGGCCGGCGGATAGCTCTGGTCGTAGATGATCTTGAAACCGCGCTTCTTGGCCTCTTCGCGGGCGCCGTCCGAGGCGCTGCGCGCGAACTCGGCGTCGGCCGCCAGGATTGCCACCGTCTGCGGCTTCGGCTTCTGCTGTGACGCCAATTCGAAGAACCCGATCGAGAACGAATTCACGCCCTCGGGACCGACCGGCACCATCGAGAAGTATTTGTCGTAGTTGAAGTGCCGGTTGATGCCGATTGCCGTAAGGCTGATCGTCATCTTGTTGTGCTGCATGATGGTCGGCATCGCCGGCGCCGCAAAGTTCGTAGCGTAGGGCCCGAGCAGCAGGTCGACCTTATCGACGCTGATCAGCTTGGTGTAGATGCCGGGCACGTTGGCCGGTGTGCTCTGGTCGTCGTAGTGAATCAGCTCCACAGTGCGGCCGAGCATTCCGCCCTTGGCGTTGACGTCGTCGCGCCATAGCTCGAGCGCCGCGAGGAGCATCTTGCCGGGCGAGGCGCTGCCGCCGGTCAGCGACAGGCCGACGCCGACCTTGATCGGATTGCCCTGAGCGAACGCGCCGGACAACGAAAACAGAACGGCGGCGAACGCGAGAGCGATCATCCGCGCCGGTCTGAAGCCCTTCCTGAGAGACATCGTTTCCTCCTTGGTGGCGGCGCTTCAATCACGCCGCCCTTGTTCCGGTTATCGTTTGGCCGCCTCGTAGAACTTCGGGTCATAGTAGCGCAACGGATCGGTCAGCGCCTTTTTGGGCTGGCCGTATTCGCTGCGCAGCTCCAGTACCTTGCGGACGCCGGCGACATCGACTTCGGCGGTTCGCGAAAAGCCTTTCGGTCCGACCAGCGAATCGTAGGTCTGAGACGCCAGTTGCGACGACATCTGCTGCTGGTTCTTGCGCAGGATGCCGATCACCTCGTCCTTGTTCTTCGGATCGTAGAGATAGTTGAGCCCCGCGAGATAGCCGCGCACGTAGGCTTCGAGCTGCTTTGGATTGTTCTGCGCCCACTCACGCCGTGTCGCGCCGACCAGGCCCTGGTAGCTGCCGTAAAGGTCGATGGCGTACTGCAGGACGTTGAAGCCCTTGTCCTTAGCCAGGATGTCGAACGGTGAGATCAGCATCGTGCCGGCGTGCTTCGTCTCCTGGAGCGCCTGCCAGCGGCCCATGACGCCGCCCGCGCGCTCGACCTTGTAGTCCGCGGTCGTGAGGCCGTTGCGCTTGAGCAGGTCGAACAGCACAAACGCATAGCCGGTGGTCATCGCGTCGACCGAGACGGTCTTGCCCTTGAGGTCGTTGTAGCTTTTGACGTCGGGTTGCGTGACCAGCGACAGGAAGCCGTTGTCGCCACCCATGAAAACCACCAGGTCGGGCTTGGTCTCGACCTTGGCTTCGCCCTGGCCTTCCATGTAGGCGACGACGTTGTCGATCGCGGTGTGGCCGATGTCGAACTTGCCGTCGATCAGGTTGCTGAGCTGGAACGCGGAGCTCGGCGTCGGCGTCAGCTTCACTTCGAGGCCGCCCTTGGCGAAGAAGCCCTTGTCCTGCGCCACCCAGATCGGCCAGTTGAAGCCGCCGGGGAAGACGATCACCGAGAGAGTCTCCAGCGCCTGAGCGCCCGTCGGCGCTGGCATTGTTGCAAGCCCGCCCGTGGCGAGGGCCAGTGCCATCGCGCTGCAAAGGCGCGTCACCTTCGGCCTCAGAAATTTCATCTGCATCCTCCCTCGTTCGGCCGCAGCTTTGTCGTGCGGCTCGCCGGGCTTGCCTATTTCATCATTTCTTCGCCCGGTAGGATGCCCCAATAATTCGACGCATTGGGGTCCTTAGCCCACACCTTCGGGCGCTGCGGCCGGTCGCGGTGCCAGGGCCGCGGCTCGAAGTAGCCGAGGTCTTCGTTCATGCGGTCGAGCTCGGCGAACAGCTCGGTGATCAATCCGTTCGGCGCGCGGTGGTAGGCGAACAGGTTGTGGCCGATGCCGTGCCGGCCGGGGCCCCACAGCAGCTTGTAGCCGTTGACGCTGAGGAAATCGCAGGCCGTCTGCATGTGGCCCCAGTCGCGCAGCTCGAACGCCGTGTGGAAGTGTCTGTTGCTGCCGGTGCCCATCAGATTGATGGTGTGATGGTCGACGCCGCAGCGGAGGAAGGAGAAGAAGTCTCCCATCCAGTCGGATTCGCGGAAGCCCAGCACGTCCAGATAGAATTTGGTGACTAGTTTCACGTCGGCGCAGTGGAACGCAACGTGCCCGATCTTGTGCGGCACGATGCCCTTTATCGGAAATTTCTGGCTCTGCGGCTCGGGACGCTTGAACACCTCCATCAGGGTGCCCTTCGGATCTTCGAAGGCGACCATGTCGGCGATGGTCGGCTCCGGGTCCTTCAGGCGCCGTGTCTTGACGCCGTGCGCCGCGGTCTGCTTCTCGAACGCGTCGAGATCGTCGTCCGGCCCGATCTGGAAACCGAGACGCACGCACTGCGCTGCGCCGCCGTTGCGCAGCACGACCGAGTGATGGTCGAGAGTCGAGGCGAGATAGGCGGCATCCTTATCCTTGGCGACGAGGTTCAGGCCGAGGATATCGGTGTAGTACTCAACCTGCCGGTCGAGATCGGGCGTTTCATAAGTCGCGTGCGCGATCTTCTTCACGCGGATCATCTGCCGGGTGTCTTTTTGGATCATCACTTCGGCCTCTGCATGGAACCAATGACGTCGACCATGACGGCGCAGTCGTTCTCTTCGGCGAGGCCGAGGTCGCTGCAACGCTGATAAACCTCCACCGCGCGATCAAACAGAGGCGTCGCGCTGCCGCTGGTGCCGGCGAGGCCTTCGATCTTGCTGAAGTAGTGAGCGAGCAGCGCCGGCGAGCCCTGCACGGGCTTGAACCGCCGCTCCGCCATCCAAGGCGCGCGAATCCCGAATTGGGTCGATCCGCCGCTGCCGTTGGCGATGGCCTTGATCATCAAATTGAGGTCGACCCCAGCTTTCATCCCGAGCGCCACCGCCTCGGCCGCGGCGGCAATGTTGATGGCGACCAGCATGTTGTTGATCAGCTTGACGTTGGTCGCCGAGCCAAAGGGCCCAAGATAGAGGCACATGTCGGCGAAGCCTTTGATGACAGGCTCCAGCTTCTTGCAGGCATCGGCATCGCCGGCGAGATAGATCACCGCCTTTCGGGCGGCCGCCATGCCGGGTGTGCCGCTCACCTCGCCGTCGATGTAGGCCACGCCTTTTTGCGCAAGGGGAGCGACATGCTTCTGCTTGTCCGGAACTGGATGTGAGCCGAGTTCGACGATGATCTGTCCGGGCTTGGCGGAATGAATGAGACCGCCTGGGCCGTTCACCACCTCGTTCATCGCCTCGGTGGTCGGCACGCAGGAGAACACGATGTCGGTCTGCGCTCCAATCTCGGCCGGCGACTTCGCCGGCACGCCGCCGGCCTTCTCGAATTCGGCGAGCGAGCCGCGGCGATAGCCGAGCACACGAAAGCCGCTCTTGATCAAATTCTCCGAGATCGGAAGCCCAATCTTGCCGACGCCGACGAAACCGACTGTTTGCATGCTCACTCCAACTGACACACGAATACGCTAGGCGATCTCCAGGGACTGATCGGAGAAATTCACCCGCACGCGTAGCGAGCCCTCCATCACGGTCCACTCCCGAACCTCGAAGCTGCGGATCTTGTTCACCACGAACGGGTCGGCGGACGCGATCTCCCGCGCCTCGTCCACGCTGTCTGCGCGCACGATGGTCAGCCCGTCACCCACCGGCTTGCCGGCGTCGGTGGTGAGCGGACCGGACGCGAACAGCACGCCGCGTTTCTCCAGTCCGATCATGTATTCGAGGTGCTCGGCCAGCACCGCGCCGAGCTGTTCCGGCGTCGCGCCACCCTTCGACAGGATCACGTAGAGCTTCTTGCGCAGCATCCCGCTGGTGAGCTGCCGGACACGCTCCTCCGCCGTCCCTGCCATGTCTCACGCGTCCTGCCCGCCATTATTTTCGGCCAGCTTATGCAGGAAGGCGGGGGTGGGCAAACCACCGGCGGTGGCGAACGTGCGGCCGATCGCGCTTTTGTGAAAATCACACAAAATATGCGTGAATTAAGCTGGCCCCGGGGCCGAATGGGCTGGTTCGCGCGTCTATTAAGCCTCGGACAACCTTTGAGGCCGTATATCTGGGCAACTATGGTCAATAAACGGTTGCACGATGGACCTGCTGCAAGTCGCTCCTGACGCAGCCTCGAAATGGCGCGCTCGGCGGTCGCCGATACCGAACGCACCAACAAGACCATCCACTCGCTGGACGACGCAGCGGAGCGCATCGGCTCGGTGGTCGGACTAATCTCCAAGATCGCCGCGCAGACCAATCTGCTCGCATTGAACGCGACGATCGAGGCGGCGCGTGCCGGCGAGGCCGGCAAGGGCTTTGCCGTGGTGGCCGCCGAGGTGAAAGCGCTGGCCAATCAGACCTCGAAGGCGACCGGCGAGATTTCCGCGCAAGTTGCCGCGATCCAGGAGGCGACCAAGGGCGCGGTCAACGAAATCGCCTCGATCGCGCGCAGCATCCATGAGTTGACCGCCGTCTCCACGTCCGTTGCATCGGCGGTGGACGAGCAGGCCGCGACAACCCGCGAGATCGCGAACAGCATCCAGAACGCCGCCGGCCATACCGCTCACGCCTCCAACGAAATCCATTCGGTCGAGCAGGCCGCCAACCGCACGGTCACGGCAGTGGGCGAGATCACCGGCTGGACCACACGGCTTTCGGCGCGGGCGCAGGACCTTGAGACCAAGGTCGCGCAGTTCTTCAACCGCGTCCGCGCGGCTTGATCGGCAGTTTCAAACCATCGAAAATCGAGGCGTTTTCGGCACCGCTGTCATGCGGCAGCGGACCAGAATGCGTTTGACGGGCGGTGCGCCCTATGGTCTTTTTTGGGCGCAATTTGCCGCGTCCGTAAGCGTGCGTCCCGTGTGACCGGCGCCCGTATGGAGCGTCGGCCGCAACGGGGAAACGCACCACAATGGCACCGAAATCCGATACGCCTCTCAAGGCCGATCCGGACGTCGCGAAGGTTGAGCGCCTGAGCGTGCCTTATGGCACCAACGCGCCGGCCTTCGGCAGTGACGTCGTCGCCGAGACGCTGAGCGCGCTTGACATCCCCTACATCGCGCTCAACCCCGGCGCGTCCTATCGCGGGCTGCACGACTCCATCGTCAATTTCCTCGGCAACGAGCAGCCGCAGATGCTGCTCTGCCTGCACGAAGAGGCCGCGGTGGCGATTGCGCACGGCTACGCCAAGGTCACCGGCAAGGCGATGGCGGCCGCGGTGCATTCCAACGTCGGCCTGTTCCACGCCACCATGGCGATCTTCAACGCCTGGTGCGACCGCATGCCCGTGTTGATCCTTGGCGCCACTGGTCCGGTGGATGCGATGAAGCGCCGCCCCTGGATCGACTGGATCCACACCGCCGCCGACCAGGGAGCGATCGTGCGCAACTACACCAAGTGGGACGACCAGCCGGCGTCGGCTGGGGCGGCGCGCGAGTCCGTGCTGCGCGCCTACTGGATGTCGAACACCGCGCCGTGTGGTCCGACCTACATCAATCTCGACGCCGAGGTGCAGGAGGGCAAGCTTCCCGCTCCATTGCCTGCAATTGACCACAAGCGTTTCATGCCGCCAATGACGAGCGGCCCGTCCGCCGAGGCTGTCAAGCAAGCGGCCGACATGCTGCTCGCCGCCAAACGCCCACTGATTCTGGCAGGCCGGGTGACGCGCAACGAGGACGACTGGAACCGGCGCGTGCAACTCGCCGAAGCGCTCGATGCGCGCGTCACCACCAACCTCAAGGTGGGCGCGGCGTTCCCGACCGATCATCCGCTGCACATCGGGTCGCCCGCGACCTTCGTCACCGATGATGTGATCGAGGCGATCAAGGATGCCGACGCCATCCTGAGCCTCGACTGGGTCGATCTCGCCGGCACGCTGAAGTCCGTGGGCTCGGCGCCTCCGGGCACCATCATCCAGGTGTCGCTCGACCACAATCTGCACAACGGCTGGAGCATGGACTACGAGGGTCTGCCACCGGTCGATCTATTCATCCCGGCCGAGCCCGACGTGACGGTCGCGGCGCTGCTCGGCGCGATCGGCAACCGTGCGAAGCCGAAGAGGCCCGCGCTGGTCAAGGAAAAGCCCGCGCGTGCGAAGCCCGCGCCGGATGCGCCAATGATGGCCGCCGACATGGCAGCCGTGCTGCGCGGCGTGGTTGGCGACCGCAAGGTTTGCCTCACCCACGTTTCGCTGTCGTGGCACGGTGAATTCTGGAGCTTCAACCACCCACTAGACTTCATCGGTTCCGATGGCGGCGGCGGCGTCGGTGGCGGCCCGGGCATTTCGGTCGGCGCGGCGTTGGCGCTCAAGGGCACCGGCCGCATGCCGGTCGCGGTCTGCGGCGACGGCGACTTTATGATGAGCTGCACGTCAGTCTGGACTGCGGTGCATTACCGCATTCCGCTGCTCATCGTGGTGGCGAACAATCGCTCGTTCTACAACGACGAGGTCCATCAGGAGCGGGTCGCCGTCGCGCGCAACCGTCCCGTGGACAACAAATGGATCGGTCAGCGCATCAGCGATCCGGACATCGATATGGGCATGATCGCGCGCGGCCAAGGCGCCAAGGGCTTCGGTCCATGCAACAACGCGGCCGAGCTGGAGAAGGCGCTGAAGGAAGCGATTGCGGTGGTCGAGGGTGGCGGCGTCGCAGTGGTCGATGCGCGCATCCTGCCGAGCTACAGCCCGGCGACCGCCGCGGCCATGGCGCGGGGCCAGAAGTCCGACCGTGGCGGCTGATGCTGCGGTAAGCTCGGTCTGCTCCCTCGTCCCTTGAGG
>Ga0190271_10002389_pt1 | contig 11353 bp, 12 predicted proteins | sample Popmic356T_FD_133747 | JGI IMG/M metagenome (GOLD analysis project Ga0190271, IMG submission 133747) | Populus adjacent soil microbial communities from riparian zone of Weber River, Utah, USA - 356 T | ecosystem: Environmental > Terrestrial > Soil > Riparian zone | place: USA: Utah | collected...
GGAAGTGAAGGAGAAGATGTTCAACCCCTTCTTCACCACCAAACCGGCCGGCGAAGGCACCGGCCTCGGCCTCTCGATGAGTCACGACATTGTGGTGAAGCAGCACGGCGGTACGGTCGACGTCGAAACACAGCCGCAGGACTACACCGAATTCATCATCACGCTGCCGCGCGTCCACGCGGGGACAGGAGACGCCACTTGAGCACCTATATCCTCGTTGTCGATGACGAACCCGACGTCGCCGACCTGTTCCGCCAGCAGTTTCGCCGCGACTTGCGCGCAGAGCGGTTCACCATGGAATTCGCGATGTCCGCACCGGAAGCGCTGGAGCGCATCAAAGCGATCGCCGACCCTTCGCTGATCTTGATCCTGTCAGACATCAACATGCCCGGAATGACCGGCCTCGAGATGCTGCCGAAAGTGCGCACCGAGCGGCCCAACGTCCCCGTGATCATGATCACTGCCTACGGCGACGCCGAGACGAAGCGCAAGGCGCTGGAGTTTGGCGCTGCCGGATTGCTGACCAAGCCGATCGACTTTTCATTGTTGCGGCGGGAGATCGACACTCGTATCGGACATGCTGCATGACAGCCACGATTCTGGTCGTCGATGACGAGCCCGATCTCGAGACTTTGGTGCTGCAGAAGTTCCGCCGGCAGATTCGCGACGGCGAAGTGGCGTTCGTGTTCGCCCGCGACGGGATCGAAGCGCTGCAATCGCTCGAATCCCATCCCGAAGTCGACCTCGTGGTTTCCGACATCAACATGCCCCGCATGGACGGACTTACCCTGCTACAGAAACTGCAGGAAGCCGAGGACAGGAAGTCGACGATCATTGTCTCCGCTTACGGCGACATGAGCAACATCCGCACCGCAATGAACCGCGGCGCGTTCGATTTCCTGACCAAACCGATCGATTTCGGCGATCTGGAGACAACGATCGGCAAGACGCTCCGGCATGTCCAGTTGTTGCGCGACGCGTTCCGCCGCCAGGTCGATGCCGAGCGCGCGCAAGCATCGTTGCAGCGTTATTTTTCGCCGCAAATCGCCAGCCGGCTTGCCGCCGGAGGCGAAAGCGACGGCATGACCGTGCATCGCCGCGAAATCGCTGTGATCTTCACCGACATCACGAACTTTACGACACTCGTGGAAGCCACCGCGCCGGATATGTTCGGCGCGCTGCTGAACGAGTACATGGGCGGCATGACGGAGATCGTGTTCGCACACGAAGGCACCGTGGCGAAGATCATCGGCGACGGTATCCAGATTCTGTTCAATGCGCCGGGCGACCAGCCCGACTATGCGACGCGTGCCGTCAGATGTGCGCTCGACCTCGATGCCTGGGCGCAGGAATTCTGCGCACGCTGGAGTTCCAAAGGCGTGGACTTCGGCACAACCCGCGTCGGTGTTCATGCCGGTGAAGCACTGGTCGGGAATTTCGGTGGCGGGCGCCTGTTCGACTACACCGCCTATGGCGACACGGTGAACATCGCGGCGCGGCTGGAGGCAGCCAACAAGATCCTCGGGACCCGCATCTGTGTCAGTTCGGCCGTCGCCGATGCCGCCGGCAGCTTTCAGGGACGGCCAGTCGGCGATCTTGTGTTGCGGGGGCGCAGCGAAGCGCTTAGCGCGTTTGAACCGCTTTCATCGTCCGCTTTCGAGAATCCGGCGACGGCGCAATACACCGAGGCGTTTTCCAGGCTCGCCGCCGGCGATGCCACGGCGATGCCGGCCTTCGCGGCGCTGGTCGGATCGCATGCCGACGACGCGCTTGCGGGCTACCATCTTCGGCGCTTGCTGAACGGCGCCAAGGGCGTGGTGATCAGGCTCGAGCAATAGTGCCGGCAGGCAGGCCCGGGCTTAGCCTGTCTTGACGGCCTTGGCGGGATCGACCGCCATCAGTGGGGTCGGCCGTACGACCAGCCGCTCGAGATACTCCGGGTTCTGCTGCTCGACGAACTCGACCGCAAAGCCGAGCTCAAGCAGGCGGACCACGCGACCGACGCAGGCGCCGACAGCGAGCGGCGTACCGATCTCGGGCTGCACATCGGCCGAGACCGCGGCACCTGCGACCGACACGTCGATGACGAAGCAACCGGCGGTCGCACCGTCGGCAAAAGTCAGGGTCGAGTGCGGACTCTCCGGAATGATGCGCGCCTGTGCGCGCTGGTCGCGAACAGCCGGATCAGTCTGCTTCTTCTCCAGCCAGGTCAGCTTGCTCGCAAACCGCTCGCGCTCCCCATGGGGCATGGTGATGTCGAGCAGGAAGCCGCCCGACACGGTATCGCTGATATGACCGTCGAGCCTGCCGAAGTCGCCGAAATAGGTGGTGAGGCGCTGACCCACACTGCCGACGACGGGAACGGCCACCATCATGCGGAACGGAGAGACGCGGCTCGTCCGGCAGGCAAAGCTGCGCGGCCGCCCCTGCGGGTCATACCAGTTCGGCAGCGTGTACCGTCCATCCACGGTCACGCTGACGGCCCGCTGTTTGAGAAACTGTTCGACAGACACGGCGCATCTCGTTGACGTTGCACCTAGCCATGGGGCCTGCATGCTTTACGGAACGAAAACGTGAGCCGGGTTTGTTTAATCACGGTTATTGGGAATTTGCGAATATCGACATCTGATGGGTGTCTCCGCGCCAATACACGCAAAGCTTGCAGCCTTTGCCATCACAATTTCGCAGTGCGAGATTTGGCCGGTCGACGTTGGTGTTTGCAACCGGCTCCGACCCTGACGTCAACAGCGATAGCGATCGACCGCAGCTTCATCCCACAGCAAAGACGATCTGATCGCGGTCGCGCTTGCGCATTCGAGCAGTATGCCGATTGCTCGCCTGAAGGAGTTTCAACGTCCGAACCGCCGCGACGATCTGATCGACTCGTTTTTTGCACAGCTTGCCGCCTGGGCATCTACGCCGCGATGGTCAGGCGGTGGCTTCACGCGCGTCGTGATCGAACTCGCCGACCCGCGCGGTCACCCCGCTCGCGCGATCGCGCGAAAACACAAGGCGGCGGTGGAAGACTGGCTCGCGGACGCGCTCGCGGCGGCGCGTGTGCCCTCGCCGCGGCGGCTTGCTTGCGAGATCATGCTGCTGACGGAGGGCGCGATGGCGCTGATGCTGATCCACGGCGATCGCCGCTATGTCACGGCCGCAGCGAATGCAGCGAGGACGCTTGTCCGGCAGCGAAGCCGGTAGCCGGCCCTGTCAGGCCCCCACGGCCTCGCGCCAGCGCGCGTCGCGCGGCGACGGCCGGCGGTGTAACCGCCGGTCGAGCAGCTCGCGCGCCTTCGCCGGACTACCGCCCTTCATGAAGGCGACCAGCAACGTATCCTCGACGATCTCGCGCTGCGCGTGGCTACCGCCGATGCGAACGACCTCGGCGGCCACAGGCTCGAGGATACGCGCGCACTCCTGGTAGTTGCCGTTGCCGAAAGCCTGCAGCGCACGACAGAGTGCCGGCACCACCGGCCCGGGCGCGAGCTTTCCGTCCGCAAGCCGCTTCTCCAGTTCGCCGACACGCCGCGTGAGCGCCGCTTCGTTGCCGGTCGCTGCGGCGACCAGCGCCATATGCATGTCGAGGAACGGAATGCCGGCCTTCGGGAAGTTGCGCTCGGCGTGGGCTGCAGCATCGTCCCACACGTCCCTGGGTACCGAATGGCCGTAGGTCACCAGCCGCCACAGCAGCGAAGCGCCGTCGCTCACGGAATTGAGCGGCGGCGCGAGCGTTACCTTCGGCTGTACCTTCGCTGCATAGATCGAGAGCGCACGGTCCGCATCGCCATTCTCCAGCGCGACGAGCGCCTGATGCCAGCAGATGTGGCCGTGCAGCAGACCCGAGCGGTCATACGAAGGAATCCAGCCCGTAATCAAACGATCGGCATCGCCGCCCGAGCCGTCCTCAAACATCGCGTGCGCCAGCGCGTGCACCGCGTTGGCGTTGGCACGCCTCGCCTCGAACGCGCGCTGGGTCATGGCGCGGCCGTGACCGACATTGCCATTCTCGGTATGCGACCAGCCGAGCGAAGTGAGGAAGAACCAGTCGTCGCCGTAGTGACCCTTCAATCGCTCGCACAGGTCGACCCGCGCCTGATCGTGATCGGCCATGCCGGAAAAAGCGAACAGGCCGAAGGCTCCCATCGGCAGGATGAAGATCATCGCATCGCGCGGCCATTGTTCGAGATGCGCGAGCGCGAGCCCGAGCGATTTCACCGACTGGCCTTCCATCCCGAGCGCCAGGATTTCCACATGGGCTTTCTCGCGCGCGCTGCCGTTGCGTGCGACGAGCTCGCGCGCGGTCGCCGCCGAGGCCTGCGCCGCCTTCACGTCCGCATGGATGAAACGGTGCCGGGCACGCGCGATATGGGCCAGCGCAAATTCCGGATCTGCAGCGATGGCGGCATCGAGCGCCTCGGTCACTCCGGGCCATGCGGAGAACATCAGGTCGACGCCGTCGCGGTACGCCGCAGCCGCGGCTTCGGAGGAGGTAGAAAGTGGCAGACCGTAGCGATCATGACAGGCCATGGGCGGCCTCCCTGGGCTTGACCTTCGAAAGGTGGCCCCGGTTTTCAGATCAGATCAAGTCCAAAAAGCTACTGCCGCACGAGCAGGAAGGGATCGGCCGAATCCGGCACACGGCGCCACTGCGCGTTGTCGTCCGCCTCGAACCGCCAGGTCTCGCGCTTGGGCGAAACAAGGAGCAGTTCGCCGCGCTCGATGCGCCAGATATTCGGTGCGAAGTTCGCAAATGCCGGATCGCAGCGCGGCTTGATGAACAGCTGGAAACTCTCGTTGCCGGCATCGTTGTTGGTCAGCGTGATCGAACAGATCGCACGCCCCCCACCGCGCACGACGGACCAGTCGCCGATCATCTGGTCGGTGGAACGCGTCAGCGCGCGCGCCGCGGCGAGATTCTGCAGGATGAAAACGCCCTCTCCCTGGCGCAGGCCTTCGAAGATGCCATTCTCGACCTCGGTGAAATCGAGCACCGCCTCGCCCTTGCCGTCCTGCAGCCGCACGATGTCGAGACCACGGATGGCCCAGGAGGCGATCTCCCTGGTGAAAGGTATAGCCTCGGCGCACCCCTTCTCGAGCTCCAGCTTCTTGCCGCCCGTCGCATTGTCGTTCTTCAGGGCCAGCGCGCAGGTGCGGTCGCGGCCCGCGGTCGACAGCTCCCATTCGCCAACCATATCCTTCGCCAGATCGGAGGTGTTCTGCGACCACGACGGCAGGTTGAATGCGAGCACCGCCGCCAGCGCAACAACGATCGACTGTTTGCGGGCGGCGCGGCGCATCACGGTCAGCGGCCCTTCACCGGCGTTTCCGGGATCGGCGTCGGCGGTATCTTGCCGGCGAACCAGTCCTTGATGTTTTCGACGACTAGCTGGTGCATCGCTCCTCGCGTCAGCACCGAGGCGGAGCCGATGTGCGGCAGCAGGACGACATTCTGCATGGCCCGCAGTTCGTCGGGCACGACCGGCTCGTTGACGAACACGTCGAGGCCCGCGGCCAGAATGTCGCCGTTCTTCAGGGCTGCGATCAGCGCCTCCTCGTCGACCACCGAACCCCGCGACATGTTGACGATGACGCCGTTCGGGCCGAGCGCGTTGATGATCTCGGCGCTGACCAGCTTGCTGGTCGCGGCTCCACCCGGTGTCATGACCACCAGCGTATCGACGGCTTTGGCCATGTCGAGCAGCTTCGGGTAGTGGCGGTAGAGCACGTTCTCCACCGGCCGGCGCGTGTGATAGACGACGGGAATCTTCATCGCCTCGAGCCGGCGCGCGATGGCGCGGCCGACACGGCCCATGCCGATCATACCGACGGTGCGATCGCGCATTGAGCCGGCGGTGAGCGGAAAGGGTTGATTCGCCCATAGCCCCGAGCGCACGTAGCGATCTGCCTTGACGAATTCGCGCACCGTGCAGATCAGCAGGCCGAGCGCTGCGTCCGCGGTTTCCTCGGTGAGCACGTCCGGCGTGTGGGTCACGACGATGCCGCGCTCGCGCGCATGGTTGAAATCCACGTGATCGTAGCCAACGCCGAAACTCGCGATGATCTCGAGCTTTGGAAATTTCGACAGCATGGCCTGATCGAGCCGGATCAGGTCCGTCACGGCAATGCCGCGGATGCGCTCGCTCATTGCCGCGGCGATGCGCCCGAGATCGCGCTGGTTCTCGAAATGATGCAGCACGAAATTCTCGGAGAGGCCGCGGGTGATGGCCGGCTTGGGTGGCCCGAACACCAGAACGTCGGCTTTCTCGGCGGATCCGGAACTCGAAGGCATTCAGCTTTCCTTTCCAAGCGCACTCTCGTGCCAGCGGCGTAGCACAAGATGCGATACCAGCGACAGGCCCATGAAGATGACAATGCCGGCCACAGAGAGCAACAAAAGTGCGGCGAACATGCGAGGAATATTGAGCCTGTAGCCGGATTCGGCGATCCGGTAGGCCAGCCCCGAGCCCGCCCCGGCGGAGCCCGCGGCAATCTCCGCCACCACGGCACCGATCAGCGACAGGCCGCCGGCGATGCGCAAACCGCCGAGAATATGCGGCAGCGCCGAGGGCAGCTTGAGCTGCCAGAGCGTCTGCTCGCTCGAAGCGCCATAGAGTGCGAACAATTCCTTGAGGTTGCGATCGACCGAGTTCAGCCCGAGCGTCGTGTTCGCGAGCACGGGGAAGAAGGCGACGATCCAGGCGCAGGTCACCACCGCAACCTGTTGCGGCAGATAGATCAGCAACAGCGGCGCGATCGCCACCACCGGTGTCACCTGAAGGATGACTGCGTAAGGGTAGAGCGAATATTCGACGATGCGCGAGCGGTTGAACAGGAAGGCCAGCGCGATGCCGCCGATTGCCGCGGCGAGAAACCCTTCAAACGTGGTGATCAGCGTCACCAGCAGCGAGGCGCCGAGGATCCGCCAGTCCTGGATCAACGTCGTGAACACTAACAGCGGCCCCGGCAGCGTGTAGGCCGGGATATCGTTCACCCGCACGATCAAATCCCAGATCAGGAAGCCGATCGCAAGCGTTGCGAGCGGCAGGCCGTAGCGCAGCCGGCCGGACTCCGGCTCGGGAGATCGTTGCCCCTGCTCCGCCATCACGCCGCCTTCGCCGCACTTGCGCGCGCGAGTGCCTGGGACACATCGCGGCAGTGCGCGACATAGGCGGCCGAGGTACGAAACTCCTCGCCGCGCGGTTCCGGCGCTGCAATCGCGAACTCCTCGGCGAGGCGGCCGGGACGCGGTGTCATCACCACCACCCGCTGCGACAGGTAGACGGATTCGAACACCGAATGCGTCACGAAAACGATGGTCCGGCGCGAACGCTGCCAGAGCTCGAGCAGATCGTTGTTCAGCCGGAAGCGCGTGATCTCGTCGAGCGCCGCGAACGGTTCGTCCATCAACAGGATGTCCGGATCGGTTACGAGCGCGCGCGCGAGCGAAACCCGCATCTTCATGCCGCCAGAGAGCTCGCGCGGGTAGACGTTGGCAAAGTCGGACAGGCCGACGCTCTCCAGCGCCTTGCCGATGGTTGCGCTTGCCTCGGCGCGCGAACGCCGCTGCAGGCGCAGCGGCAGGAAAACGTTGTCCCAGACCGTCGCCCACGGCATCAGCGTCGGCTCCTGAAAGACGAAGCCGATGGAGCGGCGCCCGGAGACCTTCGAAGCATCGGTGAATTCGACACGGCCGGACGACGGCGGCGTCAGGCCCGCGATCAGCCGCAGCGCGGTCGACTTGCCGCAACCCGATGGCCCCAGCAGCGAGACGAATTCCCCGGCTCCGATCGAAAGATCGAACGGCCCAAGCGCGTGCACGCTGTTGGGGAAGCTCTTAGTGACGCTGCTCAGCCTGACCGCGCTCCCCGCGGAAGCGGCACCAGGCCCCGACGGAGAATTCATTCGCTAGTTCTTCGGCCGCAGATTGAGGCCCACGGCCTTGTTGACGAAGCGCAGGGTATAGCCCTTGCGATAGTCGAGATCGCGCTTGACCACACCGGCCTTGACCATCTTGTCGAAGAAGCTGGCCATGCGTGCGTCGCTCATGGCGCCGACACCGTCCTTCAGCGTGTCACCCGAATCGACGATGCCATACTCCTTCATCTTGCCGACGGAGAAGGCGATCAGTTCGTCGGTCATTTCGGGGTTCAATTTCTTGATCAGGTCGTTGGCGGCTTTATTGTCGCCGTAGATGTAATTGTACCAGCCGAGGATCGAGGCATCGACGAAGCGCTGGACGAGATCGGGCTTGCTGTCGACCAGTTCGCGGCGCGTCTCGATCAGGGTCGAGTAGGTGTTGAAGCCGCTGTCGGCGAGCAGCACGATAGTCGGCTTGAAGCCGCCCGCCTTCTCGACACTGAACGGCTCTGACGAGACATAGCCCTGCATCGCGCTCTTCTTGTCGGCAAGAAACGGCTGCGGGTTGAAGGTGTAGGGTTTGACCTTGTTCTCGTCGAAGCCGTACTCCGACTTCAGCCACTGAAAGTAACTCGCAACGCCTTCCTTCGAGACGAACAGCGTCAGCGGCTTCAGGTCTTCTAGCTTCTTCACGTTGGCGTCCGGGTGTGCCAGAAGGACCTGCGGATCTTTCTGGAACATCGAGGCAATCGCAACGGTCGGGATGTTGTTGCTGACAGCATCGAAGGTCTGCAGCGAATTCGCCGACATGAAGAAGTCGATCTTCGCCGAAATCATCAGAATGCGGTTGTTGACGTTAGGCCCGCCGGGAATGATGGTGACGTCGAGGCCATACTTCTTGTAGGTGCCGTCGGCGACGGACTGGAAGAAGCCGCCATGTTCGGCCTGGGCCACCCAGTTGGTGCCGAACGACACCTTGTCCAGCGTCTGCGCGGCCGTTTGCTGCGACAGGGCGCCGAGCGCGCCAAGAACCGTTAACGTTCGCAGGATATTGGCGATGCGCATGGTTGGACTCCGTCTGCCTTTTGGGCCCAAATGGGCCGTACCATTCCCCGGACGGCGTGAACTGCCGCCCTCAGGTTAACCTCTTGCGGCGGCCTGAATCAAACGCCCCGCGGCATTTTTGAGCGCATGACCCGCAAACGTTCACCGCACGACTGGACCGATTTCGACTGGGGCGCTTTCGCAGCCGGCGATGCGTCGCGCCTGGTCGCGGTGCTGCCGCTGGCGGCCACCGAACAGCACGGCCCGCACCTGCCGCTCGGCACCGACGTCATGATCGGCGAAGCCTATCTTGCCTGCGTACGCGAGCTTTTGCCGCAGGGATCGCCGGTGCGCTGTCTCCCCGTCCAGCCGGTGGGCATCTCGACCGAGCATCTCGCCTTTCCCGGCACGCTCACTCTGCCGGCCGAGGTCGCCTTGCAGACATGGCGCGCGATCGGCGACAGCCTCGCCCGCGCCGGTGTGCGCAAGCTGGTGATGGTGACGAGCCACGGCGGTAACAGCGCCGCCATGAGCCTGGTCGCGCAGGATCTGCGGGCGGCGCACCGGATGCTGGCGGTCACCACGAGCTGGTCGCGCTTCGGGGTGCCGGACGGATTGTTCTCGGCAGAAGAAATCCGGCATGGCGTGCATGGCGGCGCGATCGAGACATCGATCATGCTCGCGGCCTGGCCCGATCAGGTGCGCAGCGACAGGATCGCCGCGTTCACGCCGTCAACCATCATGATGGAGCGCGAGTTCAAGTGGCTCAGCGCACATCGGCCGGCGCCGTTTGCCTGGGCCGCGCAGGATTTGCATCCGAGCGGCGCCGTCGGCGATGCCACGCAGGCATCGGCTGAAAAGGGGCGCGCGCTGCTCGATCACGGCGCCCGCGCATTCTGCGAACTGCTTGCCGACGTTGAAAAATTCGACATGAAACGGTTCGGAAACCAATGAAACCGTCAGGAAACAATTCTTTACGGGGCCAAATTTCCCTTAAGTGATGGAAATCACTCAGGGATTGGAATGGAAAATCGGTAACGGTGCGGCTTCGAACCGACTCGAAATGGCCTCCGACGAATGTTCAAGCGGCCCACAACGGGTCCGCCCTGACAACACCGGATGGAGATACCCATGTCGATCAAGTCCAAGATTGCTACCGTCGCTATCGCTCTCGCCGTCACCAGCTTTGCGGTCGGCTCTGCCTCTGCCAAGCCGAAATTCAACCCGGTTGTGCCCGCCCTGGTCGGTGCGGCGGTTATCGGCACGGCGGTCATTGCTGCCTCGCAGCCGCACTACATTCACCGCCCGCATCGCCACTGCTCGATGATGCCGGCCCGCGACGCGTGGGGCAACTACCTGGGCTACTACGTGCGCCAGTGCCACGTTCACTACTGATCGACTGACGGTGGATTTGCGTCCGACACGGGCGCCTCATCCATCCCGTGTCGAAGCGCGACCCGCCCGGGCGTCCCCCTCGGGCGGGTTTTCGCTTTTAGAAACAACGTGTTCCATCTCCGGAACCAAACTGCCTTGCGCGACTTATTGGCCTGTCGCCTCCCTGCGAAGCACGGGGGTTCATAAGCATGCAGTCAGGGGCGCGTGAAACCATTGCAGCGTTTGTCACCGACCGGCGATGGGACCGTTGGCCAACAAATCGCCAGATCCAGGGATCAAGACGCGCGTTCATCCCGTCACGTCGGCATCCGGCTGGACGTCATTGCAGCGGCGACGCGCCAGACCAAACGATGGAATACGGAATGAATTTCAGACCATCCATTGCCTCCGCGACAGCCCAGAGGGCGGCAGATGACGAGCTCTGGTACAAGGACGCGATCATCTACCAGCTGCACGTTAAGGCGTTCGCCGACAGCAACAACGACGGTGTTGGCGACTTCGGCGGGCTGATTGACAAGCTCGACTACCTTCAGGATCTCGGTGTCACTGCGCTGTGGCTGATGCCCTTTTATCCGTCACCCGGCCGCGACGACGGCTACGACATCGCCGACTACGGCGCGATCAATCCCGACTTCGGCACGATGAAGGATTTCCGCCGCTTCATCGCCGAGGCGAAGCGGCGCGGCCTTCGTGTCATCACCGAACTCGTCATCAATCACACCTCGGACCAGCACCCCTGGTTTCGCCGTGCACGGCGCAGCGCCGCAGATTCGAGCGCGCGCAACTGGTACGTCTGGAGCGACAGCGACACGAAGTACCAGGGCACGCGGATCGTCTTTCCCGACGTCGAGAAGTCGAACTGGACCTGGGATCCGGAGGCGAAGGCCTATTATTGGCACCGCTTCTTCTCGCACCAGCCGGACCTGAACTTCGACAATCCACGCGTGGTCGATGCGGTGCTGCGCGTGATGAAGCGCTGGCTGGACGCCGGCGTCGACGGCTTCCGCCTTGACGCCATAACCTATCTCTGCGAACGCGAAGGCACCGAAAACGCCAA
>Ga0190271_10002390_pt1 | contig 11349 bp, 9 predicted proteins | sample Popmic356T_FD_133747 | JGI IMG/M metagenome (GOLD analysis project Ga0190271, IMG submission 133747) | Populus adjacent soil microbial communities from riparian zone of Weber River, Utah, USA - 356 T | ecosystem: Environmental > Terrestrial > Soil > Riparian zone | place: USA: Utah | collected...
GAGATGAGTCTTTACAAGCTTCTGACTAGTGCCGCTGTATTGTGGATCGCGCTGCCAGCGCCTGTTGGCGCGGCAATCCAGGAGGCCCATGTAAGCGGTGGCACGGTCATGGGCACCATAAACCATGGCGTTGCTTCGTTTAAAGGGATCCCATTTGCAGCACCGCCGATTGGGCAGCTGCGTTGGAAACCGCCGCAGCCTGTCATTCCCTGGGACGGAATCAAGAGAAGTGACTCTTTCGGACCGCCGTGTGCACAGAAGTCTGGAAATGAAATTCAGGGGTCAGAGGATTGCCTCTTTCTGAACGTCTGGTCTGGCGCGACCAACCCTGCAGAGCGAAGGCCCGTAATGGTCTGGATCCATGGAGGAGCGTTCAACTGGGGAGCAACATCGTCCCCACAGTTCGACGGAAGTCGCTTTGCAGAGCAAGGAGTTGTTCTAGTCAGTGTCGCGTACCGCCTCGGTGTGTTCGGCTTTCTCGCGCATCCACAGCTGAGTCGCGAGAGCGGAAAGGGCTCCGGTGCTTATGCTCTACAAGACCAGATCGCGGCCCTGAAATGGGTGCAGCAAAACATCAGACAGTTCGGTGGTGACCCAACCCGGGTCACGATCTTCGGTGAATCCTCTGGCGGCGGCTCGGTGAGCCTACTTGCTGCCGCACCCGCGGCCCGCGGCTTGTTCCACAGAGCAATCGCGGAGAGCGGTGGCGCCTTCAATTATGGCCAGCTGTCGTCGCTCGGGGTGGCGGAGGCGACCGGTCAGCGCTTTCTACAAGAGCTCGGCGCTGCAGACATTGAGGCCGCGCGGTCTATTTCGGTCGAGAGGCTACTCGAGGCTGCGAGCGGCCCGGGTCCATTGAAATTCGCGCCGCTGATCGATGGGGACATCGTGCGCGGATCAAACGTTAAGCGGTATCGGGCGGGCCTCTTCAATGACACGCCGATCTTGATTGGCTTCAACTCCGACGATCGGGATAGTGATATTCCAGCCACTGCAACCAGTGCTGCGTTTGAGAAGCAGTACCGAAGCTTTCCGCCGGAGTGCGGATCGCTGGCCAAAGCGGTCGTGGCGGGGTATCCGCACGGGACGGACGCTGCGGCAGCCAAGGCATTCAAGGATCTCAAACGCGACGCCGGCTACGGATGGCAATCCTGGACCTGGGCGCATTTGCACGTGCGCAAAGGCAAAGGAGCCGTTTATCTCTATTACTTCGACGTGCGGGGTCCGGGGTCGCCGGACGGTGCGCCGCACGGGGCAGAAGTTTCCTACGTATTCGCCAATCTTGGCGCCCAGGCACTACCAGAGGACATCAAGGTCTCCGACCTGATGCATCGTTACTGGATCAATTTCGCGAGCACGGGTGATCCCAACGGACCGGGTCTTCCTCACTGGCCTGCATTCGGTGAAAGAGTAGAGACTGCCATGATTTTCGACCAGACACCCTCCGCCAGACCTCTTCCACATGCGGATCGCATGGCGACCTTTGATCGGTATTTGGCGTGCGTTAATTCAATAACATCAGAGTGAGTTGTGCGTTGCCCTCAGCCGTCCAGCGTCTGAGCTCTCGAGACGTCGATGACCTTGCTCTCGTTGGCTCGCGAGCGACCCATTCCGATTAGGTCTTGCAGTTGCCTCGCCACTAGCAGGCCAAAGGAGCTGACGATGCCAAGGTGGGTCCGAGAGAATTCTCGATTCGTCGCGCGAGGTGAAGCGCGACTTTCTCACGAGCATGAAATTGGACTGCGGCACAAAGGTTCGCTCTTACGTTGAAGGCCATACAGAACTGGGCGCCCTGACGTCAGCGGTGGGGGAAACGAAGGAGGAGCGATTCTTTGGGAGATTCTCTATTTCGACACCGGATTTCGAGTTTGCCAATTTTGCGATCAGCGAATTGATCGATGCGGCAGTTGAGATCTCCGGGCGCCAGGCGACTGAACCTTTGGATATTCGCGCGCCAAAAATTGCGACGGCTCGATCCCGATCAGGAAAGGAGTTTCTTGCCGCGCTCAACAACGTCGGCAAGCTCGCGGTTCAGGATAGGTGCGTTCTATCGAGCACCTGATCGTCGATTCCGAAACTGGGGAGTTGCACACGGGATTGACCTGAAACCCTGTCCAACTCCGCATGCTCTAATGGCGGAAGTACTTGGAGCTAGCTGCAAAAGGAGACCAGGGACTTGCGGAAGATTGCGGGGCCGGTGGTGTTTCGTCGTGCTCAGTCGTGACAAATGCAACGGATGCCATGTGAGCCGCGCTGGCAATGCTTTGGCACGCTTCGGCGCATGGCCGCGCCCATCCAAAAACTTTCTGCTCGTTTCGCCGATTACATCCTGCGCATCAAGTGCAAGAAGTGCGGCCATGAACGAACCGCGGACCAGCGGTGACGTGTTCTCGCGCTTCCATGCTGAAGCTGGCATCGCAGCCGAACATTGCTTGGTGCCGTCGTTCGAGAAAACCCGATGGCGAGAGATCGCCGATCTCTACTCGATCCTCGAGCGGATAGACCCGTCCCCACTGCATGCCTTGAACCAGGCTGTGGCGGTTGCGGAGTGGCAAGGTGCCGAGGCAGCGTTATCTGTACTTCAGGAACGTGAGCCGGCATCGGGGCTCGCCAAATCCTGTCTCTCGGATGCCGTGCTGGGCGATCTGTATCGCAGCGCTGGAAATCTGGATCTTGCTCGGCGACATGGGGATTTTGCGCAAACAACTTGCGCGGCGTCTGGCCTAGGTCGAACCCGCATCACTTTCGCAATGATTCAACGAGTCGATGCATCGAGATGATGCTGCCGTCTCATACCCTGCGGCCGATCGCCCGGCGATTCGCGAGAAGCTCATCGACACTGCTCGGCGGCTCTTCAATCGCCATGGCTTCGCCGGTGAATCGGTCAACACATCAGCCATCAGCACGATTAGGGCATTCGACGGCGACGTCGGGCGCGCGCCAGGCTCGCATTGCACTATCTACCAATTGACTGTCGGTGTGTAGGAATCGTCTTCTTCGTCATCGGCAAACTCCTCGCGACCTAACGCAAGGTGCCCTTCATGCGGGCTACGGCCATTTCTTGACGAAGTCGGTCTCGCGCGAGTAAACGGAGATGAGCTTTCACAAGGTGCTGCTTTTGGTGAACTGAAGATGGGGAGGATGCTCGCCGCGCACCAGCATTCGAGCGAATTCCGTGCGTCCCGTGAGCAGCGCGTTCCTTGCAATAGCTCTTGTGACCCGGGCCAATCTACTTACTCGCGTGCCTATCTAATCCGTTGACACTGCATCGCGGTTAACTTAGAACAGACCGATCGGTCTGAAAGACGGCAATTACACACAGCAAAAATAGTTCTTCAAAAACAGGGAGAGGCTGGCTGTGAACTCTGAAAACAAGGAATGGTTTGACGAGGCATCAATTGCCGACTACGAGAAACCCCGAGAGCGCGAAGCGGGATTGCGCGTAGTCGAACGTCTTGCACGGAAGGAAAACACTTTCGAGTTGAAATCAATATCCCAGACCCTGCGACCCATTTTGCACTACCGGTATTTCTCATGTGCCTTATTGAGAGTCTATGACGCGCGCGTATTGCGAGTGGTGAATCTGGATTTTCCTCGTGAATGTCTCGACGCCATGAAACTTCGCGCGGGATCAGATGCCTGCCCTTTGGTGAGGCAGTGGCTTAACACTCGCGCGCCAATCATCGTTCATGCCGCAAGCTGTGCGGCGACACCAGAGCCATCGGTCGAGCTGCCATCTTGGCCAAGCTCGGGAGGCGCGTTAGCAGTGCATGCGCAACTGGACTCAACGGGAACACGCGGTCTGGTCTTCTGTTTCGGGGGAGTGGCCGTTTCACCTGGACTGGATGAGTCTTTGCGCTATCTCACGCCGTCGCTGTTTTCTGCGTTGGCGATGACTTTTTGGGCGCCCATCAAAAGCGTGGATTGCGTGGCACTCACTACTCGCGAGATTGAGGTGCTCGAGTGGATACATAACGGTAAAAAGAACGAAGAGATCGCGTGCTTGCTCAATATCAGTATCTACACCGTGAAGAATCACGTGCAGAAGATTCTCTTGAAGCTCTCCGCCACGAACCGTACGCAAGCGGTATTGCGGGCGGTGGACGCTGGCATCGTGCGGAGTCACGATCACGGGACGCAACAGCCTCTTGCTGACAAGGGGCCGGTCCGGGCACATTGACCTCGGCCCAGGCACCGATCTTGAGATCGGTTGGTTCGCCGGTGTCTTCCTCGATCGCGTATAGCGCGCCCCATTGCGGCACCTCGACGGCCGCTCTGCAAACGCGATGTAGCTCATCAGCACGGTACGCGCAAGCCAGCCGAACCGCAGCCGTCGAAAAGCGAGCGTCGATGCGAATGAAGATGGCGCTCGATCTGTTCATTGCCAACTATGTGAGGTGGTCGCCTGAAGCCGATGTGTATTCGAGCATCAACGGTCAGCGTAAGAGTTACGCGAAGCCGGATCTCTACCCCGGATCCACGTGCACACTATATCTGCAACGGAACGGACGCTTCGTGGATGTGACCGAGACCAGCGGCGTGTTCAAGGAATCGGCGAAAGCACTCGGCGTGACACTATGGGATTTCAACGAAGACGGGCGGCTCGATATCGCGGTGGCGAATGACACGCAGCCTAACTTCTTGCTCGAAAGCCTGAAGGGGCGTTCTCCGAACATCGATGCGATCGGCGCGCGAATCGAGGCGTGCGCCGGTTCGTTTATACAGCGCCGCTGGGTGCGCACCGGCTCCCCTCATATGTCTCAGCCCGAGCTGACCTCTACCTTCGGCTCGGGTGCTCTAAGCTGAGCACGACGAGGCATACCGCTTCGTTAGGCATGGGTTGAGTGCCTGGCGTGTGCAACGACATGAACTCCGAGCAGGCATCGAAGCAGGGGCGCCCATTGATTGCGAACCCGGCAAAGGCCCGGCTGATGGTCAGGACTTTCTCGAGCCCTTGCTGAGGCTCGCGTGCCCCGCGCGGGAGGCATCGACGCACGAGGCAAAGTGCGCGCTCAATGAAAGCAAAATGTATGTCCGTCTTGTTTTGGAAATGCAGGTACACGGCGGTTCTGCCGGGGCGGCGCACCGCGCCACATGGTCGATTTTCACTGCACTCCACCCGAGCTCACGGCGGCGATCTGCCACATCGAGGATCGCAGCCGGCCGATTCGATTCGAGATCGAGACGCTGAGCGTTGTCGCGGCTCATGCGCGTACTCTGTGTTTGACGAGCGTCCCGGCCTATAGCTCTTTAGAGCTGGGCTGAGACCTCATCCAGTATCGACTTAATGATTTCCTGTATATCCCGAAAACAATAGTTACATCGAATCAGGCGCTAGTAATCATGCTATCGCCTATCTGCCTGACATCGCTCGCGCGCGCGTAGCAGATAATTAGAACCATACGGCTTCGCGCCTTTGCCGAACGAAAGAGCACCCAAGGACGGGGGAGGAAATGTTTTCCATCAGCAGCGAAGAGTTTGGGGATCCGCCTGGGTACAGGCTGGAAGACGAAGAGCGGGAAGAAGCGGTCCAACTGATCGACAGCTTGGTCAGCTTCGCCGGTGAGCCGGACGCCGCGGCGATTTCGGCAGCGTTGCGTCACACGTTGCATCACGAATTCTTCGCTTACGCGCAACTGAGCGCGAATGAAGCGGGAATTCTTGGGCTGGTGAATATCGACTTCCCGCTTGGCGAAATCCAGCGCTACGGCATCGTCAGTGGTAGCAGGGACTGTCTGCTCGCGACAGCCTGGTATGCAAGACGGGAGCCGATTTGCGTCGACGCTCAGGGGCGCGCCCTGGCCGAGCCTCGCTGGGCGCACGCGGTGGCGTCTCACTCCGGCCGCATTCCACTCATCTATCACGCACAACTGGATCCCACGGGAGGTCGCGGCATTGGATTTCTCTTTGGAGATATTCCCGCCAGCGAGCTGCTCAAGGACGGCAAACTAGTTCGTTACGCGACTCCATATCTGTATGCACAGCTCTCGCGACGATTTTGGGCGCCGGTGCCCTCGAGCGCTGCGAGACTGCTCACGGCACGCGAGATTCAGGTGATCGAATGGATGTATTACGGCAAGACAAACGAAGAAATCGCCACTTTGATGGGCAATAGCGTCTTCACAGTCAAGAACCATGTGCAGCGGATATTGCTGAAGCTGTCGGCCATCAATCGCACCCAGGCCGTGCTGATCGCTGCCGCCGCGGGGCTCGTAAAATATTCCGATGCCAGCGGTACGAAAACCGACTAGTTAGCATCGTTGGAATAGCCTGCCGATCCTGCCGCGGCAGCCCCGCGATCGTGATCACCGCATGTAGCTGCGCTGATGTGGTGTCGGCGGATTGATGCCAAAGAGGTCAGCGCCTGCTCAGCAAAGCCATCGATGTCGGCGCGCGTCATCGTCTCCACGAATATCAAGACTCCCGAGGTGCAATCTCGTGTCCAAACCAAAACTGTTTTCTGCTCTTGGGCCGTGCGAGTGGGGGAGAGCCCAATATATTCGGCGTCGAGCGTTCTGGAGGTCAAACGCTCGACGCCGATCCAACCGAGCATAGCGAGGCTGAGTATCGCGCCGAGCGCGATCTTGAGTTTGCGTCGCATGTCTCTGTCAGACTTCGATCCCGAGATCCGCGTCAGAGGCTCTTGTTGAAGGCGAGCTGCACCAGCGCATCAGCAAACGCCGCGTCACCTTGCCGAAAGGTGTTTGTCTGCGCCGAAAGCTGTTTGTCGGGAACACTTTGTGTGCGGTTTCGATAGATCGAAAGGGGCACGTAGAGCGAAGCGGTCCAGTCATTACGGGCGAATACAACGCCAGGCTCGACAGACACGGAGTAACCGGGGCGTCGAAAGCCTTCGCTGCCTCCGACGAGATCATTCACCGGCACTCCGTCCACGCGCGCCCCCAGGCTCAATGTGAGGCCGTGTCGCGTGGCCGGTTGGTATTCGACGCCGCCGCGCGCAATGAAGCTGTCCATGATGGACATCTCCGCTTCGAAGGGATTTCCACGCCGGGTGAGCACGCCGTTTTTCTCCTCCGGCGTCACACTATACGAACCGTTGATGAATCCGGTGATCCTGTCGCTCAATTGTCGGTAGGCATAGACGTCGAGCAACACGGCGTAGCCTCCGTCGCCAGGCTGAATGGACTGATCCACATTTCGACGCTCCGTGCCGATGGTGCGCGTCGGCGCGTCGTAAACCTCAAAGGTGTCTTGCACATTCTTCTTGCCGGTGGGCAGTTCTATGCCGAGACCCACAAGTACGTTGCCCCGCGAATCTTTCGCCGGATCGACAATCCACATGTCCGTAAGAAGCCGTATGTCTCCCAGCCCTGAGGAGTGAGTGTGATACCGCTTCAAGATGGTTCGCTGCGAATCGCGAACTACCGACGATCGGCTGTGCTTCACGAGAGGAATGGCAAGCGTCGTGCTGTAGCGGGGATTCCATTTGTAAGTGAAGGCAAAATCCACGAAGTGGGAATCGTTGACGACCTCGCTGCCTTCGCGCTGACGCTCCTTCTGTTCTTCCGATCCCACGAAATGCCGATCGGAGTGAAGCCAGCGATAGATGGTTGAAGCGTAGAACTTTCCCTCGCCGTCGCCGTCATGCGCCGCCATCTGCGCATTGGAGATGCAAGCGCCCTTTGCTGGAACGCATCCTTGCGCAAGCGGCTTCTGGAGCGGAAGAGCCGTGAGCACCAAGGCTATCAAAGCAGTGTTCTGCCAAGTATTCCGGGCTCTAGTTTGCACGTGATTTCTCCCTTGGGTTTTTCGACTGGGCTGCAGATATAGGTCAAGGGATGTAAATCGCTAATAGCTCTTTCGCGCGGAGTACTTCGAACGATTGTCGCGACGGAAGCGGGTCACGACACTCGTCCTCGAACCAACCTACCCCGCTCGCGGAGGGTTCGTGCCCAAGACTTCAACGCTGCTCGGTCTCTTGCTGATTTTCGCGGGCAGCGCTCAGCTCCTCGCTCAATCTCCGCGACCTCTGCCGCGGAGCGCGATGACGCCTGATGGGAAGCGCAGTTCGGAGATCGGTGCGATAGCGCTGCAATGCGCCGCGGAGGTCAATGCGACGCTATCGATGTATCAGCTGCTCTTTAAGGACGCGGAGATCGATCGCAAGAAGATCGACGCCGCAGCGGCCGCCCTGGGTCTGGAAGAGCGTCCTTCGCCCGTTGCGCGGACCCTGCGGACGCGCAGGCTCAATTGCTGACTCATCAAGACCGCGGACTATTTTTGAATCGGTGCTCGATCGACTTATGAAGACCGCTTGTGACCGTCGGCAGTGAGGCGATATGGAAATCGCAGTAGTCGGCATCGCGTGTCGATATCCGGGCGCCAATTCCGCCGTGGAGTTGTACGAGAATATTCTCGCGGGTCGCAGGTACTTTCGCGAGATGCCGCCGCAGCGCTGGCTTCTCGAGGACTATTACCATCCGGATCGCAACCAGCCGGACAAGACGTACTGCAAACATGGAGCGCTTCTCGAGGGCTTCGAATTCAATCCCAGCGCTTTCCGCATTCCGCAGTCGACGTACAAAGCCACGGATATCGCGCAGTGGCTGGCGTTGACCGTCGCCAAAGAGGCGTTGGAGAACGCGGATATCGGTGATCCGCCTCGCGGGCAGACCGCGGTGATTCTCGGCAATACGCTGGCGGGCGAAACGAGCCGCGCCAATCTGGTTCGATATCGCTGGCCCTATGCGCGGCGGGTGTTCGTCGAGCTGCTGGACAATCTCGGCGTTGTCGGCAAGGACCGGGAGCACGTCTTGTCCATGGTGGAGGAGCGATACAAGCGACCTTTTCCGCCGGTCAATGAAGACAACCTTGCGGGTGGACTGGCGAACACCATTGCCGGACGTATCTGCAACTATTTTGACTTTCAAGGCGGCGGGTACACCGTCGATGGCGCCTGCTCCTCCTCGCTGCTCGCCATTCAGGAAGCCTGCATCGGCCTGCAACAGCATCTGTGCGATCTCGTGCTCGCGGGCGGCATCGACATCAGCCTGGATCCGTTCGAGCTCGTGGGCTTTGCAAAGGTTGGCGCTTTGACGGATAGCGACATTCGCGTCTACGACCAGCGCGCGAGTGGATTCCTGCCCGGAGAGGGCTGCGGCATCGTGGTCCTGAAGCGGCTGGAAGATGCGGTGCGTGACGGCAATCGCATCTACGGCATCGTGCGCGGCGTTGGTTACTCCTCCGACGGTCGTGGTGGAATTACCGCGCCAAGCGTTGCCGGGCAAACGTTGGCGGTCGATCGCGCCTATTACATGGCGGGCTACTCGTTCGCAGACGTGGAATTAATCGAGGGTCACGGTACCGGCACTCCGGTCGGCGACAAAGTCGAGCTGCAAACGTTTTTCGAAGCCAAGATGCGCCACGGCGCCACCGCGGAGCATCGTTGCGGCATCGGATCCATAAAATCCATCATCGGCCACACCAAGGCGGCGGCCGGCGTGGCGGGATTCATCAAGGCAGTGCTCTCGGTCTATCACCAGGTTCAGCCGCCCACGATGGGGCTGGCCGTGCCCAATGAGTTCTTCAAGAGCACGTCTCATGTGCATCCTCTGGTTCGCGGCCGCCAATGGAAGAGCGCCAAGGGTAATCGCGCGGCAGTGAGCTCCGCGGGTTTTGGCGGTATCAACACCCATATTACCGTTGAGCGCCACGACAGCACGGATGCCGATACCGCCTCACGGATCAATGCAGACTACCTACTTCAGTCCTATCAGAACGCTGAGCTGTTTCTCTTGACGGCCGATAACGTCGCGGACCTGACGGCGAAAGTGGCGGAACTATTACCGGTCGCAAAGCGCCTTTGCCACGCGGAATTGGTGGATCTGGCCGCGTATTGCGCGCAGAACGCATCGACGCGGCCGCTGCGAATCGCGGTGGTCGCGGAAACCCCTTACGCGCTTCACGAAAAGCTGGGGCAAGTGCTGGCGCATCTTGCAAACAAGACATCGAGCCCTGGTGATATCGACCTCGTTCGCGCCCGCGACGGCATTTTTGTTCGGCGCGCGCGTCGCGCGCCGCGAGTCGCCTTTCTCTACCCGGGACAAGGCTCGCAGTATGTCGATATGAGTCGCCGCTGGCGTGATCGGCATCCCTTCATTCGCACACACTGGCAAACATGCGACGAAGCGCTTGAAGATCTACTTTCGCATCGGCTGTCCGACGATGTTTTTCACGACGACTTCTGGGCCGAGCCAAAAAAGTGGGAGAGCTGGAGCAGCACGCTTCGCGCGACCAATATCGCGCAGCCGGCGATCGTTGCCGCGTCGATGGCAACCACAGAGGTCCTGCATTATCTGGGTGTCGATCCCGACATCGTCATCGGCCATAGTCTGGGTGAATACACGGCGCTTTGGAGCGCAGGCATCATCACGAAGCTGGATGCTCTGCGGCTCGCCGCCTTTCGAGGTGCGGCCTTGCACAACGTATCGGCCGCAGCGGGCGGGATGCTGAGCATCAATGAATCTCCGGAGAAGGCCCAGGCGCTCTGCGCGGGCATTGCCGGCTACCTGACCATCGCAAACTACAACGCACCTACTCAAACGGTGATCTCAGGCGATCTGCCGGCTATCGAAGCACTCCACTCACGTTGCGTCGAGCGCTCTGTTTCTGCAACTCGCCTGGAAGTGTCCAGCGCGTTTCATTCCAAATTGATGGAGCCCGCGCAAGAGTGGCTGCGCGATGCTCTGCGCGGAGCGCTCTTCCAGTCGCCGACCCGGCTGATGATTTCGACCGTCACGGGGGAAGTCATCGATAAAACCCAGTCCTTCCCGGAGCACTTGTGCAAGCAGATCGTGCTTCCTGTGAAGTTTGAGGCTGCTGTGCATACGGCGGTGAGGGAGCAGGCGGAAGTCTTCATCGAGATTGGGCCGGGGAGTGCGCTCTTTGGAGTGACCCAACGAGTGTTGGGAGAGTCCGGGCCCCCTGTTTTTCTCACGGACGGCGGCATGCAGACGGATTGGTCAGGCTGGTTGCATACCTTGGGCTACCTCTATGTCAGCGGCTTGCCGATCATGCCGCGGAGTTTGTTTGAAAATCGATTCTTCAGAACGTTTCGTTTGCCGTACGAGCCCAAGTTCATCGGGTCTCCTTGCGAGACGCCGGTCGAGCCGCTGAACTTGCGTATCGAGACCGGCGTCACTCTTGATCTTGGAATCGGCGAGGCGCCGGCGGTGGGGAACGACACCGCCGTCCCCAGCCTTCCTGTGGATACCGCCGAAAGCGCGTGGAGCGCCGATCGGCTTTTTCTCCAGATTCAGCGCTTCATCCGGGAGCGATTCGGCTACCCCGAAGAGCTCATTCATCGCACTACGCTGTTGCAAGTCGACC
>Ga0190271_10002391_pt1 | contig 11348 bp, 9 predicted proteins | sample Popmic356T_FD_133747 | JGI IMG/M metagenome (GOLD analysis project Ga0190271, IMG submission 133747) | Populus adjacent soil microbial communities from riparian zone of Weber River, Utah, USA - 356 T | ecosystem: Environmental > Terrestrial > Soil > Riparian zone | place: USA: Utah | collected...
CCCAGCGGCACGGTCAGCTTCATCAACACGTCGAGCCAGAACTGGACGTCGCGCTTGGCCTTCACTTCCGCGCGGCTGTCACCGGCCTTGTTCTCTCCCGTCATGCGCGGTTCGTTACTGACAGTTGATGCTGATGGTCGAGGCGCCGTTCAGCGCGGCCACCTTCGCGACCTTGCCGTTGGGACAATTGACGGTGTAGACGCCGGTGGCCAGCGGCACGGAGAACTTTCCACCCTCCTCCACCTTGATGTCGGCCACCTTGGCGTCGCCCTTGAACACCGGCAGCACGGTGCCGGCGTTGACGCCCGTGACCGTGCCCTGTAGTACGCCAACCTGCGCTTGGGCGCCCGCGGCAAGTAATAACGCAATGACGATCGATGAATTTTTCAGTGTTTTCATGTTGGCACTCCGGAATCGCGTGGCCCGCCGAGGCAGGCAATGACGCACTATATTGGCGTCGTCGCGAGTTTGGCTATCCGTCGCAGTCCCGCGTCGACTCAACCCGACCATCTAATCTTTCGTCTTGCCGTTCGGGTCCTTGAAATAGTCCTTGTCCAGCAATGCAGTGACGCGGTCGTATAGACCGTCATAGCGCTTCTCGGCATCGAGCAAAAATTTCTTGAGGCTGGCGTCTGGCTCAGCCGCGGCCATCACCTGGCACATGTGACGCTCGTGGTTGATGCCATTGGCGAACCCGATCAGTACCGTGCGTTCGTATTCACGGCCGCCATGGCCGACGATGGGCGCGAAGTACCGCGCACGGTCCTTGGCGATCGCGACGCGCTTGCGTTTCTCCATTTCCGGCAACGGGTCGAGATTGATTCGCACACTGGGGTGGTCCCTGGCGATTCGCTCCAGGTCTTTCTTCATTTGACCGCCAATCTCGGCAACGGCGTTAACGACCTTGTCCATGGCGTCCGATTCGACTTTCACGTAGAGGATCAATTCCGTGAGATCGAGGGTGCTCGCATCCTTGTACAGCATGCTGTAGCCCTCGCTCAGTGCCAGCCGCTGCTTGCTCGTTTCAGTTGCTCTAGTACGGTCAGCCTCGGCATTGACCGCACAGCCCGCGGCGAGGCCGGTCAACAGGAATGTAAGTACGGCCCGTCGCAATGAGTGATGCATATCCATCTCCAGAAAGAAGCGGAACTGCATCGACAACGCAGCGATGTGGTCAAGGTTCGACCCCACCGTTGTCTATAGCACGCACACTGCCACGCCGTATGTGGGCAAAAGCCCTCACCCGCCCTGGAGAAACCCAAGGTTGGTGTTAGAGAAGTTGCCGATGTTCGGGAGGATCCCGGGCAGCTCCGACGCGGTGCAACCGAACCACTGCGCGAGCGTCGCGCCGAACTGATCCACGGCGGTAGTCGGCAGCAACCGTCCCTGCCCCACCTGATCATCGGTTTCGATGGATACATGTGGCGCGGTTCCAAAAAACCGCCCGCCCTTCACCGCACCGCCGATCACGAAATGATGCGAGCCCCAACCATGATCCGAGCCATCTGAGTTCGAGGACAACGTTCGGCCAAAATCCGAAGCCGTAAATGTGGTGACCTTGTCCGCAATGCCGAGCTCGACAGTGGCGGCAAAAAACGCACTGAGGGCGCCGTTGAGTTGCGTCATGAGTCTTTGGTGATCCGCAATCAGCGAATTGTGATTGTCGAAGCCTCCGATGGACACGAAGAACACCTGGCGTTTCACGCCGAGCGTTGCGTTAGCCCCGATCAACCTGGCGACGATCCGCATCTGCCTGGCGAGCGGATTGCTCCCCGGGAAAACTGTCGTAAGCGTCACGCCGCCAAGCGCCGCGTTCACGGCACCTTCGAGCTCGATCGAGCGCCGCGTGACCGCAGCGCATTCGCTTTCCAGCACGTGTGCGCTGCTGCGTGTAACGATTGAGTTCACCGCGGTTCGCAATGGCCCGCTGAGCGCGCCGATGCGGATCGCGCCACTTCCGCTGATCTGGTATTGAAGCGCGTCGCGACCCGCCACGAACACTGCGTTGCTGCTCGCCGAGATGCAGGTCAATTGCGAATTCGAAGGACCCGCTGAAAGCGCGATATCGCCGAGTCGCCCTCCCCATCCATTGGTCGAACCTTCGCTGCCGTCCGACTGCCAGACCGATTGCTGGTCATTGTGCGAAAACAGTTTCGGAGGCAGAGGATTGGCTGCCCTATTGGAACTTTGGTACTGCATCAGCGTCGTTGGCTGAACCAAAGGCCCGACGTTGAGCTGTATCGCCAGCCGGCCCGCATCGAACAATTGCTTGAGGCCGACGAGCTGCGGCGCCAAAGCGTACTGGAGCCCGTCGGTGAGCACCGCCCCGTCGACGGGCGTGAGGGCCGTGGCCGCGAGATCCGCGCGCGCGAGCGCGATACCGGCCTGATCTTCTCCAGCGGCTCCGGCGCGGATCTGGTGATACTGCGCGTAGTTAGTCGGGTCGTAAGGAACCACGGTATTGGCGTAGTCATTGCCGCCGTACAGAAACACACAGACCAATGCCTTGTAGTCAGTGGCGTCGAAGGCAGCGGCCTCACCAATAGCGGCGAGGTTGATGGCGAGCGGCGCCGCTATGCCCATTGCCGAAAGTTGCACGGCTCGTTGCAGGACCAGGCGACGGGTCCAGAGCGCGTTCCCGGCCATCTTTGGCGACTTCATTTCTGCACCAGGTAGTCCGGGGAAATAAGGATGAGGAAACAGGCAGTGGCCAGCATGTCGAGCTTCGCGCCAACGCTGCTCCCGGACGTGATGTTGAAGGTCGTGAGCGCGGTCGAGAGTATTGCCAGTGTTTCGCTCGACAGTTGGTTGGCCGTCAGCCGCAGGTTGAGCCAATCGACTACCGCCTGGACGTCGTGCGCGATGGGCAGCAACGCGGTGTAGCCAGGCTTGACGTCCCGGATTCCGTTGCGCGTCACGCGCTGCATGAAATTGATGTAGCCCGAAGTGGTGGTCTCATTGTGCAACTGGAACTCCGGTGCCACTTTGCCCGCCGTCGCGATGGCGGTATTCGGCGGCACGTATCCGGGGCGGAAGAAGTTGAACACCGAAGGCGACCGCAGCGGGCTCTGGCCAAGCATGGTGTCGGTGTCGGAAAGATCCCCGATCTCGTATTCGCCGTTGTCGGAAGTGACCTCCGCAACGCGAGCCCATTGCACGAAGCGCACGATGGGCTCGCGCATCTTGCCGAAGAGTGTGTCGCTTGCGGCGGGCATGGCACGGGCTTCCTCGTCCGTGAGGATGGCGGTCCAAACTGACTTGAGATCACCGCGCACGCCTGAGCCGTTGTTGCCGAACACCGTCGCAACGCGCTGCACGTAGGCAGGTGTGGGATTGCTGGTCACGAGGCGTTGGATCATCTGCCGCGCAAAGAACGGGCCCGTGTTGTCGTGATAGAAAAGTCGGTCGAGCGCGATGTGCAACGCATCCTGGCCAGACGTCGTACCGGTGATCTTCGTGCCGAGAAAATTCACCTCCGACGTGGAATGCCTGCTGGCGACAAATCGCATCGGGTTGGTGGCTAGATGCGTGCTCGGCACCGGATTTCTTTCCCACGAAACGGCCGTGGTCGTGCCGCCATTGGATAGAGAGTCCAGATCGTAGCCGGTGAAGACACGCGCGAGGTTGGTAACGTCGTCCTGGCTGTATGTTTCCACGGGCTTGCCACCGGCATCGAGCTTGTGCGAGCCATCCGGATTGAGCTCGTACAGACCGATTGTGAAGAGCTGCATCACCTCGCGCGCGTAGTTCTCGTCGGGCCGGCGGCCGCGCGAGTCTTCCTTGAGATTGCCGCGGGTATTGAGGAAGTTGCCCATCGCTGCATTGAGCGTGAGCGCTTCGAGCAACTGGCGAAAGTTGCCGAAGGCATGTGCCGTGAGCACATCCCAATACGCGGCGATCAGGCACGAAGGATAGAGGGACGTGAAATTGGTGAAGGACACGACGAACATTTCCGACATTGCGAGCGCCACGCGCTTGCGCATCTGGTCTGGGCCCGCGACCAGCTGATTCCAGATCATGAAATCGCCGACTTCGTGCGCGCGATAACGCCGTTCGGTGGTGATGGCATTGTGGCCACGCGAGTCGAGCCAGGCGACGCCGGTCTGGCCACGAGGCTCGTCGTAGCGTGCATTGAGCCAGGCGAGAAGGCCGCTGCTCCTGAGCGACGTGATGTCGGCCTCGCTCACAGAAAACTCCGCCTGCAGCGCGAAACGGGCAGCCTCGGCGTCAGTTGCTGGAGTTGCATCGCGCGGCGGCGGGGGCGCCGGGCCAGCCGCCGGCGGAGGCGGAATAGGAGTTGGAGGAATTGGCGGCGGGCCTTGGGATCCTGTCGCGGGCGAAGACGAGCCGCCCTCTCCACCACCACCACAGGCACTCAAGCCAAGCGCCATTCCGGCCGCCAGCAGCCCCGCTGCACGAGAATCGCTTGAAAACTCCGGGGTTTTGGCGATGGGCGCCGGATCAACGCGCTGTGCGAATTCCTGCACCAGACCTTCCTGCCCGTAGCCTGTACGGCGCCGCGATCTCACGACCTTGGCATCATGCCGGTCGATTGCATCGCTAAGACTGCTCGCATTGCGCTGAGTAGCAAGTCAGTTGGTGTCCTACACATCGCGAACCAGGATCCGCCGTGGGGCTGCAACGAAATGGTTCCGACCGCGCCCGGATCACCCGAACTTGTGTAGTACGGCGGATTCCTGTCGCCGCGAACGTAGTTGAGCATGCTCAGCTCTGATCCGAGCCTGATAGTCAAGACATCGCCGTTTTCAAATCGCTCCACGGTTACCAAAGTTGGACGACCATTGCGGAAGCGTTCGTGTAACAGGTCGAGCAGTTCCTCCACTTCACGAATCGTCGTGACCGGGTGCAATTCTTCATTGTTCCAAGTGATCTGGTACATAGTTAGTCCGGTAATCCCACGAATGCCTTGTCGTAGTCGCACACTTTCTTGCAACTACCTGGGCAACATGGCACCACAGCCCGCACCCTTGGACTCCCTGCGCCGCGACCTTCGGCCCGCCCTACTTCAGTTTCACGCGAATTGGCACGGGGGACAGAACAAATCCTTTCACCCCGACTAATTTCTCTAATAAAGTGTCGTTCTTCTAACCAGGGAACGTCATGGCATCGTCACGATTTCCGTTCGCTCGAATACTCGTGCTCACGGCCAGTTCCGCTGGAATTATTGCCGCCATAGCGGTGCTGGCACTTTCCTGGCCGGCGCCGGCCGAGTTGTTCATGGCGCGGCTCTCGGATTCTACGAGTACCAGCGTGTGTCTTCTGGTGCTCGGTATCTCGCTGCTGATCGCCTGGCGCGCCGGCGATCATGCACCGAACATGGCGATCGCCCTGTCGTTGACGTTCATCTACGGCAGTGTCGTTGTCACATTGCTGTTCGACAGGCTGCATGTCATGCCGCTCATCCGGCAACCCGCGCAGATGCTGCTGTTCTTCCTCGGGTCTGCCCTTTACATCCGCTCGTCACAGCTGTTTCCGCGCAAGCTGACCGCCGCGGACATCGCCTCGAGCCCGACGATATGGGGCAAATCGCCGCCACTGCAGAAGGCGGCGGCATTCTTGCTCCACCCGGCAGCCGCCTGGATCATTTCCGCGACTGCATGCGCGGTGATCCTGATTGCTGCGGACATCCGCGTGTTCGTCCCCTTATGGATGGCCATCACCGCGATCGGCATTCTCTTCTTCTATATTTCGCTTCGCGGCCCGGACGTCGAGGCCAGGCACAAGGTGCTGTGGTTCTTCGAGGCGGCACTCGCAGCGGCCATCATCACGATTCTCGCCGGCGCGACCGACCTGGCGCTGCCCGACTCGACAACCCCCGGCGTCCGCGCCGTGATCCAACAGATTTTCAGCATCGTGAACGGCCTCACCATGGTGATCTGCTTCGCCGCGGCGGTGTTCTACGCCGGCGCCATCAGCCCCGCGCTGATCGTCCGCAAGACGCTGGTCTGGGGCGCCACGGTCGGCTTGTTGCTCTTTCTGGCCGCCGTGGTCGAAATCTACGTCGCGCATACCCTCATTCATGCGCTGCACGTGAACGATCGTTTCGCAAGCGCAATACTCGGCGCAATCTTTGGCCTCGCATTCCACCCACTCAAACATCGCATCGAGCATTTGCTGAAGCGGTTCGCGCCGAAAGACAAGGCCGGCGTCGAGCCGGCAGTCGCTACGTCGCGGTAGCGATCACCACCACACTTCCATGTGCATCCCGGCGGTGAGGCCGTCCATCTCGTCCGCGAAATCCGTTCCTCCAACCAGCCCGATGAAGTCATCGCTCCAATGGGCATACGTGACGAATGCGCGGACCACCGGCCGGCTCATGAAACGGCCGCCAAGCGACACCTGCGGAGCGAGCGTCACTTTGTAAAGCACGCCATTGGACTCCGCATCGTCGTCATCGACCCAATCGCCACCCGCCTCCAGTGCGAGGCTGATGTGTTGAGTGAAGTGCCAGATCGGGCGCACGCCGGCAGAAATCCACTGCTTCTTGCCCTCGTCACCCGCGTAGTCCGTGAGCTGGTAAATGAATACCGGGCCCAGCGAGAACGAGTCGCTCAGATTGGCCGTGAAATTTTCCGTTATGCGCAGTCGCCAGGAGTCGGGATCATCGGCGCGGATGAACGACTGACCATTCACGGTGAAGGTTTCAAAGCCTGAGTTGAGTGTCTTGGCGGCGCCGGTGCCGAACTGGATCGAAGCCTTGTTCACACCGTCCTTGCTGAACACGCCTTGCCGGGTGTGGATGAACATTCCTGAAAATCCAGTGGCTTCCGGAGCCGTGCTGCCGTTGGAATCAAGCCCGCTGGTGGCGCGCGAGAACACCAGTCCTGCTTCGCCGCGCCCGCCAGGCACGTCCATGTCATACCAACGCAGGTCGAAGCTGGTCTTGCTGAAGCCGGCTTTGTTAGCAGCGTCGGGGTCCGGCGTGCTGCTCACGCCGCTGCTTCCCGGAGTACCGATCCAGGCGAATGCGAGCTTGCCATTCGAAAGCTTCATGTCCTCGAAACCGCCACCCGTGCCGCTCATGTTGGAGAAGTAGAAATCGTTGACGTGGATGTCGTGCCGCCGATAGAACCGGTTGCCTGCCCAGAATTTCAGAGTCGGCTGACTGGCAATGACGTTGCCAACCGAGCCCCAGATCTCGGCGAAACTGAAGTTGGCGCTTCCGGAACTGATCGCGTCCTGAATCGGTGTGTAGGCAGCCAGGGTAGTTTGAAAGCGGCCGATCGGTCCGCTCCCCGCCGAGATCTCTCCCGCAGCGTCGTCAACCTTGAAGGCATCCTCGCCGTAAAAATTCTTGCCAAAGGTAATTTCCCCGTAGCTATCCGCCTCGTTGCCGAGGCGATACTTGGCACTCGCGCCCGGCGCCTGGAATCCGACCATCGAGCCGCCGTTGCTGTTCCTGCCGTAGCCGGCGCGAAAATATCCGTGAATATCCATGAACCCCTGCAACACCTCCTGAACCCGGCCGGCGTAGGGATGATCTGCGGTGAGCAGACTCTGCTCGCGCGATTCGGTGTCGTGCCGGTATTCCTTTTCCACCAGGACACGCGCCTGGTCGGCGGCCGCCAGCGCTTCGGCAGCACTAGTGGGTGCTTTTGTCGATGTTGACGGCGCACCCGTTTCCAGCGCACGAAGGCGTTCCTCGAGGGCACGCATGCGTTCGGCCTGGCGGGCATTCTCTGTTTTCAGCGCTTCAAGTTCCGCGCGCAGTTTGTCCGCCTCGGTAGAAGCTGCCGCGTCTGACCCGGCGAGAGCGATGATCAGGCCGATAAGCAAGGCGCCAACTAGCGGCGCCCGTCCGGGATATCTGGTTGCAGAGCGGTTCACTTGCCCGATACTCAGGCAGTCAAGGGCAGCGCGGCTAGCAACATTTCGCGGAAAACATCGGAGATGCATTCTCCACGCGTGGATCACCTGCCAGTCATTCGCCTGCTTCCACGCTCGCGTCAACAGTGCTCAATAGAGGGCGCAGGTGCCTTTCGAGCAAAGCGCGCTCGGGCCACAATCCGAATTCTTCGTGCAGTGGCGCGGGGCCGGTATGCACCGGCTGGCAATGCAGAAGTTACCGGCCGGACACGTGTCGGGGGTTTGGCACCGTGGGAATGGATTCGCAGGCGTGGCTCGGATCCACTGTCCGCGATAGGGGAAATCGTTGGAGACGGGGCGCCAGTTCCGTCCCTGGTCCGTGGACATCTGATAGCTCGCAAATACGTATGGCCGCGGATGCGTCTTGGCAACGGCGAAATGCAAGTGATCGTCAAGCAGCCGGGGACAGCACACGTTTGGCGGACAACCATCGGTTTCCTTGAGACCCGTGTCACCCGCGAACCCCAGTGGGGTTTGCGCCGCGATTACGGAACCGTTCATGACCGGCAAAACGTTTGTCAGATGGTGATAGATCACGAAAACATCCGGGTCGATTCGCAGCCGTACGTAGTTCGAGATGCACGGTGGCGAACCATCTGACGTTTCGTCGATAGTCGCGGTATGTACAGCCGTCACCATGCGACCCTGGGTTTGCGCCTGGGAAGTGTTGCGGTGTGCGCGCACATCGGACGGCGAGACCCAGGCTAGATCAAGCGAGAACGCAGCCTGCCCCGAATGGCTTCCATTGCCGTTGTTCCAGGCCTGAATGACTCGCCACACGTCACCGTTTGGGAAAGGGAGATTGTTGAACGTGAGGCGCGGTGGCAAGAACGACCTTCGGTCGTTGATGGCATCGTGATTCCTTGAGATCGCGGCAACCCCGGGCGGCGCGCCTGGACCCTCGAAATCCAGATTTGCGATGGAGCCCGCAGGCACGATCCCCACCCGCAAACTCATTACGTCGCCTGCGTTCAACACCCGGTTGTATAAGACCACGTCATCCAGCAGACCGTAGAATTGTGGCTGAATGTCGTCGACCATCTCGCGTCGACCCAGTAGAAGTGTGCCGGTCACGGGCGATCTTCCCGCGCGTTTACAACAGCCCACCGCCACAGGCAGTCCGTCCTGGTACACGCGAGCAGCGCGTGCGGCATCAACGGTAACGGCAAGATGCCGCCATCGCGGAACCGGCACCGACGGACCGTCCCATCTAACCGGCCGGAACAGATCAAATTCGCAAAATGAGCCCCTCAGGTTGAGCTGGATCTTTTCCTCGGCAATGGCTAACCAGTAGTCATCGCCACTCGAGACGCTGACCATTGGAGCCAGGCTGACTGCTTCGAATTGAGGCAGATAACGGACCGCGATGGTATGTGGTCCGTTGAGGACGGCGGCATCGATGGCGGTCGGGACGCCGGTCGGTGCCGTCACGGCAACGGCGTGTTGACCCTTGCAGGGAGCTGCCAAGACCGCAATCAAAACAACGGCGAGTCTTCCCAGTAGAACACTTCTATTCATTGCGAGCGTCGCGCAATGGCGTAAATAGAGAGCACGCGGCATTTTTCCACTCCTGGAAACTAGCCCAAAGTCCCTGGACGCGGACTCGACGTCTCAAAGAAGACGCGCCGCGCTGATTCTTGTTATCCGACTCTTTCTTGTTAGTTGTGCGTTTTGGCGGATCATACTCTCGCTGGTACTTTCCGCCATTGCGTCAAACCGCAATCGGCCGCACTTCCGGCTCGTGCAGGGCCAGACGTCCACCCGACTATCTAGATCAAGGTGTTAGGCGTCATATTTCCGGCGCATTCCGGACGCATCGCCTAGCCACCGCTATCCGCCAACCTGACAACCAGCTTCCCGAAATTCTTGCCTGCCAGCATTCCGATGAACGCGGCCGGCGCCCTCTCCAGTCCCTCAACCACGTCCTCTCGCAGCTTCACCTGGCCCTTCGCTGTCCATTCAGTCATGTCACGGCGAAATGATTCGAAACGCGTCGCGTAGTGATCGAGGATGATGAAGCCCTGGAAGCGAACTCGCTTTTCCAGCAGTGTCCTTTGCAAAAGCGGCACACGATTCGGGCCCGGCGGCAAATTCTCGTCGTTGTAGCTGGCGACGAAACCGCATAGCGGGATGCGCGCACCGACATTGAGACGGGGCAAGACCGCCTCGAACACGGCGCCGCCAACGTTTTCGAAATAGACGTCGACGCCTGTGGGACAGGCGGCCGCGAGACGTTTGCCGAGATCCGGCTCCCGATGATCCAGGCACAGATCGAAGCCGAGCTGCTCGACTGCGTATTTGCACTTCTCGGGGCCGCCGGCGATGCCGACGGCGCGCGCGCCCTTGATCTTTGCAACCTGCCCGACGACGGCCCCCACCGCGCCAGTAGCAGCGGCGACGACTACGGTCTCTCCGGACCTCGGCTGTCCGATGTCCAGCAAGCCCACGTACGCGGTGAACGATGGCATTCCGAGCACGCCCAGTGCGCGCGAAGGCTGTTCGAGTGCGCCGAGCGGAAGGAGATCCTTTCCGTCACTCACCGCGTATTCCTGCCAGCCGGCGCCACCGAGCATGAGATCGCCGACCTTGAAGCGTGGATTACCGGAAGCGACGACGCGGCTGACCGTGCCGCCAGGCATGACCTCCCCGATCGCAATGGAGCGTGTGTATGCGGGTGCGCGCTCGTTCATCATGCCGCGCATGTAAGGATCGAGCGATAGATAGAGCGTCCGCAGCAGCACGCCGCCTTCGCCCGGTGCGGGCACCGGGGCCTGCTCGACCAGGAAATCCCCTGGCACCGGCGTTCCCTTGGGGCGCGAAGCGAGGACTATGCGGCGGTTGGTTTCAGTGTGCGACATGTGAGGTCTCTCCGACGATCAGGACAGTTTCATTACGACGCGGCCTTCTATCGCGCCCTTCCTCATGCGATCGAAGATGTCATTGATGTTCTCGAGCTTGTCTTCAGTGTAGACCGTGTGCACTTTGCCCTCGGCGGCAAACGCGATGGCTTCCTGCAGATCCACTCTCGTACCGACGGTCGAGCCTCGTATGGTCTTCGCGTTGGCCACGACATCGAAAATCGGCACGGCGAACTCGCCCGGCGGAAGACCCACGATCACCATCGTGCCGCGCTTGTGCAACATGCCCAACGCCTGCTGAAAGGCCTTGGGCGACACCGCGGTGACGAGCACGCCATGCGCTCCCCGCAACGCGCGTTGTAACTCCTTTGCCGGGTCTGCGTTCATCGCATTGACTACGAGTTCGGCGCCGAGTTTTTTTGCAAGCTCGAGTTTCCCGTCATCGATGTCGACCGCGGCGACGTGAAAACCCATCGAGCGAGCGTATTGCACTGCCAGGTGTCCCAGCCCACCGATACCTGAGATTGCCACCCAATCGCCAGGTTTGCATTCGAGCTGCTTCAGACCTTTGTAGACCGTCAGCCCTGCGCAGAGCACGGGCGC
>Ga0190271_10002392_pt1 | contig 11348 bp, 6 predicted proteins | sample Popmic356T_FD_133747 | JGI IMG/M metagenome (GOLD analysis project Ga0190271, IMG submission 133747) | Populus adjacent soil microbial communities from riparian zone of Weber River, Utah, USA - 356 T | ecosystem: Environmental > Terrestrial > Soil > Riparian zone | place: USA: Utah | collected...
AAGCACAGGGCGCCGGGTGTGCCGGTTGCGTGCCGGCAGACCTGGCGCCGCGGGCGCGGTGAAACGCCAGGCGTTCCGCACGCCCCTTCGGGGGAAACGGACAAGGAAATGACCGGCGGCCCTCAGCCGGAGTGAAACGGGGGTGATGACACGCGTCTGGATTCAGTTGTCGTCCCTGCGAAAGCAGGGACCCATACCCTCCGAGCTCACGGAAGACAACGACTGTCGACTGTCCTGCGAATGCCACGGCGTATGGGTCCCCCGCTTTCGCGGGGACGACGACCGTGGGTGGCGCCGCCCGGAGGGCCACCTGCGCCTCGGCCCTCATTGACACCATTCTCCCACACGGCATCATCACCTCCCGTCCCGTCGAAAGCCCACTCCTATGAATGACATCTGGCGTCTGTCCGCCGTCGAGGTTGCCTCGCTGGTGCGGGCGAGGAAGATTTCCGCGCGCGAGGCGATGGTGTCGGCGCTTTCCCGGCTGGAGCGGGTCAACCCGCTGATCAACGCAGTGGTGGATTACAAGCCCGACTACTCGCTGGCGCAGGCGGATGCTGTCGATGGCAGGATCGCGCGCGGCGAGGAGGTTGGCCCGCTCGCCGGCGTCCCCGTCACGATCAAGGTGCTGACCGACCAGGCGGGCTTTGCCACCACAAACGGACTTTGCCTCCAGCGCGACCTGGTCGCAAAGACCAACAGCCCGATGGTCGACAACTTCCTGAAGAGCGGAGCGACCATCGTCGGGCGCACTAACACGCCGGCGTTCTCCTATCGCTGGTTCACCAGCAACCAGTTGCACGGGCACACGAAGAATCCGCGCAACAACGCCATCACGCCGGGCGGCTCGTCCGGCGGCGCGTCGGCGGCCACCGTCGCCGGCGTCGGCCACATCGGCCATGGCACCGACATCGCGGGCTCGGTGCGCTATCCCGCCTACGCTGTCGGTATTCATGGCCTGCGGCTGACGCTCGGCCGTGCGCCGAATTTCAACGCCTCGGGACCGGAGCGCTCGATCGGCTCGCAGATCATGGCCGTGTCCGGACCGCTCGCGCGCACGATCGCCGATGTCCGCCTCGCGTTCGAGGCGATGGCCGCGCCGCATGCGCCGGACGCGCGCGATCCCTGGTATGTGCCGGTGCCGATCGAAGGGCCGAAGGTCGCAAAGCGCGCCGCGCTGTGCATCGCGCCCGACGGGCTCGAGGTCGTGCCGGAGGTGAAGGCCGCGCTGATCGACGCCGCAAAACGTCTCGAGCGCGCAGGCTGGACCGTGGAGGAGATCGCCAACACACCGCCGCTGAAGGAAGCCGCCCAGCTGCAGGTGCATCTGTGGATCGGCGACAATTACGCCGCGCAACTTGAAGCGGCCGAGCGGGAAGGCGATCCCGGCGCGCTCGCCTGCCTGCGCGGGCACGCTGAGATGGGGCGGTCGCTCGATTTTTCCACGTTTTCGAAGACGCTGATCCGCCGGGCGACGCTGACGCGCGAGTGGCAGATGTTTTTCGAGAAGCATCCGGTGCTGCTGATGCCGGTCTCGGGCGAACTGCCGTTCGCCGATCAGCTCGACATTCGCGACACGGACTCCTGGGCGCGGGTGTGGCGCGCGCAGATGCCGATGATTGGAACGCCGTTCATGGGGCTGCCGGGACTAACGGTTGCGACCGGCCTCGTCGGCCAGACGCCGGTCGGCGTGCAGGTCGTCGCCGGCCGCTATCGCGAAGATTTGTGCCTCGCTGCGGGCGAAGCGATCGAGGCGGGCGGCACGCCGCCATCGCCGATCGATCCGGTCGGGCTCGCCTGACCTGCACAACGGCTGGTTGACTCGCTGTCTCTGCGGTCCATCATCTCTGAAACGACAAACAAGGGAGAAATGCCATGGCCGATCTCGTCATTCGCGGCGGTACCGTTGCCGACGGTAAGGGCGGCGAGCTTTACGAGGCGGACATCGCGATCAAGGACGGTCGCATTGCCGAGGTCGGCAAGGTGTCGGCGAAGGGCAAGGAAGAGATCGACGCCAAGGGCAAGCTGGTCGCGCCGGGCTTCGTCGACGTGCACACGCACTATGACGGGCAGGTGACCTGGAGCCACGATATCACGCCGTCGTCCGAGAACGGCGTCACCACGGCGATCATGGGCAACTGCGGCGTCGGCTTCGCCCCGTGCCGGCCGAGCGACCATCGCCGGCTGATCGAGCTGATGGAAGGCGTCGAGGATATTCCGGAGCCGGTGCTGTCTGCGGGTATTCCGTGGGCGTGGGAGAGCTTTCCGGATTACATGAACTGGCTTTCGAAGCGGCCCTACAACATCGACGTCGGCGCGCAGCTGCCGCATGCGGCACTTCGCGTCTATGTGATGGGCGACCGCGGCGCGCGGCGCGATCCGGCGACGGCAGAGGACAACAGCGCCATGGCGGCGCTCGCGGCCGATGCCGTGAAGGCCGGCGCGCTCGGCTTCACCACCTCGCGCACGCTGAACCATCGCACTTCCACCGGCGACTTCACGCCGACGCTGAAGGCCGGCGAGGACGAACTGACCGCGATCGCGAGAGCGATGCGCGGGGTCGGACAGGGTGTGCTGCAGTTCGTGCTCGACCAGTCGACCATCGATGAAGACCTGCCGATGATGTTGCGCGTTGCCGACAACACCCGATGCCCGATCACGTTCACCATCGCGCAGGGCGATCGCAATCCGACCCGCTGGCGGCAAACGCTGGATAGTCTCGCTGAAGCGACTGCGCGCGGGATTTCCGTGACCGCGCAGGTCGCGGCACGGCCGGTCGGTCTGCTGCTCGGTCTCGAACTGTCGCGTAATCCATTCCAGACCCATCCGAGTTACAAGGCAATCGCAAAGCTTCCGCTGGAGGAGAAGGTCAGGCGCCTGCGCGACGGCGCGGTGCGCGCGGCGATCCTGAGCGAGGCGGCGACCACGTCGGACGATCCGCTGTTCTTCCGTCCGAACTACGACAAGATGTATCTGCTCGGTAATCCGCCCGATTACGAGCAGCCGCCGGAGCGCGCGCTTGGCGCCCGCGCCAAACGCGAGGGACGCAGGCCTGAAGAGCTCGCCTACGACGCGATGCTGTCGGAGGACGGCCGCGGCATGCTATACGTGCCGTTCCTGAACTACGCCGACGGCAATCTCGATGCGGTGCGCGAGATGCTGCGCGATCCGCACGCCGTGCCGGGTTTGAGCGACGGCGGCGCGCATTGCGGCATCATCTGCGACGCGAGCTTCCCGACCTACCTGCTCACGCACTGGACGCGCGATCGCACGCGTGGCGAAAAACTGTCGATCCCGTTCGTGGTGGCAGCCCAGTCGCGCCGGACGGCGGAGTCGGTCGGGCTGATGGACCGTGGTGTGCTGGCGCGAGGCTACAAGGCCGACATCAACGTGATCGACTATGACCGGCTGCACATGCATCCGCCGAAGGCGCACTACGACCTGCCGATGGGCGGGCGGCGGCTGTTGCAGCAGATTGACGGCTATGAGGCGACGATCGTTTCGGGCCTCGTCACGCAACGCAACGGCAAGGCGACCGGCGCCCGGCCGGGGCGGCTGGTGCAGGGCGTGCAGGGGAGGCCGGGGTAGCGGTCCGGGTCATTCCGGGATGCGTGCGAAGCATGCAGACCCAGAATCCAGAGGTTTTCGAGCTCAGTGCAAACCACATCGAGAGTCCGGGTTCGCGCCATAGGCGCGCGAAGCGACGCCGTTCTTCGAACGGCTGTGGCGCGCCCCGGAATGACGACCCCTACAGCTTCAGCACAACATCCGCATTCCCATGCGCGATCTTCAGGCGGTCGTCGTGCGACACCGGCAGGTTGTCCAGGAAACTGCGACCGTCCTTGTGCCGGCTGAAGGGATAGTCGACCGAGAACATGATGCGGTCGGCGCCGAAGGTCATCAGCGCGGCCGTGAACGGCGCGAGCGAGAAGAAGCCGCTGGTGGTGATCCAGACTTGGTCCAGAATCGTGCGGCTCACGGTGCGCGACAGATGCGTCGAGGGGATGCGCGCGGCCACCGCATCGCAACGGTCCATCATCGCCGGCAGGCCTTCGCCGAGGTGGCCGATGATGATCTTCAGCTTGCGATGGCGGTCGAGCGTGCCGGAAAACACCAGCCGCAGCGTGTGGATCGCGACCTCCTGATGCCAGCCCCAGCCGGCCAGTGCGAGCAAGCCACCGGTGCCGTGCGGCAGACGGTCGTAGTAGGCCTCGCGCACTGCCTTCGGCGGGTAGCCGGGATGAATGTAAATTGGCACGTCGAGCTTTTCCGCGCGCGCCAGCAGCGGTTCGAACACAGGATCGTCGAGAAAGCGTCCGTCGGAGCTGATGCCGTTGATCATCGCACCCTTGAAGCCGAGATCGCGCACGCAGCGTTCGAGTTCGTCGGCCGCGGCGTCGGGCGCCATCGTCGGCAAATGCGCGAAGCCTGCATAGCGGTCCGGCCGCTGCTTGATCACGGCGGCGAGGCGGTCGTTGAAACTCTTCGCCAGCGGGATCGCCCTGGCGGGCTCGAGCAGGTCGGCGCCAGGGCCGGACTGCGACAGCACCTGCATGGAAATGCCGGATGCATCCATGTCGGCGATGCGGTCACCGCCGAGGTCGGCGAGCAACTGTCGCGGCCCCGCGGCTGCAGCCGGGCTGCCCGGAAGCGGCATGCCGCGGCGCGCGATAGCCTCGTGATCGACCTGCTCGGCGAGATCGGCGAAGGCGTAGTGCTCTTCGAGCGTGACGATGCGCATGGCCGGCGCTCCAGCGAAGATTCGGGGATGCATGGAAATCGCGGCTGCGAGGCAGCCGCGAGGGTGGCCGAATTTAGGCCGACTTGCGTGCACGTCGCAAGGCGTTCAGGCCACGCGCGCCGGAAACAGCTGTTTCAGCTTCTCACGGAAGATTGCGGCGAACTTGTCGAAGCCCGCACGCGTTGGATGCAGTTCGTTGTGCCAGGAGGCGGCCTGCTGCGGCAGCGTTCCCTGGCCGTTGATGAACGTGACGTCCGGCCCCTCCAGCGTCGTAAGCATCGCGGCGAACTGCGCCAGCATCGCGTCGATGACCGGCTGCCGCGAGGCGAGCGCTGCAGGAAACCCGCGCAGGTCGAAGGTGGGTTTGAGCCAGGGACCGAAGCCGCAGACGTCGCGTCCGTCGGGGATGGCGCGGTCGTAGGCGTGGAACACGAGATGGGTCGTCGGGCTCAAGGCGTTGCGAAGCGCGATCAGGTCCTCGTAGCCGGCGCGCACGAGCGCAAGCGCTGCCTCGAAGCGCGGCTGGTGGATGAGCGCGGCAGGCGGCACGGCCGGATCGAAATCCCTGACCCAGAGCGCCATCGGATTGTCGACGATGTCGTTGCCGCCGCCGGAGAACAACATCACGTCCCAGGGATCGCCTGCGGGCGACCCCTCGGTGAGCCGTTCGGTCAGTTCGATACGTTCTTCGACGCCGAGCATGTAGCGAACTTCGTCGCCGGCCTTCGCCATGTTCAGGATCGGCACGCCGAGGCCGCGTTCCAGCCGCGTGATGAGGCCGCCGCCGGTGAAGAAGAACGGTGGATAGTCGAACCACGAGTCGCCTTCGGCGAGGATCTGCAGCGGCACGAAGCCTGCATCAGCAGTCGTCGCGTCGACGTCAATGCCTCCCGCCGCCGCCTCCGGCAGAGGACGCGCGCCGCGGGCCTTCATGATTTCCATGGTCTCCTTGTAGTCGGCGATGCGCCGCGCTCGTTCCTCGCGCCGCTTCCTCTCCAACTGCTGGCGCTCATCGCCGACGGCCTCGGGCGATTGCGGAACGGCGACGGCCGCCACCGCAGCGCGCACCGCAACTTCCGGACGTGTCGCCCGCGCGATCGCTCTCGCTTCGTCGAGCGTCACCGGACCGGTCGGCGGCGCGGCCACCATAAACTGTCCGCCACTTACGAAGGCCTCGACGTCCTTCGTCGGCTTGCGGACTGTCTTCTTTGTTTTCTTTGTCGTCTTCGTCTTGGCCTTCTTGGCCGTCGTCTTCGCCTTCTTCGTCGTACGCGCCATGGATCTGTCCTCGCAGGCTCCCGGCCCGGCCGCGTCCAGCGTCCTGCAGACCATGGCTCTGGCCTTGCCGGACATTCGCGCCGAACCCGGGACAAGAGTAGTTTGACAAAAGCTCAATTACAAGTAGCGCAGCGGGTCGCTTGCGGTGCGATTGGTCGATGTGCTGGCCGCGCAAAAGAAAGCGCCGGGGATTGTGCATCCCCGGCGCCTGGTTCGTTCAATAGTTGCTGGCGCTCAGCCGTTCGCGACGAGCTTGTCGATGGTGACGCCCTTGCCGACGCTGGCACGGGTCAGGTGCGGTGTGACGTCGAGCTCTTCGAGTTCGATCTCGCGGTTCAGCACCTTCTGTTTCCAGGCCTGATGCTCGCCCTCCTGCGCGTGGAATTCCGGCATCACTTCCTTGGCGAACAGTTCGAGCGACTCGCAGATGTGCTCGTGCGTGTTCTTGCCGGCCTGGTTCAGCAGGATGATGCTGTCGACCCGCGACTGCTGGAATTTCTTCAGCTTGTTGCGGATCGTCTCGGGCGAGCCGATCAGGCCGCCGCGCAGCGCCTTCTGGTGCGCCTCGGGATTGGCGGTCTTCCACTTGTTGTATTCGTCCCACATGGAGATGGTGCCGGGAGCTGCGCGTTCGCGGTTGCGCGAGCCGGAGTAGTAAGCGAGCGCAAACTGGAAGAAGGTGATGCCGTCAGCGCGCCGGCGGGCCTCTTCATCGGTCTCCGCGCACATGAAGTAGGACACCATCGCGATGTTGGCGTTGGTGTTGTACTCGCAGAGCTTCTCCTGCCGCTTGGTGAAGGCGTTGTAGTAGGCGTGCACCCACGCATGCGCCATCTCGGAGGTCAGGAACTGGAAGCCGAGCGCGCCGATGCCGCGCCGTCCCGCCATCTCGATGGTCTCGAGCTGCGAGCAGGCGACCCAGAGCGGCGGGTGCGGCTGCTGGATCGGCTTCGGCGTGACGTTGCGCAGCGGGAACTTGAAGTACGGGCCGTCGTACTGCCAGCCTTCCTTCGACATCATCGGGATGATGCAGCGGACCGCGTCTTCCCAAATCTCGCGCTTCAGCGCCATGTCGATGCCGAACGGGGCCAACTCCTGCACGCTGCCGGATTCACCCATGCCGAATTCGACGCGGCCCTTCGACACGAGGTCGAGGCAGGCGATCTTCTCGGCTACGCGCGCGGGATGATTGGTGGTGAGCTGGATGATGCCGTGGCCCATGCGAATGCGCTTGGTGCGCTGGCTGGCGGCGGCGAGGAATACTTCGGGCTGCGGCGAGTGAGAGTACTCGTCGAGGAAGTGGTGCTCGACTTCCCATGCATAGTCGTAGCCGAGCTTGTCGGCGAGTTCGACCTGGTCGAGCGCGTTTTGATAGAGGTTCAGCTCGTCATTCGGGCCCCAGGGTTTGGGCAGCTGCAATTCATAGAAAATGCCGAACTTCATTTGTCACTCCCTCCGGGCGTTCTTGATTTGTCGCGGCATTTTAGCCTGTGCAAAGCGGCGGTCTACGGAGTGCGGGCCGTAAACCCCATGCGTGGGCGGAGTAGGCTTGCGCAAAAAGCGTATTGGCGCAGTGCACACGCCTCACTTAAGCGCGATATCCAGCCAGCCGAGGCCATTCACGCTGACCTTGTCGCCTTCGTTGATGACGACGGTCGTGGTCTCGGCCTCCAGGATCGCCGGCCCGGTCAGCGACGCACCCGGCAAGAGGCTGCCGATGTCGTAGACCGGCGTCTCGCGCCAGCCGCCGAACCAGGTACGCCGCTTGCCCCCGGCCGGCGCGGTTGCCGTCCGCGCGACCTGAGCGACGGCCTGCGCGGGCGCGACGACCGTGCCGACGGCCGATGTGCGGGCATTGACGAACACCACCTCCTGATCGCGCGAGGCGTAGGTGTAGAGCTCCTCGTGCCGCCGGTGGAATTCCTCGTGGATGCGGGACACCAGATCGGGCGAACGCCAGTCGAGGGCGTCGAGCGGGACGTCGATCTCGAAGATCTGCTCGCCGTAGCGCATCTCGGCGGAGCGTTCGATGCGGATCGGGCCGCCGAACCAGGAGGCAAGACGCGCCGTGGCCTGGCTCTCCAGTTCCGCGAAGATCGCGCGCACGGCCTTGTCGTCCATCACTGCCTGCTCGCCGATATGCGTGCGGCCGATCTCGTAGCGCAGATCGGTTGCGAGCATGCCCCAGGCCGACAGCACCGATGCTACGGTCGGCACGATCACGCGCGGGATTTCCAGTTCGCGCGCGACCTCGACCGCGTGCAGCCCGGCCGCGCCGCCGAAGCTCAAGAGCGCGAAACGCCGCGGATCGACGCCGCGGCGCAGTGTCATCAGGCGGATGCCGTCGGCCATCTTGAGGTTGATCAGGCGGAAGATGCCGGCGGCCGCTTCTTCGCGCGACAGCTTCAGGTCGGCCGCGATGCGATCCACAGCCGCTTCGCTGGCCGCGCGATCGAGCTTGCGCTTGCCGCCGAGGAAGTTGTCGGCGTCAAGATAGCCGAGCAGCAGATTGGCATCTGTCACGGTCGCAAACGTGCCGCCATTGCCATAGCACGCAGGACCCGGGACCGCGCCTGCGCTCTGCGGCCCGACCTGGAAGCCGGCGGCGTCGATGCGCGCGATCGAGCCGCCGCCGGCGCCGATGCTGGCGATATCGAGGCTGCGCAGCGCGATGCGCTCGCCGGCGAGCCCGCGTTCAGCCGACAACTGTGCCGCGCCGCCGACGATGAGCGAGATGTCGGTCGATGTGCCGCCCATGTCGAAGGGAATGAGATCGCCAACGCCAAGCAGAGCCGCCGAACGGCGCGCCCCGGCGACGCCGCCGGCCGGGCCGGACAGCACTGTCGCCGCGGCGAGGCGGGCTGCGTCCTCGACCGGCGCCATGCCGCCATGGGAGAGGATGACGAACAGGCTGCCGTTGAACCCCGCTTGGCCGAGGCGCCGCTCGAGGTTGGTGAGGTAGTGATGCACGGCGGGGCCGACATAGGCGTTCACGACCGTGGTCGAAACCCGCTCGAACTCCTTGATCTGCGGCAGCACTTCGCTGGAGCGCGAGACGAGCACGCCGGGCAGCGCGCGTTGCAACCGCGCTTCGGTTTCGATCTCGTGGACGGGATTGCGATAGGCGTGCAGGTAGCAGATGGCGACCGATGTTGCGCCCCACTGCCGGATGCCCTCGATTGCTGCGTCGAGCGACGCGGGATCGAGCGGCGTCTTGACCGAGCCGTCCGCACGCAGACGTTCGCGCACGCCAAACCGCAGCTGGCGCGGCACCAGCGGTTCGGGCGGCGGCGAGCGCAGGTCGTAGCGGTTGGGCTTGAGCCCCTCGCGCATCTCCAGCACGTCGCGATGGCCTTCGGTGGTGAGCAGCGCGACCTTCCCACCCTTGCGCTCGAGCAGCGCGTTCGTCGCCACCGTTGCGCCATGCACGATGCGCGACGTCGCCGCGAGCATCTCGCCGAGCGGCCGGCCGAGTCTGTTCGCCAGCTCGTCGAGGCCGGCCAGCACGCCGATCGACTGGTCCTGCGGCGTCGATGGCGATTTGGCGAATACGGTCATGCCCTGCTCGTTGATCGCGACGAGGTCGGTAAAGGTGCCGCCGACGTCGATGCCGATGGTGTACGCGGCCACTCAGCGTGCTCCGGCTCTAGTGACGAGACCCTGCTCGCGGTCGCGGCGCTGTGCGTCCGCGCTGCGCCGGTCGGGATCGCCGTACCCGCCGCCGCCACCCGAGCGCACCTGCAGCACATCCCCTGGCGAAATGACGATGCCGACTTCCTTGGTCTTCAGGATGCGCTCCGGCCGGTCCTGCGACAGCAGTCGGTAATCGTGCGGCAGCCCGTCCTCGCCGCCGAGCATGCCGCAGGCGCCGTGCCGCGCGCCGTCGCCCGCGGTGTTCGCGCGCGCAGGCTTCGCGGTCTCGACCACGAGATCGAGGTCGACCCCGAGCCCGCCCCGATGCTCACCCTTGCCGCCGGAATCGGCGCGGAATTCGTGTTTGGCAAAATGCAGCGGGAAGCGCACTTCGGCGATCTCGATGCTGCCGAACTTGAGCCCGCCGACCGAGTGCCACTCGCCGATCGACGACCAGCCGTCGCCGCCCGCAGATGCGCCGCCGCCGGGGCGCGCGTGAAACATGTGCCAGATGAAGTTGCGGCCGTTCTGCGGATTTTCGCCCTGGATGGCGATCCGGAAGCGGCGACCCCAGCCGCCCATGACGCGCGTGGGACAGGAGCCTGCCATCGCCTTGACGATGGCCTCGACGATTTCGTTCGACGGATGGCTGGTGCACATCGTCACCGGCAGGCCGGGATCGGCCCAGACGATTGTGCCTTGTTTCGCCACCACCTTGAGCGGCCGCAGCGCGCCGGAATTCTTCGGGATGTCGGCATCAATCAGGTAGGCGAAGGCCATCGCCACGGCCGCCTGCATGTTGGCGTGCGAGGAGTTCACGAAACTCGTCGTCTGCGGATCCGAGCCGGTGAGGTCGACCTCGATGTCGCTGCCGCGCTTGGTTACCTTCGCGACGATGCGGATGTCGCTGCGGCCGTGGCCGTCGTCGTCGAGCACAGCCTCGCCGTGAAAGATGCCGTCCTTCCAGCCGGCGACGATGGCGCGGGTCTGCTGCTCGGAGACGTCGAGGATATCGTCGATCGCCTGGCCGACAGTTGTCGCGTCGAATTCGGCGAGCAGCCTCGACAGCCGCCGCTCGCCGAGATGGGCGGCGCCGAGCATCGCGGCGAGGTCGCCGCGAAAATCGCGCGGGTTGCGGATGTTCAGCGCGATCATGTCGAGCACGTCGTCACGCAGCCGTCCCGCCTCGTAGAGCTTCATCGGCGGAATGCGCAAGCCTTCCTGGTAGATCTCCGTCGCCATCGGGTTGTAGGCGCCGTGCGTGGCGCCGCCGATGTCGCTCTGGTGCGCGCGCACGATGGTCCAGAACAGCCGCTTGCCGTGATCGAACACCGGCACGAACGCGGTCACGTCGGGGAGATGGCTGCCGCCGTGATAGGGATCGTTCATCAGGATGACGTCGCCCGGCTGGACGTCGCGGATCCGCTCCTCAACCGCGCGCGTGGCCCATGGCAGCGCGCCGACATGCACCGGAATATGGTCGGCCTGGGCGATCAGCCTTGCCTGCGGGTCGCAGATCGCCAGCGAGAAATCGCGGCTGGAGTTGAGGATTTGCGAATACGACGTGCGCAACATCGCTTCGCCCATTTCGGCGACAATGGCGCTGAGGCGGTGCTGGACGACCGCGCGGGTGATGGGATCGACGTGCAAGGACATGGACGGCTGGGGCTTGCGGTTCCTTCGGTTCCCAAAATGA
>Ga0190271_10002393_pt1 | contig 11345 bp, 9 predicted proteins | sample Popmic356T_FD_133747 | JGI IMG/M metagenome (GOLD analysis project Ga0190271, IMG submission 133747) | Populus adjacent soil microbial communities from riparian zone of Weber River, Utah, USA - 356 T | ecosystem: Environmental > Terrestrial > Soil > Riparian zone | place: USA: Utah | collected...
CCGCCATTACTACATCGGCTCGGCTGACCTGATGCCGCGGAACCTCGATCGCCGCGTCGAGGCCCTGGTTCCGATCACCGATCCGGATCTCCAATTCCGGGTCGACGAGGTGCTCGATGTCCTACTGGCCGACGACAATCTGGCCTGGGCCCTGCGTCCCGATGGGACCTGGGAGCGTGTCTCGCCTTCGGCAGGTGTGGACGCCCACATAGCTCTGCAGGAATTGGCCCGGGCTCGCTCCTCGGCCGTTCTCTAGCGCGAGAGCCGGGTGCTGTAGAGCCGATGGGGCCCTGTCACACCTTTCAGCTCGACGGGCCCGATTTCTGAGAACTCGAGCTTGTCGTCGGCGACGGCTTCGACCACCTCCTGGCTCACCACCACCTCACCGGGCCGGGCGTAGTCGGCGATTCGGGCTGCGACGTTGACCGTCCGGCCGAAGTAGTCCCCTTCCTGAAACAGCACCGGTCCAACGTGAAGCCCGACGTGTGCCGACGGCAGCCCGAGGTCAGGTGCCGCCTCAACCATCTCGAGGGCGGCGAGGACCCCGTCGGCCGGCTCCGGGAAGTGAAACATCACCCCGTCACCCAGCCACTTGACGGGTGTGCCTCCGTGTCGTCTCGAGTGCCGCTCGACCATCGAGGCCAGTCTCTGCGCCAGATCGGCGGCGATCGAGTCCCCGCGTTCCTCGGTCAATCGGGTGTATCCGGTCAAATCGAGGAAGCAGATCGCGGGCACGCGCGTCGTGGGCGTGTGGAGGCCGGAGTCGGCCAACGCGACCTCGAAACCCTCGAGGATGTTCCTGATCCAGGCTTTCGCCTGTTGACCGTGATAAATGGCGAGCAAGGCCTGGTCGATGACCCCGGCCAGGGCGGGGGACAGCTCAGCCGAAGCCCGGTACAACTCTGCCGGGTCGTTCCCCGACTGGATGATCGGCATCAGCACCTCACTCCGCCACCAATCGGATTCGGTCTCGGCGACGCGTCTCATGCTCTCGCCATACACACGCAGGGCGCGATCGACTACCGCGCCGCGAAATCCGCTCTCGTGTTGGAGCTGCACCAGGGGCACCACTTCCATCTCATGCTCCTGGATACGGTCCGTCGGCGTCGGTGGAGCGAATCCCATCGCTTCTCTAATGGCCCCGAGCAACTCGATCGGGACTCCGATTTGCTCGCTCAGCTCCTCGAATGTCGTGTCGGTGAGCGAGCCCCATCGGTTGTTCGAGGTCGTGTCGATGAAGTCGAGAGAGACCAGGTCACGGCCGAGAGCCTTGCCGAGCCCGTCGAGCGGGAGACCGGCGTCTTCCAGCATCTGGACGATTCGAACCCGTTGTGGGCTTCCCGCCCGAAGATTGCCACCTTCGGCGGGCTCGAGGATCCCCAGGTCGAGCAAGCGTTCGACGTACTCCGGGTCGACACCGGCCAGCTTTGCCGTGTCGTCCCGTGAGAGGCTTTGCATCGGTGCGCAGCGTAGATGCGTGCTGGCGACGGCACCCCGTCGAGACAGCCCGGAACGTTCACCTCCCGTTCACTCGCGAGCAAACGCCCGGTAAACGACGCCCCATACGTTCACCTCGGGCGGTGGGGTTCTCCCGCGGCCTCGTAAGAGAAATGTTCCCTGAACAAGGAGCACAAGGGATGAAATCCCGTACCACCCGCCTATTGGGTCTGACCTTGGTCCTGACCCTCATCCTTGCCGCTTGTGGCGGCGATGGATCCGGTGATGCCACGTCCACTGCACCAGCTGCCGAGACGACCGAGGGGAACGCGGACACGACGGAACCTGCGACCGAAACGACTGGCGGTAACGGCGGTGAGGCCTCAGGAAGCATCGTTGTTTCCGGGTCATCCACGGTCGAGCCAATCACCGCTCGGGTTGGTGAGGCCTTCGATGGTGCCAACCCGGGTGTGGCCACCTCGGTCGAGGGTCCAGGGACCGGAGATGGTTTCGCCAGGTTCTGCGCCGGTGAGACGGATATCTCCGACGCCTCGCGATCCATCTCCGAAGAGGAGGTCGCCGCCTGTGAAGCATCAGGAATCGAGTACGTCGAACTGCACATCGCCACCGACGGGTTGACCGTTCTCACCAGTCCCGAAAACGAGGCCGTGACATGCCTCGCTTTCACCGATCTCTACGCCTTGCTCGGCCCGGAATCGGAGGGGTTCGCCAACTGGTCCGACGCCAATGAGCTGGCCGCCGAGCTGGGGGCACCCAACGCCCCGTATGCCGAGGAGCCACTGGTCATCACGGCACCTGGCGAGGAGTCGGGCACCTACGACACGTTCGTCGAGTTGGTGATCGCTGACATCTCCGAGGAGCGTCTTGGAGAGGACAACGACTTCACGAGGGCCGACTACAACGCGTCGGCCAACGACAATGTGATCGTCCAGGGGATCACTGAGAACCCGACGTCATTGGGATGGGTCGGCTTCGCCTTCTTCGAGGAAAACCAGGACGTGCTGAAGGCTATCGAGGTCGACAGCGGCGAGTCCGGCTGTGTCGCACCTTCGGCAGACACCATCGCCAGCTTCGAGTACCCGCTCTCCCGACCGTTGTTCATCTACGTGAAGACCAATGACCTGGGAAGCCGCGCTGACCTCACGGCTTTCGTGGACTTCTACCTCTCCGACGAGGGGTTGGCATTCGTTTCGGACGCCGGATACGTCCAGCTGCCGGCGGAAGACATCGAAGCAACCCGGGCGGCGTGGGACGGCGCCAAGGGCTGAGGACACGATCCGGGGCCGGGTGCGAGCCCGGCCCCGGGTCCTAACCTTCACCAGACAACGTATGGCCATAGTCGAGCAGCAGCGGGAATCAACGATCGACCTGACCGGTGACGTGCGGCGTCGGCGTCGTGAGGCCATCGTGAAGGCCGTGTTCTTCGGTGCGGCGGCGATTTCGATCCTCATCTCGATCGCCATCGTCCTCGCTCTGATCGGGAAGGCATGGGCCTTCCTCACTTCGATCGAGCTCGGTCAGCTCTGGGGAAACGGTTGGTTCCCACGACGGGGCCGATTCGACCTAATGGCGCTGTTCGTTCACACGCTCATGATCACCGGGATCGCGATGATGGTCGCGGCGCCGTTTGGCCTCGGCTCCGCCATCTATCTCTCTGAATATGCCCGTTCAGGAGTGCGACGGGTCCTCAAGCCGACGCTCGAGATCCTGGCCGGGATTCCTTCGGTGGTACTTGGTTTCTTCGCGCTGCAGTTCATCACGCCGAACATCGTGCGCGGACTGTTCCCTGGCGCTCAGAGCGCCAACTTCCTGGCCGCGGGCATCGCAGTCGGGATCCTCACCATCCCGCTCGTGGCTTCGGTGTCGGAGGATGCGATGAGGGCCGTGCCCGGCTCCCTGCGGGAGGCCTCGTACGGACTAGGGGCAAAGCAGTGGCACACCGCGTTGCGCGTCGTCTTCCCGGCGGCGATCTCGGGCATCATCGCCGCGCTCATCCTCGGCATCGCCAGGGCGGTAGGCGAGACCATGGTCGTGGCCCTGGCAGCCGGGCTGAACGGGATCATGACCTTCAACCCCACCGAGGGTGGTCTGACCATGACTGGCGCCATCGCCAACCTGGCTGTCGGTTCCGATCAAGTGGCGGGTGACGTAGCCGCGTTCCAGTCACTGTTCTTCGTCGGCCTCGTCCTCTTCGTCTTGACCCTGGGGCTCAATGTGGTCAGTGGCCGGATCGTGCGCCGCTACAGGCAGAGGTACTGAGATGGCCGTCGCAACCCCTGCCCTGACTCCGACCGAAGTAGTCCGCCAGTCGATCGAGGGACGTCGCTTCAGCCCGATAAACGCCCTGGTGGCTTTCACCATGCTTTTCACCCTGCTCTCGTCAGTGGTGATCCTCATCACCCTCCTTGCGGACACGATCGCAGCCGCCCTCCCTGTCTTCGCCTCCCGTGGTCTCGGTTTCGTCACCGCCAGCCTGTCCCCGACCGCCGCGTCTGCGGGGATCTGGCAGGGGATCATGGGGTCGCTTGCCCTGACCGCGTTCGTGATGGCTGTCGCGTTCCCGTTGGGTGTGGCGGCCGCCGTCTATCTGGAGGAGTACGCGTCAGACAACCGGTTCACCAGGTTCATCAACGCCAACATCCGAAATCTGGCCGGAGTGCCGTCGATCGTCTACGGCATCCTCGGTTTGTTCCTATTCGTCGAGATCCTGATGCGAGGTGTCTTCGGGGCCGAGGGCGGCATTGGCGGGCGCAACGTGATCGCCGGCGGGCTCACCCTCGCCGTGCTTGTGCTGCCGATAATGATCATCACCACGTCCGAGGCTCTACGGGCCGTGCCGGGGGCACTCCGGGAGGCCTCCATGGCGGTAGGGGCGACCCGGTGGGAGACGATCAGGCATCAAGTCTTGCCCGTTGCGATCCCTGCCATCCTCACCGGAACGGTGCTCACCATCGCCCGCGCCTTTGGTGAATCCGCCCCCCTGCTGCTCGCCGGCGCCCAGTTGTCATTGTTCTTCAGCGTGTCTAGCGAAGCGTCGTTCGCCGACCTCATCACGACCCAGCCCTACACGGCGCTTCCCATCATCGTGTTCAACTTCGCCCGTCAACCCCAGGCCGAGTTCGTGTCCCTGACCGCGGCCGCCATCGTCGTGTTGTTGGTGATGCTGTTGACGGTGAACGCCGCGGCCGTCCTGGTCCGCGACCGCTATGAGCAGAGATATAAATGATCGACCAGGAAGGCGAGCCGATGACGACACAAGCCGAGACCAGCCGGAAGCAAGAGCTGCCGATCGAGGTGGCCCTCACCGATCACGGCTCCGTGGTGGAAACGGCTTCGGATCAAACACTCGAGGATCGGACTCCGATTTTCGAGTTGCTGGGGCTGACCGTCTACTACGGGTCGTTTCGGGCGGTGCGTGATGTGGACATGCGCATCCACCAAAACCACATCACCGCCCTCATTGGACCATCCGGCTGCGGCAAGTCGACCGTTCTGCGCTGCTTCAACCGGATGAACGACCTGATCGAGTCCGCTCGGGTGGAAGGTCGGGTCGAGTATCACGGTGTCGATCTCTACGGCGAGAAGGTGGACCCCGTAGAGGTCCGGCGCAGGATCGGCATGGTGTTCCAGAAGCCGAACCCATTTCCGAAGAGCATCTATGAGAACATCATCTACGGGCCGAGGATCGCCGGCTTCAAGGGCAACTACGACGATCTGGTGGAAGAGACCCTGATCAAGGCCGCGCTCTGGGACGAGGTCAAGGACAAACTCAAGGAATCGGGTATGGCGCTCTCGGGCGGCCAGCAACAACGTCTCTGCATCGCCCGTGCCATCGCCACGAGCCCGGACGTCGTGCTGATGGACGAGCCCTGCTCAGCCCTCGATCCCATCGCCACCCTGAAGATCGAAGAGCTGATGCTCGACCTGAAGAAGGATTACACCATCGTGATCGTCACCCACAACATGCAGCAGGCGGCCCGGGTGTCGGATCAGACCGCCTTCTTCTCGGTCAATGTCGACGACGAGGGGCAGCGAACTGGCTACCTCGTAGAGTTCAGCCAAACCGAGCAGATCTTCACGGCGCCTGTCCAAAAACAGACCGAGGATTACATCACGGGACGATTCGGATGACCAGCGCACCAGACACCAATCTTCATTTCCACCAAGAGTTGGAGGCCTTGGAGCACACCGTCCTCGGGATGGTCGACCGCGCCGAGCACATGGTCGAGATGGCCGTGGATTCTGTGACGACCGGGAATCTCGAGCTGGCCGATCGCGTCGTCGCTATCGACGAAGACATCGACAAGACGTATTTCGATGTCCACCAGATGTGGACGACGCTGATGGCTCGATTCCAGCCGCTCGGCTCTGATCTGCGGAAGATGAGCGTCCTCCTCCAGCTCAACGCCACGTTCGAGCGCATGGGCGATCAGTGTGTGAACATCGCCCGGGTGACCCAGCAGAACGAGGGTTTGCCTCGGGTGGAGCGCATCTGCGACCAGATCCAGGAGATGGGCGACCTGGTGCGGCCAATGATCAGGACCTCGATCGAGGCATATCTCCGTCAGGACCTCGACGAAGCACGGCTCCTGCCCGCCATGGACCAGCCCGTGGACCGGCTCAACGCGAACATGTTCAAAGAGATCGTGGCCGTTGCCGCAGACCCGCAAATGCTGGAGTGGGCCACGAAAATGATGATGGCGTCCCGGGCCTTGGAGCGAGTCGGGGACCAGGCGGTGGACTTCGCCGAGCAAACGGCATATCTGATCACGGGCAAGCGAGCCGAGTTCGTCGAATCTGGCCTGGACAAGTCGGTCGATGACCCGGACGGATGAGCGCCGAAGGCATCGCGTCCTTGTCGTAGAAGACGAGCCGGGTCTTGCCGAGTCGGTTCGTTACGCCCTCGACATCGAAGGATTCGATGTGCTGGTAGCGGACTCCGGGGTCGGAGGTTTGGAGTCTGCTCGGGTCAACCAACCCGATCTCGTCCTTCTCGACCTCATGCTGCCCGGCATGTCCGGTCTGGACGTCTGCCGGCAAATCCGGCTGTCCTCCGACGTCCCCATCATCATGCTCACCGCCAAGGACGCCGAGTCGGACAAGGTGGCCGGCCTCGAGCTCGGCGCCGATGACTACATGACGAAGCCGTTCTCGATGCGAGAACTGGTGGCCCGGATCAGAGCGCAACTGAGGAGGGCGACGAAGAGCGGGGTGCTGGCCGAGTCGAATGAGGTCCTCCGCGGGGGCCCAATCGAGCTCGATATCGATGCCCATCAGGCCCGTATCGACGGCGACCCGGTCGACCTCCGACCCAAGGAGTTCGAGTTGCTCGAGTCACTCATGCGCCGGAGGAATCGGCTCGCGGCTCGTCACACTCTGATCGATGAGGTATGGGGCCCGAGCTACTTCGGTGACACCAAGACGCTGGACGTCCACATCAAGCGTCTCCGGCAGAAGCTCGAGTCAGACCCGTCTCACCCGAGTCTGATCGTGACCGTGCGGGGTCTCGGCTACAAGTTCGTCGATGAGCAGTAGACCATCTGGGAGGACCCCGCTCGCTCTTCGATTCGTCCTCTCCTTCGCCCTCCTCTACCTGGCCCTGATCGTGGCCGTGGGCTGGTTCCTCTCCCGCTCGGTGGAGGCCGCCTTTACCGAAGGGCTGTTCGACCAGGTCGAGTCGGCGGCTCGGATCTCGGCAGAGGGGATGCCCATTGACAACGCCGACCTCCAGACGTGGGCTGACTCGATGGCCGAGGTGAGCGGTTACCGATACACCGTCATCGGACAGGACGGCGTCGTGGTCGCCGACTCTCACTCGGATCCGGCAACGATGGAGAACCACGCCGATCGGCCCGAGGTCGCCGCCGCGATCGCCGGTGACACGGGAAGGGACGCAAGAGACAGCGACACCACCGGGTTCGACCAGCTCTACGTGGCCATTCCCGCTGACGAGGGGTCCATCCTTCGCCTCTCGGCTTCTACCAGCGTCGTCGCTGCGGAGACATTGCCCTATAGGAGCTCGGTGATCCTTGTCTCCGTAATCGTGGGACTGATCGGCCTCGCGGTAGCCGCGTGGCTGGCCCGCCGCATGTCCCAGCCGATCGTCGAGTTGACCGAGCAGACCAAGGCCCTGGCCGAGGAAGGTATCGAGCCCAAGCTGACCCGTTCGAGTGTGCGTGAGATCGACCAATTGGCGACAGCTGTCGCCATCCTCGACGAGACCAACCGGTCTCGGTTGCTGGAGACGGAACGGGCATCCTCAACATTGGAGGTGGTCCTCGGCGCCATGCCCCAGGGGACCATCCTCTTCGACGAGGACGACTCCGTCGCTTACGCCAATCCATCTGCCCACGCCCTCCTCGGCGGCATCCCGGAGACCTTGTCCGGACTCGTGCCGTTCTCCTACCAGGACGTGCTGCTCGAGGCGAGGGAGATCGGCTCGTCGACGACTGTCATCGTCGAGCACGGCAAGCCGGTGCGTCAGCTTCGTGGCATCGCGACTCCTTTCGCAGATGACAAACGCATCTTGTTGGTCGTGGTCGATGTCACCGAGCGTGAGCGTGCGGCGTCGGTTCGTCGTGACTTCGTGGCCAACGCCTCCCATGAGTTGAAGACTCCCGTATCGGCCATCATCGCCTCCTCAGAGGCACTGCAGCTGGCGGTCGAGCGAGGCGACGACTCGTCCCTTGGCTTCGCCCGCCAGATCGAGGGCTCGGCGCGCCAGCTCGATCGTCTCGTCGGCGACCTCCTGGATCTGTCGAGATTGGAGCGCGATGAGCCCGAATTGGATCCGTTGAGCCTCGATCACCTCGTTCAGGAAGAGCTGGAACGGGTCCGCCCAGTCGCTGAAGAGCACGGGATCGAACTCACGCTCGATGTCGCTCCGGTCCAGGTGGCAGGAAGCAGGCGCGATGTGGCCATCGCAGTCCGCAATCTGCTCGACAACGCGATCAGGTACACACCCACCGACGGGTCGATCGAGACCCGGCTGGAGGTGGTCGGGAGTGACGCGGTGCTTCGCGTGAGCGACAGCGGGGAAGGTATTCCCACGCGTGACCTGGAGCGTGTGTTCGAGCGTTTCTATCGGGTCGACAACGCACGAGCCCGAGCGACCGGAGGGACGGGTCTTGGACTCGCCATCGTGAAGCACGTAGTGGAGAGTCATGGGGGAAGTGTCTCCGTGGAGAGCGAGTTGGGCGCCGGATCCACTTTTACCGTGCATCTACCGGTGTTCCAAACCCCTGGATCCAACTAGCCTGAACCGGTTCCAACCATGTCGATTCTCGAATCAATCTCGAGCCCTGCGGACCTGCGTGGGCTCAGCAAGGAAGAGCTGGACGCCCTCACCGAGGAGATCCGCACATTCATCCTGGACAAGGTGTCCAAGAGTGGCGGGCATCTGTCCCCCAATCTCGGTGTCGTCGAGCTGACCCTTGCCCTGCACCGCGTGTTCGATTCGCCCGCCGACCGATTCATCTGGGACGTGGGGCACCAGGCCTACGTGCACAAACTCGTCACCGGTCGGATGGCTGGCTTCGATCAGCTCCGTCACACCGGTGGGCTTTCCGGCTATCCGAGTCGCGAGGAGTCCGATCACGATTTCGTCGAGAACAGCCACGCGTCGACATCTCTCTCCTACGCCCTCGGCCATGCGCTCGCCGGCTACCCCGGTTACACCGTCGCCATCATCGGGGACGGGGCGCTTACCGGAGGGATGGCCTACGAGGCGCTGAACCACATCGCGGTGACCCAGCCGAAGCGCTTGATCATCGTGGTCAACGACAACGGTCGGTCCTACGCCCCCACGGTGGGCGGCCTCGCCGCCCTCGCCAGCCTGGCTCACTACCGCATCGACCCCCGATACGAGAAGACGAAGCGAACCTTGGGCCGGATGCTGAGGGGCCTCCCACTGGTCGGGGAGACCGCCGATGAGCTGGCCGGACGACTCAAGGACGCGGTGAAGCAGATACTGGAGCCCTTCACCGTCTTCGACGCTCTCGATCTCAAGTACACGGGACAGATCGACGGGCATGACATCGAGTTGCTCGAGGAGACCTTCCGCGTCGCCAAGGAGTTTGATCGACCGGTCGTGATCCATGTGGTCACCGAGAAGGGGAACGGGTACCAGCCGGCAATCGAGGACGAGCTGGAGAAGCTGCACGGTGTGGGATCATTCGACCTCGCGACCGGCAAGGCGATCAAGGAGGAGCTCAGGCTCACCGACGTCGCCGGGAACGCAGTAGCCGAGGCGGCTGCCACCAGGCCGGACCTCGTCGGGATATCGGCGGCGATGGTCACCACCGCCGGGCTGATGCAGATGTGGCAGCGGTTCCCCGACCGGGTTTTCGACACCGGGATATCGGAGCAGCATGCGGTCACGCTCGCCGCGGGGATGGCAATGGCCGGCAAGCGGCCGGTGGTGGCCGTCTACTCGGCCTTCCTGCAACGCGCCTTCGATCAGATCATCGCCGATGTCGCTCTCCACGACCTTCCGGTGACCTTCCTCGTCGACCGATCTGGAATCACCGGACCCGACGGCCCCTCCCATCACGGCGTGTTCGACCTGTCGTATTTGCGTCTCATCCCCAACATGGTGGTGGGCGCGCCAGCCGACGCCACCGAACTGTGCGCCATGATCGAAACCGCGGTGGACCACGAAGGCCCAATCGCCATCCGCTACCCGAAAGGGGCAGCGGTTTCGGTGCCGGCGGTCCCGGTCGCGGCTTTGCCGATCGGCGAGGCGCAACTCCTCTCCGAGGGGACCGATGTGCTCTTGGTGGCGGTGGGCAAGATGGTGGAGATCGCCGAGAAGGCTGCCATCGACATCAGGACCAAGGGTTTCTCCGTCGGTGTGGTCAACGCGAGATGGGTCAAGCCACTCGATCCCCGAATCCTCGAGTGGGCAGCACCGGCCCGCCACGTGGTCACTGTCGAAGACAACGTCGTCGCCGGGGGATTTGGCGCCGCGGTGATGGAGGCATTCGCGGAGGCGGGGCGGGTCAAGGAGATCACCTGTCTCGGCATCCCCGACCATTTCCTCCCATTCGGCTCCCCCTCCGACATCGCCCACTCGGTCGGCCTCGACCCCGACTCGGTCGCATCGAGAGTTTTGGCACTGCTCGGCTAGAGCACCGCTTCCAAGAACCGCTTGGTCTGGGCGTGTTGAGGGTCGGTGATCACTGAGGTCGGAGGGCCTGACTCGACGATGTTCCCTTCGTCGACGAAGGCCATCGTGGTGGCCACCTCGCGGGCGAAGCCCATCTCATGGGTGATGACAATCATCGTCATCTGGGTCTCGGTGGCCAGGCTCTTCATCACCGAGAGCACTTCGGCGATCAACTCGGGGTCGAGGGCCGACGTGGGCTCGTCGAAGAGCATGACCTCCGGTTCCATGGCGAGGGCTCGGGCGATGGCGACGCGTTGTTTCTGACCACCGGACAGATGAATCGGGTAGGCGTCTCCCTTCTCGGCGAGACCCACCTGGGCGAGCAGGACCTTGGCGACTTCGATCGCATGGGCGCGGTCCTGGCCCTTGACCGTGACCGGCGCCTCGGTGATGTTCTGGAGGACGGTGAGATGCGGAAAGAGGTTGAAATCCTGGAACACCATGCCCGCCTTGAGCCGCACGCTGCGAATCGCCTCCCGCTGACGATGGGTTCGGGGGCCGGGCTCGACGCGGATCCCGCCGACCTCGATCGTTCCTGATGTCGGCTCCTCGAGGAAGTTGATGCAGCGGAGAAGAGTGCTCTTCCCCGACCCGGACCGTCCGAAGACGACCACCACCTCCCCTCGGGCCACTTCGAGATCGACGCCTTTGAGGACCTCGTGGTCCCCGAACGACTTGCGGAGATCGCTCACCTTGACCACCGGCTCGGTCATGCCGGCTC
>Ga0190271_10002394_pt1 | contig 11344 bp, 8 predicted proteins | sample Popmic356T_FD_133747 | JGI IMG/M metagenome (GOLD analysis project Ga0190271, IMG submission 133747) | Populus adjacent soil microbial communities from riparian zone of Weber River, Utah, USA - 356 T | ecosystem: Environmental > Terrestrial > Soil > Riparian zone | place: USA: Utah | collected...
CCGAATCGGGGCCGATCGAGGGGCTTATCGCAGCGTCGGCGCTGCGCCGTGACGGCCTCCGGGTCGAGCTAGACACCGAAGGGCGGAAGGTCGACGCCCAGTTCAGATCAGCGAGGCGTCTCGAGGCGCGAGCAGTGGTGGTCTTGCCGGCGGCCGGTGGTGACGTCGATGTGCGGATCGGTGACGAGAGGTCTGGAATGCCACTCGGCTCCGTCGCGAAATGGCTCGAGGGACGACTGTGATGCGCAGCCCGGCCGGGTCTCTGCGGTTGTCAGACATCGGAGCGACAGTGACGGTCTCGGGATGGGTCCAACGGCGCCGCGACCATGGCGGGATCGCCTTCATCGATGTCCGCGACGCATCAGGGGTGATCCAGGTGGTGGCCGACCCTGCGGAGCACGAGTCGGTCGCCGATTTGAAGATGGAGTACTGCATCTCGGTGACCGGTGTGATCAGGGCCCGCCCCGAGGGCACCGAGAACCACGATCTGCCGACTGGTGAGGTAGAGATCGGGGTGGAGGGGCTAGCTGTGCTCTCACCAGCGGACACCTTGCCCTTCATGATCGATGACAGGGTCGAGATCGACGAGCGTGCCCGGCTCCGTTACCGCTACCTGGATCTACGCCGGCCGCGGATGGCGGCGAACTTGAGAGCGCGGTCGCGGGCGACCGCAGCAATACGCCGCACCCTCGACGAGCAAGGGTTCCTCGAGGTCGAGACGCCGACCCTCGTCAACAGCACCCCCGAGGGGGCTCGGGACATGCTGGTGCCCTCCAGGCTGCGCAAGGGAGAGTTCTACGCCCTGCCCCAGTCCCCTCAACTCTTCAAGCAATTGCTGATGGTGGCCGGGGTCGAGAGGTATTTCCAGATCGCCCGCTGCTACCGGGACGAGGACTTCAGAGCTGACCGCCAGCTCGAGTTCACCCAGCTGGACCTGGAAGGGTCGTTCTGGGACCGCGACGACGTCCTCGACACAATCGAGGGTGTCCTGGTCGCAGTGACGAAGGAGCTGCGCGGGATCGATGTGACTCGTCCTTTCCCCCGTCTCACGTGGCAGGAGAGCATGGACCGGTTCGGCACGGACAAGCCAGACCTGAGGTTTGGCGCCGAGATCGTCGACCTGTCTGACCTGTTCGGCGAGAGCGGATTTGGTGTCTTCAGCGACACGTTGGCGGGCGGGGGGACCATCCGGGGCATCAATGTCGGGCAGCAAGATTGGTCCCGGAGCCTCGCCGACTCTCTCACCGAGCACGCCAAGGAGCTCGGAGCCAAGGGATTGGTGTGGATGATCGTCGAGGAGGATGGATCGCTCCGCTCACCGGTGGCGAAGTTCCTCGACGACAACGAGCTGATCGGGATTCGAGACGCCCTGGATGCGAAACCCGGTGATGTCCTGCTGATAGCCGCCGACCGATGGAAACTGGCGGTCGAGGTTCTCGGGACGCTTCGCAACGAGCTTCTCCGACCCTCCGCCCACGAGGACCTGGCCTTCCTCTGGGTGATCGACTTTCCGTTGTTCGAGGAGGTGGAAGACGGCACCATCACCTTCTCCCACCACCCGTTCACGTCGCCCGCCTCGCTGGACGAGATGCGGGACAACCCGACGGGGGCGATATCCAAGGCCTACGACGCGGTGCTCAACGGAGTCGAGCTCGGCTCCGGCTCGGTCCGGATCCACGACCCGGAGGTGCAGCGTCAGGTGTTCGACATCCTGGGTATCGAACCGGAGATCGCCGACCGGCGCTTCGGATGGTTCCTCGAGGCGCTGAGATACGGCACGCCGCCCCATGCCGGGTTCGCCTTCGGCATCGACCGCCTCGTGATGGTCCTTCAGGGCGAGACCTCGATCCGCGAGGTGATCCCGTTCCCCAAGACACAGAGCGGCGTCGACCCGATGACAGGCGCCCCGACCTGGGTCGACGAGACCCAGCTGGAGGAGCTCGGCATCACCCTCACCGAGGAGGCCCTGGCCCGTAGGGAGCTGCCGGACGAGAACTGAGGATCGGGATTCGCGTACCTGAGGTACGGAGGCCCGTATATGGGCCTACGCCGACAGAGAACGAACGCTCCGATCAACACCGCACCTTCTCGGTCGATCCAGGCCCATATATGGGCCCAGGAACCTCAGGTAATCGTTAGCCGTTACCGTCAACCAGGTGAGTGACCTGTTCTCGGCCCGGGCAGACGAGCTGACGTGGCGGGCTGCCCCGCTGGCCACCCGGATGAGGCCCAGCTCTCTCGATGAGGTGGTGGGTCAACCCGCGCTGATGGCACCCGATGCGGCATTCCGGCGTCTCGTCGAATCAGGGCGTCCGGTGTCGATGCTGCTCTGGGGCCCGCCGGGGACCGGCAAGACCACTCTGGCCCGCCTGGTGGCAACTAGGGCGGAAGCCGCCTTCGAGACGCTCTCGGCGACCTCTGCCGGGGTGAAGGACATACGTGAGGTGCTGGCAGGCGCCAAGGCGCGGCTGGCGACCGACGAGCGGCGAACGGTCCTCTTCCTCGACGAGATCCATCGTTTCGCCAAGAACCAACAGGACGCTCTCCTACCCGGTGTCGAGGACGGGACGTTGATCCTGATCGGGGCGACGACCGAGAACCCATTCTTCGAGGTCAACTCACCCCTGATGAGCAGGATGACACTGTTCCGGCTCGAGGCCTTGCGTCCGGAGGAGCTGGCCGACCTGATTCAGCGAGCTCTCAGCGACAGCGAGCGTGGCTTGGGAGAGATGGGCCTGGACATCGAAGCGGATGCGCTCGAAGAGCTGGGCAATCGCACCGGCGGTGATGGGAGACAGGCGCTCAACTCGCTCGAGGTGGCAGCACTCCTCGCCTCAGGCGATGGCCGGTCGACCATTTCAATCGGAGATGTGGCCGAAGCCCTGCAGCGAAGAATCGTTCGTTACGACAAGGTGGGGGACCAGCACTACGACGTCATCTCCGCCTTCATTAAGAGCGTCCGGGGCTCCGACCCCGATGCCGCCCTCTACTGGCTGTTTCTCATGCTGGAGGGCGGTGAGGATCCCGAGTTCATCGCGCGCAGACTCATCATCCTGGCATCAGAGGATATCGGTTTGGCCGACCCCCACGCCCTCCCGCTGGCGGTGGCGGCCGCCGACGCTCTCGCCTACGTCGGGCTGCCCGAGGCGACCTACCACCTGACCGAGGCGACGATCTATCTGGCCGCGGCTCCCAAATCGAATTCCGTCGGGCGGGCTATGGCCCAAGCGCGCCAACTCGTCACCGATGGCCCGTCTGCAAGCGTTCCGCCCCATCTGCGGTCGGCGGCATACCCGGGCGCCGAGAAACTGGGTCACGGTTCTGGGTACCGCGATGCGCACGACTTCGAGGGCGGCGTGGTCGCCCAGCAGTACTTCCCCGACGGTGTCCCGCCCGAGGTTCTCTTCGAGCCGGGGGAGCAGGGTGACGAGATCGCCATTCGGCACCGGCTCGACGAGATCGACCGAATCCTGGGCCGGGAGGGCCGGGGCAAGGGGTAGCCTCAGGGGATGATCGATCGGATGTCGTGGCTCGTCGCGGGGGTGCTCATCGGGAGCTGGATCACCGTCCGCGCTTTGCGCCGGAGCCCGACGCCGGTCGAGTGGAAAGACGCCGCTGCGGCCACGGGGGCCGACCTGCTCGATCTGGCCGCCAATGCGGTCCGGCCCAATAGGAGCAGGCAAGTCTCCGTCTCTCGTTAACCTCGCCGCTCGCTCTTCAGGACCGGAATCCTTTGGACAGCAACCAGATTCGAACTGCTTTCACATCCTTCTTCGAGGAAAAGGGGCATGTGGTGCGCCCCTCTGCGTCTCTCATCCCCAACGATCCCACCCTGCTCCTCACCAACGCCGGGATGGTCCCGTTCAAGCCGTACTTCCTCGGCGAGGAGACCCCGCCACACAAGCGGGCGACCACCGTGCAGAAGGTCGTCCGCACCATCGACATCGACATCATCGGATCCACGAAGCGCCACCTTTCCTTCTTCGAGATGCCCGGCAACTTCAGCTTCGGTGATTATTTCAAGGAAGACGCCATCGCCTGGTCGTACGAGTTCGTGACCCAAAGGCTCGGGCTCGACCCCGATCTTCTCTGGTACACGGTGTTCGAGACCGACGACGAGGCGGCCGAGATCTGGTCCGGGATCGTCCCGGCCGAGCGGATCCAGCGGCGTGACGAGAAGGAGAATTTCTGGCAAATGGGGGTGCCCGGGCCGTGCGGGCCGAGCTCGGAGATCTTCTACGACAAGGGCACCGAGTTCGGCGAAGGCGGTGGTCCCGCCGTCGGGGACGAGGACCGCTTCGTGGAGGTCTGGAATCTCGTCTTCATGCAGAACATCCAGGACGAGCCCTATCACGTGATCGGCGACCTGCCCGCCAAGAGCATCGACACCGGGATGGGTCTGGAGAGGATGGCAGCGGTGCTGCAGGGCGTGCCGTCGGTGTTCGACATCGACACCATCTCTCGCGTCCGGGATGCCGCCTCGTCATACACCGGCCTCACCTACGGCGAAGACGAGCTGCACGATGTCTCCCTTCGCATCCTCGCCGACCACGGCCGTGCGGTGACCTTCCTGATCGCGGACGGAGTGGTTCCGTCAAACGACGGCCGGGGGTATGTGCTCCGGCGGATCCTTCGTCGAGCGGTGCGCCACGCCTGGCAGTACGGGGGGGAGGGCCTGGTGTTCCCCTCGCTGGTGGATGCGACCGTCGAAGTCATGGGCGACTGGTACAGCGAGGTGGTCGAGAGACGGGACTTCATCAATCAGGTCGTGGTCAGGGAGGAGGAGCGTTTTCGCCGCACGCTCGAATCGGGTCATCAGCTGCTCGACGCCGAACTGGGCCGGGAAGACGTTCCGGCGCTATCCGGCGCGACCGTCTTCAAGCTCCACGACACATTCGGCTTCCCCGTCGAGCTAACCCGGGAGATCGCTGCCGAGCGGGGGGTCGAAGTCGACACTCAGGGTTTCGAAAGTGAGATGGCCGAACAGCGACGCCGCGCCCGCGCCGCCTGGAAGGGCGGGGACGAGATCGCCGCTCAGGAGGTGTACCGCTCGGTGCTCGACGTCACCGGCCTCACCGAGTTCGTCGGTTACGAGACAGACGCTGCCGAGGGCCAGGTCCTGGCGATGGTGGCCGATGGCGAGCCGGTCGAGCGTGCCGAGGAGGGAAGGCAGGTCGAGGTCTTCCTCAGTCGCACGCCCTTCTACGCCGAATCGGGTGGCCAGATCGGGGACACCGGGCTCATCGAGACCGAGACCGGGTCCGCCGTCGTACTCGACACCAAGCATGCCCTGCAAGGTCTCCACGGTCATCGGGTCCGGGTCCAATCCGGGTATCTGGCGGTTGGTCAGCATGCCACGGCCAGCATCGACATCCCTCGTCGCGAGGCAATACGCAAGAGTCACACCGGAACCCATGTCCTTCACTGGGCGCTCCGTGACGTACTCGGGGATCATGCCAGCCAGGCTGGTTCCCTGGTCGAGCCGGGCCGGCTTCGCTTCGACTTCTCTCACTTCGCCCAGGTCGCTCCCCAGGAGCTGGCCGAGGTGGAGGCCCGGGCCAACGAGAAGCTGATCGACAACGAGAGGGTGAAGACGACGGTCACAACCAAGGAGGAGGCCGAGGAGATGGGGGCTCTGGCGTTCTTCGGCGACAAATACGGCGACACGGTGCGGGTTGTCCAGGTGGGGAGCTTCTCGACTGAGTTCTGCGGGGGGACCCACACCCATACCTCGGCGCAGGTCGGGCCGTTGCTGGTGACATCGGAGTCGTCGATCGGGTCCAATCTCCGCCGGGTCGAAGCCCTCACCGGCCTGGCCGCCTATCAGCAGCTCGTCGAGGTCCGTGCCGGGCTCGAACGGGTAGGCAGGATCCTCAAGGTCTCAGGACCGGAGGTGCCGACGCGAGTCGAGGGCCTGCTCGAGCGGATCGACACACTGGAAGGCGAACTGGACGTTCTGCGCTCCCAACGACGTGGCGAGCTCGCGGTCGAGCTCGCAGGTCAGGCGACGAAGATCGGCGAGACATCACTGCTCGTCGCCGCCGCGCCCGACCTCGACCCCAATTCTCTGCGCCAGCTCGCCCTGGGCGTGAGGGATCGCCTCGGCTCACCCGCGGTGGTGGTTGCCGGATCCGCCCTGGCCGGGAAGGGGTCCCTGGTCGGGGTGGTGACGAAGGACCTGGTGGAAGCCGGGGTCTCGGCCGCGGCGATCATCTCAGAGGCTGCCACCGAGCTTGGGGCGGGCGGCTCCCGCGATCCAGAGCTCGCCCAGGCCGGTGGCCCCCACGGCGACCGTCTCGATGACGCCCTGGAGCGGGCCCGGGACAGCGCCGAACGTCTCATCGGGAGTCTGTGAGCCGGTCCCTCGGCGTCGATTACGGGACCAAGCGGGTCGGTCTGGCCATATCGGATTCCCTCGGGATCACGGCCCGCCCACTCTCCGTTGTGCCACGGTCGGCGGCATTGGACGAGGTTCTGAACCTCGTCAAAGAACACGATATCGGTACCATTGTCGTTGGCCTCCCCACCGGGCTGAGTGGTGATGAAGGCATGTCAGCATCCGAAGCCAGGAAACTTGCGGATGAGCTAGGCGCCGCGACAGGCGCCGAAGTCATCTTGGCCGACGAGCGGTACACCTCGAGAATGGCCGAAGATGCTCTCCTCGAATCGGGCATGAAACGCCGGAAGCGGCGAGAGAACGTCGACAAGGTGGCAGCCGCAATCATCCTTCAGGACTATCTGGACCGAACCAAATGACATACGAACCTGCGCCAGAACAGCCCTCTCCGTGGATTCGCGTGAGCAAGATCGTCGCCACCATCGGACTGGTGGTCCTGGCCGGGGTCGCCGTAGTCGGCGGGGGCTCCTACCTTGGTCGTCTCGTCGGTTCCACCTTCAACTCCGACGACCCCTCGGCAAGCCCGGTGTCCGTCCAGCCCGGGCAGGACGTGACGATCGAGATCCCATCGGGGTCGACCGCCGAGGACATCGGCGCCATCCTTGCCGCCCAGGGGGTGGTTCGCTCTGCCCTCGAGTTCGAGGTTGCGGTGCGCAACAACGAAGCGGATGCTCGACTCCAGGCTGGGACCTACGGCATGCAGACCGTCATGGACCCCAACGAAGTCGTGGCCATGCTCGTCGTCGGGCCGGTGGCTGATGTCTACCGGGCCACAGTGATCGAGGGTTTGAAGGTGGAAGAGATCCTCACCGCCCTTGCCGAGGCGTCCGGCCTGCCATATGCCGACTTCGAGGCGGCGTTGCTGAATGGCGACGTGGAGACATCCCTCGCCCAGATGCCGGCGGAGCCGACCCTGGCCAACTGGGAGGGGCTGCTCTTCCCGGATACATATGAGTTCGCCAGCTCGGCCGAGCCGGTGGACATTCTGCAACGGCTCGCTTCGACGATGGAACAGCGGGTCGGAAGCATCGACTGGGCCAACCTGGAGTCCGCAGGGATGACGCCGTACGACGGATTGAAGATCGCTTCCCTGATCGAGTCGGAGGCCCAGCTGGACGAAGAGCGCCCGACCGTATCCAGCGTGATCCACAACCGCTTGAACATGGGCATGAAACTCGACATCGACGCCACCGTCCTCTACGCCCTTGGCACCGACGATCCAGCGCAGTTCGACAGGGAGGTGGACTCGCCCTACAACACGTACCTGGTCAACGGGCTCCCCCCCACGCCAATCTCCACGCCGAGTCGTGCCTCGCTGGAGGCTGCCGCGGCTCCCGCCCAAACAGAGTTTCTGTACTACGTCCTATCCGACCTGGAAGGGCACCACGCATTCGCCGCCACGCTCGACGAGCACAACGCCAATGTGGCCCAGTCCCGAGAAGACGGGGTTCTTCCCTAGGGTCTGACGGTCGCTGCAACACTGGCGACGATGCCATCCACCGTTCATCTCGCCGTGCTCGGCGACCCCATCCAGCATTCACGTTCGCCGGCCATCCATAACGCGGCCATGGCCCATCTCGGCATCGATGGCTCTTATGTGGCGAGACGAGTCAGAGGTGGGGAACTGGGCGAGGTCGTGGCGGAGCTCAGGAATGGCTCGCTCGACGGGGCAAACGTCACAATGCCCCTCAAGTTGGAGGCGGCGGCGTTGGCCGATGATCTGACCGTTGAAGCTGCTTCGAGCGGCTCGGTCAACACCCTGCGACCGCGATCCGGCCTTGTCGAGGGTCACAGCACCGACGTGGTCGCATCGGCTCGGGCATTCTCAGATGAGCGATTCGACCAATCGGCCCCGATCCTGATCCTGGGCGCCGGCGGTGCCGCGGCCGCGGCGATCATTGGAGCCGCCGCGCGAGTGGTGTACGTGGCCGCCCGCGATATGCAACGCGCCACGGCCCTGATCGACAAGATCGGCAGTGGGGCAGGAGTGGTCCCCCTCGGTGTCGGCGTCAGCGGAGCATTGGTGGTGAATGCCACACCGCTGGGCATGGGTGGGGAGCAACTGCCCGAGGCAATCACCACGACCGCCTCCGGCATCATCGATCTGCCCTACGGGCCGGGCGAGACCCTTACCGTGACTGGTGCCCGGGCGGCGGGGTTGCCGTTCATGGACGGAGTCGAATTTCTCGTTCTGCAGGCGGCGGCGTCCTTCGAATGGTGGACGGGGGTGCCGGCTCCGATAGAAGTCATGGTTCGGGCAGCGAGAAACGCCTAAAGAATGGGGCTATGGCGGCCGATCTCGTGGCTGAGTCTTCAAGCCAAGGAGTAGTTCAAGTGGCTCTTTCTGGAAATCTTGGTTTTGTCCCTCTCGATGAGGTGCTGCGACTCTTGATGCGATCCGATCAGCGTGGATCGGTCGAGGTGCGCGGTGAGGACATCCGTGGACGCGTTTTCGTGGCCAAGAAGGGCATCGCCCTGGCAACTACGTCCGAGGACCGCGACCTGCACAAGCATCTGGTCAACTCCGGATATGTAGACGACGTTTTCCTCCGCAAGGTCGTCTCCGGTGAATCATCGTTCTCCGATCTCCACGATCGCGAGTCGGTCATCATCGAATTGCTCCGTGAGATCACGGTCGAAAGCCTGTACCACCTCGGTGTCAAGGGTGCGACATTCGAAGTCACCGAAGGCGCCGTGACTCCCTATGGGAGCCCTCGACCCTTCGAGTTGGAGGCAGCCCTGGATGATTCACGCCGCCGTGCCGACGAGTGGGCTTCGGTCCATGAGTCGATCGCCGACCTCGACGCCACCATTCGGATGAACCGTGATGCCGGTGATCTCGATGAGATCAATCTGAACCGTGAGGCCTGGCGCCTGCTCTGTGAGCTGGGCGCGGGGGCATCCGTTGCCGCCATCGCCGAGCGTCTCGGTACGACCGAGTTCTGGATCGCCAAGGTCGCGGCCGAGCTCACCGAGCGTCAGCTGCTGGTTCTGGGCGAGGTCTGGACCGAGCAGCCGGCGCCCGAGCCGGCCCAGCCTTCAGCGATCGAGGAGCCGGCCGCCCAGGCAGATTCCTGGTGGGTCGAGCCACAGGATGAGGCTTCCCCAGAGATCGAAGTCGACACCGACCAGCCCGTCTTCGAGGTCACCTCACCGGAGGCTTTCGAGCCAGCCGAGGAAGAGGGTTTCGAGCCGATCATCGAGGAGGCCCGGGAGAGCCGCTTCGGACACTTTGTCACGTCGGATGAGTCAGAGGAGACCTTCGCCGGCAGCGACGAGGCCTTCGCCCTGGCTACCGACAGCGGTGATCAGGAGGAGTCATACTCCGAGGCCGCGCCGTTGGAAACCCCGGTCGAGCCCGATGCCGAGGGCGACACTGAGGCGTTCCTCGAGAAGGTGTTCTCCCAGCTCGAGGTAAACGGCAAGGCCGATGTCGAGGAAGAGGGCCACGGCCTACTCCGACGCCGTCGCATGGGATCCGTTCTCAAGGAGATCGACGAAGGCTGACCCCGGCGGTCGTCCCCACGATCCCAGCCCCCATCCCGACCACTAACTTGCTCCGGCGGTGAACAACTTCATCGCCGGAGCATTTGGGTTTCTGGGGGCTCTTGTCGCACACGACCTGGCCGCTCAGGCGCTGCTCGACCTCCCGCTGCGCCCGCTGACGGGCACCTGCCCACAGTGCGGCACCCGAAAGGGATGGCTGGCGGCGCGTTGCCCCAGCTGCGCTCGGCCAATTGGAAGGGAGATCCTGCTCATAGGAGTGGGGATCGCAGTCGCCTTTGGCTTCGCCAACACCATCGGGCCCGCTTGGGCACTCATCCCTTATATCGGGTTCCTCTGGCTCACGCTCGCACTCGGCATCACCGACATCGATGCGTTCCGAATCGTCGATCGTCTGAACATCCGTGGGACGGTCGTTCTGGTCTTGGCGCTCGGCGTGGCTTCCCTGGCCGATGCCAGCGGAGGAGCCTGGGTCAGGGCCGTCCTCGGGGGCCTGGCCTACTTCGCCGGCACCAACCTCATGTTCTTGCTGGTGAGAGGGCGTGGGTTCGGCTACGGGGACGTGAAGCTATCCGCCCAGCTCGGGGTGTTCACCGCCTACCTCTCCTGGGGCACGCTGGGGTGGAGTGTCTTCCTGACCGCGCTCATCGGTGGTGTCCTCTCCCTCGGGGTGCTGGTTGCCGGGTTGGTCGGCCGATCGAGACAGAGAAAGGCTGGAGGCGCCGAAATGACCGTTCGTGACGCGATGCGGGCCGAAGTCCCCTATGGGCCCCCGATGATCCTCGGAGCGTGGATCGCCATCGTCCTGGTGGGGCTGGGAGCTATCCCGATCCCGACGTAGCATCTGGCCATGTTGCGCTTCATGACCGCAGGTGAGTCCCACGGGCCGGGGCTAGTCACGATCGTGGAAGGTCTCCCTCGCGGACTCGAGGTCACACCCGAGCAGATCAGCGACGAGCTCGCGCGGCGGCGAATGGGCTATGGGCGGGGCAAGCGCATGGCGATCGAGAGAGACGAGATCGAGATCCTGGGCGGCATCAGGCACGGTCGGACACTGGGCTCACCGGTCGCGGTTCTCATCCGCAACACCGAATGGCCGAGATGGGCCGAGGAGATGAGCCCGGAGCCCGCCGCCTCCAAGAAGACAGTGACCCGCCCCCGGCCCGGACACGCAGACCTGGCAGGCATGCTCAAGTACGGGACCGACGATGCAAGGGACATCCTCGAACGTGCCTCTGCTCGGGAGACCGCCGCTCGAACCGTGGCCGGGATCCTGTCCAAGATCTTCCTCTCCACGGTGGGAGCGCGCGTATTCAGCCACGTGGTAGCGATCGGGTCTGCTTCGAGCGAGGGGCCCACACCCGGCCCCGACGACCAGGAGCGGGTCGACGACAGCCCGGTTCGCTGCCTGGACCCAACCGCCGAGCAAGCGATGATCTCGGC
>Ga0190271_10002395_pt1 | contig 11343 bp, 10 predicted proteins | sample Popmic356T_FD_133747 | JGI IMG/M metagenome (GOLD analysis project Ga0190271, IMG submission 133747) | Populus adjacent soil microbial communities from riparian zone of Weber River, Utah, USA - 356 T | ecosystem: Environmental > Terrestrial > Soil > Riparian zone | place: USA: Utah | collected...
GGTTCTCGTGGAGCACGCGCTCCCCTCGCGCAGGCGTCGGCTTCCCGCCCGCGCGGGGGGCCCCCACGGGGGAGCAGGCACCCCTGAGGTCACGCTAGCGGCCGACCCGTCACAGGTGAGTGACGGGTTCGTGCCGGATCTGTGTCGCCGGCTCGCGGCGCACCTCGCAGGCGTGCACGTCGCCTACGACGACGTCGAGGTCGACCACACCGGTCTGAGCGCGTTCCAACGCGAGCTGCTCGGCGCGGCGCGCTCGCTCGAGTGGGGCGAGGTCGTCACGTACGGCGGGCTCGCGGCGCTCGCCGGTCGGCCCCGTGCAGCGCGCGCCGCCGGCACCTTCTGCGCCTCCAACCGCCTCTCGCTCGTCGTTCCTTGTCACCGGATCGTCGCGGCCGGGCACGGCGAGCCGTTCGCGCTCGGCGGGTACGGGCCGGGAGGGAGCGGCCTCAAGCGCCGACTGCTCGCGCTCGAGGGGACGCTGCTCTGAGCGAGAACACGCTCTCCACGGACGCGCGGGCGGAGCTCGCCTCGCTCGCGCCGATCCGCAGGTGCGATCGGCTCGCCGAGCTCTCGGCGCTCTTCCACACCGCGGGCACGGTGCACCTCCTCGGCCGGGGCGCGCTCTCGTTCCACCTCGATCTCGCCGAGTCGGCGGTCGCGCGGCGGGCGTTCTCGATCCTCCGGACGCTTCGGGTCGATGCCCAGATCCGCACCTACCGGCAACACGCATTCGGTCGCGAATCGCGAACGCAGCTCCACGTCGACGGATCGGCCCACGCCATCGGCATCCTCGGGGAGTGCGGCGTCCTCGGGCGCGAAGGGCTCCCGCTCGACCGGCCGCCGGGCCGCGTCGTCGCGCGGTCGTGCTGCCGCTCGGCGTACCTCCGAGGGGCATTCCTCGGGGCGGGGTCGCTCAGCGGGCGACGCTCTCCGCACCTCGAGGTGCGGACGCCGCTGCACGCCGGCGCCGCGTTCGTCCGCAGCGTGGCGTCGGCCGCCGGAGTCCGGATGCGCGTGATCGACAGGGCCTCCCACTCGGCCGCGTACGCCAAGAGCTGGGAGGCCATCGAGGGGTACCTGTCCGTCGCGGGCGCGACCGCCATCGTGTTGTCGCTCGAGGAACGAGGCCTCGTCGCCGGCCTCCGGGCCGAGGCCAATCGACTTGCGAATGCGGATCACGCGAACCTCGTGCGGCAGAGTCGCTCGGCCGCCACGCAGCTCGACGCAGCGCGGGCACTGCTCGAGAGTGGCTCTCTCGACGAGCTCGCGCCGACCCTTCAGGAGGCGGCAAGCCTCCGTCTCGAGCACCCGTCGCTCTCGTTGCGCGAGCTCGCGCTCCGGGCCGAGCCGCCCGTGACCAAAGCCGCGATGGCAGGCAGGCTGGGCCGTCTCGTCGCGTTCCACGCCGAGGAGCAGGCTGCGACGACGGGTGCGAGTTGAGGATGCGGCGCCGAGGTCCCATACTCACCCTCGGTGGGCTCGCGCTCCCGGGTGGTGGATCCAGACCCCATCTGCCATCTGGTGCCGGAGCGCGCTCGTGGGGGAGGGGACATCCTCGGAGCTCCTCCCTCAGCCCACCACTTCGGCCGCGCTAGGCTCCTCGCCATGCCTTCATTCACGCGCATTGCTCTCAGCCTCGGGCTGGCGACCGCCTTCGCCGCCTCCATCCTCGTCACGAGTCTCTCGGCCGCCGGCCCCAAGGCGAGCTTCGCCTGGGAGGAGCGGCCGACAGGCACGACAGCCGGCCTCCGCGGCGTCTCCGCCGTCTCATCGGACGTCGCGTGGGTCAGCGGCAGCGGCGGTACCGTGCTGCGGACGCTCGACGGTGGCGCGACCTGGGAGGACGTTGCGCCACCCGATGCCGACGCCCAGGCGTTCCGCGACATCGAGGCGTTCGACGCCGACACGGCAGTGCTGCTCGCGATCGGGACGGGTGAGGCGTCGCGCCTCTACCGCACCGAGGACGGCGGTGAGACCTGGACGAGGACGTACCAGAACACCGAGCCGACGGGCTTCTACGACTGCATGTCCTTCTTCGACCGCCGCCGCGGGCTCGTGCTCGGCGATCCGGTCGGCGGCAAGTTCCAGATCCTCTCGACCGACGACGGTGGAAGAAGCTGGACGCTGCTGCCATCAGAGGGCATGCCGGCCGCGCTGCCCGGCGAGTTCGCCTTCGCCGCGAGCGGCACGTGCATCGAGACGGCCGGTGGACGCGACGCCTGGTTCGCGACCGGCGGCGACGCAGTCGCGCGCGTCTTCCACTCCGACGACCGCGGGGCGACCTGGGACGCCATGGCGACGCCGGTGAAGAGCGGTCCGACGGCCGGGATCTACTCGCTCGCGTTTGCGAACCCGCGGGTCGGCATTGCGGTCGGCGGTGACTTCACCGCCCCGACCGATGCCCCGCAGGGCGCGGCGTACACGACCGACGGCGGCGAGACCTGGACGCTCGCAGACGGCCCCGGCGAGTACCGCTCCGGGTCTGCCTGGGTGCCGCGGCTCCCGTTCACCGCGGTCGCGGTCGGGCCGACCGGGAGCGACGTGTCCCGGGATGGCGGCCGGACCTGGACGCGGTTCGCAGGAGGCAGCCTCGACGCCGTCGACTGCGCCCAGACCGGCGCCTGCTGGGGTTCGGGCGCGGCCGGACGTGTCGCCCGCCTTCGCGTCGATCGCTGAGGCTGCCCGTCGTGCCCCTCTCGGCGGAGAGGGGCACGACGCGCAATAGACTCGAAACGCATCCACCCACCTGACGACGGAGGCACGAGACGCATGGCAATCCGGGTCGGCATCAACGGCTTCGGCCGGATCGGTCGCAACTTCTTCCGCGCGCAGCAGGCTCTCGGCGCGGACGTCGAGATCGTCGCGGTCAACGACCTCGGCGACGCGAAGACGATGGCGCACCTGTTGCGCTACGACTCGGTGCTCGGTCCGTTCCCGGGCGAGGTGGAACTCGGAGACGGGACGATCAGCGCCGGCGGCGAGACGCTGCAGATGCTCTCCGAGCGTGATCCGGGCACGCTGCCCTGGGGCGATCTCGGTGTCGACGTGGTGCTCGAGTCGACCGGCTTCTTCACCGACCGCGACGGTGCCCAGAAGCACCTCGACGCGGGCGCGAAGAAGGTCGTCATCTCCGCTCCCGCAACCGATCCCGACTTCACCGTCGTGCTGGGGGTGAACGACGGCGAGTACGACGCCGACGCGCATCACATCGTCTCGAACGCGTCGTGCACGACGAACTGCGTCGCCCCGCTCGCGAAGGTGCTCGACGACCTCGCCGGGATCGAGTCCGGCTTCATGACGACGATCCACGCGTACACGAACGACCAGAGCATCCTCGACCTGCCACACAAGGATCTCCGTCGCGCCCGGGCCGCCGCCATCAACCTGATCCCGACCTCGACCGGAGCCGCGAAGGCGATCGGGCTCGTGCTGCCGCACCTGCAGGGCAAGGTGGACGGCATCTCGGTGCGGGCGCCCGTGCCGACCGGCTCGGTCACCGACCTCGTCGTGACCCTCGGCCGCGACGTCACGAAGGATGAGGTGAACGCCGCGTTCTCGCGCGCCGCCTCCGAGGGCTCGCTCGCCGACTACCTCGAGTACTCGGAGGATCCGCTCGTCTCGAGGGACATCGTCGGCAACCCGAATTCGTGCATCTTCGACAGCCAGCTGACGATGACCCAGGGCCGCACGGCCAAGGTCTTCGGCTGGTACGACAACGAGTGGGGCTACTCGTGCCGGTTGGTCGACCTGATGGGGCGGCTGCTGTAGTGGCGGGGCGCAGAGCAGGTGTCCGACCTCGGTCGGACACCGAGGGTTTCGGTTGAGCCCACGCTCGGTCGAGACCGCGGAGGTCGAGGGCAAGCGAGTCCTCGTCCGCTGCGACCTCAACGTCCCGCTCGAGGACGGTCGGGTCGCCGACGACACGAGGATCCGCGCGGCGCTACCGACCCTCGAGCTCCTGCTCGAGCGCGGCGCGGCCGACGTCGTGGTGTGCTCCCACCTGGGCCGGCCGAAGGGGCCGGATCCGGCCTTCGCGATCGCACCTGTCGCGGCCCGGCTCGCGGAGCTCCTGCCCGATGACCGCGTTCGCGTGCTCGAGAACACGCGCTTTCTGCCCGGCGAGACGAAGAACGACCCTGCGACCGCGCGCGAGCTGGCGAAGGGAATGGACCTCTACGTCAACGACGCGTTCGGCTCCGCCCACCGTGCGCATGCCTCGACGGAGGCGATCGCGAACGTGCTGCCGGCCTACGCGGGCCTTCTGCTCCTCGCCGAGCTCGAGCACCTGCAGCGGCTGCTCGGAGAGGTAAGGCGTCCGTTCGTGCTCGTCGCCGGTGGCGCGAAGGTAGAGGACAAGCTCGGCGTCTTGCAGAACCTCGGCGGCCGGGCGGACACGGTGATCGTCGGCGGCAAGATGGCCGAGGAGCTCCGCGACGAGAACCCGCTCGACTTCGCCGTCGAGCTGCCGACCGACGTCCTCGCGGCGGCGTCGTTCGACGCCGAGGCGGAGACCCGCGTCGCCCCGTACGACGAGCTTCCGGCCGGCTGGCTCGGCCTCGACATCGGGCCCGAGTCGCGCGAGCGGTTCGGCTCGATCGTCCGTCGCGCCGGCACGGTCTTCTGGAACGGTCCGATGGGCGTCTTCGAATGGGATGCCTTCTCGGCCGGGACGAAGGCGGTCGCGGAGGCAGTCGCGGCCGTCGACGGCTACACCGTCGTCGGCGGTGGCGACTCGGTCCGGGCGATCTCGGAGCTCGGGCTCGACGAGCAGGTCTCGTGGGTCTCGACCGGTGGCGGCGCGTCGCTCGAGCTGCTCGAGGGCAAGGAGCTTCCGGGCGTCGCCGCGATCCCTGCCGGATAGGCGCGGCTAGGATCGCCGCCGATGCTGGTCGCCGCCAACTGGAAGATGTACAAGGGGCCGGCCGAGGCCGGCGAGTTCCTCGAGGCGTTCGAGCCGCCGGCAGGCGTCGAGGTCGTCGTCTGCCCGCCGTTTGCCTCCCTCGCGCAGGCGGTCGGGAAGGGCGTGCCCGTGTACGCGCAGAACGTCCACTGGGCGCCCGAAGGCGCGTTTACGGGCGAGGTCTCGGCCGGGATGCTCCTCGAGCTCGGAGTCGAGGGCGCGCTCGTCGGTCACTCCGAGCGGCGGCAGCACTTCGGCGAGACGGACGAGACGGTGCGCCTTCGCTGCGAGGCGGCGCTCGCCGCAGGCCTTGACGTGATCGCGTGCGTGGGGGAGACCGATGCCGAACGGGAGGCCGGAGAGACGGAGTCCGTCCTGCGGAGGCAGGTCGGGGCCATTCCCCGTCACGACGCGCTCCTGATCGCGTACGAGCCCGTGTGGGCGATCGGCACCGGCAAGACCGCGACGCCCGAGCTCGCCCAGGCGGCGCACGAGCTGATCAAGGAGCTCCATCCGACCCGCGTCCTCTACGGCGGCTCGGTGAAGCCGGAGAACGCCAGCGAGCTGCTGGGACAGCAGGCGGTCGACGGCGCGCTCGTCGGCGGCGCCTCGCTCGAGCCGGCGTCCCTCGCGGCGATCTGCCTCGCCGCCGCAGCGATCGCCAAGTGAGCCGGAAAGGCCTGCCGCTCGTCACGCTCGTGATCCTCGACGGCTGGGGTCTCGCGCCGCCGGGGCCTGGAAATGCCGTCGACCTCGCGCACACGCCGGTCTTCGACGACCTCGCCGTCCGCTTCCCGTCGACGCAGCTTGCGGCCTCCGGAGCTGCAGTCGGCCTGCCCGACGGGCAGATGGGGAACTCGGAGGTGGGTCATCTGACGATCGGGTCGGGCCGGATTCTCTATCAGGATCTCGTGCGCGTCACCCGCGCGATCGAGGACGGCTCGTTCTTCGAGAGCGAGGCGCTCGTCGACGTCTTCCGTCGTACGCGCGCGCGCCAGGGGGAGGTGCACCTGCTCGGGCTCGTCTCCAACGGAGGCGTCCATTCGCATCTCGACCACCTGCGGGCGCTGCTCGAGCTCGGCGCGCGCGAGGGGATGGGCGAGCGAACCTGGATCCACGCGTTCACCGACGGCCGGGACGGCGCGCCGGACGCGTCTGTCATCGACCTGCCCACCCTCCCGGCCGACCGCATCGCCACCGTGACGGGTCGCTACTACGCGATGGATCGCGACAACCGCTGGGAGCGCACGCAGCTGGCGACCGCCGCGATCCTCGATCGCGTCGGAGAGGACGCCGACGACCCCGTCTCACCGATCCGGGCCAGCTACTCCCGCGGGATCACGGACGAGTTCCTCGCGCCGATCGTCCTGACGGGGCGGCCGCGCCTCGATCCGACACGCGACGCCGCGATCGTCTTCAACTTCCGTCCCGACCGGGTGCGCCAGCTCACCGAGAAGCTCCTCGAGGCAAACGTCGACGTCGTCACGATGACGCGATACCGGGAGGACTTCGCGTGTCCCGTCGTCTTCCCCGAGCAGATCGTGTCGGAGACGCTCGCCGAGGTCGTCTCCAACGCCGGACTGCGGCAGCTCCACGCGGCCGAGACGGAGAAGTACGCGCACGTGACGTACTTCCTGAACGGCGGCGTCGAGGAGCCGTGGCCGGGGGAGAAGCGCCTCCTCGTCCCCTCGCCTCGGGACGTGCCGAGCTACGACTTCGCGCCCGAGATGTCCGCCGTGAAGGTCGCGGCGCAGGTCGCCGCGACGCTGGACGACGGCTACGAGCTCTGCGTCGTCAACTTCGCGAATCCGGACATGGTCGGGCACACGGGCGTCGTGCCGGCGGTCGTCCGCGCCGTGGAGACCGTCGACGCCTGCCTCGGCATCGTCGTCGCGGCCACCAACCGACGTCGTGGAGTCTGCCTCGTGACCGCCGACCACGGGAACGCCGAGAAGCTCCTCGAGGACGACGGAATCAATCCGCACACGGCCCACACGACGAATCCGGTGCCGCTGATCGTGACGCGTGCAGGTGTCTCTGTGGTGAACGGCGGCGGTCTCGCCGACCTCGCGCCGACGGTGCTCGACCTCCTTGGGCTCGACCAGCCCAAGGCGATGACGGGCTCCTCGTTGATCGGGGATCGGTGACACGCCACGAACTCGTAAATTGTTCGTGAATCCAGGGCTGTCGGCTGTATGCTCGCGGCGCCTTGCCTCTGACGCAGCCCGATCACGGTGTGCTTCGCAAGGCCCAGCGTGGCGACGAGCGTGCTTTCTCCCTCATCGTGCGGGCGTACGAGCAGCCGGTCTACAACTACGTCCTGCGGCTCGTCGGTGACCGGAACCTCGCCGAGGATCTGACGCAGGAGGTCTTCCTCCGCGTGTACCAGGGCCTTCCTGGCTTCTCGGACCGCTCGCGGTTCACGACCTGGCTCTTCCAGGTGACGAAGAATCGCGTGCTCGACGAGCTGCGGGCCCGCGAGCGGCGCCCCCGTGCGGTCGTCGCGCTCGACGACATCCCACCCCTCGAGGCGATCGACCAGCCGCACGAGCGGACGGAGACGATCGACGCGGTGTGGCGCGCAGTGGAAGGGCTCACGGTCGACCTGAAGATGGCGCTCCTGCTGCGCGACGTCGTGGGGCTCTCGTACACCGAGATCGGCGACTCGCTCGAGATCACGCTCGCGACGGTCAAGTGGCGCATCTACAAGGCGCGTGAGGAAGTCGCGACCGTGCTCGCTCGCGACGGGATCACCGCGAGCACGGCGACGAACACACGCACGCGCACCGCCGCGGCGACCCCGTAGCCCTCGCAGGCGGCGATCGCGCTCCACGCGCGCCGTACGATGCCGCGGTGAAGAGTCCCGATCCGATCGCGTCCCTCACCCGCGCCGTGAGCGAGGCCGTGGGTACCGATGTCGTGCTCGAGCGGCCGTCGGATCCGCAGCACGGCGACTACGCGACGAACGTCGCGCTCCGTCTGGCGGGCGCCCGCCGACAGCCGCCTCGGGAGGTCGCCGACGAGCTCGCGACCGCGCTCCGGGAGCTCGACGGGATCGCCGCGGTCGCCGTGGCCGGGCCGGGGTTTCTCAACCTGACCGTCGACGACGTCTGGCTCGCGCACGGGCTCGAGGCGGTACTCGCGGCAGGGCGCTCGTTCGGCTCGGGCTCGGCCGACACGCCGGAGCGCATCCAGGTCGAGCTCGTCTCCGCCAACCCGACGGGGCCGATCACGGTCGCCTCGGCGAGAAACGGCGCCTACGGCGACGCCGTCGCGCGGCTCCTTGCGTTCGCGGGCCACGACGTCGAGCGCGAGTACTACTACAACGACGCAGGCGCGCAGATGGACCTCTTCCGCGCGTCCGTCGAGGCGGCGAGGAGCGGTGCGGCGACGCCGGACGGCGGCTACCAGGGCGCCTATGTCGCGGAGCTCGCGCAGGTGGAGGGCGACCCGGTCCCGCGGATGCTCGAGGAGATCGAGGCGTCGCTGGAGCAGTTCCGGATCCACTTCGACACCTTCGAGCGACAGAGCGTCGTCGAGGCGGAGGCGCCCGCGGCGATCGAGCTCCTCGACACCTACGAGGCGGACGGCGCGGTGTGGGCCAGGACGACCGCCCACGGCGACGACAAGGATCGCGTCGTCGTCCGCTCGAACGGCGAGCCGACGTACTTCGCCTTCGACGCCGCCTACATCCGGCGCAAGTACGCACGCGGCTTCGACCGGCTCGTCTACGTCCTCGGTGCCGACCACCACGGGTATGTCGCGCGCCTCCAGGCGCTCGCCGAGATGCTCGGGCACCCGCGTGAGACGGTCGAGGTGCTCATCTACCAGCTCGTCAACCTCACACGCGGTGGCGAGGCGGCGCGCATGTCCAAGCGCCGCGGCGACGTCGTCTTCCTCGACGAGTTCGTCGACGAGATCGGGGTCGATGCCGCGCGCTGGTACCTCCTCTCGCGCGGGCACGATCAGCCGATCGACATCGACGTCGATCTGGCGGCCGAGCGCAGCCAGAAGAACCCGGTCTACTACGTCCAGTACGCGCACGCGCGGATCGCGGGGGTGTTGCGCAACGCGGGAGACGCGACGCCGACGACCGAGCCGGCGGTGGCGCTGGCCGCCGAGGAGCGCGAGCTCGTCAAGCGCCTGCTCGACCTGCCCGCCGTCGTGCGTGAGGCGACCGTCCGCCGGGCGCCGCACGCGATCCCGACGTACGCGATCCGCGTCGCGGACGACTTCCATCGCTTCTACCACGAGCACAAGGTGCTCGGCTCCGAGGCAGAGCCCTTCCGCCTCGCGCTCTGCACGGCGACGCAGGCGATCGTCGCGACGAGCCTCGACCTGCTCGGCATCGAGGCGCCCGAGCGCATGTAGGTCGTGCCAGGCACGGAGCCACGTCCGAACCGGCCATGGTCGGAACGGCCGTAGCATCGCGCGGTGAAGTGGAATCTCGCGCTCGGTGGGCTCGCCGCGTCCTGGGGCTTCATCGCGGTGCTCGCCGCCTCGGTCGAGCTGGGCGCCGAGGCGCTCGCCTTCTGGCGCCTCGCACTCGCCGCGGCGACGCTCGGTGTCGTCGCACTCGTCGCGCGGCGGGGCGCCCTGCTCCACCCACGCGGCCGCCTCGGCGCGCTCGCGCTCCTCGGGGTCGTGCAGGGCGCCCACTGGCTTCTCTTCTTCGAGGCCGTCGAGCACGGATCTGTCGCCCTCGCCGTGCTCACCTTCTACGCCGCCCCGCTCCTCATCGCCGTGAGCGCGCCCTTCGTGCTCGGCGAGCGGACGAGCGGCGTCGTGCTCGGCGCCTGCCTGGTCGGCGCGGTCGGGATCGCCGCGATCGCGCTCGACGGCGGCGAGGACGGCGCAGTGTCGCTCGCGGCGGTCGCGGCGGGGCTCGGCTCGGCCGCGACGTACGCCGTGCTCGTGCTGCTCTCGAAGCGGCTTCTCCGCGCGTCGATCCCACCGCTGACGGTTGCCTTCTGGGACTGCCTCGTCGGGGCGCTCGCCGTCGCGCCCGTGCTCCTGCTGGCCGACCGCGTGCTGCCGGAAGGCGTGGGGGAGTGGAGCGCCGTCCTCGTCCTCGGGATCGTCTTCACGGGAGCGTCGACTCTCGTCTACGCGATGCTCCTGCGCCGGGTCACCGCGCAGACCGCGGGTGTGCTCACGTTCCTCGAGCCCGTCGCCGGGGTGCTCCTCGCCTGGGCGATCCTCGAGCAGCAGCCGGGCGCGGCGACGCTCTTCGGCGGTGCACTGGTCGTGGCCGCGGGTGTCGCCGTCGTGGTGCTCGAGCCGGGCGAGGCAGGTGTGGCGGACGCACCGGCAGGGGTAGGATCCGGCCGGTCATGAGCGCCGACCCCACCCGCAGCCCGCCGGACCGAAACCTCGCGCTCGAGCTCGTCCGGGTGACCGAGGCGGCGGCGATGGGTGCCGCGCGCTGGATCGGCAGGGGCGACAAGAACGCGGCCGACCAGGCAGCGGTCGACCTCATGCGCCTGATGGTGAACACCGTCTCGATGCGCGGCGTCGTCGTCATCGGCGAGGGTGAGAAGGACGAGGCGCCGATGCTCTACAACGGCGAGGAGGTCGGTGACGGGACGGGGCCGCCGGTCGACGTCGCCGTCGACCCGCTCGAAGGGACGCGCCTCACGGCCCTCGGGATGCCGAACGCGATCTCGGTGATCGCCGTCGCCGAGCGAGGGACGATGTTCGACCCGGGCGCTGCGATGTACATGAACAAGATCGCCGTGGGACGGGAGGCGGCCGACGCGATCTCGATCGACGCCTCACCCACCGAGAACGTCCACGCGGTGGCGGAGGCGAAGGGGATGAAGGTCAGCGATGTCACCGTCATCGTCCTCGAGCGCGATCGCCACGAGGGTCTGATCGCGGAGCTGCGCGACGCGGGAGCGCGGGTCAACCTGATCCGCGACGGCGATGTTGCGCCCTCGATCGCGGCGGCCCAAGGCCTCCGCGGGATCGACATGCTGATGGGCGTCGGCGGCACCCCGGAGGGCGTGATCTCGGCCGCTGCGATCAAGTGCCTCGGCGGGGCGCTCCAGGGCAAGCTCTGGCCTCGCTCGGACGAGGAGCGCCGCACGCTCGTCGAGACGGGCTTCGACGTCGATCGCGTGCTCACCCACGACGACCTCGTGCGCGGCGACGACGTCTTCGTCGCCGCGACGGGCGTCACCGGAGGCGTCTTCCTCCAGGGTGTGCGCGCGGCTGCGGACGGCGTCGAGACGGAGTCGCTCGTGATGCGCTCCCGTTCGGGCACCTTCCGGCGGATCACCGCGTACCACCCGTCGGAGAAGCTCAAGCAACTGCGACGCGGAGGAGATGGCTGATGGGGTGGGAGGTGCTGTACGAGACCGCCGCGGCGATCGTGGCCGGCGGCAAGGGCATCCTCGCTGCAGACGAGAGCACGGGCACGATCACGAAGCGGTTCGACACGA
>Ga0190271_10002396_pt1 | contig 11340 bp, 16 predicted proteins | sample Popmic356T_FD_133747 | JGI IMG/M metagenome (GOLD analysis project Ga0190271, IMG submission 133747) | Populus adjacent soil microbial communities from riparian zone of Weber River, Utah, USA - 356 T | ecosystem: Environmental > Terrestrial > Soil > Riparian zone | place: USA: Utah | collected...
GCGCCTTTCGCCGCCGCGTTGAATACTGGCGGGCTCACGCTGGTGATGAATCCGTCGATGGCCGTCGGCATGAGCTTCATGGTCAACGCGCTGGGGCAGGCAGAGTTTGCCGGCGTCAATCCCAACGGCGGGAACCTGCTGGGGTTCAACATCGTCACCGGCGACAACGTGCCGCCGACCTGGCTCGTGATGCTGAAGGCGTCCGACATCTACCGCATCGGTGACGAAGGCCTGCAGACGGCGGTTTCGCGCGACGCGATGATCGAAATGTCGAGCGCGCCCACCGGCGCCGGCGACGTGCCGGCCGCGGCCACGGCAGTGCCGATCTCGATGTACCAGGAGGACATGACGGCCATCCGCGTGATTCGTCGCATCAACTTTGCGAAGCGGCGCGCGCACGCGTTCCAGTACATCGACGACGCCGACTACGGCGCAGTGTCGAGCTAGGCCTGTCAACGGCGGCCGCGGAGATCTCCCGCCCGCGGCCGCCGCTTTTTTCGAGGAGTGAACTTGCAGAAGCTGATTGCCTCGCGGCGGCTGACCTACGCCGGCCGCCGGCTCGATCCCGGCGACGAGTTCGACGCCAGCGATCGCGACGCGAAAACCCTCTCCGTGATCGGCAGCGCCCGCTATTCCACGCGGGTCATGAGCGCCGACACGGTCGGCCCCGGCACGCTGCACCTGCCGAAGAAGAAGCGGAAGAAGACCTGACCGATGAAGATGCTCGGCTTCGAGATCACGCGGGCCAAGGCGGCGCCGGTCAACGCGAGCCCGGTGCCGGTGGTCTCGGGCAGCTGGTATTCGCTGTTCAACCGCTGGCCGGACCAGACCTTCCAGACCGACACGCCGCCGACCATGGAGTCGGTGCTTGCCTTCCACGCGGTCTACGCCTGCGAGACGCTGATCGCCGCCGACATCGGCAAGCTCCGCTACCTCTTGATCGAGTACGACGACGACGGCCTGTGGGAGGAGACCGAGAGCGCCGCGTTTTCGCCGGTGCTGCGCAAGCCCAACCGCTTCCAGAACCACATCCAGTTTAAGGAGTGGTGGATCACCTCCAAGCTCACCCGCGGCAACGCCTTCGCGCTGCTCGAGCGCGACGCGCGCGGCGTGGTGGTGGCGATGTACCTGCTCGACCCGACCCGGGTGACGCCGCTGGTGGCGCCGGACGGCAGCGTCTACTACGACCTCGGCCAGGACTACCTGTCCGGCCTCGAGCAGGCCAGCATCATCGTGCCGGCCTCGGAAGTGATCCACGACCGCATGAACTGCATCTTCCATCCGCTGGTCGGCACCTCGCCCATCTTCGCCTGCGGGCTCGCCACCGAGCAGGGGCTGCGCATCCAGCGCGACGCGAAGAAGTTCTTCGGCAACAGCTCGAACCCCGGCGGCGTCCTGACCGCGCCGGGCGAGATCTCCGACGCGCTGGCCAAGCGCATGAAGGACGAGTGGGAGAAGAACTTCACCGGCGAAAACGCGGGCCGCATCGCGGTGCTCGGCGACGGCCTGAAATTCGAGCCGATGCGCATGTCCGCGGTCGACGCCCAGGTGATCGAACAGCTCAACATGACCGCGCAGATGGTGTGCTCGACCTTCCACGTCCCGGCCTACATGATCGGCGTCGGCCCGGCGCCGCTCAACAACAACGTCGAGGCGCTGGCCCAGCAGTATTACAGCCAGTGCCTGCAGACGCTGATCGAGGCGATGGAAACGTGCCTGACCGAAGGCCTCGGCCTCGACACGCCGAAAGCCGGCGTGCAGATGGGCGTGCAGCTCGATCTCGACGGCCTGCTGCGGATGGACTCGCGCACCCAGATGGAGACGCTCGGCATCGGCGTCGACAAGAGCATCATCGCTTCGAATGAAGCGCGAAAGCGGCTCAATTACCAGCCGAAGCCCGGCGGCGACGCGCTCTACAAGCAGGTGCAGAATGTATCGCTCGAAGCGCTTGCTCGACGCGATGAAACTATGCCGGCCCCGCCGGCATCTGGATCAATGGCGCCTCAAGTAGCGCCAACGCCGCCCCCCGAACCGGACGCCGCTCTGAAGGCATTGGCGGACCTGGAGCGCGCTTTCGCAACCGCCGAGGTGCACCATGCCTGAGTTCGAGCAGATGGCCGCCGGCGTGGTCAAGGCGGCGCAGGACTTCATCACCCGGTCGCTCGTCGGCGTGCGGGCGCGACTCGATGCGCTCGAGCAGAAGATCGCCGGCGTGCCGGTGCCGAAGGACGGCCGCGACGGCCGCGACGGCCTGCCGGGGAACCAGGGCGAGAAGGGCAAGGACGGCCGCGACGGCATCGACGGCAAGGACGGCCTCGGCTTCGACGATCTCGCGGTGGACTATGACGGCGAGCGCGAATTCGCGATCAAGTTCCAGCGCGGGACCGAGGTCAAGGCCTTCGCCTTCACGCTGCCGCTGGTGCTCGATCGCGGCGTGTGGCGCGACGGCGTGAGCTACGCCAAGGGCGACGCCGTGACCTGGGCCGGTTCCACGTGGATCGCCCAGCGCGACACCGCCGCCAAGCCGGACGCAGCGGATGGCTCGTGGCGACTGAGCGTGAAAAAAGGCCGCGACGCGAAATGATCTGGCAAGGCAAAACCGTGGCCGTCTGCGGCTCCGGTCCTTCGCTCACCGAGGAAGTGGCCGCCGCGGTGCGCGCGCTCGGGATCCCGACCATCGTCACCAACGACACCTGGCGCCGGCTGCCGGAGGCCGACGTGCTGTTAGCGGCCAACGCCGCCTGGTGGAACAAGCGCAACCCGCGCGTCGCGCCGCTGCCGGAGGAGTTTCCCGGGGAACGTTTCGTCTGCGAGGAGGGCGTGGCCGGCGCCGCCTTCATCGCGCCGCGCAAGGTGGCGATCGGCGGCAACTCGGCGCTGCGCGCCTGCCACCTGGCCGAGGACCTGGGCGCGGCGCGGATCCTGCTCTTCGGCGTCGATCTTCGCGATGACGAGCTCACGCACTGGCACGGCCTGCATCGCGGCCTCGACAACCCGAACTGGACCACCTTCAAGCGCCACCGCGCGGCATGGGACGCGTACGCGCTGCAGATCAAGCGGCCAGAGATCATCAACTGCAACCCGCAGAGCGCGCTCGACTGTTTCCCGAAGTGCACGCTCGACGAAGCGCTCGAGGTGGCGGCATGACGATCATCTTCCATGGAATGCATGGAATTGGTGATTCGCTGCACGAACGCGCGATCGTGCGTGAACTGATGCGCGCGCACGAGGTATGGCTCAAGACCTCGTTCCCCCAGCTGTACTGGGACCTGGTGCCGGCGCTGCACCTCCTGCCGCTCGCGAGCCCGATCGCCTGGATGGCGAAGAACGAAGCGCGCTGCGCCGATCTGTACACGACCGAGCGGCCGCCGGCCGGCGCGCGGGTGATCCGCTGCGCGTATCTCTGGCCCGAGGCGAAGTCGAGCTCGGTGCTGGCGGCGATGTCGAAACGCTGCGGCGTGGCGCTCGGCGATTTCCGGCTGCCGATCGCACCGGCCTGGCAGCGCAAGGCCGACGCGTTGATCGCGTCGCTGCCTGACCGGCCGCTGCTCGTCACCCGCCCGCTGCTCACCATCAGCGACCGGCAAAATTGGGGTTCGGCGAAGGCGAAGCTGGCGCGCAATCCGGACCCGGTGGCGTATGCGGAGCTCTTCGCCGGGATCCGCGAGCGCTACTTCGTCATCAGCATCGCCGATGCCATGCCGGCGCGGGAGAAGGTATTGCTGCCGATCGACGCCGACCTCGAGTTCCACAGCGGCGAGCTGGCGCTGGAAACCGTGGCGGCGCTCACCGCGCGCGCGGCGCTGGTCTACTGCTCGCCGTGCTTCCTGACGGTGCTGGCGCAGGCCGTCGAGACGCCGCAGGTGTGCGTGTTCGGCGGCTTCGAGGGCGCCAACTCGTTCGCTGCCGGCGCGCGCTACTCGCCCTGGCTGCCGATCGAGCCCGAGCATCCTTGCGCCTGCTGGGATTGGAGCTGCCGCCACGACAAGACCATCGACATCGCCGCGGCGGCTGCACAGATCGAACACTTCATTCGGGACCACCATGCAGATCCTGCTCACGCCCGCCACGCTCAAGAGCCTGCTCGGACTCCTCATGCGCGCGCAATCGCTTGACGGCGTCGTGGTCGAGCTCGGCGTGTACCAGGGCGGCGCGCTGAAGGCGATGGCCGAGGCGGTGCCGGCGAAGGCGTGCTTCGGCTTCGACACCTTCCGCGGCCAGCCGGCGGCCTCATGGCGCGATGGCGATGTGCACCGGCCGGGCGAATTCGCCGACACCTCGTTCGAGGCCGTGCGCGCATCGATGCCGAGCAACGTCGCGCTGGTGCCGGGCTGGTTTCCCGACTCTGGCGCCGACTTCAACCAGGTGATCTGTTTCGCGCACGTCGACTTCGATCTCGAGCAGAGCACCGAGGACGCGATCGCCTGGCTCGAGCCGCGCATGGTGCAGGGCGGCATCGTGGTGTTCGACGACTGGGGCTGGAAGAACTGCCCGGGCGTGGCCAAGGCCATCACGCGGGCAGAACTGAAGGTCGTCCGCTCCGCAACCCATCAATGCTACTGGATCGCGCCATGATCGAATTTCCCGTTACCAGCCGCTCCGAAACGACCGCCGCGGAGTTCGACGTCCTGCTGGCGTACGACACCGACGGCACCGTCCTGCCGCTGTCCGAGGAGTCGGTCGGCGTGGAGCTGCACAACATCAGCGAGCCGCCGGCAGGCTCGTTCGCGAGCGTGCTCTACCGCATCGACGCCGGCGAGTGGACGGAGTTGGCACCCGGCAATCTGGTCAACCTGGATCTCGACTCTCCCCCGCAGACGCTCTCGGTCAAGCGCGCCTACCTGTCCGGCGACGGCCGGGTGCGGGTGACGATCGTCGGCGTGCCGGCCGGCCTCTATGCCGAGGAGACGGAGCTGTCGACGGGCGGTCCCGCGGGCCCCGCCGGCACCCACTGGGCGGTGACGGTCAACCCGCAGACGGGCACGGCGTACACGCTGCAGGCGAGCGACAACGGCGTGGTGGTCACGCTGGCCAACGCCGCCGCGATCACGCTGACCGTGCCGTCCGGACTCGGCGCCAATTTCGCCTGCGAAGTCATCCAGATCGGCGCCGGCCAGGTGACGGTGGTCGGCAGCGGCATCACGCTCAACGCCTACGGCGCGAAGGTGAAGTTCGCCGGGCAGCATGCCGCGGCCACGCTCGTCGCCTACGTCGCCGACGTGTTCAACCTGGCCGGCAATCTCACTACATGAGCCAGGTCTTCCTGCCGCTGGTCGCCGGGGCGCTCGCGTCCGCAGCGCCGTCTGGCCCCACGCCGATCTTCTTCGCCCCGCTGACCAACTCGCTGATCCCCACCACCGCAGGCAATCCCACCTTCACCTTCTCGCGGGCGACGACAGCGTATGTCGCGGACAACCAGGGCGTGCTGCGGCAGGCGGTAGCAAATGAAGCGCGGTTTGCGGGCGCTCGGCGGGTATGGAATCGGGTTGGCTTGAACACGCAGGACTTTTCGGGATGGACGAAATCTTCGACCACCGCCGTGTTTGGCGCGACTGGGCCAACAGGATTGCCGGACGCGAGCACCGTAACCGGAACGGTGCCGACCGCCGTCATCAGCAGCACCGCATTTGGAATCGTAACCGGAAACATCGTCGTCAATAGTATGTGGCTGCGTCGCCGCGCCGGAACGGGCGTCATTTCGCTGCGAAACACGAACGGCGTAAACATCGACATCACGGCGGCGCTCGATGGGACATGGAAGCGGTTTGCGACGCCGCCTGTCTCCGCAACGGCCTCGGGGATTGGGATTCATTTTGCGGTTGGCGGGGATCAAGTTGACGCAACCTACGCGCAAATTGAGGACGTAACCGGCCAATCCAACCAAGCCCCCTCCGAGTACGTCAGCAACGGCGTGCTGTCCGCTCCGTATCACGGCAATGCGGTGCCGGGGATCAAGTATTTCTCCACCACCAACGGCAACTCCGTCACCGGCAATGTCGTCACCGAATCGGCAGGGGTCGCGATCCCGGCGGCGAGCCTTTTAGGATTTGTGGCCGAGAACGCGGCGACGAACATCCTGCCGCGCTCGCAGGAATTCGACAATGCGGCGTGGACGAAGGAAAACGCGACCGCTGTGAACACGACGGCGGTGGCGGCACCGGACGGCACGCTGACCGCTGACATCTTCACCGACGATGCGGTGAGCGGCTTTCACCGTGTGTACACGCCCACCCTTGCCGTCGCCTCTGGAAATACCCCGTACTCGTTTAGCGTCTACATCAAGGCCGGAACCCTGACGTGGGTGCAGTTGATCATGGCGGCGGGGATATGGGGCAACTTCAACATTCAGACGGGTGCGCTCGGCTTCAAGGGTGTAATTTCATCACAGACCACAAGTATTACCGCGCTGCCGAATGGGTGGTATCGCTGCACGCTCTCGTTTCTCAGCAACATCGCCACCACCACGCCGCAGATCGAGAGCATTGCTTCCGATATCAACAGCGCTAATCCACCCTACGTCGGCTCGTCGCAGACGATGTACTTGTGGGGCGCGCAGGTGGAAACCGGCTCGGATTGCTCAAGTTATATTCCGACCACGACGGGGCCGGTGTCGCGGGTGGTGGATGTGCTTTCGTATGCAGTACCGACGAACATGGATACGCCCGCGCTTACGGCCTATGCGGAGACGTACATGGCGAGCGCGTTCACCAGTTTGCAGCAGACCGTTCTGCGGCAGGGCACCGCAGCTCAAACGGTGCAGTATTTCGACACGCCAACCAAAGCGTTGAATTGCTTCTCGCCGCAGACTTTCACCGCCAATGCGCGAGTGATCGGGGCGGTGAACAAGAGTGCTGCGGCTTGGGGCGGCGGCACAATTTCACTCTGTCTCAACGGCGGGACTGTGGCGGCTGGGACATCCCCGACCTTCGCGACGACCGGCGTCGTGTACATCGGCCATGTCCCAGCCGTAAGCCAAGGCATACAAGGCAGCGTCAGAAATATTCGGTTCTACAACGTGCGCCTCACCAATGTCGAACTCCAGACCCTAACGGCCTAGACCATGAGCCTATCCGCACGCCGCTTGGTAGTCCTTGCCGGGGCTACGGTGGCTGATCCCTTCGCGCCCACCGATCCGCAGTTGCTGTTGGTGCAAGGGCGGGTAGGTGTCTCGATCGAGCCGAGCATCACCCAGAACGGCCCTTATCCGCTTGCCACGATCCCGGACTTTTTCGACGTTCTCGTCGGAGAACACTTCGACAAGTCGCCGTATGTGGTGCTGTACGAGGCCGAGTTGTACGACGACCAGACCATCATCGTGAAGCGCGACCTTCTGGGACCGGGAGATTATCCACATACTTGGTCGGGTTGGCCGATCCCCGGCGATCCGCCGCCCGATCAGCCGACCGGGACGCCCGTTCCCGCCACCGTCGTACTCACGCCAGCAGAGAAGAAGGCGCTGGCGATTGTCCGGAGAGCGCGCGCATGAGCGGACTCAAGGTCATCGCGGCACCGGTTGCCGAACCGATTTCGCTGGAGCTCGCGCGCCTGCACCTGCGGCTCGACGTCAACGACGACAGCCCGCCAACGCATCACGACGACCCCTGGCTCGAGGGCATCGGCATCCCGGCCGCGCGCGAATGGTGCGAGGGCTGGATGGAACGCGCGCTGGCGCCGCAGGTGCTGGAGCTCGCACTCGATGCCTTCCCGTCCGGTGCGATCGAGCTCCCCGGTTCGCCGGTGAGTGCCATCGACTCGCTCAAGTACCTGGACGCCGACGGCGCCGAGCAGACGCTCGCCGCGGACCAGTACGTGCTCGACAGCTACGTCGACCCGGCGCTGCTCTCGCCCGCGTACGGCACGACCTGGCCGGCGGCGCGGGCGACCACCAACAGCGTGCGGGTGCGCTACTCGGCCGGCTACACGCTGCCCGGCGACAGCCCCGACGCGGCGCCGCTGCCGTTCGCGATCCGCGCGGCGATCCTGCTGGTGCTGGGCGCGCTCTACGAAAACCGCGAGAACTCGGCCGCCATCAAGCAGGAAGACATCCCGCTCGGCGCCCGCTCGCTGCTGCAGCCGTACCGCCTGCGCACGTCGATGGCCTGATGATGCAAGCCGGCATACTGCGCCAGCGGGTCGCCTTCGACGAACCGGTGACGACGCAGGACGCCACCGGCGACGAGATCGTGACCTGGACGCAGGCCTTCGAGCTGTGGGCGAGCGTGGCGCCGTTGACCGGCCGCGAGCAACTGCTCGGCGGCGGCATCCTCGCCGAGGGCAACGCCCGCATCCGGGTGCGCTGGTCGGAGCAGGCGGCGCGGATCAACGAAAAGTGGCGCGCGCGGCACGACGGCACGGTCTACAACCTGAAGAGCGTGGCGCATCTGGCGAGCGGCCGGCGCGATATCGAGATCATGGCGCGCAGCGGGGCCGACAGTGGCTAGGGTCACCATGCGCGTCGAAGGCCTGCAGGCGCTCGGCGAGTCCATGCGCGAGCTCTCGCGCGACGTGGCGCTCAGGGTGTCGCGGCAGGCCACCGGCGCCGCGGCGCAGGTCATCAAGCGCCGCGCCAGGGGCAACATCCGCTCGAGCCCTTCGATCGACACCGGCAGCCTGCTCGACGCGGTGATCATCAAGAAGATCCCGAACGCGCAGTCGCGGCTTACGAGCGAGCACATCGTCACCGTGCGCGGCCGGAGCAAGCGCGGACGCAAGAGCAAGAGCAAGCAGAGCATCGCGCCGCACGCGAGCAAGGTCGAATTCGGAACGGTGAACATGGCGGCCGAGCCGTTCCTCGGCCCGGCACTGAGTGCCGGCAAGGAAGAGGCGGTGCAGAAGATGGTCGACCGGCTCAAGGTGCGCATCCAGCAGGTGCGGCCGAAATGAGCCTGGAAACCGCCATCTTCGCGGCGCTCAAGTCCCTGGTCGGCAACCGCATGTCGCCGAATGAATTCCCGCAGCCGCCGAAGACGCCCACCTGGCCGGCGATCCGCTACGCCATCGTCGACAGCGTGCCGGTGGTGGACATCTGCGGCGACGGCGACGATGCGACCGCCGAGACGGTGATCCAGCTCGACGTCGTGGCCGAGGACTATGCCGCGGCGCGGGCGCTGCGCCTGCAGGTGATGGCAGCCATGAAGACGTTTACGCCGCCGGCCACGCTGGAGTTCTCGACCGGCACGGCCGATGCGGACACCAAAACGCACCGGGAGATTCTGCGCTATCAGATCCACGGCTCGAGCTAGCACCGGCAACTCGCCGCCTGCGCGAGCTTTCAACCCGACCCGCCGCGCGCGGGTTTTTCTTTTCTGAAAGGGCAACATCATGTCGCAAGGCGTGCGCTACAAATTCATGGGGTCGACGATTCAGGTCGGCATCGGCTACGACGGCGACTCGCCGGCGCTCGCCATCACCGCCATCTCGCAGGCCAACCCGGCCGTCGTCAGCGCAGCGGGACACGCCGCGGTCCTGGGCGACGTGGTCAAGCTCCGCGACATCGTCGGCGCCACCCAGTTCAACGACAACCTGTACGCGGTCGACAACCCGCTCTCCGGGTCATTCGAGCTCGCCGACGAGGACAACAGCATGGGCAATGCCTATGTCTCGGGCGGCACGGTGGCCGAGGTCCTGTTCTCCGAATTCTGCGAGCTCACAGGTGCGGCGCAGGCCGGCGGCGGCGCGGACCAGGAGGAAGTCTCGACCGTCTGCTCCACCGCCAAGGAATTCGAGCAGGGCCTGGCCGACGCCGGCACGCTGACGCTCGACTTCAACTTCGCGCCGCTGACCGAAGTGCAGACGGTGCTGCGCGCCTCGGAGAAGACCGGCGACGACGTCGCGGTCAAGATCACGCTGCCCAACGACGGCGGCATCGTCATCATGCTCGGCACCGTGCAGACCACCAGCTTCAACGGCGCCATCGGCCAGGCGATCTGGAAGGGCAACGCGGTGATCAAGCTGTCCGGGCCGATCTTCGTGCTCGAGCCGTAATGGACAGCACCGAGGCCAAGCGCCGCTGGCGCGAGAAAAACGCGGCCAGGGCCAAGCCGATCCCGGTCACCATTCCCGGCGTCGGCGAGGTCTACGTGCGGCCGCTCAAGGTCCGCGACGGCAACGCGCTCACCGCGCTCGCCAATGCGACCGACGACGACACCAAGGCCACCATCATGGCGGGACTCCTCTGCCAGGAGGACGGCGCGCGCCTGACGCCGGACGAGATCAAGGAGTGGACCGAGATCCTCAAGGATGCCGACTGGTCCGACTACCTCTTGCTGACCTCGGCCGGCGCCAAGCCCATGGAGGACAGCGCGGGAAACTGACGCCGCGCCAGGCCTTTGCTTTCGACCTGGCGCTGGAACTGGGCATGACCGTCGAAGAACTGGGCGAGCACATGGACGAGTCCGAATTCCGCTCGTGGCAGCGCTACGCGCGCAGGCGCTGGCTGCCGGGCCAGCGGCTCGAGCTCCTGCTCGCCAACGTCGCGCGCATGGCGGCGCACGCCGACAGCATCACGCCCTTCGTGTTCGATCCGCTGCTGCGCGAACTGTTGACGCCGAAGCCGGTGGCCACCGCCACCATGGCGGCCAACGCCTTCGCGGCGATCGCCGGCACCGGCACCATCTTCAAGCTCGGGCAGAAACGAAAGAAGGTCGCCAATGGCTAACTCCCTCGGTAGCCTCGTCGTCAGCCTCGGCCTCGACGCCGCCGAATACACGCGCGGCCTGACCAAGGCCGAGTACCAGGCCCAGCAGTTCGCGCGCAATACGCGCTCGGCCATTCTCTCGGTCGGCAAGGTGCTCGGCAGCCTCGCCATCGGCACCGTCCTCCTGGAGAACACCAAGGCGATCATCGCCGAGGCAGCGGCGCTCGATGATCTCGCCGATGCGACCGGCGCCTCGGTCGAGGCGCTGTCGCAACTCAACAACCAGGCGAAGATTTCCGGCACCGAGTTCGGGACGCTGCAGACGGCGCTGCTCAAGCTGTCGGCCGGCATGGCCGGCACCGACGAGGAAACGACCAAGGCCAAGGAAGCGCTGAAGGCGCTCGGCGTCACCACCAAGGACCCGGCCAAGGTGATGCAGGAAGTCGCCGTCGCACTGGACAAGTTCGAGGACGGCGTCAACAAAGTCGGAATCGCCGTTGCACTGTTCGGCAAGGGCGGCGCGGCACTGCTGCCGACGCTGAAGGACATGGCCGAGCTGCAGGACGTGCAGGCCACGGTCACGACGAAGCAGGCGAAGGAAGCGGAGGAACTGGAGAAGGCCTGGCGTCGGCTCTCGGTGGAGGCGACCACCTTCAAGGACGCCATCTTGTCCGACATGGTGCCGGCCCTGTTGCGGCTGACCA
>Ga0190271_10002398_pt1 | contig 11339 bp, 12 predicted proteins | sample Popmic356T_FD_133747 | JGI IMG/M metagenome (GOLD analysis project Ga0190271, IMG submission 133747) | Populus adjacent soil microbial communities from riparian zone of Weber River, Utah, USA - 356 T | ecosystem: Environmental > Terrestrial > Soil > Riparian zone | place: USA: Utah | collected...
CGGAGACGGCATCATGGCGGAAACGAAAATGAAAACCTTCACCGGCGGCTGCCATTGCGGCCTTGTGCGCTACGAATGCACCGAAGACCTTGGCATGGTGACCGACTGCAACTGTTCGATCTGCACCAAGAAGGGTCTGCACATCACCTTCGTCAGCCCGACGAGTTTTAGCCTCCGCGCCGGCGCGGACTCACTGAAGGAATACAAATTCAACCGCAACGTCGTCAGCCATCAATTCTGTACCGAATGCGGCGTACAGCCATTTGCTCACGGCGCGATGCCCGACGGCAAGAAAGTGGTTGCCGTCAACATCGCAACCCTCGACGGCATCGATCTGTCGAAGATCGCAATGACGCCGTTCGACGGGAAGAACATGTAGGGTCATTTCAGGGCAACCGAGCCCGGAATAACGTCGACTAACGGTCCAGCGCCTTGTAGCGGCGGAAAATGCCGTGCTCGTTGAAGGCGATGCGCTTGTCGGACGCCAGATAGGCCTTGATGCGCGGGCGCGCCGTGACGCGATCGCGCAAGACGAGCAGCCGGGGTACGTTCTTCTCAAATCGCCGCATGCGCTTCGGGAAGGCGTAGCGCAGACCCTCGATCAACTGAAACAACGACAGGTCGACATAGGTCAGCTTGCGGCCCGTCACGAACGGTCCGCCGCTCCTTTTCAGGATGCCCTCAAAGTAGCCGAGATATTTCGGCACCCGCAGCTTCCAGAACTCGTCGGTGCGGCGTTTGGCGGCAGCGCGCTGCTGCTCATAGTAGAACGTTGGCCCGAGCGGATGGTGGGTGTCGTGCACCTCCGATACGAAATCGGTGACGGTCAGCTGCAGGCCATGCAGCCAGTGCTTCGCAGCCTCGGCCTTCGGAGCAAGACCGTGGCGGCCGCCGAGATAGAGCAGAATGTTGGCGACGTGGCTGACGACGAGATCGCCGGATTTCAGAAACGGCGGTGCGTAGGGGGGCATCGAAAGTCGCCCACTCGTCATCAGTTTGCGCATCTTCGGCACGCCGTTGGCGCCGCGCCGCGCGACATCGACATAGTTTGCGCCGGCTTCCGCCAGCGCGAGCCGCACGAATTCGCCGCGTCCCTGAATGGTCGGCCAGTAGTAAAGTTCATAGGCCATGGCGCCCTCTCCTTGTTCCGCTATCGAACGCTCTGAAGAAGACACGGGCCGGGCCGACAGAGTCAACAGAGCGTTAATGCGCGGCTCGGCCTTCCCGACGTTTCGAGATGCGGCGCGGAATCGCGGCGACTGCCGAATCGCATCGCCTTCAACGAGCGGCTCGCCTTCGACGTCGCCGATGCGCATGAGAAGCGCACAAGCTTGCTGCGTTCTCGATCGACATCGACGGCTTCAAGGAAGTCAACGACGTGTTCGGCCATTCGGCCGGGGACCTGCTGCTGATCGAGGTCGCAGACCGCATGCGCAAGGTTCTGCAGCGGGGCGAATTCCTCGCGCGCCAGAGCGGCGACGAGTTCCTCGGGCTGCAAATGGCCGCGGACCAGCCGCACGCCGCGCAGGCGTTCGCCGAGCGGATTAAGGCGGCGTTTGCAAGACGTTCGACATCGAGGGCTCGCCGGTCAACCTCACAACCTCGATCGGCTATTCGGTGTTTCCGGCCGACACCACCGAGCGCGATCACCTGCTCTCCAACGCCAAGCTCGCCATGCATCGCGCCAAGAGCACCCAGCGCGGCTTGATCCGCAGGTACGAGCCGGACATGGACGACGCCGAACGCACGCGCCGCGCGCTGGCGCGCGACATCACCGGCGCCGCCGAACGCGGCGAGCTCGAGATGTTCTATCAGGTGCAGACGTCGCTGAAGACCACCCGCATCGCCGGCGCAGAAGCGCTGGCGCCATCCGGTGCACGGCATGGTGTCGCCGGTCCTCGCGCCCGCACGGCTCGAGGTGGAAGTCACCGAGTCGACACTGATGTCCGACCAGACGCGCGGCATCCACGTGCTACGCAAGCTGAAGGCGATGGGGATCGCGGTGGCGATGGACGATTTCGGCACCGGCTACTCGTCGCTGGCGACGCTGCATGCCTTCCCGTACGACAAGATCAAGCTCGACCGCTCGTTCGTGCAGAAGGTACCGGGCGATCGCTCGGCGGCCGCGATCGTCTGCACAGTGCTCGCGCTCGGCCGCAGCCTGTCGGTACCGATCCTGGCCGAAGGCATAGAGACCGCCGACAGTGGCGCTTCCTAGCACGTGAAGGCTGCGAGCAGGGTCAGGCTACCCGATGGGCAAGCCGGTATCGGTGACGCAGCTCGACGGCGTCATGCGCAAATGGGATGCGGCAGACGGTGCTCGATGAACCCAAGGCCGAAAAGGCCTGCGAGTTCGCCGGCGTGCTGGCCGTGGCGTAGCAACAAGAAAAAACGGCGGCCCCAGGGGCCGCCGTTCTTCAACTTCAAATCAGGCTTCGTTTCAGCTCGTCTGCTGAATCGCCGACAGCATCCAGGTCGAGTTCTGCGGACGCACGAATGTCCACAGCTCGGTCGCCTCGGTCGGCTGATCGCCGCCCTCGACCACGCGGCCGGTAGCCTTCTCGATCGTTTTGTCGACGAGCGAGAAGCGCATCGCCACGGTGGCGTAGTCGTCAGCACCTTCGTGCCAGGCTTCTGCCAGGTCGCCCTGCAGCAGCTTGACGCTGCTCACCTTGTTGACCACACCCTTGGCCGCGTTGTCGGTGAGATCGGCGGTGAAGTACGACTCCATTTCCGGCGTCGTCAGACGGGCAAGAGCTGCCTTGTCCTCATTCGACCATGCGGCCTGGACTTCGCTGAGCAGACGCTCGAAGGCGTCGAAGTCGTCCGGCGTGACCTTGATCGGGCCGGCGGCAACAGGTGCCGCAGCAGGTGCTGCGCCAACACCCATTCCACCAAAGCTGCCACCCTGCGGTGCGGGCTGACGCGCCTGCGGCGTCTGACCGGCGTCGAAGTTTGCCGGGCCGCTCGCGTAGGACGGCGCGTTGCGGTTGCGCCACCAGCGCAGCGCGAACATCACGACCAGCGCGATCAGGCCGACCTGCAGCAGCAGGCCGACCATCGAGGCGAGGCCGCCGAGGCCGCCCAACATTCCGCCGCCGAACATCATGCCGAGCAGGCCTGCGCCGAGGAAGCCGGCGGCGAGGCCGCCAAGCATGCCCATGCCCGGACGGTTGAACATGCCGCCAGCCGCCGGAGCGGCAGCAGCGGGTGCAGCTGCCGTCGGCGCACCCGGCTGTGCCTGCGTGCGCTGCATCGGCTGCGCGGCGGTCGGCGCCGTCTTGGTCGCCGGCGGTGCCGAGTAGGTGTTTGAGCCGCGCGAACCCATGCTGCCGCCACGACCGCTACGCGCGTCGGCGTCCGACGTGACGGCCATCGCGACCGGCAACGCCAGGGCCGAAACGATGGCCAAGGTCTTGAAAGAGGCGCGAATGCGCTTCGAAGACATCATCTTGAATCCCTTAAATTCCCCGGCATGGGGACACAACGTATAAAGTGGGCATAAGTGGCAGAAAGTGAAGGGCAATCCCGCCGCTTTCCTGCGGCTCTCGGTCGCGGCGGCCGTCTTTAATTTTTGTATGAACCGCAAGCCTGGAGCAGTGTTGCGCTGCAACGTTCAGGGTTTCGCGATGGTTTCCTTCACCTGGGCAACGAGTTGCGTCAGCGTGAACGGCTTTGGCAGGAATGCGAACTGCTCGTTGGCCGGCAGGCTCTTTTCAAACGCTTCTTCGGCATAGCCCGACACAAAAATGACCTTCAGCGTCGGGTTGCTGCCGCGCATTTCCTTCAGCAGCGTCGGCCCGTCCATTTCCGGCATCACCACGTCCGACACGACAAGGTCGATCTTGCCGTCTTGGGCCGCGAGAACCTCGATCGCCTCGACGCCGTTGGCTGCCTCCACGACCGTGTAGCCGCGCGAGCGAAGCCCGCGTGCATTGAGCGATCGCAGTCCGTCTTCATCCTCGACGAGAAGGATCGTGCCTTGCCCTGTGAGATCGGCAGGACGCTGGTCCTTCCCCGTTTCGTGCGCGGCGCCGTTAACCGGCGCGGCATCGGCCTCCACGGCGTGACGCGGCAGGAAGATGCGGAACGAGGTTCCCTTGCCTTCCTGCGAGTCGACATAGATGAAGCCACCGGTTTGCTTGATGATGCCGTAGACGGTGGACAGGCCCAGCCCGGTGCCTTTGCCGACTTCCTTGGTGGAGAAGAACGGCTCGAAAATCTTCTCGATGATCTCTGCCGGGATTCCGGTGCCGGTGTCGGTTACCTCGATCAGCACATAATCCGCCGCCGGCATCCCCTTGTAGGAGAAGCGTTCTGCCTCCTGCGCGCCGACGTTGGCCGTGCGGACGGTGAGCGTTCCGCCTTCGGGCATCGCATCGCGCGCATTGACGGCAAGGTTGACGATCACCTGCTCGAACTGTGAGACGTCAACCTTGACCGGCCAGAGGTCGCGGCTGTGCACGGTCGAGAGCTTGACCTTTTCGCCGATCAGACGCCGCAACAGCATGGTCAGGTCGGACAGCGCGTCACCCGGGTCGAGCACCTGCGGCCGCAGCGTCTGCCTGCGCGAGAACGCCAGCAACTGCCGCACCAGCGAGGCGGCCCGGGTCGCATTCTGCTTGATCTGCATGATGTCCTGGAAGGACGGATCGGTCGGCTTGTGCGCCGACAGCAGGAAGTCGTTCGCCATCATGATGGCAGAGAGCACGTTGTTGAAGTCGTGGGCCATGCCGCCTGCGAGCTGGCCGACCATGTCCATCTTCTGGGCCTGGTTCACCTGATTGAACAGGGCCCGCTTTTCGGTGGTCTCCAGCATATAGACGATGGCGGCTTCCGTATCGCGTTCCTCGCCGGCGACGCCGGTGACGAAAAACTCTGCCCACCGCTCCTTCGGGCCGGCAAGCATTGACTCGACCGGCTTGATGTCACCCTGCCCTTCGGCGGCAGCGGCGATCGCCGACATCAATTCACTGCCGTCGCGCTCTCCGAGCATGGCGCCGATCGATTTTCCGCTTGAAGCTTCGACCGCAAGCGTTTGGGCGAGCTTGGCAAATCGTGCATTGGCGCGAACGATGGAACCCGCCTTGTCGACGGTCGCGATCGCCATCGGCGTATGATCGAAGAAGCGCATGAAGCGCACTTCGGCCGCACGTTGCGGATCGGCGCTTTCATCGCGGGCGCGATTGATGACAATCGAGCGCGAAGCTCCGGCGGCACCGTCGGCTCCGAATGCGAGCTTGTGATAGATGCGAACGGGAACCGACTTGCCGCTGCGCGTGCGCAGATCGAGATCGAAGACCTCGGTCTTGACCTCGCCCGGCGCCGGCACGATGCCGGTCAGCAGCGCCGCGCCGTCCCCCGACACGATCTCCGACAGCTTAAGCCCGCCCGAGCCGATCTCCGCCAAGTCGTAGTCGAGCCAACTCGCCAGCGTAGCGTTGACGTGAGGCACCGTTCCGTCGGGATTCGCGGAAAAGAAACCAGTCGGCGCATGGTCGAGATACTCGATCCCGCGCTTCAGATCCTGAAACACACCTTCCTGCCGCTCGCGGTCACGGCTGATGTCAGCGATCGACCAGACGGCCAGGTTCTGTTCCTTGCCCGCGACTTCGACCGGACGCACGCGCATCCGCAGCCATCTCCCGGAGACCCCGTCCGGGGCGCTGACGCGCACCTCTTCCTGCTGCCGCTTGCCCTCCCGCGAGGCTTTCAGCAGGCGGAAGACCACCTCGGAAACCTCGGGATTGCCGACGAACACCCGCTCGACCGGCCGTGCCTCCTCCAGCCGCTCCGCGCCGGTGAGCGAGAGGTAGGCGGGGTTGCAATAGACAACGCGGCCGCGCTGATCGACGGCGACGATGCCTTCGGGCGAGCTGTCGCCGATGCTGCGCGTAACGGGATCATCAGCACCGCGGTCGGCAAAGCGGATCATGCCGGCGGCAAAGGCAAACGATGCGAACAGTCCGATCATGGCCAGAAGCGCCAGCAGACCGAGGATGTAGGGCTGCGCCTGCGCCCGGCCGAGCCACATGAAGCCGATTGCCGCGGCCACCACAGCGGCTGCGATCGCCAGCACCAGCGGCACGCTCCCGCCCCGCCGAGCACCGCCACTCGTCTCTGCAAGAGGACGGGGCTGGTCGCTTTCGAGAGTCATCGTCATGCAGCCTGCGCCACGTCCCTAAGCTCGATTACTGCCTTGCACGCACGCGAATCAATGCCTCAGTGCCTGATTTGCCAGGCCAAGCCAAGAGTCCGGCGAATCGAATTTCGCCGGGTGAGTCAAAAATGCATCGCGAAAGCAAGGCTGGCCGAAGCCCTGGAGGATGCCGCGCCGGGCTACCGCCGCCCGGCGAAGCCGCTCTTGAGCTTCATGACGTAACCGATCACCTCGGCGACCGCCTTGTAGTGTTCGACCGGAACTTCGCCGTCGATCTTGACAGCGGCGTGCAGCGCCCGCGCCAGCGGCGGGTTCTCGACCACCGGCACATTGTTGCTCCTCGCCACCTCCCGGATCTTGAACGCGATGGAGTCGACGCCCTTGGCGACGACCACGGGCGCCGGCATGCCTCGCTCGTATTTCAGCGCGACGGCAAAGTGGGTCGGGTTGGTGATGACCACCGAGGCCGACGGCACCGCCGCCATCATCCGCCGCTTGCGGCGGGCATCGCGCAGCTGCCGCAGCCGGCCTTTGATGTGCGGATCGCCTTCGGTCTGCTTGAACTCCTCCTTGATCTCCTGCAGGGACATCTTCTGCCGCTCGAACCAGGTCCGGTACTGAAACAGGTAGTCGGCAATGGCGACCACGGCGAGCATCGCCACGACAGTTCCCAACAGCTGCAGCGACAGCGTTCTGCTGACGGTGACGATCGATACCAGATCCATCCTCACCATGGCGTCGAGCCGATGCCGCTCCGGCCAGAACACCATCGTCATCACCACGCCGATTGCGACGACCTTGAAAATGCCCTTCAGAAGATTGGCCCAGGCCTGCTTGCCGAAGAGCCGTTTCACACCGCCAATCGGCGAAATCTTGCTGAGTTTTGGCGTTAGTGTCTCGGCTGAAAACACCAGGCGATGCTGCACCATGTTGCCGCAGATCGCCGCGATGATCAGAACGAGAAACGGCAGGCCGAAGGCACCGATGATTGCAAACTCCAGCTTCTTCACCAACAATATCAGCGCCCCACCGTCGACCCGCATGCTGTGGGCATTGGCGAGCAGATCGCGCAGCGATACCTGCATGGTGACCATCGAGCCGGAAAACGCCGAGAGCGCCAGTGTCGCACCGGCGATGATGAACCAGGTATTGACCTCTTGGCTCTTGACGACGTCGCCCCGCTCCTGCGCGTCGTCGAGACGTTTCTGGGTCGGGTCTTCGGTCTTCTCGGAAAGGTCGGTTTCTTCAGCCACGGGCTATCGTGTCCTCGGCGTCAGCTCGCGCATGACCACCCCGAAGTAATCAAGGAACATTCCCATCATGCTTCCGATGACCGCGACAAGAATCAGAAAACCAAGCAGAATCGACAGCGGCGCGCCGACGAAATAGACCTGCATCTGCGGCATCATCCGTGCCAGCACGCCAAGGCCCAGATTGAACACGAGGCCGAACACAAGGAATGGCGCGGAGAGCTGCACGCCGATCTTGAAGGCGAGCGCGAAGGTCTTGGTCGCGAGCATGGCGACGTCGCCCGAAGGAATCAGTTCGCCAGGCTTGAAGATCGTGTAGCTGGCCGTCAGGGCTGCGATCACCAGGTGATGCATGTCGGTCGCAAACAGCAGCGTGATGCCGATGATGGTCAGAAAATTGCCGACGACGACGCCCTGCTGGCCCTGGGTCGGGTCGACCGCGGTGACGAAACCGAGGCCGAGTTGCTGGGCAACGACGGAACCGGCCACCGCAAGTGCCGAAATGGTCACTCGCGCGGTCGCGCCCAGAACGAGACCGATGAGAATTTCGTGCACGAGCAGCACGGGCAAGGGTGCGAGGTTGTTCAGGTCGACCTGATAGGCGGCGCGGTGCAACGGCAGCATGATGAGGGTCAGCGCGAGGGCGATGCCGAGCCGGATCCGCACCGGCACGTTGACCTCACCGAGCCCCGGCATGAGCATCACCATGGTGCCGATGCGGGCGAACACCAGCAGGAAGGCTGCGGCGAGCGCCGGAAGGAAGGAGACGTCGATCCGCATGCTTCACCGCCACGCTCCGAGGGCCCCTACCCTCCAATGATTCGCGATGAAATGCGTAGCATGTGGCCGTGCAGCGCGTCGGCCATGAACGGCAGCGCCAGCACCATGGTGACGAAGATCGCGAGGATCTTCGGCACGAAAACCAGAGTCATTTCCTGGATTTGCGTGAGCGCCTGCACAAGCGAGATCGCCACGCCGACGACGAGTCCGACCACCATCAGCGGCGCCGAGACGAGCACAATGGTCCAGATCGCGTCGCGGGCGACGTCGAGAACTTCAGGGCCGGTCATGCGGCAAACTCCCGGTATTGCAAGGTCAAGGCGAGGATCAAATCGGCATCCGCATGATTTCTTCGTAGGACTGGATCACCCGGTCCCGCACCGAGACGAGCGTGCTGACCGCTACCTCGGTTTCAGCGACGGCCGTGACCACGTCGACGACGTTGGCCTTGCCCGACGCCATCGCGATCGTCTGGCCGTCGGATTTGCGACCGGCCTCGACGACGCTGCCGATCGAGTCCTTCAGCATGGCCGCAAACGACTGCCCCCCCCTTCCGAGGGCTTGCCGACGGAGCCGACATCGACGATGCGCGCGAGATTTGCGTAGGCGTTGGCAGCAATGGAGGGCGATGCCATGTTTCACAGTCTCCGTCGTTAAGCCCGGTTCAACGTTGTTGAAGCGGTTCGTTCTTCGAGTTCTACGCGCGCAGGATGTCGAGGGTGCGCTGGATCATCCGCCGCGTGGCGGTGACAATGTTCAGATTGGCTTCGTACGATCGCTGCGCCTCTTTCAGGTCGGTCATTTCCACCAGCGAGTTGACGTTCGGGAACTTGACGTTGCCGTTGGCGTCGGCGGCCGGATGGCTCGGATCGTACTTGGACTTGAAATTCGACTGGTCCTGGCTGACGCGGCCCATCTTCAGGACACGCGCATCCAGCGCGCGGTCGACCTCGGAGGTGAAGGTCGGAATCTTGCGGCGGTAGGGATCACCGCCGACAGCGGACGCGGTGGAGTCCGCGTTGGCGATGTTCTCCGAGATCACGCGCATGCGCCCGGCCTGTGCCCGCAGGCCCGATGCGGCGATACCCATCGATTTGAGAAAGTCCATGGTCAGGGCTCCCCTGTTCCGGCGAAATCAGCGCTTGCCCATCGCGGTCTTCAACAGACCGAGGCTGCGCGTGTAGAGCGAAGTCGCCGCCTGATAGTCCATCTGGTTCTGGGCAACCTTGAGCATCTCGTCGTCGAGACTGACCGCGTTGCCGGTGGGGCGGGTCTCGGAACTCGATTTGCGTTCGAGTGCAAAGTTCGTGTTGTCGCCGCCCGCCAGCGTGATGTGGCCTGCATTGGTGCGCGCAAGCGTCAGGCCGGGCTTCGTGCCGGCGACGAGCGCAGCGCCCGTCGGGCGCACCAGATCGCGCGCCTGGTAGTTCGGCGTATCGGCGTTGGAGACGTTCTCGGCCAACAGCCGCTGACGCTGCTGGTGCCATTGCATGCTTGTGCGCAGGGCGGACAGGCCCGGAATGTCGGAGATTGCCATGGACGCGGCCTCTGGTTCCCTGTGCGATCGCTTCGGGGTGGGCAGAATTTGCCGCGTTCATGGTTAACAACGAGTTAAGGACACGGAGGCGCAAAATTTTGCCATTAACCCCGCATTAGCCACCCAAACCGCTGAATGGGCTCACCTCGATAGTGTTTCAGTCTTCGGCGTTATTGGTCTATTAAGGAAGCGGGACGCTCGACTCGGAGCGGATTGGGCAAGTCTTGCCGCTTGGAATTAACCAGCGGGTTCGCGCGACGGATTTGAGGTTTCGGCCCACGGGGCGGACGCGCAGGCTCTTCTTGGTGGGGACATGGAAATGCAATCGGCGGCATATTTCTTTTTTGCCTTCGTCGTCGCCCTGGCGGCGATCGGATTGGCGCTGTGGCTGCTGCGGCGCTTCGGTGGCAACCGGCTCGGCGCCGGTGCGAACCGTGGACGCATGCCTCGCCTGGCGGTAGTTGACGCCGCCGCCGTCGACGGTCGACGGCGGCTCGTCCTCGTTCGCCGCGACAACATCGAACACCTCATCATGATCGGCGGTCCGAGCGACATCGTCGTCGAGCCGAACATTGTGCGTGCCACCCCGCCGCAACAACAGATGCCGCCCCGCGCACCACTGCCGCCCGCTGCCGAGCAGGCGTGGAGCGACAACGAGCCGATGCGGCCGGAGCCGCTCGAGCATGACGAGCCCGCGCCGCTACCCGAACCGCCGCCCCGCCCAGCGCGGCCGGCCTTCGCCGAGGAGATGCGACGCGCACCCGCAGCGGAGCGCCGCTCCGAACCGCTTGCAGGATTCTCACCCGAGCCGATGGTCCGGCCCGAACCACCTCTGCGCGAGCCGCCGCGAGCGATGCCACGCGCCGAGCCTCCGCCGCTGGTGCCGCGTCCGCTGCGTCCGGAACCGCCAAAACCGGCACCTCCCGTTCGCGCGCCCGAGCGGCCTGCCGCAGCAATGCCGTCGGCTGCATCCGCGGCCGACAAGAATCTGGCCGAGATGGCGCAGCGGCTCGAGGCAGCACTGCGCCGGCCCGGAGCTAACGCGCGTGGCGAATCTCCTGCGGCGGTCGATCGTGTCGGCGCGCCACCGGTCGCTCCCGATGCACCTCCACCCCGCGCGGCCGCACGCCCGGCACCGCCCGAGACCCCCGCATCCGCGGAGACCGAGAGCAGGCCGTCTGCCGACGCGCCCAAGACGCAGTTCAAGAATCTCGAAGACGAGATGGCAAGCCTGCTCGGCCGCCCAAAGACACCCTCGTGAGGCTGACAGACAGTCCGCCGAACTAGCGTTTGCCGCCGTTCGCCGTAATCCGCAGACGATTACAAAACCCCTGCAAAACAAGTCGTTTCTTTCCACACCCGTTCGCGAGTGACCTTTCCCGTCCGCCTGAAGCCGTGCTAAATCTGGGGACCGATTTGGGGGCCGGGGAGGGATTACCGATGGCGGGCCGACTGACCGCGCGCAGGGTGGCAACCGCGAAAGCGGGCAAGCACAGCGACGGAAACAACCTCTACCTGGTCGTCTCACGATCAGGGTCGCGGAAATGGGTGCTCCGCTTTACGTGGCGCGGCCGGGCCAAGGAGATGGGGCTTGGGGGTGCGTCTCGCGTGA
>Ga0190271_10002399_pt1 | contig 11335 bp, 10 predicted proteins | sample Popmic356T_FD_133747 | JGI IMG/M metagenome (GOLD analysis project Ga0190271, IMG submission 133747) | Populus adjacent soil microbial communities from riparian zone of Weber River, Utah, USA - 356 T | ecosystem: Environmental > Terrestrial > Soil > Riparian zone | place: USA: Utah | collected...
GGCAGCAAGGCGACGCGCTTCGGCGTCGAAACGGCAAGCGCCTTCAGCTTGCCCTGCTCGACGAATTGCAGGAGCCCGACCGGGGTCGACCACAGCAGCGGGATCGTGCCGCTCAGAATGTCGTTCACGGCCGGCGCGGTGCCGCGATACGGCACCGCCGTGATTTCGATGCCGGCGGCGGCGTTCAGCATGCCCGACGTGAGCTGGTGCGACATGCCCGACACGCCCGCCGAAATCTTTCCGGGATTGGCCTTCGCGTGAGCGACGAGTTCTTTCATGTCCTTCGCCGGAAACGACGGATGAGCGAATAGCACCAGCGGATTGGAAACCACGCGCGCGATCGGCGTGAAGTCCTTCAGCAGGTCGAACGGCGGCGTCTTGTAGATCCACTTGGCGAGCGGCGCCGAGCTTTCCATCAACAGCAGCGTGTAGCCGTCGGGCTGCGCCTTCGCGACATAGCTGGTGCCGATGGTGGCGCCCGCCCCGGTCCGGTTTTCCACCACGAACGGCTGACCGAGCTTGGCTTGAAGCTGCTCCGCAAAAATGCGCGCGGTGGTGTCGACGGCGCCGCCGGCCGCGATCGGCACGACGACGGTGACAGTGCGCGAGGGATAGCCTTGCGCGGACGCGCTGCCAGGCAGCCCTGCCGCGGCGAAGGCCGCGAAAATAGACAGCGCCCTCAAAGTCGTTTTCTTCATGATCTGACTTCTCCGATAGAAATTGCCGGCGCGCCGCTGAGCAGACGGCCATAGCCGGCCGGAAGCATCGCGCTGGCGCCCGCGAGTTGCGCTGCCTTGCGCAACGCCGCCGGCATGCTCGAAACCACGGGCACGTGGCAGCGCGCCTCGACGAGTGGCGCAACGTCGAGTGTGCGGAGGCCGCCGCAGACGATCAGCACGCCGTCGGCGTTCCCCGCCTGCTCGAAGGCACCGACGCTCGCATGCAGAATATCGCTCTCGGCCATCTTCGCCGCCTCGCCCACATGCTTGGCGACGCTGACGCTGCGGAGCGCAAGGACATCGAAGCCGCATTCGCGCAGAAACGCGGCCAGCATGGCGTTGACGTCAGCCGAATAGGCTGTGACCACCGCAACGCGGCGCGCGCCGACCTCTTCCAGCCCATCGACCAACGCGCCGCTCATCGTCGATGCAGGCAGGCCGGTTGCCGCGGACAGGCTCTCGGTCAGCGTCCGGTTGAATGCGGCGCCGCGATAGAACGTCAGCGACGTGCCGATTACCATGATCGCCTGGGCCCCCTGCCCCTTCAGCGATTGTGCCGCCGGAACGACGCGCTCGATCGCCTCGTCGTAGCCTGCGGTGCTCAGCGACTTCAGTCCGATGCCGTGCGCCCGGAACGAGAGCTGCGGATACATCGCCGCCGCCTCGGCGGGGATCGTGTCGACAGCTTCCGGGACCACCAAGCCCGCGATGTGAACGCTGCTTGACATACGGACTCCCGCCGGCGCTTGGAGCGCGCCAGCGCGTTCGCTCAATCGACCTTGATGTTGGCGCTCTCGATGACCTTCGCCCACTTGGCGATTTCGACCTTGATGCGTTCGCCGAACTGGTCGGGCGGGCTTGCCACAGCACCGAAGCCGAGCACTGCGAGCTTCGCCTGCACATCCGGGGTCGAGGCGGCTTTCTTGATCTCCGCGCTCAGCCGGTCGACGATCTCGCGCGGCGTGCCGGCGGGCGCAACAATGCCCGACACGGTGTCACCCTCAAGGCCCGCAATGCCGCTCTCCTCGGTTCCCGGCACGTCGGGCAGGCTGTCGACCCGCGTCTTGCTCAAGACCACGAGCGGACGCAGCTTGCCGTCGCGCACGATCGGCATGGCCGACGGCAGCGAGGTGAAGATGATCGGCGTGTCGCCGGCGATCGCCGACGTCACGAGCTGCGCGGTTCCGTTGAACGGCACGGTCGTCAGGTCGAGGCCGTAGGTCAGCTTGAACAGCTCGCCGTTGAGATGCGGCGTCGAGCCTGTACCGGGATGCGCGTAGTTGTATTTCCCGGGACTCTTTTTCACCAGATCGATCAGCTCCTTCGCCGTCTTGGCTGGGATGTTCGGATTGAGGCTGATGATGTTGGGCGACGTCGCCAGCATCGACACCGGCGCAAAGTCCTTCACCGGATCGTAGCCGACGTTCCTCCGGTAGAGACTCGGATTGACGATGAAGCCCGTGCTGACGACGTGAAGCGTGTAGCCGTCCGGCGCCGCGCGCGCCGTCTGCGCGGCCGCCAGATTGCCGCCCGCGCCCGGCACGTTCTCAACGTAGAATTGTTGACCCAGACCTTCGGACAGCTTCTGAGCGACCAGCCGGGCGATCACGTCCGTCGGCCCGCCGGCGGTGAAGCCGACGATGACGCGCACCGGCCGGGTCGGATACCCCTCCGCTTTCTGAGCATGGGATGCGCCCGGAACGAGCAGGGCGGCGGCCACGGCGAGAAGCTGCATCAAAGCCTTCATCAAACCCTCCGTTGCGGCCCGACCCTCGGTCACGTTGAAGCCGGGGCCGCCGCTTTTCGTATCGACACGCCTTCGTCACGCGAACCGACACCCGCATCGCCCGGACCGGGCGATCAGGCGCGCGGGCTTGGGCCGTCAGGTCACCTTGATGTTGTTGTCCTTGACGATCTTCTGCCAGTGCGCGATCTCGTCGGCGATCTGCTTGTGCATCTCTTCCGGTGTCGTCGGCTGCGCGACGTTGCCGCCCTCCCGCAGCTTCTGCTGAATGTCAGGTAGTTTCAGCGCCGCATGGATTTCCTTGTTCAAGCGCTCGACCGCATCCCGCGGCGTGCCGGGCGACGTCGCCATGCCGAGCCAGGACATGCAGTGCACGCCCGGCAGGGTCTCTGTCACGGTCGGCGCTTCGGGCATCAGTTCGTAGCGCGTGGGCGACGTGAACGCGAGCACGCGGAACTCGCCGGAACTCGCGCGCGGGAGGCCGGAGGTCGCCGGCTCCAGTATCACGTCGACGCGGCCGCTGAGCACGTCGGGGACCGCGGCCGACGAACCCCGGTACGAGATCGGCACCATTTTCACGCCCGCACGGCCGCACACCCAAGTCCCGATGAGGTGATGTACGGCGCCGATCGACGTGATGACGTAGGTCATCTTGTCCGGATTGGCCTTGGCGCGGGCCAGCATGTCCTCGAACGATTTGATCGGCGAGTCCTTCGGCACCATGTAAACGAAGGGGTACGAGCAAACCATCGTGATGTAAGCGAACGATTTCTCGCCCTCGAACTTGAACTTGTCGACCGCGGCGCCGGTGGCGTAACCCGCGGTCAGAAGCGTCATGGTGTGGCCGTCGGGCAGCGCGTTCTGAACCATGCCGACTGCGATGCCCCCGCCGCCACCGGTGTGGTTCTCGACCGAGATCGGGGTGCCGAGCGGGCCGGTCATCTTGTCGGCGAGCACGCGGCCGACGATGTCGGAACTGCTGCCCGGCGTCGAGGTGATGAGCATCCTCAGCGGACGTTGCGGAAAGCTCCGCTGGGCGTGCGCGGGCAGCGCGGTGGAGGCGGCGAACGCCCCACCGAGCGTCAACGCATTGCGGCGAGTGATGATCATGATGGCTGTCTCCAGTCTGCCTCTTCAGAGACGTTAGCGCGCAAGTCCGATTTTATTCCCCGGCAATCCGCTTGTAGGCTCCATCCACGAAACGGTTGGTAAAGGTGCGGTCCATCGGCACGCTGGTCTTGAGCTTCAGGTACTTAACCAGCAGATCGTGCTGACCTTGCATCTTGCTGTTGTCGATATAGCCAAGACCTTTGGGCTTGTTGTGCTCGTCCCACATGGCGAACAACAACAGGTCGACTGACTCGCGGATATAAGCTGCGTCGGACTGCGGATGCAGTTCCATGATGATGCGCGCCGCCTCGTTGGGATCCCTGGCGGTGAACTGCAACCCCTTGATCACCGCGGCGATGACCTTCTCGATCATCTCCGGACGCTTCTCCATCGTCTCACGCGTCACGGTGATGGAGCTAGAATACATCTTCACGTAGTCCGCAAAGCGGAAGTACGTCATCGTCTTCTTGGACTTCGCCAGCTCCTGGCGGATGTAATAGGCCTTGTCGAGATAGCTGTCGGTCGCCTGGATGGTGTTGGCCGCCAGCATCGGGAAGCGTTCGGCCTGCTGGACCAGACGCATGTTGACCTTGCTGGCGTCGGCGCCGCCGGCCAACAGCACCGCCGGCAGGATGTCGGTGCAGACGCCGGTGCGCGGGCCGCCCCAGGTGAGGCCTTCCATCTTCTTGGGCGTGGTGACGTTGCCGTGCTCGACCGCCGAGAAGGCCGCGCAAAGCTCCTGCACCAGGTAGCTCATCACGACGCGAAGGTCCGCGCCCTCGGCGTTCGCAATCACCAGATTGGCGGCGTGGTGGAAGCCGACGTCGATTTCGCCGTTCTCCACCTTTTGCGCGGTGTCGCCGGAGCCGTAGCCACGGGTGATCGTGACGTCGAGGCCTTGGTCCTTGAAATATCCCATTTTCTGAGCGACCAGCCAGCCGGCGTGTAAGCCGCTGATGGTGAGGTCGAGGCCGATGTTGACCTTTTCCTGCGCAATGGCGGAACTTGCCGTCAGCATCATCAGGCCGCTGTCAGCAGCCGCCCAACAACGCCTGGTCCGAATTTCAAAGCCCCCTCCTGTTGTTAGAGACCGCTACAACACGCGGTCTCCCATCTTCACAGTGCCCGTGTAGTCGGCCGACGCGACGCCTCGCGGACCCATCGTGAATTCGGCGACATGCGTGTAGGCGGGCGACGCCGGCGCGCGGCCATCGGTCGGCTTGACCACCTTCGCGCTGTTGCGGCGGCGCGGTGCTTCTTTGAGATAGTTCACGATCTCCTTGCAGAAAACGTGCAAATCGCTCGGCAACCGCGAGGTGATGATGTTGCCGTCGCGCACGACCGCCTGGTCGACGTACTTGCCGCCGGCATGGATGACGTCGTCCTTGATCAAGGCGACGCAGGTCACGTCGCGGTCCTTGGCGATGCCCGCCGACGCCAGCACCCAGCCGGCGTGGCAAATCGCGGCGACCAGCGCGCCCTGGTCGTGCACATTGCGCACGAACTCGATCATCGGCTTGTGGCGGCGCATTCCTTCCGGAGCAAAGCCGCCGGGGATCACGACTGCATCGAAGTCCGATGCATCGACGTCGTTGATTGAAACGTCCGGCACGACCGGATAGCCGAGCTTGCTGGCGTAGGGCTGCCCAGCCGCCGGACCGACCACGACGACGTTGGCGCCCTCTTCCCGAAGCCGCAGCAGCGGATACCAGAGCTCCAGCTCCTGATATTGATTTTCGGCCATCACCGCTATTTGAGCGTCAGCGAGATTCATGTCCGGCTCCTTGTTTTCAGTGCCGCGGGATCATCCGCAGGCCGCGACTAGCTTTTCAATTGCGTGAGGAGTTGTTTCGTCCACTGGGGCAATTCATCCGAAGTCTTGGCGACGAGTATCTTCCCACCCTGCGGAAGCAAAGCCGATGCCTGCGAGATGGCAGCGATCACCGCACCCTTGGCGCTGGCCTCGGAGAGGAATGTCTTCAGGCTTTGGTCGCCGGAGATGACGCCGATGTTGCCGCCCGGGATCACAATGGCTGCGAAGTCGGACGGCGAGACCTTGGCGAGCGCGGCATTGGGAACGACGGGATAACCCAGCAGGCTGTAGGCGGCTTGATCGCCTTGCACCCCCAGCACGGAAACTGGAATTTCCGCTTCGCGAAGCCTCAAAACCGGATACCAGAACTCAAGCTCCTGATAGCCACCGAAAACGAGAACGCCGACGCCTGTTGCCATGTTTCCTCACGCCGCTGCCTGACAGCCTTACTACCACTGGCAGATTGGAACAAGTCGCATGGACGGTGAATCCTCAGTTCTCGACGATCTGCGGTCTTGACTGTTAGTGTTCAAATCGTATCGTGCAGTCATGCAGCCTGACATCATAAACTCGCCCGGTCTTGTGAGGGTGGAGCGGCGCAGCGCCGCCGCCGGCGTTCAGACGCAACTACAATCATTGATCGAACACGGGCATTTCAAGCAAAACGAGCGCCTGCCGTCGGAAATCGAGCTGGCGAAATCATTCGGCGTCAGCCGCCCGGTCGTTCGCGAGGCGCTGATGAGCCTTCAGACGCTAGGGCTGACCGCTTCGCAGACCGGCAGAGGCACCTTCGTCGTCTCGGATCGGATTCGCGCGCCGCTGCTGATCGGCCGCTATTCACCCGCTCATATCAAGGAAGTGCGGCGCGCGCTGGAAATCCCGTCGGCGGAACTCGCCGCCGTCCGCCGCACCGATCACGATGTCGGCCAGCTCGCCGCCCTGCTCGCGCGCATGGAAGATGCGGACGATCCGACCAAGCGCAACAAGCTCGATGCTGACTTCCATATCGCGATCGCCGTTGCGTCGGGAAATGCGCTGATCGTCAAGCTGATCGAAGACATGCGGATCATCCTCGAGGAGCATTCGCTGGTCCTGGCCAAGGCGCTGCACCGGCGCAAGGCCGCAAGCTTCGAGCACACCAACATCTACAACGCCATCATGCGGCGCGACCCGGAAGCTGCCGGAGCCGCGATGGCCGAGCATGTCGACAATGCCGAGCAGACGCTGGTTTCGCTGGGCCAACAGCTCGACTCGTCGACCCGTGTCATCACTCCTCCGTCCCTGTCCCCATCGAACGAGGCATCGCGATGAAGAAGATCCGCACCGTCACCGGCGACGTGCCCGCCGAAAAAATGGGCCGCACGCTCACCCACGAACATCTGCTCTACACATATCCGGGCGGCGAATACGACCACAATTCGAGCTTCGAACTCGACAAGGCCGTTGACCGGATCGCCACCGAGCTCAAGGCCGGCGCAGCCGAATACAAATACGGCACGCTGGTCGACATGACTCCCGCCGAAGTCGGCCGCCATCCGGAGTTGATGAAGCGAGTCTCTGAGAAGACCGGCGTCAACGTGATCGCTGTGTCCGGCTTCTTCCCGGAGCGCATGGGCATCCCATACTGGTTCCGCCGGCAAACGGTGGAGGAGCTTGCCGACTTCTACATCCGCGATCTGACCGACGGCATGGTGTTTGCCGGCGGCAAGACCGGCATCAAGGCCGGAGCGATCAAGATCGCCACCGGCCAGGAAAGCGTCGAGCCGAAGCCGAGCCCGATCGGCCCGAACGGACGGCGCATCCACTTGTACGAGGACCGGCTGATCCGCGCCGCCGGCCGCGCGCAAAAGGCCACCGGCTGCTGCATCAACACCCACACCGATCCGATGGACTACACCGTCACCAATCCGGGCATTGAACAGCTCGATATCATCGAGGAAGAAGGCGGCGATCCGACCAAGGTGATCATCGGACACGCTTTCGTCGAGCCGCAGGGCATCCACCAGGTTATCGAAATCCTCGATCGCGGTGCTTTCGTGCAGGTCGACCACATCGGCATCCCCTGGCGGCATCCCGATGCTTCGCAGCTCGACGAGTCGATGGCCAACATGATGTGTGAGCTCGCCGACAAGGGTTATATCGACCAGATGGTCATCACCTACGACCGTTGGTTCTTCAATCCGCGCGGCGCGGCGACCGAGGAAAATCCGCAGCTCCTCAACGAAAAGGTCAATCTCGGATACCTGTTCACCAAATTTGCTCCGCGGCTCCGCGGCAAGGGCTTCAAGGATGCCGACCTCGAAAAGATGCTGGTCGACAATCCGCAGCGCATCCTTCCGATGGACTCGTTGCACTGAGTTGAATTGATGCCATGATCGTCAGCGGCGGCCTGACCTTCAGGCCGCCGTTTCGCATTTCCACGGGGCTGTCATGAGTGAAGAAGCGATCCTGCGCGAGCTGTCCGGCGAGCAAGCACGCAAACACGTCGAGCACATCACAAGCCAGTACCCGACCCGCATGGCGGGCACAGCGAACGGCCGCCGGATGGCCGAATACAGCTCCGCCGCGATGAACGAGTCCGGCGTGCGCGCGCAGGTTCACGAATTGCCAGGTCTGGTGAGTTTCCCCGAACGCACAACGTTCGATGTTCTCGGATCGCAGCTGGTGTCGATGGCGGCGATGACGCTCGGCCACAGCGAGCCGACCGGACCCGAGGGCGTGGTCGCCGAATTGATCGACATCGGCGGCGGCGGGCTGCCCGATTATCAGGGCCGTGACGTCAAAGGAAAGATCGTCGTCACCGACACCACATCGGGGCCGGGCCGGCATGAAAAGCAGCGGCTCGCGGCGCTGCATGGCGCAGTGGGCTATCTCGGCCTCAACTGGGGCTACGCGACCGATACAACGTTGCCGTACGGCTCGGTCAAGCCGGCCTGGGGTAACCCGACACCCGCGGTGTTTCGCGACGAGATGGCGAGGCTGCCCTGTGTCGGCATCTCGCGCGCGGACGGCCTCCGCCTGCGCGAGATGATGAAGCAGGGCGCGGTGCGCGCTCGGATGAAGCCTGTGGTCGTCAACGAATGGCGGCCCATCCAGATCGCAGTTGGCGAGATCACGGGACAGACCGATGATTTCGTTGTCGTTGGCGGCCATCAGGACTCATGGGAAGGACCGCAGGCGACGGATAACGCAACCGGCAGCGCGTGCATGCTGGAGCTCGCACGCGTCTTCAATCAAAATCGCGATAAGCTCAAACGCGGCCTGGTGTTCGGCTTCTGGACAGCCCACGAAACCGGGACGATGATCGGCTCGAGCTGGTTCGTCGATCGCAACTGGGATCGCCTACGCCGCAACGGCGTGGCATACCTCCAGATCGACCAGCCGGCGTGCATCGGCGCGACCTGCTGGGGCTCGACTGCCAACACCGAACTGAAGCGGTTCCAGCAGGCGATCGACGCACGACTCACCGGCAACCGACCGCGGAGCTGGCGCCGGGCGCTCAAAATCGGCGACACGTCGTTCCTCGGCGTCGGCGTGCCGATGCTGACAAGCCTTGCGACGTACGATCCCGAGTATCTCAAGCAGACCGCGAATGCGACGCTCGGCTGGTGGCACCACACCGTCGAGAACACGTTGGATAAAGTGGATTGGGATGCGCTGCCGCTGCATCTCCAGGTTTACGGCGCGTATCTGTGGGAGCTTTGCACCGCGCCGGTGCTGCCATTCGACTACGCCGCCGTCGCCGACGAGATGCTGGAACGCCTGAAGGCTCTACGGGACGCCGATGATCGGCTGAAGCTCGCTCCGCTTGTTGACGACGCCACCGCCTTGAAAGCCGCCATCGGCAGGCTAGAAGCCGTGGCGGCGAATACAAAGAGCGCGGCGCAGGCAGATGCGATCAATGCCTGCATCAAGCGCCTGAGCCGCCTGATGATCCCGATCGCCAGCACCGCGAAGGGCACCTACGGCCAGGACCCCTACTCGCTGACGGCGCAGTCCACGGTGCTGCCCGCACTCTTCGAATTGCCGCAGCTTTCGAGCGGCAATCTAGACGAGCACCAGCGGACCATGCTGGAGGTCCAGCTGGTGCGGGACCGTAATCGCATCGCCGACACGCTGGCCGACGCCGTCGCTGCCGTCGAGGACTACCTCGCGCGGGTCGCGTAACGCAAAAAAAATCGGGCGACGGCCAAACCGTCGCCCGACCTGCGCCCTACGTGCCTTTTAGGGCTCGATCTTGATGTTCTTCTCGTTCGCAACCTTCACCCATTTCTTGATCTCGTTGTCCACCGTCGTCGACAACACACTCGGCGGACCGCCCGCGGCATCCACACCGAGCTTGGCGAAGGCCTCCTTGGCGCGGGGTGACTTCACGATCTGGTCGAGTTTCTCGTTGAGAAAGGCCACGACCGGCTTCGGCGTGCCCGCCGGAGCGAACAGTCCGAACCAGGTGGTCGCCTCGTAACCCGGTACGCCCGCTTCGGACATGGTCGGCGCGTTCGGGAAGTCGCTCCAACGCTTGAGGCTGCCGACCGCAAGAAGCTTCACGGTGCCGGCCCGGATGAACGACAGCGCCGCGGGCCCGTCGATCGTGTACTGGATGCGTCCGCCGATCAGATCGGTCAGCGCGGGCGCGGAGCCGCGATACGGAATGTGGTTGGTCTTGACCCCCGCCATCGACTGGAACAGTTCGCTGGCCAGGTGATTGATGCTGCCGACACCGAAGGAGCCGTAAGCGATCTCGCCGGGCTTTTCGCGCGCCATCTTGATCAGATCTCCGACCGAGTTGGCCTCGAACTTCTGCGAAGTCACCAGCATGAGCGGCGAGGTCGTGATCAAGCCGATCGGCTCGAAGTCCTTGATCGCGTCGTAGGGCAGCTTCGGATACACCGCGACATTGGTGCCGTGCGTGCTCGGCGTGCCGATGAACAGAGTGTAGCCGTCGGCCGGAGACTTTGCGGCGCGCCCGGTGCCGAGCGTACCGCCAGCACCGGCGACATTCTCGATCACCACCGGCTGTCCGGTGATTTCGCTGAGCTGCTCGGCCACGCTGCGGCCGACAACGTCGGCGCCGCCGCCTGCCGCAAACGGCAGGATGATCTTGATGGCCTGCTGCGGATAGTTTTGCGCCAACCCGGCCGCGGAGCACGCGCTCACAAACGCTGCAGCCAACGCGAGCCGGTAAAGCCGGTCATTCCAGGACGATCGCTTCATCGAAGACACCTGCCTATGGGTGGATGTTCCTGCATGGGATGAGCAAGGGGCGTACCACGCGGCTCATGCGTGCGCGTGTTGGCAGCGCGGCAGCAACCGTTGGGCATTCTCGCAATCGATGGCGCGCAGATCCGCAGCGCTGAATCCGTAGTCGATCAACCCCTGCACCGTCGCGATGCTCTTGCGCAGCGGCGCGTCTGTCCCGAACAGCAGTTGCGACACGCTCATCATCTCCAACGCAGACGCCAGCCCGGTTCGATGCGCGCGCAGTGCGACGTCGAAATGAAAACGTTTGAGTTCGGCGAGGACGCCGGCCGGCACGACCTCTTTCATCTTCGGATCGATCACCGGGACGCGAAGCAGATGCTCCGTCAGCATCGGCAGGATCCCTCCGCAATGCGAGAAGATGAATTTGATGTCCGGGCAGCGCAAGATGGTGCCTGAGAACAGCAGACTCGCGATGGTGCGCGTGGTGTCGACTGGGAACTCGATGACCCAGTCCTGAATACCCGGCATCAGGTTCCGGCAGCAATCAGCGGTCGTCGGATGCACGTACACGATCGCCTTGCGCCTGTTCAGTTCACCCATCACCGGAGCGAACGCCGGATCGCCCAACCAGCGGTCACCGTAGCTCGTCAGAAGGCCGATGCCGTCCGCCTTCAGCACGTCGAGCGCGTAGGCAATTTCCCTCAGGCTGTTGTCGATATCGGGCAATGGCAAGCTGGCGAACAGACA
>Ga0190271_10002401_pt1 | contig 11327 bp, 7 predicted proteins | sample Popmic356T_FD_133747 | JGI IMG/M metagenome (GOLD analysis project Ga0190271, IMG submission 133747) | Populus adjacent soil microbial communities from riparian zone of Weber River, Utah, USA - 356 T | ecosystem: Environmental > Terrestrial > Soil > Riparian zone | place: USA: Utah | collected...
GACTTCTCGGCCAGGATCCCTGTAATTCCGCGGGATGTCGGGCCTGGTTCACACATTGGTGCACACATCCTGATCCCCGACTTCATCGAGCGACAACCCTCTACCTATGGTGGGATTTGAACTCACATCCAGTGACCTTTCGCCGCTGGTCGCGACTTTCCTCGCCGTATTCCGCGGAAGGTGACCTTTCGCCGATGTTCACGCCAGTACCGGATGCGACGCGTTCCTTCCCACGTTTACCCGCGGGGTAGGTGCGCCGAGCGGTTTCTGCGGCCACGGTCGAGTCCGATACGGGCAGATCAAGAGGAGGGTGGCCGCTTCCATGAGATGGTGCTCAACGAGGCCGCCGGAAGCTCGACCGGAGCACTCCATGTATCGTCCCCGATCATGACGGAGCGCGAACTGCCCGCGGGGTTCCACACGATGAGCACAGTCGAACCATCGGGGGTCAGAAACGCCACATTTCGAAGATCAGCGTCGAGGGACGAGGACTCGATGCGCACTGACCCCGGCGGCACGTAGCGAGCTGCGTGGGCGAGGAGGTAGTATTCGGCGTTCCGAGTGATGGTGCCGTCGGACGCCAGCGTGATCACGCCCGAACAGGTCTCGCATCCGCCGCGATGCGGCCCGCTGAACTCGTCGAGCGCGAGATTCCAGGTCAGCACGCCGGATGCGCGGTTCTGCAGCGCGCCAATGAGAAGGTTCGTGGACTGCCAGGAAAGCGTGTCCGCGAAGGCCTTCTCCGGCGAGTCGTCGGGCGCGCGGGATCCCGAACACTCGGTGACCCAGATCTCGATATCGGGGAACTCCTCCCAGAGGCGACTCTGGGATTCGGCGTTGCCTGAGTAGCAGTGGAATGCGATCCCGTCGATCCACTCGGCTGCCGGAGTCCGGAGCAGATCGGCGGGGTATTGGTAGGCAGGGTCCTCGCCCGCGGGAGTCGTCGCGGCATCCCCCGCGTTGAGCTCCCAGTTGTGATCGAATCCGAGGATCTTCACCTCCAACCCGGCGGCATCCAGCGCCGGCCCGAGGATCTCGATCAGCCGCGCCGCCTGCCAGTACGGCATGTCGGTGCCCGGGTAGCCATCGGGATAACGCAATTGCGGCTCGTTCTGCACGGTGAGGTAATCGATGTCGAGGCCGACGGCGCGATACTCCTCGACGAAGCGCACGAGGTACCGGGCGTAGGTCTCATACGCGCGATCCTCGTCGAGGAGCCGTCCTCCCTCGAGACTGCCGCCCGTCTTCAGCCAGGCTGGCGGGCTCCAGGGCGAGGCGATGAGCCGCAGGTCGGGGTTGATGGCGAGCACCTCCTGCAGCATCGGGATCATGGCGCGGCGATCGGGCTCGATGCTGAACCGGTCGAGTTGCCAGTCGGTCTCGCCGGCAGGGAGGTCGTCGAAGGTGAACGCGTCGGTGTCGACGAAGTCGGAGGCCCCGACGGGCAGCCGCAAAGTAGAAAGGCGTACCGTCCCATCGGGTGCGAAGAGCTCCTCGAGCAGCTCGGTCCGTTGGTCGTGGGGCATGCCGTTGAGAAGTGCGGCCGAGGAGTGGGTCATCGCTGCGCCGAACGCCTCGATGCGTTGCTCCTCGAGACCGTGATCCACGGAAATGTCAAGATCGCCGTTCGACGACGACCGCGCCTCGATGTCGAGGGTGCGCATCGGCTCGGCGCCGTCGGAGCTCGTCGTCACCCCTGTGGCAATCGCTGCCGGTGCCTGACTCGGCGTCGGCGTCGGCGACGCGGTCGGAGCGGTCGACGCTACTGCGAACAGCACGAGCGTGGTCACGGTGGCGACGGCAGCGAGACCGCCGACGATCGCCCAACGCACGGCGACAGAAGGGTGCCGAGGTCGCTCGTTCATCGTGTGGCCTCCGTGCACGGTTTCGATAACGCACCAACGTCGGTGCCCGGCACCGGAGTGCCGGACACCGACGTGTGGTGTGCGGGATGGATCAGCCGCCCTGCACCTTCAGCGCGAACGCCTGGGCGGTGCTGTCGGCATCGCAGCTCTCTTGCACGATAGCCGCACCGTTGTCACGACTGCCGTCCGCGACCGCCACACAGAGCCCGCTGTGGACATTGACGAACTGGTAGTATCCGTCGCCCACTCGCACCAGCCGGAATTGCTGGTTCTCGTCCTGCTTCGACGACGCCCACAGCTCGAGCGTGGCACCCTCAGCCGTCGAGGCACCCGCGACCTGCAGCGCCGTTCCCGAATTCACATTCGTGATGCGATACGAGTCGCCGCCCTTGACCGCCGCGAGCGTCCACTCGGCGTTCGCCATCGGAGCCGGGCAGGCCCACTGCTGGACCACGGTGCCGTTCGCGACTCCGGCGTCGACCGCGTCCAGGCATGCGCCCGAATTCAGGTTGACTGCCGCGTAGACGGCCGTGCTCGAGATGCCGGATGCGTTCTCCTTATCGGAGGACTTCACCGTCACCGTGTGATCGAGCCGGATGTCTTCCAAGGAGGCTCCGACGTACACCTCCAGCTCGCCCTTCGGGGTGATCCAGCCGTCCGTGTACGAATCCCAGTACGAGAGGGACTCGCGCGCGAGGTCGACCGTGATCTGCTTCGACTCCCCTGGTTCCAGCGTTACCTTGCTGAACCCGGCGAGCTGCTTGGGTGCCGTCTCGACCACGTCGGTCGGCAGTTCGCCCACGTAGACCTGCGGCGTGTCGACCCCCGCACGGTCGCCCGTGTTGGTGACGGTGAACGTCGCGGAGACCTCGCCCTTGCCCTTGGACTTCGTCGAGACGTCGGAGTATTCGAACGAGGTGTATGACAGGCCGTGGCCGAACTCGTACGCCGCATCGAGACCGAAGTGCTGGTAGCCGCGATAACCGACGAAGACGCCCTCCGTGTAGTACGAGTCGAGGCCGACCCCGGGGTACTGCTCGGGGCTGCTGACCGGTGTGGCATCCTCCGCCGACGGGAAGGTCACAGGGAGCCTGCCCGATGGGTTGACATCACCCAGCAGGATCCGCGCCAGGGCCGCGCCCTGGTTCTGGCCGCCGTACCAGGTCTCCAGGATCGCCGGCACCCCGTCCTCCCACTCGGGGGTCGTGATCGGCCCGCCCGTGTTGAGCACGACGATCGTGTTCGGATTCGCTGCCTTCACTTGCCGGATCAGTTCCTCCTGCCCGACGGGGAGCCCAAGATCGGCCTTGTCGCCGCCTTCTGTCCCGTAATCGCGCACGATCACGATTGCCGCATCCGCCGTTGCCGCGAGCGCCGCGGCGGCCTGCGCCTGGGGATCGATGACCCCTGCCGGCTTTGTCCAGCCCAGCTTGATCTGGGGACCGGCATCGATGAGACCTCCGGATACCCCGACGTTGTACACCACACTCAGCGCGTACTCTTGACCGCCGACGAGGTCGACACTCTCCGTCGTGAGGGCGTAGGGCACCGAGGCATCGGTCACCACCTCGACGCCGTCGAGTGAGACCGTCGCATCGCCGCCGGATACGCCGAGTTCGAGCACGTACGCGCCCGACTCCTCGGGGGTCAACGTCGCAGCGTATTCCATCTTCGCCATTCCGCCCGGCGGCAGGGCCGGGATATCGGGAGACTGCGAGTTGAACCCTTCGAAGTAATAGAACCCGCCGTTGTACGTGACATCCTGCACGACCTCCTGCAGCGTCACGTCTCCGTTCGCGTTGTACAGGGTGAGATCCGCGCCCGGGTCCCCGTTTGCCGCAGTGAGGAAGTCCGACGGGATCGCGTCGACGCCGAGCAGCAGCGAGGACGCCGTCACATGGTCGCTTCCGGGCGCGTGCACGACCTCTGCCTCGGGCAGAGCATCGCTCAAGCCCTGAAGAGGCGAGATGCCGCCGGTCGGGAGCACAAGGGAGCTTCCGCCGCCCGCAGTGAGGCTCGTCGCATCGGCACCGATCACCGCGACCCTGTCAAGCTCGCTCGCCGTCAGCGGGAGAAGGCCGTCATTCTTCAGCAGAACCGCCGATCGCTCGGCGATGTCCTGCGATACGGCCGCGTGACCTGCCTCATCGAACCCCACATTCACGGCCGGGGTGTCGAACAGTCCGTACTTGATCATGGTCGTCAGGACGCGGAGAACCGCCGTGTCGACCACGGACTCCGGGATTTGGCCCGTTTGCACTCCGGTGACGAGCCACTCGAAGTGACCGAAGCTCGGCTGCTCCTGGTCGAGTCCGGACAGGATGTCCTGCGCAGCGTGAGTGGCGCTGTAGTCGCTCATGACGTAGCCGGTGAAGCCGAGCTGATCACGGAGGATTCCCTCCAACAGTTCGGAACTGGCGCACGAATACACCCAGTTGACCTTGTTGAAGGCGCACATCGTGGTCGCGGGGTCGCCCTCGCGCAGGCCGATGGCGAAGGGCCTGGTGTAGATCTCCTGGAGTGCCCGCTCACCCACCACGGAGTTGCCACCGATGAGGCGGTCATCCTCCTGGTTGTACGTGTTGTAATGCTTGATGTCGCCCAGGACGGGATACGCCTGAATCCCGGTGATCTGGCTTCCCGCGATCTTGCCCGACAGCAAGGGGTCCTCTCCGTAGATCTCGAAGGTCCGGCCGGCCTCGCCGACCCGCGCAATGTCGACAGCGGTTCCGAGGGAGACGTTGTGGCCGGTGTTGAACGTCTCGTTGCCGATCACGTCGCCGAATTCCGCCGCGGCGCTCAGGTCCCACGTGGACGCGAGGGCGATCGGCGCAGGCAATGACGTCGCTCGCTTTCCGTTGATGTCCGGGTTCGCGATGCGGACGCCTGCCGGTCCGTCGGCCATGCGCAGTTCGGGGATGCCAAGCCGCTCGTTCGCGGCGTTGAAGAAGCCATAGTACGGGTTGAGCTCCCCCTCGAGCATGTCGACCTTCTCTTCGAGGGTCATCTGCGCCAGGAGGGCTTGTGCACGCTCCTCTGGGGACTCCGGCGGTGGAGCCGCGGTGGCGGTCATCGGCGGAACAAGGATAACGGCGAGTGCCACGGCTGCGGACGCCAGGGCCGCAGTCACACTCCTCACCGATCCGCGTCGGTCACGTTGAATGGGCATTGCCGGCTCCTTACTGGGGGAAGGAATGATCCGTTCGAATCGTCCGACGCCAGTAAAGCGACGCAGGTGTCACTGCCGCGTTATAGGAACGTTACTGGCACGCGGGCCGGCATCCGGGCGTCGAGCAGCTCGGCGAATTGGAGGCACGGAGCCACCCCCAGCTCGTCCGAGAGGGTGGCACGGAGCTGCTGGAAGACCACGGCTGCCAGAGCTCGGTTGCCGGCGTCGAGGTGCGCCTCCATGAGCAAGCGGTACGCGCTCTCGCGCAGCGGTGCCATCTGCACCGCGAGAGTGGCGAACTCGACAGCTCGGTCGACGTCGCCGGATCGCAGGCAGCGCCGCGCCGCGGCCTCGAGCGCGAGAAGTCGCTGCTGATCGAGCCGCTCCTGCGCTGAGAACACCCAGTCATCGGAGCACCCGGGCACCAGCTCCGCAGCATCCAGATCCGCGAGCAGGGCCGCGCGCCCGCTGACGTCCTCGCCAGCATTCAAGACGCTGTCGATGACCGACCGCAATGCCGTCACGTCGATCTCCACGGAGGGCTCGAGACGTATCGTGTCCGCGGAGCCCTGGATCAGCCCCGGCTGCTCGTGCGCGATCCTGAACAGACTGGCGCGGAGGTTCGCGCCCGCTCGGGCGCTCGAGCTGTCGGGCCAGAGTCGCGTCGCGACGGTCCGGCGTGACTGCTCCCCCTGCAGGGCAAGGAGAGTGATGAGGCGCTGCTGCCGAGCGCCGACATCGACAGCGTCTTTTCCGCACTGCAAATGCCAGCAGCCGAGCAGCCGCAACGACCAGTGGCTCCCGAAGATCGTCATGCACTACCTCCGTCGGTCAACGAGGGGCGCGCACAGGGGGCATGCGAGCCTCCCTACGGGTAAGGCTACCCCGGTTCGAGCGTCAGCGAGCTTGTGCGTCGCTGACACTCGACGGGAGTCGATCAACGCGCAATCCACGCGGCGACCCCGCGCTCGGTGGGGGTCGCGAATGGACCCCCACCGAGTCGACCGATCAGTCGTAGGGAACGAAACGGAACTGCTGGTTCGTGTTCCACCATGCCGCCGACCATTGCTGGATCGGCGCTCCGTCCGACACCGAGCCGCTCGCAACGTCGATCGCGTCCCCGCTTGTGCGATTCACGATCGTGTACCAGCCATCGGCGACGTGCTCGATACGCCACTGCTGGTTCCAGTTGCCCGCACCGATGATGGTCCACTGCTGCAACGGGGTGCCGTCGACGCCTGTACCGTCCGGGACATCCATCGCCTTTCCGCTGCCGACATTCACCAGATTCGTGTAGCCGTTGCCGGCGTCTGCAAGCGTCCAGCGCTGGTCGGCGTCACCGTCATCGCTCCACTGCATCAGGCACGCGCCGTCGTTCGTCGCACCCGCGCACACTCCGATGGGCTTGCCACTGGCACGTGACACGATGCGGTAGGTCTTGCCCGCCGTCGGCGTCGCGTTCAGCTGCGTCGCGGCCGGCACGTCGCCGGCGAAGGTGACGACGCTCCGCGAAGGAAGCGTGTAAGAGAACGAACCGCTCCGGTTCCAGGTGACGGTGAACGTCACCGGATCCGGCGACACGTTGGTCGCGATGAGCACTTCGCTGTCGTCGGGATTGGCGAACGCCGCTGTCACGATGCCGTGCGCGTCGACGGTGGAGTCGATGCGGACCGCACCGGGCTTCACGAACCGTGAGATCTGCGCGAGGCTCGAAAGGTTCGGATGCCGTTGCCAGTCAGTGACACCGCCGACGGTGTCGACCGTCGCGATGGGCAGGCACCCCACGCATCCGCCGAGGTGCGGACCGCCGTCGCTGTCGAGGGCGAGGTTCCACAGAATAGCGCCCTGGGCGAAGTTCTGGAACGATTCGAGCGCCATCTCCGCAGTACTGAATCGGATGATGTCCGTCGGGAGCGTATCCGAGGAGCATTCGGTCTCTATCACGATCCGGCTCGGATCCATGTTCCGCAGTTTGGTCATGAATGCCGGGTCTGCGTTGTTGTCGTAGCAGTGCCACGCCAAGCCGTCCATCACTGTGCTCGAAGTGCCGTTCACGAGGGCCTCGGCGAACGAGGAGTACGTGAAGTTGTGGTCGAACCCGAGGATCTTCGGGTCGAGACCTTCCGCCTGCAGGGACGGGTAGAGGTGGTTGTTGACCCAGTCGAGCATCTGCGACTCGGACCAGCTCATTCCCGTATACGTGTCGGGGCAGTACTTGGGCTCGTTCTGCGGGGTGATCGCCCAGATCGGGATGCCGTTCGCCTGGTACTCGTCGATCCATCGCACGAAGTACTCGGCCCACGCGTCGTAATAGCCAGGAAGCAATTCACTGTCCTGGCCGTCGGTGTTGCAGATCAGCGAGTTGTTGGTCTTCATCCACGCGGGGGCTGTCCACGGGCTCGCAATGATCTTGAGATCGGGGTTGATCGCGAGGGCGTCCTGGATGACCGGGATGATCTCGCCGGTGTCGTGCTCGGTCAGACCGAAGTTCGCGAGCGGGTCCCCGGCTGGACCTTGCACGTCCGCATTCGTCCAGTGCACCGAGGCCTCGGTGAAGTCCGATGCGCCCATCGGTACGCGCCACATCGCGAGCCCTTCACCCTCGGAGACCGAGAAGATGCGGGTCATCAGTTCGTCGTACCGCGTCGGGCTGCTCGTCTTCAAGTCGATGAGAAGGCTCGCGGATGAGTCGGAGAACGACGCCCCGACGCCCAGGTAGGGCTGGTACTGCAGACTGTCATCGACCCGCACGTTGATGGCGCCATCGCTGACGCTGCCGAGCGTGACATCCGGTTGCGCTTCAACGTCCTGCGCACCGGTGCTGTCGGACTGCCAGACCGAGAGCGTCGTACTCTCAGCCGCCTGGGCAGGACCGATCGCGGCCGCCAATCCCATGGCGGCGACCAGTGTGCCGACAACGCCGAAGACCAGACTCTTTCGCGAAGAGGTGCGTCCCATTCTGTTCCTTTCGTTCATGCCGCCGCTCCGTCGCGACGGTCGATTTCGACGAGGTCCGCTCGCTCCGCGGCAATATGAACGCGATACCGTTCGGCGCTTGCCTTTGGCATGATTCGGCCCGTCGGGTAGTCGGTGTAAAAGAGCCCGTACCGCAGTTGGTAGCCGTGCGCCCATTCGAAGTTGTCCATGAGCGCCCAGAAGTAGTACGACTCGATGCGCGCGCCACCCGCGATGGCGTCACCGAGCGCGTCGAGGTACTGCTCGAGGAACGCGACGCGTTCGATGTCGTTGCACCGTCCGTCAGGTCCGACGTAGTCCCAGAGCCCGATGCCGTTCTCGGTCACCCAGATCGGCAGGTCCGGCGCCAGAGCGGCCACGCGAAGCAGAACCCGGGTGAATCCATCCGGACGAACTGCGACGCCATTGGCGCTGCGCGGCTCTGCGACAGGGAGCTTTTCGATGCCCCGCACGATGGCGTCGGTCCCCGGCTCCGCAGCTCGGACCACGTTCTGTTCGTAATAGTTGATGCCGATGAAATCGAGCGGCTCGGCGATCCGCGACACATCGATTCCTTCGACAGCGGCCGATACGGCGCCGGCACCGAAGTAAGCGGCAGTGTCTTCGGGCAGCCGTCCCTGCAGCACGGTGTGCAGGAAGAGCCGATTCTCGACGAGGTCGGCTCGTTTCAGCGCCTCGAGATCGCCGGGATCCTCGGTGGCTGGTGCCAGATCGGACAGATTCATCGCCAGCCCGATCCGGAAGTCCGGATTGATGGCGCGAAGCGCGCGAACGGCCTCTCCGTGAGTGTGCAGTTGTACGAGGGCGGCCCGGAGCGCCGTCGGTTCATGCCGGATGCCGGGAGCGTGGAGTCCACTCAGGTGGCCATGGAAGGCTGCGCAGAACGGCTCGTTCACGGTGATCCAGTCGTTGACCAGGTCGCCGAATTCTCTTGCGGCGACCCGCGCGAAGTGCACGAACGCCTCCGTCGTCGCCAGGTCGGTCCAGCCACCACGGTCCTGAAGCCATTGGGGCAGGTCCCAGTGGTAGAGGGTCACGGTCGGAGTGACGTCGCGTTCACGCAGCTCCTCGAGGATGCCCCGGTAGTACGCGATACCTTCCGGGTTGGTCCGGCCATCCGGCCCGGTGATGATGCGGCTCCATGCGATCGAGAAACGGTAGGTTTCCAGGTCCAGCCAGTCGATCGCATCCAGCACGGTCTCCGGGTTGTCGTAAGCGCGGCAGGCCTGCGCGCCCGTGTCCCCTCGCGTGGTCGATCCGGGCTGAGCGGTGAAGGCGTCCCAGATGGTCGGGACCCGGCCACCGCGGCTGACGGCGCCCTCGATCTGATACGCGGCGGTCGCGCTTCCCCATCGGACTCCTGCGAGCGTGGTCATCTTTTCGTTCTTCTCTCTTCGTTGAAGGGGTCTGGGCGCGCGGAGGATGCGCGGTCTAGTAGCCGGTGCGGAGCCCGCGAAGCAGATAGCGCTGCAGGGCGAAGCACAGGACGACAGCCGGCAGCGTGAGCACGATTCCCCCGGCCATGAGTTCGCCCCAGTAGATCTTGTAGCCGGTCTGCATCTGCAGCAGGCTCGAGGTCAGCGGCATCACTTCAGCGTCGGTGATGAAGGTCATCGGGAAGAGCAGGTCTGTCCAGCCGGCGAGGAAGCTGTACAGCACGGCGGTCATGATGCCGGGTTTGGCCAAGGGCAGCACGACCTTGAAGAACACGGCAAATGGCCGGAGCCCATCGAGTTCGGCAGCCTCTTCCACTTCTTTCGGAACGGTCTCGAAGAACGGCTTCAGGATCCAGATCACGAACGGCAGGTTCAGCACCGTGACACCGACGATCACGCCGGTCACGGAGTTCAGCAGGCCCAGGGACTGCATGATGACGTACATCGGGACGACCAGGGCCGCGGGAGTCACCATGCGGGCGACGAGCAGGAACCCGAGCGCGATGCCGGAACCACGCCAGGGGTAGCGGGCGAATCCGTATGCCGCAAGGCCTCCGAGGCCGACGCTGAGCACGACGGTTGCGATCGCGATGATGGCCGAGTTGAGGAACGACGGGCCGAAGTGGAACTGCGAGAAGAGGTTCGAGTAATGCTCGAGGGTGAACGCCTCGGGCATCTTCAGCGGGGTGGTGGTGAAGATGTCAGCGTCCGGCTTGAACGAGGTAAACGCCATCCAGGCCATCGGCACGAGCATGAGCACAGCGAGGACGGTCAGAGTCACGCTCGCGGCGGTCACTCCGAGGCGCTTGCGCGTGTGATAGGAGATGGTCATCGGACATTCCTCCGCTGGGAGACGAGCAGCGCTGCGCCGAACACGACCGAGATCGCGAGGGCCATGAGCGCCTGCGCAGAAGCTGCGCCGAAGTCGAGATGGGTGAATGCCGTCCGCCAGATCAGGAGGGGCAGCACCCGCGTGTCGTCACCCGGACCGCCCCCCGTGGTGGCGAAGACGGTGTCGAAGACCTTCGTGAACGCGTCGACCGCGCGAAACGCGGCGGTGATCACCATGATCGGCAGGATGGAGGGGAGTGTGATGGCGAAGAGCTGCCGGAGCGCGCCCGCACCGTCCAGGGCGGCGGCCTCGTACTGTGTCGGCTCGATGGACATCACTGCGGCGAGCATCACGAAGATGACGAACGGCATCATCTTCCAGGCGTCGATCACGACGATCGAGAGCAACGGGAACTCGACGAGCCACGGGATCGTGGTGCCGAGGACGGCGTTCACCGGTCCGAACTGCGCGTCCAGCAGCATCCGCCATGCGTACGCGCCGGCGATGGCCGGGACCGCGAACGGGATGATGTAGGCCGAGCCGAGCACGCGCGAGTAGATCTTCGCCGCGCGGCCCTGCGTTCCCAGCATGACCGTCGCGAGGAGCACCGCGCAGAGGGTGCCGGCGATGACTTCGATCAGCACCGAGGCGATCGTGAACTGCAGCGTCACGGCGAGGGAGTTTCCGACGGTCGAATCGGTGAACAGATCGATGAAGTTGGACAGACCCGCAGGCGTCACGTCGGGCGACGAGAGCGGCCGGTAGGTGTGGAAGGAGAGGTAGACGAGGTAGACGATCGGGTAGGCCATCACCAGACCCACGAACGCGAGCGAGGGGATCGTGAACGCCAGGCCGGTGCGGCGACGGCGCCGCGACGATTCGTGCGGCTGCGTGATGCGCTGCCGTGAGGCTCTGGGGCGGTCCCGCCGCGGGGAGGGGCTGGTGCCCTCCCCGCGGCGGACCAGGGTGGAACTGGTCACTCGATGGCCTTGCGTCCTGCGAACTTCTCGTTCTGCAGCCAGCTCGCGGCCTCGGCAGCAGTCATCTCA
>Ga0190271_10002402_pt1 | contig 11325 bp, 13 predicted proteins | sample Popmic356T_FD_133747 | JGI IMG/M metagenome (GOLD analysis project Ga0190271, IMG submission 133747) | Populus adjacent soil microbial communities from riparian zone of Weber River, Utah, USA - 356 T | ecosystem: Environmental > Terrestrial > Soil > Riparian zone | place: USA: Utah | collected...
GCCTGCCGGTCGCTGCGGTAGAGGGCGATCATCAGCCGCCTGGCGAAGCCCTCCCGCAGTGGGTACTCGTCGCTGGTCCGCTCGAGCTCGACGACGGCCTCGGCGTGGCGGCCGAGGGCGAGGAGGGCGTCGTAACGGGCCTCCAGCGCCGACATCCGCAGCTCTTCCCACCGCACCGCGGCCGAGCGGGCCCACTCCTCGTCGATGACGTCGGCCATGACTGGGCCCCGCCACTCGGCGAGCGCGGCGTCGAGGAGTGCCAGGGCCTCATCGCCTGGGCCGAGGCGGCGGGCCTCGGCAACCCCATCCTCGAAGCGGGCCACGTCGAGCGCGTGGCGGTCGACGGCGAGGAGGTAGCCAGGCCCTTCCCGCCGGAGCGTGTTGGCGTCGCCGAGTGCTCGGCGCAAGAGTGAGACGTAGCTCTGCAGCGTGTTGACGGCCGTCGTCGGCGGCCCGCCAGGCCACACGTCGTCGACCAGGCGGTCGACGGTGACGACGTGGCCGGCCACCAGCGCCAACCGTGCCAGGACAGCCCGCTGACGCGGCCCGCCGAGCGACACCGGCTCTCCGCCGAGCTCGGCCGTGATGGGTCCGAGCAGGCGGATGTCCAGGACGCGCGTCGGGTCCCGGGTTCCAGCCTCCCGCCTCATTGACAGTTGATGTTAGGACTCGAACGCGGGGGACCGACGGTCGCGACTCCTGGCCAGCGCGCTCGGTCCGGTTGCGTTCGACGGCACGAGGCAGGAGGTAGCTACGTCGTAGCCGGCGCCGAGCAGGCATCCGGGGAGCGAGCAGATCGCTCGTTCTGCTCGGTGCTCGAGGGACATGACGATGTGATGACACCTTGGACCTCGAGGTCGACGGACCCGCGCCGCGCGTGCCGCCGCGAGGTCATCCGCCACGTTCGTCATTCTGCGGCTCCCACCAGGGCTGCATGGATAGCGTGCCCCGCCGTGGGGAGTCGGCATTTCCGGGCTGGTGTGGTCACCGTCGTGCGGCGCACCGATGGGCACGTGTTGGCGTTCGAGCGAGCCGACACGCCGGGGAGCTGGCAGCTCCCCCAGGGCGGACTCGAGAAGGCTGAAGCGCCCCTCGACGCAGCATGGCGCGAGCTCAAGGAGGAGACGGGGCTCGGGCCGGACGAGGTCGAATTGGTGGGCGAGCATCCGGATTGGATCCTCTATGAATGGCCTGCCGACGTCGTCGGGCCGGGAGCGCGCCTGGGTCAGGTCCACCGGTGGTTCTTCTTCCGTCCCCACTCCGATGACGTCGAGCCGCAACCGGACGGGCGGGAGTTCCGGGCCTGGCAGTGGGCCGATCCCGCATGGCTGGTCGACCATGTCGTGCCGTTCCGGCAGCCCGGCTACCGGCAGATCTTCCAGCGACCGATGTGAACACCGGCGATCTCTTCTCCGCGGCGGCGGACGAGCGGCTGCGCTCGACGGCTCCGCTCGCCGCTCGCCTGCGGCCGCGCACGATCGACGAGGTGGTCGGCCAGCGCGACCTGCTCGGGCCGGGGCGACCGCTGCGCCGCCTGGTCGAGCTCGATCAGCTGTCGTCGGTGCTCTTTTGGGGACCACCCGGTACGGGCAAGACGACGATCGCTCTCGCCATCGCCGGCACGACGGCTCGGGCCTTCGAGCAGATGTCGGCGGTGACGGCTGGTGTCAAGGACGTGCGCGACGTCATCGAGCGGGCCCGGCGGCGACTCGGCGAGCACGACCAGGGGACGATCCTCTTCCTCGACGAGATCCACCGGTTCACCAAGGCTCAGCAGGATGCGCTGTTGCCCGCTGTGGAGGACGGCACGCTGGTCCTGATCGGAGCGACGACGGAGAATCCCTTCTTCGAGGTCAACCCGCCCCTGCGCAGCCGCTCGACACTGTTCCGCCTGGAGCCACTCGGCCCCGATGATCTCCGGACGCTCGTCGACCGCGGCCTCGAAGCGCTGCAGACGACGGCGTCCGCGGAGGCTGTGACGTTGCTGGTCGATCGCAGCGGCGGCGACGGCCGCCAGGTGCTGAACTCGGTCGAGGTCGCCGCCGCGCTGGCCCAGCCGTGCGGGATCGAGCTCGCGCATGCCGAAGCGGCGCTGTCCACGAGTGCCGTCCGGTACGGGCGCGATGACCACTACGACGTGATCAGCGCCTTCATCAAGTCGATGCGCGGATCCGACCCCGACGCCGCGGTGTACTGGCTGGCCCGCATGTTGGAGGCCGGTGAGGATCCACGGTTCATCGTCAGGAGGATGGTCATCTTCGCCAGTGAGGACATCGGCATGGCCGACCCGCAGGCGCTCGTCGTCGCGACGGCGGCCGCCCACGCCCTCGAGTTCGTCGGGTTGCCCGAGGCCCAGCTCAACCTGGCGCAGGCGGCCATCCACCTCGCCACGGCGCCGAAGAGCAACTCGAGTGCGGTGGCCATCTGGCAGGCCCGCCAGGACGTCGCCGAAGGAGCACTCGGTGAGGTGCCGCCTCACCTGCGCAGCTCGGGATATCGCGGCGCGAAGGGTCTGGGCCACGGCGTGGGCTACGAGTACCCTCATGATCACGAACACGACGAGCTCGGCGGCTGGATCGACCAGCAGTACCTGCCCGACGGACTCGTCGACCGCACGTGGTACCGACCGAGCGACCACGGCGGGGAGCGCACGGTGGCCGAGCGCATGCGGGCCACGGAGACACGAGGAGGCGAGGAGGAGCGATGACGGCCGGCGAGGTGTTGCTCGTGGTTGCCGGTGTGCTCGGCGCCTTGGCGTGCGTCGCGCTCGCCGTCACGTTGCTGCGCGTGTCCGACGCTCTCCGTGCACTGCGCCGTGAGCTGGCGACGGTGACACCTTTGGTGGAGGAGCTCCGCGCATCGATCGACGACGCACGGATTGCCGCGGCGGAGGCACGCCGCCCCATTGCCCCCGTGCCAGCTGGCTCCCTTCCCTCGCGAACCACCCGCACGACGCTGTCGGAGCCGAGGATCAGGGCCGCCGGGCTGGCCACTGGAACCTCGAGGGCCGTGCGGCGGCTGCGGCGGGGCGCGTGATGCGGCGCCTCGTGTGGTTCGCAGGTGGGGTCGTCACCGGTGCAGCGGGGGTGGAGTACGCCCGACGCAAGGTGACGGCGACGGCCCGGCGCCTGGCGCCGGCCAATGTTGCTCGCGGTGCCGTGCACGGGGCACGCCGCTCCGGCAACCGTGTCGCCGACGCCTTGCGTGAAGGACGGTCGGCGGCTCGCCAGCGCGAGCGCGAGCTGCGCGCCGAGCGCGATGGGCGGCTCGTGCGGTTGCACGACCATCTCGGGCCGGGCGACGAGGTGCTCGTCGACGGAGAGCCTGTCGAATCGGGTCGCGTGATCCTCCTGCGCCAGCCAGATCCACCGGTGTGACGCTCGTCGCCGAACTCCGCAGTGCGCTCGACGACCATCGAGTGCGTGACGGGCGGACCGAGCTGTCGCTGTACCGCCATGACGCATCGGCCATGGAGGGAGCGGCGGTCGCCGTCTGCTTCCCGATCAGCACGGCGGAGGTGCAGTCGTGTGTGCGCATCGCCCGTCGTCACGGCGTCCCGTTCGTGGCCCGCGGTTCGGGCACCGGCCTCGCCGGCGGGGCGGTCCCGCCGGACGGCGCGGTCGTCATCTCGACGACGAAGTTGAACCACATCGTGTCCGTCGACGTCGCGGCACGGCGAGCGTGGGTCGAGCCGGGCGTTCTGAACCTCGACCTCAGCCGAGCCGTCGCCGCGCACGGGCTGCACTTCGCGCCTGATCCGAGCAGCCAGCAGACGTGTTCGATCGGCGGAAACGTCGCCAACAACTCGGGCGGCCCGCACTGCCTCGCCGAGGGAGTCACCAACGCCCACGTGCTGGCGCTCGAGGTCGTGTTGCCCGACGGCAACGTGGCGGTGCTCGGGGGCGACGACGCCGAGCCATCGGGTTACGACCTGCGCGGCGTCTTCGTCGGCAGCGAGGGAATGCTCGGCGTCGCCACGAAGGTGCTCGTCCGGCTCACCCCGAACCCGCCCGCGGTGTGCACGATGCTGATGGACTTCGACACCGTCGAAGCCGGGGCGTCGACGGTGAGTGCCGTGATCGCGGGAGGGATCGTCCCCGCGGCGATGGAGATGATGGACCAGCTGTGCCTGCGTGCCGTCGAGGCGTATGTCCACGCAGGGTTGCCGGTCGATGCGGCGGCGGCGTTGTTGATCGAGGTCGTCGGTCTGCCCAACGGCGTTGCCGCCGACACAGCGGCGATCACGGAGATCGCGACGACGCACGACGTGCGAACCGTTCGAATCGCCGCCGACGAAGCGGAGCGGGCGCTGCTGTGGAAGGGTCGCAAGTCGGCGTTCGGCGCGATCGCCCGGATCAAGCCGAACTACTACCTGCACGACACCGTGGTGCCGCGACGTCGCCTGCCAGAGGTCCTGAAGGCGATCTACGACATCACATTGCGCCATGACCTGCTCGTGTTGAACGTGTTCCACGCCGGTGACGGCAACCTCCATCCGCTGCTCGTCTACGACGGGCGTGAACCCGGTGTGCTGGATCGGGTACACGCGGCGGGGGAGGAGATCGTGCGCGTGTCCGTGGAGGCCGGCGGGGTGCTCAGCGGCGAGCACGGGATCGGCTTGGAGAAGCGGGACCTGATGCCGCTGATGTTCTCGGCGGTCGATCTGGCGGCGCAGGAGGCGCTGCGCGCGGCGTTCGATCCCGACGGTGTGTCGAACCCCGGAAAGGTGCTCCCGAGCCCAGCCCGCTGCGGTGACGTGATGGATGCCGGGCGGGTGGCGAGGGCCGTCGCAGAGGGCGCGTGGATCTGAGCACGTTCGCCGCCGAGGTCGGCGCGACAGAGCCCGTCTCGATCACGGGTCAAGGGAGTCGAGGCGGTCCGGTGACGGGCGTGCGCGCGGTGGTCGCGCCGGCGGGGATCACGTGGATCGAACCGGCGGAGATGACGGCGTCGTGCGGCGCCGGCACGACCGTCGCCGAGCTCGAAGAGGCCTTGCGCCAGCACGGGCAGTGCGTGGCGATCCCGTCGTCAGGGTCGGTCGGTGGCGCGTTGGCAGTCGGACGCAGCGGGCTGCGACGTCTCGGCTACGGGCCCGTGCGCGATGCGCTGCTGCAGGCACGGTACGTGTCGGCCGCCGGCGAGCTCGTGAAGGCGGGTGGCCCGACGGTCAAGAACGTCAGCGGGTTCGACCTCTGTCGCCTCCTCGTCGGATCCCGCGGGACGCTCGGATTTCTCGGCGACATCATCCTGCGGACCCGGCCGCGGCCGCGCTTCGAGCAGTGGTTCGGCGGTGCGGTCGACCCGGACGAGGTGTTGGCGCGGCTGTACCGGCCGACCGCTGCGCTGTGGGACGGAGCGTCCGTGTGGGTGTTGCTGGAGGGCGATCCTGGCGACATCGAGCAACAGATCGGGCCGCTGGGGCTGACGGCCGTCGACGGGCCACCGGAGCTGCCGAGCGGGGGGCGGTGGTCGATCGCGCCCGGGGCCTACCGGTCCCTGCGGGGGCGGTTCGTCGTGGAGCTCGGTGTCGGAATCGTCCATCACGAGGATCCGTTGCCACCGCGTGCCGTCGACCCCGTGATCCGCGATCTCCACCGGCGGATCAAGCAGCAGTTCGACCCGACCGGGCGACTCAATCCCGGCGTCGACATGTTCGATGGCTGACGCCACGACGACGCAGGCGACGTCATTGGCATCGGCGGCGGCACAGCACTGGGAGCTGCCCGCGCCGCAGCTCCTGCGCGTCAGCATGAGCGCGCTGTACGAGTGCGGCGACGTGGTGCTGCGGGTGAGCCGGGCCGGCGCGCCGGCGGCGGGCCGGTCGCTCGAGTTGGCCGAGTTGCTGGCCGCTCACGGCATACGCGTTCCGCTCCCGGCCCGTGACGACGTCGTTGCGGACGGTGAGCTCGCGGCAACGGCGTGGCACCGCCTCGTGTCCGTCGACAAGGAGCCCGACTGGCGGGAGCTCGGGCGCATGGTCGCAGAGGTGCATGCCATCGACGCTCGTTCGCTCCCCACGGGGGAGTCGCTACCGCCGTGCGAGTCGTTCCCGTGGTGGCACTTCGACGAGCGGCTCGCCGAGGTCGACGGTGCGCTCGACGTCAGGGCGCGGGCCGGTCTCGTCGACGCGATCGAGCGACACGCCGGGTGGACCGAGCGTGTCGAACGCGTGGTGTGCCACGGCGACGTGCACCCGGGCAACGTGATGATGACCGCCGACGGGGCCACCCTGCTGGACTGGGACATGCTGTGCGCTGGTCCGCCGGCGTGGGATCACGCCATGCTGCTGCGCCTGGCCCGGTGGGGGTGGCCGCGGCGTTGGTACGACGAGTTCGCGGCCGGCTACGGCCGCTCACTGGCCGGTGAGCCCACGGCGGACGCTCTCGCCGAGCTGCGCCTCGTCGCGGCCACGCTGATGCGCCTGCGCGCCGGGTTGGCCGACCCGTCGGCGATGCCGGAGGCGCAGCTCCGTCTCGCCTACTGGCGTGGCGACCCGAACGCCCCGGTGTGGACCGCGGTCTGAGCCCATACCGTGGCGGCGGTGACGCTCGACCTGCAGCTCGACCTGCGGCTCGACGACGAGGAGCTGGCCGCCTGCGTCTCCTGTGGGCTGTGCCTGCCGCACTGCCCGACGTTCCGGGTGACGGGGGAGGAGGGCCTCTCACCGCGCGGGCGGATCGACGCGATGCGTGGCGTGCAGTGGCGCGGCGCCAAGGTGGACGACGAGTTCGTCAACTTCATGGAGACGTGCGTGCAATGCCGCGGCTGTGAACCGGCGTGTCCGAGCGGCGTGCCGTTCGGACACCTCATGGAGGGAACACGGCACGCCCTCGCCGAGCAGCACCGCACGGCGCCGCGCCGGTTGCGCGCCGGCCTGGCGGTGCTCGGCCGGCATCGTCTGCTGTGGGCCTGCTCGGCGCTGCTCGCCGTGGCGCAACGCCTGCACCTCGTGCCGAAACGGATCGGTCTGCCGCGCCTCCCGCTTCGGCAGGGGCCTCGGGTGCGCTCGACAGCACAGCCTCCTGAGTCGCGTCGTTCAGGGGCGAATGTCCAGGTTCGCCACGGCGGGCGCTCCAGCGCCCTCGCCGGCCGCATGGATACGTGGCTGTTCACAGGGTGTGTGATGGATGCGTGGATGCGGTCGACGCACCGGGCCACGGCTGCCGTCCTCGGTGCCGTGGGAAGCACGTACGCGGTGCCGGGGGGCGCTGGCGCCTGCTGCGGCGCCCTCCATGAGCACGCCGGCCTCGTCGACGAGGCGTCCGAGTTGGCGCGCCGAGTGATCGCGTCGATGCCCGGCGCGGCACCTGTCGTGGTCAACTCCGCCGGCTGCGGGGCGACCATGAAGGAGTACGGACGGCTCCTTGGCACCGACGAGGCCGCCGCGTTCGCCGCACGGGTCGTCGACGTGCACGAGTACCTCGCGGCACGGCTCGAGCGGCTGCCGGCGCCGCGACGACAACTACCGCCAGTCATCGTGCAGGACCCCTGTCACCTCCGCCACGTGCAGCGGGCGCACGAGCCCGTGCGGACGGTGCTTCGCCACGTCACTGTCGTCGCTGAGCTCGATGACGACGGCTTGTGCTGCGGGGCCGGTGGGGCGTACTCAGCACTCCAACCCGAGTTGTCCAGCGCGATCAGGGAACGCAAGCTGGCGGCGATCTCCGCGGCCACCGCGCGGTCCGGTGCGACCGTGGTCGCCTCCGCCAACCCCGGCTGCGTCATGCATCTCCGCGCCGCCGGTGTCGACGCCCGCCATCCCGTCGACCTCGTCGCCGAGGCGATCCTGCCGTGAGCCGGTACGACGACCTCGCCGAACGGCTCGAGGCAATCGGCACCGAGCTCGACGAGCTCTCGTTCGACGTCCTGCAGGAGGCCGTCGCCGAAGGTGCCACGCAGCGTCCCCCCGTCGACAAGACGCTGACCCAGGCTCGCCGGGCCGTCGAGAAGGCGACGCAGCTGCTGCGGCGGGCCGGCGAGCCTGATCACCGTCCGTAGAGCACTCATCGAGCTCTCATCGTGGGGAGCGCATCGTGTCGGCATGAGCCGCGCCGCTCGCGCCACGAATGCGCGGACGTCGTCTCGCTTCTTCGACCGCTTCGCCGGTGGTTCGGCCGATGGACGGGCCGACCGTGGTCGTTCGCCCTCGCCGTCCTCGTCCTGCTCGTCTGGGCGGTGACCGGGCCGCTGTTCGGCTTCTCCGACACCTGGCAGCTGATCATCAACACCGGTACCACCATCGTCACGTTCCTCATGGTGTTCCTCATCCAGCACAGCGAGAACAAGAACTCGCGGGCCCTGCAGATGAAGCTGGACGAGCTCATCGCCGCGACGTCGACCGCCAGCAACCGCCTCATCGACATCGAGGACCTGAGTGACGTAGAGCTCAACGCCCTCCACGAAAGGTTCCAGCGTCTCGCCCGCGAGTCCGACCCGATGCGGTCTCCGGCGCACTCGGCAGCGGCGAGCTGAGCGCGTCAGCGACGGACCGAAGCGCGCGCCCGCTGGAGCGAGCTGTTCACCGCGGCGACGCTCATCCCTGTGGCCGCGGCGACCTCGGCCGCACTCCATCCGAGCGCCTCGCGCAACACGAGGACCGTTCGTTGGCGGCGCGGGAGATCCAACGCGACCGCCAAGGCCCGCCCGACCGACTCCTGCCTGACGACCAGCTCCGCGGGGTCTGCGGCCAGCTCGTCGTCGTTCGGAGCAGGGATGCTGTCCGACGAGAGGTCCATGAGGTCCGGGCGGCGACGCCGCCGCTTGTACTGGTCGACGCAGACGTTCGTGGCGATGCGGTACAGCCACGAGCGCATCGAAGATCGGCCCTCGAAGCCGTGAAGCCCCTGCCACGCACGAACCATCGTCTCCTGTGCTGCGTCATCGGCGTCGACCACCGAACCGAGCATCCGCTGGCAGTACCACGTGATCTCGACGCGGTGAAGCTCGAGCAACGAGGCGTCGGCGGTTCTCGGTTGTAGCACCCGTGCACTGTGGTGATGCCGGAATGCCAGATGCTTGACCGAGGTTGCTCAAGCACGCGTCCGTACGGCGCTAAGGACTCGAGCGGAAAGGCGGAGCCTTTCCGCTCGGTTGGTGGAGCCGGCCTCCGGCCGGCACCGAAGAAGCACGGCCGATCGACCGGTCAAGCCGGACCGATCGGCAATCGGGGGGCTCCGGCGGGAGCCTCCGACCCCCGAACCCCCGCCAATCCGCTCATGGCGCGGAGACGCCACAACGGCGTTCAAGCGCATCTGCGCGGCGAGGGGTTCGATCGAGCCATCGGCCTCCACCACGAATATCGAGCCACCGCTGCCCGCGAACCCGGCCTGTGCGCGGTCGGCGCCGCTGGGCTGGTTCTGGCCGTGGTTTGCCTCGTCGGCGTTGCCGTCGAGGGCGCCACGATCCCTCCGGAGGGCAAGCTGCTCGACGCCGCGACGTTCTGCTTCGGCGTGGGCGTGTTCACCATCACGATCGCGCTCCTGCTCCCGCTGGCGGGGTATGCGCCCGCAGCACGACGGCGCTGGCGGCGGGCCTTCTACATCTTCCCTGTGTACGGGCTCCTGCTCGAGTCGGTGCAGGCCTTCCGGGGGATTGATCCACGCTTCACCGAGGAGGGCAGTGGCCTCGACGCCGTCGCCGGCGCCATTTTCGGCATCACGGCGGCGTTGAACGTCGTCTTGTTCGTGGTGCTCGGCGTGCGATTCTTCCGCTCCGACGTGCTGCCCGACCGGCGTGTGCTGCGGCTCGGGATCCGCTACGGCGTCGCCGCTGTCGCCATCTCCTTCGCCGTCGGTGTCGTCATGAGCGTCAACTCCGGTCGTGACATCGGGGACGAGGGCAACCTCCTGCTGTCGCACGCCCTGGGAGTGCATGGCATCCAGGCAATGCCGATCATCGCGCTCGTGCTCGCGGCATCCGGACGACCATCGCCCATGACGCTCCTCCATGCCGTCGGCATCGGTTGGATCGCGGCCTGCACCGCTGCACTGGCGCAAGCGCTCCTCGGGCACCGCCCGCTCCAGGCTTCGATCCTGACGTCCGTCATCGTTGCCGGACTCACCGTTTGGGCGGTAGGCGCCAGCTACGCCGTCGTGGTCTGGCGACGACGCATGGCGGTTTGACCAGTGAGGGCGCTCATGCGGGCCGGGACAGCAGCTCCTGGAGCGGTGCGGCGCCCGGCGCTCGAAGGCGCGTGCGCAGCGCAGACGGCGCGGCGCCGAGGAAGCGCGTGACGGTCCGCGTCATGTGCCCATGATCGGCGAACCCGGTCTCGGCGGCGACGGCGGCCAGGTCGTCATCTCCCGAGTCGAGCCGGTCGAGCACCGCATGCAGGCGGAGGCGCGTTCGGTACTCGGAGATCGTGATCCCAGTGACCTCCCGGAAGACCCGTGACAGGTGGTAGGGCGATGCCCCGACGCGCCGGGCCAACTCGAGCAGTCCGAGCCGTTCGTGAGATGACGCGTGGAGCAGCTCCATGGTGTCGCCGACCAACCGTCGCCTGGCGGTCGCCGTGCTGTGGCGGCGTCCGATCGACCGCCCGGGCTCGGGAGGCGGGAGGCAGTGATGGATCAGCGCGTGCACCCCGACCTCGGTCTCCAGGTCGTCGCATCCCACGGCGCCAACGAGCAGTCGATGCGCGAGGCCGAGTCGTGGATCCACCCGGATCGGCCCCACCGCCTTCGTCAGATCGGGCAGCTCGCCGAGCTTGCTCGGTTCGAATTGGAGGATCGTGAGCTCTTCGTACGCCGTCGTGAACACGGCGATGCTCGACTCCTGGCCCGGACGGCGCAGGAACCCCGTGTTCACGTCGACGACATGCTCGACCCCTTCAACCCGGCGCCGGTAGGCACCCTGACGTGCCAGCACGACGCCCCACTGGGCCGTCGCCACCGGCGTGGTCCAGCCCTCGGGCTGGAAGCGGCCGCGCACGGTCTGGATCGTGATCCCGTCGATCGTCCAGTCGGTCGACACGGTCGAGCTCAGCACGGGTTGCATTGGGTTCTGCCTCGGCGATCCCATCGGCGCGGTGCGGCCCGCATCCCGCGGCAACGGTAGCGGTCGCGTCCGTGACGTCGGCAAGGGTCCAGCGTCACATGGTCGTCGCCGGCGGGCTTGAACGTGCTTGCGCGTTGACGGGCGATCGCGCAATCAGGTTCAAGGCCCACCTCGACGCAGGTGACAGCGTGCGTCCTGCGCTGGCCGGTTTGATCGTCTGTGGCGGAGGTGAGCATGGAGAGCCCAGTCGCCGCTGAGCGAGCCGTGCTCGACAGGTGCCTCGATGGCGCGCGTGCAGCCGTCGTGGCGAACCTCGCGAACGTGCCCAGC
>Ga0190271_10002403_pt1 | contig 11322 bp, 11 predicted proteins | sample Popmic356T_FD_133747 | JGI IMG/M metagenome (GOLD analysis project Ga0190271, IMG submission 133747) | Populus adjacent soil microbial communities from riparian zone of Weber River, Utah, USA - 356 T | ecosystem: Environmental > Terrestrial > Soil > Riparian zone | place: USA: Utah | collected...
GCCTTTCTGAGGCGAAAAGGAAAGGTGGCCCCGCCGTTGGCTCTTTCAAGCAGCGGCTGCCCTGTGCTGCAAGCACAGGGCGCCGGGTGTGCCGATGGCGTGTCGGTACACCTGGCGCCGCGGGCGCGCTGAAACGCCAGGCGTTCCGCACGCCCCTTCGGGGGAAACGGACAAGGAAATGACCGGCGGCCCTCAGCCGGAGTGAAACGGGGACGATGACACGCGTCTGGAGTTCAGACGCGCGGGTTGTTTGACAATTGAACAGCGACAAAGCGAGCGAGCTCTCGGCGTCATTGCGAGCGAAGCAACGCCGTTCTTCGAACGGCTACGGCTCGCAATGACGAGCTCGCGCGCGTCGGCTGTTTGAAAATTGAATCTGAAGGCGGCCGCGGCGGGCGTGCCTAAAGCTCCTCGACCGCCGCGAGCAGCCGCGCGATGTCCTGGGGTCGCGACAGGCGATGGTCGCCGTCCTGGATCAGGGTCAGCACCACGTCGTCGCTCGGCAGCTGCGATGTCAGCGCAAAGGCGTGTTGCCAGGGCACGTCCGGGTCCTGCGCGCCCTGCAGGATGCGCACCGGGCAACCGACATTGATCGAGCCGCCCAGCAGAAGATGCTTGCGGCCGTCCTCGATCAACGCGCGCGTGATCGGATAGGGTTCACCATATTGCGACGGGCGCAGCCACAGCCCTTTGCTCGCGATCTCCTCCCGCGCCTCGGGGGGAAAGCCCTTCCACATCAGCTCTTCGGTGAAGTCCGCGGCCGGCGCGATCAGCACCAGCCCTGCGAGCGCGAGCCCGGTCCGTGGGCGCCTTGCGATCTCCCGCGCCAGCAACAGCGCGAGCCAGCCGCCCATCGACGAGCCGACCACGATCTGCGGCCCGCGGCAGAGGCGCTCGAAAACCGCGATGCTCTCCTCCAGCCAGCGGCTGATGGTGCCGTCCGCGAATGCGCCGCCGGATTCCCCATGCCCGGAATAGTCGAATCGCACACAGGCCCGGCCGCGTTCGGCCGCCCACGCATCGAGCGCCTGCGCCTTTGTGCCGCGCATATCGGAATTGAAGCCGGACAGCCAGAACACCCCGGGGCCGGCGCCAGGGCGGGAGCGAACGGCGATACGGCGCAGCGCATCCGTCTGTCCAACCTCGCTAAAGAACACATCCGGCTCGACATAGGCGGTCATGATGTCGTCACCCAACTCCGGTTGCATTAGCTTGCGGAACCTGGGTTCTAGCTTTATCTGACCGCAGCGCGAAACTGCCAAAGTTAGCGCGCATTTGATGGATTTCATCGTTTCCGATATGCTTGCTTGCCGTTGCGCGGCAAATCCTTCAAACTGCGTCCATCGTCAACAATACGGAGATCGCCCCCATTCGTCGTCCTGCCAGAGCGCCAACCCCCGTTCAGAAAGACGGGCCTCGCGTCAACGAGGATATCCGCAACCTCGAAGTCCAATTGATCGATCAGACCGGAGCCAACCTTGGAGTCGTAAAGACTCAGGAAGCCATCCGGATGGCCGGCGAAGCCGGTTTCGATCTCGTCGAGATTTCTCCCAACACCAATCCGCCGGTTTGCAAATTTCTCGACTACGGGAAGTTCAAGTATTCCGCGCAGAAGAAAGCCGCCGAAGCGCGCAAGCGTCAGAAGGTTGTCGAGATCAAGGAGATCAAGCTGCGGCCGATGATCGACGATCACGACTACGAAGTGAAGATGAAGGCGATGCAGCGGTTCTTCGAGGAAGGCGACAAGGTCAAGATCACCTTGCGCTACCGCGGCCGTGAAATGGCGCACCAGGAAATCGGCACGCGCCTGCTCGATCGCGTCAAGTCTGACGTGGCCGCACTCGCCAAGGTCGAACAGGACGCACGCTTCGAAGGCCGTCAGGTGGTAATGGTGCTGGCGCCGAAGTGAACGGCCGGCTCCACGGCTTTTACCGATATCGGATTTGATGACGGCCGCGCGTTAGCGGCCGTCTGCTTTTGTGCGCCACACGCGCAGCGGACTTTCGCCGAAGACGATCGGTCGCAGATATGCCGGCGCATTGCCGCGCGCAAGCTGCACCGCGAGACCATCGCCGGTGCGCTCGTAAATCCTGAACTCCGGCGCGCCCGGACATAGCACGACATAGTCGATGCCGTTGCGAACGATGTTGGCCCTCGCATCTTCGGACGAGGCAAGGAACGTTTCGACCGCGGCGAGATTGCCGTCGTTGTTGCGATGGTACGGCGCGGCCAGCACCGAGTGCCGGCTCTGCGCCAGAACGAAGGCGCCGCTGTCGATGAAGGCGAGCACGCGGCCGGTCGGCAAATTCGTCAGCGGCGCGTAGGCCGAGATTTCGTGACACTGCGTCCGCGCCGAGACCTGCGCTTCCGACGGCGTTCCACCGATCAAACGTGCAGCGCGGGCAACCGAGTGCCCTGCAGCCGCAAGCACCAGCGGCGTGAGCAAAAACGCAAGCGCAAGCGAAGCGCGGCGCTGTCCGAACACGAGCGTCGCGATGTTTTGCGGCGGCAGCAGCTTCAATAGCGCCGAAGCAATCAATGCCGCGGCCACGGCGTTGGCGGCCGCAGCACCTCGTACCTCCCACATGGCGACAGCGAGGAGCACGGCCTGCAGAGCGCCGGCGGTGGCCCAGACCGGCACAGTCTCATCGCGCGCCGTCATCGCAACCCGCAGCGTCAGCACCGTCGCGGCAGCCGGCGGAAGATAAAGCGCGATCGCTTCCACCGTATTGGCCGACAACATCCAAAGCCACGTTTGCGTCTCTGCGACGTTGGCGAGCCAGAATTCCTGCAGTCGTGGATGCACATCGGCATAGGGGTTCGCAAGACACGCCGGCGCGACGATCGCCACAGCGGCGATCACGGTAGCGCCAAGGGAAACCGCACCGGTGAAACGTGCGGCGAGCCCCCACCCGCGGCAGGTCTCGGCCAGCAGTGCAAAGCCCAATCCACCGACGACGACGGCCGAGAGGTGTGCAACCGACAAGGCATCGCAAGCAGCAACGAACCAGCGCGACGGCGGCACGGTTGCAAGCAGAAGCAGCGTGACCGCGGTCGCGAACGAAAGGCCGAACGCGATGCTTTCACGGCTCACGCGATCGCCGTTTGCGATCCAGCGCCCGCCGGCAGCCGCCGCGAGCACGGCAATCGCCGGCAGCATCTCGAGCCCGACCGTCAACGAAAGGCCCATGGCGACGGCGGCGAAAACGGCATCGCGCGGCGTGAAGCGGACGGTCCAGGCGGCGGCCCAGAGCACGAGCGCAATCTGCACATTGTGATGATCGAGCGCACCGGGACGGAAATGTCCAACCACCGGCGCGAGAAACATCCCCAGCACCAGCGCAACGTTGCCGGCCATCTCGCCCTGCAGCGCCCGACCAAGCGCGCGCATGCCGGCAAGTGTCGGCAGCTGTACCAGCAGCGGCCAGATCGCCATCGTCAGCCGTTCGGCTTGCGGTGTATCGGTGAACAGCCGGAAGAATGCGAGCAGAATCGCGAGGGGCAGATCGATCAACCGCGACCAGTGCATCAGCGAGCCGTTGAGACCGAGCCGGTACTGGGTAAGATCGAACCAGAGCTGTCCCGCGAGCAAGTCGCGCACGCCAACGAGGCGCATCGCGTCGTCATTGGACAGGCCATCTGGCAGCCGGCCGAAGGTCGCAATGAAGCTCGAGCCCGCGACGATCACCCAGCAACCGACGAGCAGCATCGCCGCGGTCACCCGGGAGGTTCCAAGGCGCGGGTCGGAAGCTCTGATGGACGTGCTGGCCAGGCTCATCGGCGGTCCCAATCCGCTACATGTCTAGGCCCCGCGCCCTTAAGGGGCCGTGAAAGGGAGTCGTCAGGTCGTCAATTTTGACCGCCATCAGCCGATGTCGGGATGCTGCCTGGCCGTCCGGTGGCTGGCCACGACCTTGCGGCTGGAGCGGCCCGAGGCGCCAGCATAGCCGAACAGGTCGATCAGCTTAGAGCGCCATCGCTGCTGCCGCTCCCTGGCCGTCAGCGTCGTCCGCCATTTCGGAGACGCCAGATCAAGCGGCTGATCGTAGGCCGCGATGCGCTCACGCATCGGCGCGGGATGGTTGCCGCGAAAGCGCGCGAGAAACTCACGGGGAAGCTTCTGGTAGTAGTCGGCAGGCTGAGCCTCGTCGGTCCAGAGCTTGTTCTTCTCGGCCTGGAACGCCGCTGACACCGCGGGCGGCCGCACGTCGCAATAGTGGAACACGTCGAGTCCGGTGTCGACCACGCGGATGCGGTGGCCGCGCTCCTTGTATTTCGGATGCACGGTGAAACCCGCGGCGTCGCCGCGCGAGAGTACGAAACGATGCGGCTTCACCACGCGGCAGGCGAGATCGTTGCGGAACGGATGCACGTCGAGCACCGTGTCGTAGTCACCGAAGAAGCTGATCCGCTGCAGCAGCATGCCTTCGATGCGATCGTCCTCGCGATACTGCGTCATCAGCTCAACCAGGCGAGCGTGATCGCGCTCGTGGATCGCCTCGTCCGCCTGCAGATAGATCGCCCATTCGCCGGTGCAGTTGAGCAACGCGACATTGGTCTGCTGCGCCAGCACATAGCCGCCGCTGCGGAGATTCGGGTTCCATTGCGAATCGATGATGCGGATTTTCGGGCTGCCGATGCCGCGAATGAGCCCCGCGGTGTCGTCTTCGCCCTCACCCACGGCGATGACGAACTCATCGACGATCGGCAGGATCGAGCGGATGCTCTCGACGATCGGATACTGCAGCTTGACCGCGTTGCGCGCGAAGGTGAAGCCGGAGATCTTCAAAGCGACGGGACCCCAGAGGACGGATTTGGCCGTCCTCTACAGTAATCCCGCAAACTTGACCAATCGCGGAGTCAGCCGCGCCGTGCGGTCCAGCTGCCGCTGCAGGATGCGCCGGTAGCGTTGCCGGTCCAGCGGCCCGAGCCGGAGTTGCCGACGAGCCGGCCATTCGCGGTGCCGCGACGATCGCCGCCGCTCATCATGACGATGACACCGCCCTTGGCGTTGACCGTGCCGAGCATTGCGCCGTTGGCGCCATCCAGGCGGCCATCCACGATGCTGACAGGCAGGCTCAAGGTCCGGTCGCATGACCCCGACTGGGTCACGATCGAAACGCTCCAGGACCCGTCGAACGGCATGGCGGCCTGCGCCTTGCCAGGGATCAGGGCGGCGGCAAGCGCGAGTGCTGCCGCGCATGCGGCAAGGCGGAATTCCCAGACTTTCAAGGAGGCAAGGGATGCAACTCGGGCTGATCTGGTCATGGTCGATGCGTGGTGAGGTTGCTGCACCTGAAAGTCGCGGCGGAACGCCGAAAAGTTCAAAACCCGGCAGAACCGTTGCCATTGCCCCGTCCGTCTGTCATAAGGCCGACCTTCGTCGCCCGGCTGAACAAGGGCTGCCGTGGCGGCGACCAAGCCGACATTTTCGATTTCGAAATAGTCGAGCTATATCAACGCTCTAACGAGCATTTGCTGGCCGGACACCCGCTCGCGGGCCTGTCTGCATGCCGGCTTTAGGAGAGCTAAATGCCCAAGTTGAAGACCAAGTCGGGCGCCAAAAAGCGCTTTAAAGTCACCGCCACTGGCAAGGTTTTGTACGCCCAACGCGGCAAACGGCACGGCATGATCAAGCGGACGCCGAAGCAGATTCGTCAACTCCGCGGCACCAACGTGCTGTTCAAGACCGACGGCGACAACATCAAAAAGTATTTCCTGCCGAACGGCTGATCTCGCGCGGCAAGCGCATTTCCAAACCGTTATCGCATTCGATTTTGAAGGAGATCAGTCATGGCTCGCGTCAAACGCGGTGTGACCTCACACGCCAAGCACAAGAAAGTCTACAAGGCCGCCAAGGGATTCCGCGGCCGCCGCAAGAACACCATCCGCGCGGCGAAGCCCGCGGTGGAGAAGGCCGGCCAGTACGCCTTTCGCGACCGCAAGCGCAAGAAGCGCACGTTCCGCGCGCTCTGGATCCAGCGCTTGAACGCGGCCGTGCGACCGTTCGGTCTGACCTACAGCCGATTTATCGACGGCCTTGCGAAGTCCGGCGTCACGGTCGACCGCAAGGTGCTGTCGGATCTCGCCATCCACGAGCCTGCAGCGTTTCAGGCGATCGTCGAGAAGGCCAAGGCGTCGTTGCCGCAGGCGGCGTAAGAGCTATTTCGTGGCGGGCGTTGCAGGTCCCGTCTTCGAAAACTGCTCTGCGACGTTGGCAGCGGCCTTTGCGTAGCAGAACGCTTCGAATGACCGGTACATCGAGCCGGTTTGCTTGATGTATTTCTTCTCGCAATTCGTCTGCGCACGATCGTAGGCGCGTTTCCGGCCGGCAGAGAGCCTGCCTGCAAACACGCCCTCGCATTTTCCGACAACGATTTCACCGATGGTCACGTCGCCGGTAGCGCCTGATCCGCACCGCTCAAAAATCGCCATCGACGCGCCACAGGTCGGCGCATCGTGAACGGCCTTCGCGATCTCGTCGTTGTCGTGCGATTGGACCGGGCATTCGCCACCAGCCGCTGTAGCTGGCGGGGACGCGAACAAGGCAACGATCGAGAGGGCAACAAGGATGCGCAGTCGCATGGTGCATTCCAGAGCAACGAATGATGGAGCTTGGTCGCCGGAGCCAGCGGCAAAGTTCGGTTCTACCCTTTCCCACTTGACCTGCCGTATCGCTCCGGTGACAACCGGCAGCCTTGAAATTTAAGGATTTTCTCGTGTCCGACCTTGGCAAACTCGAAACCGAAATCCTCACCGCCATAGCCGCTGCGGCCGACGAGGCCGCGATCGAAAACGTCCGCGTCGGTGCGATGGGCAAGAAGGGATCGATCTCGGCCCTGCTCGCAACGCTCGGCAAGATGGCGCCGGACGAACGCAAGACGCAGGGCGCGGCAATCAACGCCGTGAAGGACAGGGTCACCGAAGCGCTTGGCGCCCGGCGCGAACTCTTGAAGTCGGCGGCGCTGGATGCGCGGCTGAGTTCGGAGACGATCGACGTCAGCCTGCCGGTGCGTGAGAGCACGGCCGAACAGGGCCGCATTCATCCCCTGAGCCAGGTGATGGACGAACTGACGGCGATCTTCGCCGACATGGGATTTTCGATCGCCGAAGGGCCGGACATCGAGACTGACGACTACAACTTCACCAAGCTGAATTTCCCGGAAGGCCATCCGGCGCGCGACATGCACGACACGTTCTTCTTCAATCCGAAGGCGGACGGCTCGCGGCTGCTTCTGCGCACGCACACGTCGCCCGTGCAGGTGCGGACAATGCTGGCGCAAAAGCCGCCGATCCGCATCATCGTGCCCGGCCGCACCTATCGCATCGATTCCGACGCGACGCATACGCCGCAGTTCCATCAGGTCGAGGGGCTCGTGATCGACAAGGGATCGCACCTCGGTCACCTGAAATGGATTCTCGCCGAATTTTGCAAGGCGTTCTTCGAGGTCGACAACGTCAACATGCGTTTCCGTCCGTCGTTCTTCCCGTTCACCGAGCCGTCGCTGGAAGTCGACATCCAGTGCCGCCGCGACAAGGGCGAGATTCGCTTCGGTGAAGGCGAGGACTGGCTGGAGATTCTCGGCTGCGGCATGGTGCATCCGAATGTGCTGCGCAATTGCGGCATCGATCCCGATGTCTATCAGGGCTTCGCCTGGGGCATGGGTATCGACCGCATCGCCATGCTGAAATACGGCATCGCCGACCTGCGGCAGATGTTCGAATCCGACGTGCGCTGGCTCAACCACTACGGCTTCAAGCCGCTGGAGGTACCGACGCTGGCCGGAGGGCTGTCGTCGTGACCGGGGCCGTGCCGGAAAAATATCGGCATCTTCGTTCATTCGCGTTCGGCGACAATGCCGAACTCGCGGACGAACTGCTGGACCTCGTGATGGGGGGCATCAAGACCGCGACCTGCAGCACTGAGGACGAGCCGAACACCTCGACGCCGCGCGAGCAGTGGGTTGTCTGCGATGGAGGCGGCACGCCGCGCTGCGTGATCGAGACAACGGAAATCGCCTATCGCCGCTTCCCCGACGTAGACGCTGCCTTTGCATACGAGGAAGGCGAAGGCGATCGCAGCCTCGCATACTGGCGCGCGGCGCATCGACAGTATTTCGGCCGCCAGGGCAAGTTCAGCGAAGACATGATGCTCATGTGCGAGCGCTTTCGCCTCGTTGAAGTCTTCGTTCTTTCGGAAACCGCGTCATGAAGTTCACGCTCTCCTGGCTGAAAGACCACCTCGACACCGACGAGCCGCTGGACAGGCTCACCGAGAAGCTGACCATGATCGGTCTCGAGGTCGAACACATCGACGACAAGGCGAAGGCGTTGTCGGCTTTTACCATCGCCAGCGTCATCTCCGCCGAGCAGCATCCGAACGCCGACCGGCTGCGCGTGTGCATGGTCGATACCGGCAGCGGCGCTCCGGTGCAGGTCGTCTGCGGCGCGCCAAACGCGCGTGCCGGCATGAAGAGCGTGTTCTCGGCCCCGGGCACTTTCATTCCGGGCAAGAACATCACGCTCGGCGTCGGCACGATCCGCGGCGTCGAGAGCCATGGCATGCTGTGCTCGGCCGCGGAACTCGAACTCTCGAACGATCACGACGGCATCATCGAGCTGCCGCAGGATGCGCCGGTCGGCGTCCGGTACACCGAATGGGCGAAGCTCGGCGATCCGATGATCGAGATCAATCTGACGCCCAATCGCGCCGATTGCACCTCCATCCATGGCATCGCCCGCGACCTGTCGGCCGCCGACATGGGCACGCTGAAAGATCCGACGATCAAGCCGGTCAAGGGTGAATTCCCCTCGCCGGTCAAGGTAACGATCGAGGACGCGACGCTGTGCCCGGGCTTCGCCTTGCGTCTCGTGCGCGGCCTGAAGAACGGACCGTCGCCGGAGTGGCTGCAGAAGCGGCTGACGGCCATCGGCCTGCGCCCGATCAACGCGCTCGTCGACATCACCAACTACATGACCTACGACCGCGGCCGACCACTGCACGTGTTCGATGCGGCAAAGGTGAAGGGCGATCTGGTCGTTCGCCGGGCGAAGCAGGGTGAGACGTTGCTGGCGCTTGACGGCAAGACCTACACGCTCGACCCCTCGATCTGTGTGATCGCCGATGCGGGCGGTATCGAATCGCTTGCGGGCATCATGGGCGGCGAGGCCTCCGGCTGTTCCGAGGCAACCACCGACGTGCTGATCGAGTCCGCGCTCTGGAACGAGATCAACATCGCGCATACCGGCCGCAAGCTCGGCATCAACTCCGACGCACGCTATCGCTTCGAGCGCGGAGTCGATCCGGCGTTCATGGTGCCGGGGCTTGAACTCGCAACACAGCTGGTGATGCAGCTGTGCGGCGGCAAGCCATCCGAAGCCGTCATTGTCGGCAAGACGCACGGCGACGACCGCATCATCGATTTCCCGCTCGACGAGGTGAATCGGCTGGCCGGCATCCAGGTGTCTCTGGTCGAGATGCGCCGTATCCTCAGCCATCTCGGTTTCTCCGTGGCCGGCAGCGGATCGGTCATCAAGGTGGCTGTGCCGTCGTGGCGCGCGGACGTGGAAGGCAAGGCCGACATCGTCGAGGAAATCGTCCGGATCGTCGGCGTCGACCGGGTGCCGCTTGCGCCGTTCGATCGCGGTGACGCACCGCGCAAACCGATCCTGACCCAGATCCAGCTGCGGACTCGCCGCTCCAAGCGCGCGCTTGCCGCGCGCGGCCTGGTCGAGGCGGTCAACTGGTCGTTCGTCGCCAGGCCCCAGGCCGAACTGTTCGGCGGCGGCCAGCCGTCGCTCACGCTCGCCAATCCCATCGCCGCCGATCTGTCGGACATGCGTCCGAGCCTCATTCCGGGCCTCGTTGCCGCCAGCCAGCGCAACGCCGACCGCGGGTTCATCGACAGCGCTCTGTTCGAGGTCGGACAGGTTTTCCAAGGCGATCGGCCCGAAGATCAGTTGATGGCGGCAAGCGGCGTTCGCCGCGGGCTCGCGTCCGCAAGCGGAGCTGGCCGGAACTGGTCGGGCTCGATGGAGGCGACTGCGCTCGATGCCAAGGCCGACGCTCTTGCCGTGCTGGCGGCAGCTGGCGCGTCCACAGGCGCCTTGCAGATCGTTGCCGGCGGCGCGCCCTGGCTCCACCCCGGACGATCGGGAACCATTCAGCTCGGCCCGCAGAACATCCTCGGGGTGTTCGGCGAGCTGCATCCGCGCGCGCTGGAAGCGCTCGGCGCCGAGGGGCCGATCATGGCGTTCGAGGTCATCCTGGACCGCATTCCGGACGCCAGGGCGAAGCCCACCCGGGCAAAACCACTGCTCGAACTCTCCGCCTTCCAGCCGGTGTCGCGCGATTTTGCGTTCGTTGTCGATCGCAAGGTCAAGGCGGGCGATATCGTCAGGACGGCGCAGGCGGCCGATCGCAAGCTGATCACCGGCGTCACCGTGTTTGACGTCTACGAAGGCAAGGGCATCGATCCCGACAAGAAGTCGATCGCCATCGCCGTCACTCTGCAGCCGCGAGAAAAGACACTGACCGATCAGGAGATCGAGGCGGTCGCGGCAAAGATTGTCGCCGAGGTCACGAAGAAGACCGGCGGCACGCTGCGGGGATGAGCCTTTCCGCGCTGTTGCCGTCCGGCGTCAGCGGCTTCGTGCTTGCCGCCTTGATGGCGGTGGCGCTGCTCGCCAGCATCGCGCGCGGTTTCTCCGGCTTCGGAGCCGCGCTGATCTTCATGCCGCTTGCAAGCACGGTGGCCGCTCCGCGTACCGTGGCCGGGCTGCTGCTCCTCATCGATCTCGTCGCCGCAGCGCCACTCGCACCGAATGCCTGGAGGCAGGCCGACCGCAAAGCCGTCGCGTTCATGGCAGCCGGTGCGCTGATCACCGTGCCGATCGGCACCTATGCACTGACCCAGCTCGAGCCGGTAACCACACGCTGGATCATCATCGGCTTCGTGACTGGGCTGCTGGCGCTGCTCATCTCCGGCTGGCGCTATCACGGCGAAGGGCATCCGGCGCTGTCTGTCGGTGTCGGCGGTCTCGCCGGCTTCTGCAGCGGCCTGGCACAAACGGGTGGCCCGCCGATCGTTGCCTACTGGCTCGGCCGGCCGATCGCGGGTGCGCTCGCGCGTGCCAACATCATCCTTTACTTCGCGCTCACGGACATCATTTCGTTCACGACCTACACGGTCAGCGGCATCCTCTCCTGGGACGTCGTCAAGCTCTCGCTGTTCGTCGGGCCGGTCTACGCACTCGGCCTGTTCATCGGCGCCCGGCTGTTTGGTGTGGCGAGCGAGACGCTGTTTCGGCGCGTCTGCTACA
>Ga0190271_10002404_pt1 | contig 11321 bp, 9 predicted proteins | sample Popmic356T_FD_133747 | JGI IMG/M metagenome (GOLD analysis project Ga0190271, IMG submission 133747) | Populus adjacent soil microbial communities from riparian zone of Weber River, Utah, USA - 356 T | ecosystem: Environmental > Terrestrial > Soil > Riparian zone | place: USA: Utah | collected...
AGCGCACCAGGGCGGGTCCGCGCGTACCGCGAGTTCCGAGCACGCGGTAACCGAACACCTCGGGGAAGAACCGGCTGAAGTAGGCCCGCAGCTGCGCCCCGTGGGTGAGCAGCGCGACCCTATCGACGTAACGATCGACTTGCTTCGGGTCGAGGCCGGCCTTCACAGCGGCACGGATCCGATCGTTATCCTCCTGGCCGAGCATGAAGATGACCGCCACCGCGATCGTCGCTCCCATCGAGTGCGCCGAGAGGATGACATACGGGTCCTTTTTCGCCTTCTTCGCGTCGTCGATGTGATGACGAACCCGCTTGGCGACTTCGGGAACGGCCCGCTCGGCGTAGCACGGAGCGGTGAAAGGGTGTCCGGCACGGGGGAAGAAGCAGACGATGTCCCACACCAGGCCGAGGGGACGCTCGTCGGAGGCGACCGCGTTCGTGACGACCCAACCGACCGTCGCCAGTGCGAGAAGCCCGAGCGCCCACCCCGAGAGAGCGTTGGTCCGCTCCCAGAGCTCGAACTCGGCGAGCCATGTGCCGAGTGTCGGGATGCCGAGCACGAGCAAGGCGGCCGCGGTCAGGAACGCGAGCAGCATCAGGATCGGCTCGCCTCGGTGCGTGATGCCGGCGACCCGCCGCGCGTTCGCCACGTCGCGCAGCCGCCCACCTGGCCGATACTCGAACCTCGGATAATCGTCGACAGACACTGCCTCGGTGCGCCACTTCTCGCACGGCTCAGTCCAATCGGCGGCCCTCGCAGCCCCGGGCACGAAGACACGCTCGACTCCTCCCAGATACCCGTCGCGTTCCTTCTGCGCGGAGAGCTGCTCGGACGGGTCGTTTGGGAACATCAACCCCGGAAGGCTGAAGGCCGGGAACTTCCGGAGCCCGCCGACCAGCGCGAACACGGCGGCGACGATGACGGCCGCGAGGATGACCACCAGCATGGTGGCGAAACGGGAATAGAAGACCGGCAGCTCGATCGCCGGGGGCTCCACCGCAGGGGTTTCTGTCGCAGCACCCTGAACCGTGCGCAAGTGTGCCCGCGTGTCGGGACTCCCAGTCGTCGTCGACAGCCAGGTGTACGCGCCCAGCACGAGAAGGCTCGTGATCACCAACGACGAAAACCATGCCACGAGCAACGCGACGGCCGCGCCGTTGCCACGCCAGCCCGCGTAACGTGCTCGCACGCGGTTCTCCTTCTTGACCAGTGGCAGGTACGAGGCAAGCACCGCGACCACGACGAGTATCGCGGCCGTCCACGTCATCCACATCGTCGCGTCGGGGTCGTCGGCACGCAAAGTCGCGATGATCGCGAGTCCCAGCGCCGCGATGATGAGTGCGCCACAGAGAAACTGGATCCGCCGTCCGTATCCCCACGACATGCTGGCCGCAGCGATCAGCGCGCCGACAGCTGCGATCAGCGTCGGTGCGACGACCATCCCGCTCAATCCGTCCGCCGCTTCCGCGTTCGGAGGGACGAGCTCCGCGGCGCTGTCGATGAAGAACGCCCACGCGAGCCACACCGCGAAGGCCACGATCGCCGCCACCATGAGCCACGTCGCCAGCCCCCTCCGTAGGCGTACGGCCGACATCGTCCCGCTGAGCGCGCCACCCCACGCCATGGCCACGGCGCACAGCACGAGCAGCCCTCCCACGAGGGCCATCACCGCCTGGAACGGAGCAATTCGCCAGGCGCTGCTCTCCGGCAGCCAGACCTCGGTCAGCCCGAGGCCGGTCGCGTCGAGGACGGCGTCGACCGCCAGCGTCATCAGTACGAACGCGAACACAGCCGCCAGGTGGGTTCGCTCGGCGGCCTCGGCCGTTCGGGGCCGTTGCCAGAACCCGAGGGAGCCGAGCAGCGCGGGCCGCGGCGGCCCCGAGCTGTCGTCGTCGGGGGTTGCCGCGGCGGAGCTTGTCTCGCTCGGCCCGATGGTCTCGGCGCGTTCCTTGCCGGAGGTTTCGGCGGGCGAGCTGTCGGAGCGGGCGCTGTTCGCTCCGGTGATTTCAGCGGCGGGGATGCGGCCAGTGGCGTCCCCGTCGGGCGGTGAATCCGGGAGTGGGGTCGGTGACCCGGCAGTCTCCTGGTCGAGCGAGGTGAGCGGGTGAAAGCCCGAGCGGGCTCGCCGGCTCACGACGTAGAGAAACAGGATCACCGCGATCGGCACGACCGCGAGGAGGGCCGCCCGCGCGTTGGGGGTGACGTCGACGAGGAAGTTCAAGAACTGGGGGAGGGCAGCGCAGACCTCGGTCGGTTGACCTTCCCCCGGCTCGGGAAAGCACTCGATCCCGATGAGATGCACCGAAACTGCCAGCAGTCCCACCGTGTAGAACAGCGTTTGGAGGAGCGCGAACACCCGGATCAGGCCGGCGCCGTCGCCGCTGTGCCACAGCTCGGGTGTCTCGATCTCGCCCTTTATGTCGCGCCGCGACCAGTACGCCAGATTGCATAGACCAAACGGCAGCACCAGCAGCCAACCGACGTGCACGATCGCGCGCCCGATCACGACGAGCGCCGAGCCTCCGGTGCGCGCCTGATTCCCCCACCAGTAGGCCTCCGCGGCCGGGACGATCGGGTCAAGCGGCGAGGTCGAGTCGGGATGCGCGACACTGTCGGACGGGTATCTCATCGGGGAACCGGGCGACGCGGTCGGCACTTGCGGGTCGGTGACGGTCGAAGGATGCCCATCGTTGGAGGCACGCGCAGCTTCAGCCGCCTTGGCAGCGGCATCCCTTTTCGACTCTTCTGTCGCCCGCTTGATCCTCCAGAAAGATCCCTGCAGGTCGCCGTCGGCGCGCTCGATCTCTTCGTCGGTAGCAAGCAGCGCGTCGGCGGGTGGCGAATTCGCGATTCCGTGGATCCGCAACTCCAGTACATCGATCGGGTTCATAGACTTCTCCCACCCACAAGGGAAGCGCTGCATCAGCGCAGCTATCGGTTACCTATATGAGCCCCGCGAGGCTTCCGAAATACCTCCTGGACGGCGCCTCCTGATCGCGTTCATATCATCGTCCCCTCCTTGACGCAACGGCGTCGCGATGCGCGGCAACGTCGCCGGAAAGTGTCAACGTTGATGGACGGCCAAACGGCGCACGCTCAACGACCGGCTTGCGCGCCACCGTGACTGCCGTAGGCGGCGGAGACGCCACCTGAACGGCACGCCAGCGGGGGACCGCGAGAAATCGAGCTATGTACGCCACCATGGGCGAGTGGCCCTCGATGGACTCAGCCGCGAGCAAGCCTTTGACTTCATCAACGAGATGGCCTCTGCCCGGAACCTGCTCGCGTACGGAATCAAATCCCTCCGGGACGCCCCATTCATCGAAACGACGCTCGACCCAATCCTGAGCCTCCTGTCAATCGGCGTCGAGAAGCACCTCAAGCTCATCCTGGGGGTCATCGGCATCGACGAGAGGCGGCGGATGGCCACCGTTCAATGCGATGAAGGGCCACGACATCTTGGCCATGTACGACAGCGTCATGACCGCCATCCGCGAGCGCAAAGAATCACGCGCTCGGCACAACTGGTCGCACACTCGCCTTTGAGGTGGATCAGTCCGCGGTCGGACGCCAACGCTCCAGCGAGATGTAGAAACGCCACGATTCGTTCGATTTGTGATCGTGCCAATTGAGTGGTGCAGAAGTTGACGATGCGATCCGAAGGGTCGCGAGAACGAGATTGTCATCGAGTTGTCGCGGCGCCACTGCCAGCGGATGGAGTGCTTCGAGTCGGGCGGGCGGGGAACATCGGAAGAGACGCTAGAGGAAACACCGGCTAGAGCAGTTTCGGACACTTGGACTGTCGATAAGTCGTGTTCCGGGTTGCTGATCCCAGGCGAGGGCATCCGCGCTCACACCGCGGCGGACTTGCTGTACGTATGCTCCCGAACCCAAATGAAGGATCGTCCGCGCAGCAGAGCTCGAAGTGCAGCACCGATGAGAACGCGAGACATCTCACGCCTGCTGCTCGTCCGCGTCGCTGTGGCCAGGAGCCAGGTTCCAAATTGGGTATCCCTGAAGCTCCTCCAGTTCCGTCGGGGTGAGACGCGCTGCGCACTCGCTGATGTCGTCTGCATCTCCGAGCAGAATGGCGCAGCCCGTCTCATAGACAGCGGCACCGGTCGCCCCGCTCCTGATGACCCGGCGGCGCAGGGAGCGGATCTCGTCCCGCTCTGCAGCTGAGAGACCGTCTGGCCTCCGGGCACGGATCTGGAACCGATTGAGTACGTTCGGGACCGACTCGGGCTCGCCTTCGAATAGCCAGTCGTTGAGCGCCTCCGCGGCGTCGAGGAACTCCACCCGTCGCACTGGTTCTGCGTCAGCGGCATGGATCAGTTTGAGCACGCACTGGTTAGCGAGAGTGAAAGTCTCGGGCAGCTCGGCGATGGTGCGGTACGCGTCCACGATCGAATCGAGGTGCAGGTTCACAACATGATGGAGGTCTTCACGCTTGATGGCGTCATACACCGTCCCGCGTATCGGCACGGAGGTCCCCTCCTCGTCGACGCTGAACAGCCTGAACTGCCGACGATTCTCGGGATCGAACGGGTCAACGAACTTCCACGAGGCACTGTCGCCGACCGGAAGCACGAACAGCTGGAGCCGCCAGCGCCCGAGCTGTTCGTAGACCTGCGCGGTAGAAGCGTCATCGGATTGGATCGGCTTGTCCTGGACGAGCGATGCGTACAGGTACCGCAGTCTCTCGTGCTGCGCGTTGTCGATCTCTGCCAACGAGACAAGTGTGATGTCGACGTGGAGCGTCTCGAGCAGCGAGATGAGCCGGCCGAGGTTCCGGCGCACCGCGTGCAGCTCACGGACGTCCTTCGTCTTCGGCATCTCAAATGTGTACCGGCCGCCGTTGAGCTCTATTGATCGAGTCTCCGCGAGGTTCAAGAAGAAGTCGATGTCCTTCGCCCGATCGGCGGGATTGTCGACGAAGCTCAGGTTGACGGAACTCGATTGGAGCCGCTGTTCATCGAAGACCAGCCGCAACGTGATCCCGGCGGACGGCTTGAGCTCGTCGAGCGCGTATCGATCTGGCGCACGATCGCGTTGCTGTACTGGACGTCGCCACAGCGCACCTCCAGATCCACCATCCGCTCGACGTACGAGCCCGGGCGCAGCTCCAGCACTCCCGACAGCGGGACCACGAAGCCCTTGGCGGTCTCGACCTCGACGACGAAGTCGCCGTGCTCTGGAGAGAATGTCATCGGCTCGTCGATGCTGAACTGCTTTGTCCCGTGAATGGTGATCGATGCGCCGTCCTCCAGCACAGCGCCCGTGTCACCTTCGAACATGCGCTGCCGCTGGGTGAGGAGGGCGATGTGAACGATGCCCTCGATCGCGGCGGGGTGCTCGGGCAAGTCCGTCAGTGGTACAGCAACGGATTTTCGCCTCCGCGGGGTCTGATCGAGCCACAGGTCTATCGCGTACGGAGCAAGGATTGCGTACTTCGGCGGGCCAAGCTGCCTTCCGTCCGGGCGGAGATACACCACGAACAGCAGCACGGTGCCGTGCTTTCTGATCGCCGCAATGTCGCCTCGACTCAGCGAGTACGTCGCCGGCGCAGTCCGGGTGCCCGAAGTCCGACCTTTCACCTGAACGTCGAGGCGCCCGGTGATGTCCTTCTTGTTGCGGCCGAGGCCCGAGTAGCGAATGAGATAGCCGTCGGTCAGCGGCGTCTTGTCGTTGGCGCTGAGGTAGGTGACGAGGTGCGGACACTCGATTAGGCGCCGCTCGATGGCAAGGATTGCCCGCTTCTCGTCGACCACGAGTCGATCCTGTCAGCGCCGTGCGGGATCGAGCCTGCACACGCCGGTGTGCACAACCGAGCCGACCTCGCCGGTGGGGCCGGAGGCCCTCCTCATCAAGCTCGCGAGCATCACGAGCCGAACGCGCTCCCCAGTGCCTACATCGTCGGCATCGGCCGCACGCCACGCGCCCCCTGCGCGCAATGCACGATGGAGGATCCCGTGCGCGCGCTGATGCATGCACCAGAGCCCCTTCCGCGCATGGCCCCACCCGAATCGGCGAGGGTCATCTGACCGATGGGCTTCTCAGGGTGTGCTTGTTTTGGGGCAGCGCCGCTGTCATCGTGGTGAAGGGGATTCATTCAGCCGCTTGCCGCTTCGGAGAGGCGTTTATGATGTCCACGGACTACTACGTTGCCTGGTGGAATCTCGAGAACCTATTCGACATCGAGGACGCGCCGCTTGATCGCAGGCCGGACAAGGCCAAGCGCGCAATCGGCGACGACATTGAGGGGTGGACCGCCGCCAAGCTTGATCAGAAGGTTCATCAGCTGGCGTCTGTGATCGCGCAGATGAACGCCGGTGCGGGGCCTGACTTGCTCGGCGTATGCGAGGTGGAAAACCGCTTCGTCCTCGACCTGTTGATCGCGAACCTGCACGGGCGGATACCCGGTCGCGCATACGACGTGGCGCACGCCGATACCGACGACGCGCGGCATCGATGTCGCGTTTGTCTACGACACCACGCATTTCGAGGTGCCTGCGGGCGAGACCTTCTTCCACGTGGTGATGCGCCGCAATGCCACTCGAGAAATCGTGCAAGTGAACTTCAAGACCGTGGCCGCTCAGCAGGCGTGGGCGGTGTTCGGGAATCACTGGCCCTCGCGGAGCGGCGGCCAATAGGAGTCCGCCGGGTACCGGCACATCGCCGGCGAGACATTGGCGTATTCCACCAACGTGTGCTCGAGGTCCATGGAGATACCACACCGGTGCTGGCGATGGGAGATTTCAACGACGAGCCCTTCGACGTCTCCTTGGTCACCCATGCGCTCAGCACACGGCAGGCCAACAAGGTGGTCAATGCCAAGATCCCCTTGCTGTGGAACATGATGTGGCCGTTGCACGGGGACCGCGCCCGTCATGCCGACGGCTCCTTCTACTTCGACAATCAGCCCAACATGCTGGATCAGTTCCTCGTCAATCGCCACATGATCGTGGAGAACGCCCCGCTGCATTTCGACGAGTCGAGTGTGCCGATCCTCCGATTCCCGGGAACGAGCCACGGCGGCGATTACCCGCGGCCGATCCCGTTCGGTGGCATGGGCAAGCCGGTCGACCCGAACGGGTACTCCGATCACTTCCCGATCGGCGCGCGCGTCCGAGAACGCACGTGAGCAGACCTACGCGAACGCATGGCTCGAAGCTACGAACGGTCCGGACGCGCGCGACGCGGACAAGAAGGCCGGTGTGGCGGACCCCTGGGCGCTGAGCGACCGCTCAACGATCGGGCTACGGCCACCCGACGCGGCGCGATCGCGTGTGCCCACGTCGAAAACGGCCAGTAGATCAGAGGAGAATGTCCGGCGCCCGCTTTGCAAGATCCGACGTCAGCCACTTGAAGACGGCGAGAGATGAGGTTTGAGACACGGCACTGCGACGAAGGTAGCCGGTGCTCGCGACTTCGAGCGCACGGCGTGGCTCGGTGTACACGTCGAGCGGGAGGAGCCCTGCACGGAAGCGCGTCCGCGAGATCTCGGCGACACGGGCCCGGAGATCGATCTCGTGATCGGCGAAGTACGCGTCGGCGACGGCGAGAATCTCGCGAATCGCTCGGCGGTTCTCTGACCGCTCCTGGAGAGCGTGCACCAACTCCGGTGGAGTCGGTAGGTCCTGTTCTCTGATCCGAGCAACCTCCTTCCGACTGCGCTTCCGTGCGAAGAAGGCGTCGGCTGCGGCATCGTTGTGACGCCTTTCCGCAGTCAGCACATGGCGGAGCCTTCGGTCCGGCAGTCCAGCGCGAGCGCGGCGACGCTGCAGACGCCGCGCTTCATTTTCTCGCTGTCGATAGGACTCGTGTTGGGAGGGACTTGGTGACCACCCGGGGCGGCCAGCCGCGCGTGCACGGGCGACCGCGCGACGATGCGCCTCGTTGGCTTTCTCCGGATCCGCTGCGTCTCTCGCGCGCCTACGCTCGGCGATCGCGTCACGATTCCGGTAGTACTCCCGCTGGGCCTGCTTGTAGGCATCCGGGTGCTTCTGCTTGTATCGCTCGCGCGCCTGCTGTCGCTCCTCCGGATGCTGTCGCGCCCACTCCTTCGCACGCTCACTACCCTTCTGCCGCCGCTCCTTCTCGTCGCGCTCGCGCTGCGTGCGTCGACGCTCACGCTCGCGGTTCTTCTTGCGAATCGACTCCAGGTTTCGCTCGCGATAGTCGGTGTAGTAGTTGGGATGCGCGTCGTTCCACGCCTTGCGCTGCGCCGCATGGCGCGCGGCGCGCTCATCGTCTTGAGGCGCGCGGTTACTCATCGTGACCCGCAGCCAATACACCATCGAGTTGGAGGAGCGAAGCGAACAGCTCTTCCCGCGTCGCTGTGGGGTCGATAATGGCCCGCGCGATGAGAGCCCGCATTCCGTCCCGCTCGGCGTCAGATACCTCTCCCAGCCGCGCCGTGCACCACTCGAAGTCCTCGTCGAGGCGGTAGGTCGGATCATCGACCTGGATACCGGGGTAATAGAAGAATGCGAGCACCGCCACGTGCTCCAGGACGGCGTCGACGTGTTCACGATCGGTCATGCCATCAAGGTGCGTGGACAGCTCCCACCGCCGCTCACCCGCGTCGCCGTCAGCAATTGGCACAGGCAGAACTCTGCGGAGTGCGCTCGTCAGCGGCGGCTATGTGTCCTTCGCGAATGCGCGCTCCAGCATCTCAGCCGTCGCTGGGTTAACCATCTCGTTGCGCCGAATGTAGTGCTGAATGGTGATCTTCGGATCGGTGTGGCCCAATAGCTCCGCGGCCAGTTCGACGCCCGCCTGCTCGTTGATCGCTGTCGCCACGGTGCGACGGAAAGCGTGTGGAGTAACGCCGGTAATGCCGGCGATCTCCATGACCCGACGTAGTTGCCGGCGCACATTGTTCGTTGAGAGAGGAGTCCGTTCTCGGCTGCAGAACAGCAGGCCGTCGAGCGAGGAGTCTTCGAGCCTTGCAAGCCTTCGTCGGACGGCCTCAGCGGTGAACGACGGAATGGCGACCGTTCGCCGCGATTTGGCCGTCTTCGGATGGTCCTGCCGCTGGGTGGGTTCGCCCTTATTGCTGACGATCGTGCCCGCGATGCGGATCGAGGGAACCGAACTCGTGATGTCGACGTCGCAGCGACGGATTGCGAGCACCTCGCCGATCCGCGCGGATGTGCCGAGCATGACCTCGACGATGGCACCCAACTGGCCGTCAGGCTTGGGGCCGGAGACTGCACGACCCGCCTCCCACAGGGCGATCGCCGCGCGGATCGCCGTCACCTCAACATTCGTCAACGCATCAGGTGTGCTGGACGGCCGGTACAAGCGCGAGACGTGATCCATCGGATTGCGCAGCAAGACCTCGTGTCGCACCGCGAGACTGAGCGCGAGGCGAAGAACCACCCGGGCGTGCTTCGCGCGGCTGTAGCTCTGCCGCGCCAGTTGCTTGAGGAAGTGATCGCACCGTGCGACGCCGATCTCGCGCAAGGTCAGATTCCCAAGCGCGGGCAGCACGAGCGTGCGCATGTTCCGCTCGTAGAGCTGCCGTGTGCGCGGCGCGAGTCTGCCCTCCAAGTCGAGGTCGTCTAGCCAGTACACAACGAGATCAGAGAGGAGGCTGTCGGGAGTGAGTGATGATGTCGCGGGCTGGAAGAGGCTGCGAGTCGAGAACTTCACTTTCAGAGCCCGCTCGGCCAGAGCCTCGGAAGCCGCCGTGGCCTGAACCTGACGGGTCCTTCCATCCCAATCCCGATAGCGCGCACGAGCGATGACCCGACCGCCAGGCGCCGGTAGAAATCCAATCTCGCCGAAAGTGCCGACCGCGAGACGCTCCCGGCTCATTGGATCACCGCCGTTGCGTCGTTGGCAGCGGCTCGGGTTCTTTCTGCGCGTCGACCCACGCCTTCACATCGGAAGCGGCGAAGGTAAGGTGCTTGCCGTAGTGGTGCGCACGAGGCGCACGTCCCTTCGTCCGCCACTCGTAGATGGTCGACACCGGAACACGGAGATAATCCGCGAGCTCGTTGATGTTGAAGAGCTTCTCGAGCCCCCATTGCTCGAGCGACAGGCTGTTCTCGGCGTCCATACCCAGAAGGTGCGCAGAGCGCCGCCCGGCCATCCGGGGTCAACCGCAGCGGAGCCGCAACGATCGAGGCGAATCGGCGCAGGACACTCGCAACGAGGTCAATTCGGTAGGTTTTCGGTGACGTGGTCACATCTCACCAACTAAGAAGTCCCGGGAACCCTCAGGTTCCCGGGACTTTCCAGTCGGGATGACAGGATTTGAACCTGCGACCCCTTGATTCCGGGATGAAGGTCAGGCGGAATCGATCACCCAGATTGCTACTAACGAACCCGCGACCTCACGATTATTAGTGGACGCGGCGACGCAGTGCTCAGCTAAGTCGGTCAGATTCGATCTCCTGACCCCCTGCATCGGGTTCGGAAGATGCCAGCCCCAGCTCGGCATCTTCCGCACGCCCGGGCTCCGTAGTGACGGCGCCCAGCTGTGCCCGACGACCTCAGTCGTGTGTGAGCCCGGCTTCGCGCAGACGTTCTTCGCGACGAAGTGCTATTCGTCCGCGAACCAGGTTCCTGTGGGCGCCCAGATCGCCGAGACGCCCGGGTGTCTCATCTCGCGCCGCGAATCCCATCGGGTTCGAGATGATCACGCCCTCCCCGACCGCGAAGTTCAGGAGCAACTCGATCGCCTCGCGCGAGTTAGCGGCGGCCCCGTCCGACGTGGCTCTCTGGAAAGCCAAGTGATGTTTGATCCGCTCCGCAGTGATCTCACCGATCGTCAAGTCGCCGAATGCCGGCGTGAGATGCGTTCGAACGATGCGCTGACACAACTCGCACGCAGCCTTGCTCGCATCCGAGAGCCATTCGAGGTCATTGAGCCACATGTACACGAGTTCGTCGAAGGGGTCTTCCGGTGTGAGATATCGCCAGGCATCGAGCTCGGACAACCGCAGGCGCTCCGCCATCCGGAGTTTCAGAAGTACTCGGGCGTCCGAGGCCGTATCTGCGGTGGCAGTGACCCGGAGAATGTCCCCATCCCACAGCCGTATTCGCGCCATGGCACACGCGTGACCGCTGCCAACGGTGCGGGTGGTGATCTTGCCGTGTGTGCCGAGTTCGAGGGGCGGTCGTCCCGTTCGCATGTCGCACCTTCCTTGCCTGTCAGGATCCGAGCACGTCGTCGAGGATGTCGATCGTGATCGGGTCGACCTCGACGGCGGAGACGACGTAGCTCGCGCGGGTGATCTGCTCGTTCGCGTGCCCGAGCAGGCGGGAGGCGAGGGTGATCCCGGCGGCCCGCTCCACGAGCGTCGCCG
>Ga0190271_10002405_pt1 | contig 11321 bp, 7 predicted proteins | sample Popmic356T_FD_133747 | JGI IMG/M metagenome (GOLD analysis project Ga0190271, IMG submission 133747) | Populus adjacent soil microbial communities from riparian zone of Weber River, Utah, USA - 356 T | ecosystem: Environmental > Terrestrial > Soil > Riparian zone | place: USA: Utah | collected...
CGACGACCCGCGCGACCTGGCCGCCTTCGCCCGGGCGATCGAGGCGATCCTCGGCGACGACGAGCGCCGCCAGGCGATGGGACGGGCCGGGCGGGAGCGGGTCAGCGACGACTACCTCGCGGTCAACCGCCTGCGCGAATACGTCGGCCTGGTCGAAAGCCTGATCCGCTAGCTAGGGCGACTTCGGCCGCGGCACCACCAGCACCGGACAGGGCCCCCGGTGCACGAGCTGGGTCGAGACCGAGCCGAGCAGGACCCGCCGCACCGGGCCGTAGCCGCGCGAACCGGCGACCAGCAGGTCGGCACCCGCCTCCTCGCAGGCCTCGACGATCGCGCCGGCCGGAACGCCCGAAAGGGCGCGGCCGGTCGCCGCCAGGTCCTCGCCGACCGACTTCACCGCCCGGGTCACGATCGCCCCGGCCTGCGGCTGGATCGTGGGCGTGTAACCCGCCGCGCCGGGAACGACGGCGGCCGGCGCCGCGACCGTGAAGACGACGATCCTGGCGCGGCAGGCGCGGGCGATCGCTTCGGCTCGGTGCAGCGCCGCTTTCGCTTCCGGCGTGTCGTCGTAGGCGACGGCGATCGTACGGAAGGGTCCGGGCTCCTCGCCGGCGTAGCCGCGCGGGGCGATGGTCACCTCGCAGGGCGCGCCGTGCAGCAGCCCGTCGGCGACGCTGCCGATCAGCGTCCTCCCGATCGGCCCGCGGTGGGGTGAGCCGACGACGATCGACTCCACCTCCTCGCGCTCGGCGAGGTCGTTGATCACCCCCGCCGGGGTACCGCCGCCGAAGGCGCGGGTCTCGACCTCGATCCCCCCGAGCAGATCCCTCGCCTCCTCGAACAGCGGGTCGGCGCGTTCGGCTTCCTCCTCTTCGAGGATCTCGTAGGGGATCGGCAGCGGCCCGTAGGGCAGCACGGTGACGACGAGCGCGCCGGCCCCGGTCGCCTCCGCCAGGACCCGGGTCAGCTCCAGCGCGTCCTTGCCGCCGTCACTGCCGTCATAGCCGACCAGAAGTCTCATCGGGCCAAGCTACGAGCCGGAGCCCGCTCTCCCATCCGGGGAATCCCACAACCTTCGCCTCGGCTCGTCGCCCGGCTTGAAACCTCCGAGCAGGGCCCCGAGGGCGATCAGCATCGCCAGCTGCAACCCCATCCCCAGCGGCGAGGTGAGAGCGTCGAGGACGACGTCGCCGAGGTTGTCCGCGGCGAGGTTGGCGGCGCTGACGTAGATCGAGTAGGAGACGAGGCGGCCGGCGAAGAAGGCGGCGGTCAGCGGCAGCAGCGGCACCGTCATCAGCCCGGCGGCGACGAACAACTGCCCCGAGGGCACCGGCGAGAGCGCGAACAGGCCCAGCCCTGCGGCGGTGCGGCGGCGATCGACGCCAAGCGCCGCCTGGGCCCGGTCGAGGCGCCGCAGGCGCGCCTCCGAGAGGCGCGGCCGCAGCCGGCGCGTAGCGCTCGCCAACAGGTAGCGGCCCCCGGCCGCGGCCAGAGCGCCGCCCAGTACCAGCGGCACCGCGGGCAGGTCGAACTGAAGGCTGAAGAAGACGAGGACGGCCCAGGTCGGCGGCCCGAACGCCGGCAGCAGGTTGACCGCGAACACGACCCCCAGCGCGATCAGCAGCTCACCCGTCATCGCCCCACCCTAGGGCGCCTCTCCTGCCAGGTCTGCGGAGATCCCACAATCGATCGCGTGGCCTTCCCCGGATGGGTTCGCGCCCTCCTCAATCAACAATTTCGAGGATGCAGACGGGCGGAAATCCAAGAGTCCTGATCGTCGGCGGCGGTGTCGGCGCGATCGAGGCCGCGCTCGCCCTCCACGACCTCGCCGGCGACAAGGCGGAGGTCGAGATCTGCTCCGGCCGCGGCGACTTCGTCTACCGCCCCTTCGCCGTCGGCGAGCCCTACGGCGCCTCCCGCGTCCTCCGCTACGGCCTCGAGGGGCTGGCCGAGCACTGCGGCGCCGGCTTCCGCCAGGAGAACATCGCCGCGGTCGACCCGGCGACCCGCCTCGCGACCAGCCACGACGGAACCGAGATCCCCTACGACTACCTCGTCGTCGCCTGCGGCGCCCGCCTGCTCTGGTCGGTCCCCGGGGCGGTCACCTTCTGGGGCGTCGCCGACGACGGTGAGATGGGTGAGGTCGTGACCCGCCTGCGCGAGGGACGGCTGCGGCGGTTGATCTTCACCATGCCCGGCGGCCACGGCTGGGCGCTGCCCGCCTACGAGCTGGCCCTGCTGGCGGCGACGGAACTGGAACGGGCCGGGATCGCCGGCACCCGCCTGACGGTCGTCACCCCCGAAGACGGGCCACTGCAGATCTTCGGCCGCCGCGCCTCCGAGCAGGTCGCCGAGGTGCTCGCCGACCACGGCATCGAGGTGATCACCGGCACCCACCCGGTCAAGTACGAGCACGGGGCGCTGGCGATCGTCCCCGGCGAAGAGCTCGAAGCCGACGTCGTCGTCAGCCTGCCGCGCCTCGAGGGCCGCCGCATCGCCGGCCTCCCCTACGACGCGAGCGGCTTCATCCCGGTCGACGACCACTCGCGCATCGCCGGCCTCTCCCGCGCCTTCGCGGTCGGCGACGTCACCACCTTCCCGGTCAAGCAGGGCGGCATCGCCACCCAGCAGGCCGACGTCGCCGCCGAGACGATCGCCGCGGAGCTCGGCGGCGAGGCCGAGGCCGACCCGCTCGACCCGATCCTGCGCGGCATCCTCTGGACCGGCGCCAAGCCCCGCTACCTGTTCGGCTGGCTCGGCGGCGGCCACGGCGAAACCTCGGTCGCCGGCGAGCGGCCGCCGTGGCCGATCGACAACCCCAGCAAGCTGATCGGCCGCTACCTCACCCCCTTCCTCGCCCGGTTCAACGGCAACGGCAACGGCCGCCACGGCAACCCCAACCCCCGCTCCCAGGTGCGATGACCGACTCGCTGGAATGCCCCCGCTGCCACCGCCGCGCCGAGTCGCGCGGAACGGGCTGGCCGGCCCGTTCCTGCCCTGGGTGCGGGGCGCCGATGGTCCTCGGTCATGACCCCGCCGAAGCGCTCGTCCGCCGCTACCTGCACGGTGACCTGCTGGCGCCGCGGCAGCAGCCGCACCGGCGCGCACCGGGCTGAGCTCAGGGTTTCGCTTCTGGGCCTTTGCCCTGGGACTGCGGCGGTAGCGACGGAGCCTGGCCGGGTGGCTCAGGCGCCGCCGCCGGCGGAGGGTTTGGCGGCGGTTCCTTCTTTTCCTGCCCCGGTGGGGACTTGGAGGACGGCGCCTGTTCGGGCTTCGGCGCCTGTTCGGGCTTCGGCGATTCCGGCTTGCCGCCGGTTTCGCGCTCGGGGGACTTCTTTTCGGCGGCCTTCTCCTGCCCCGGGGGAGAACTCGGCTGCTGCTTTTCGTCATCGCGTCCAACCGCCTGCCCGGGGGGCGCCCCCGGCGACTTGGCCGCGGCCTTTTCCTGCCCGTAGGCGTGGCCCCGGCCCTGACCGCGTTCCTGCGGCGCCGGCTTGGAGTGACCGGAGCCTTTGCCGTGCCCCTCGCCCTGGGAACCGTTCGAACCGGCGCGATGGCGATCGGCACCCTGCCGGCCGATGCCCTGTCCGGGGGCAGCCGCCGGGGCGCCGGTCCCCACGGAGCCCTCGCCGTTGCCGTTGCCGGCCGGCGCCGACTTGCCCTGCTGCGAGCCGCTCTCGCCCGGCAGGCCGAGGTGGATGACGCCGGTGCGGTCGGCGGCGCCGACCCCGACCGCCGCCGCGACGGCGACCGTGGCGACGCCTTTCGCCGCCGCCGAGGCGCTGATGGTTTTCGCCGCGCCGCCGCCGAGGGCCGCCGCCAGGCCGCCCCCGCCGCCGGCCGCCCCCGAGCCGCCGGCCAGGCCCTGCAGCATGCCGGCGACGACGGCCGCCGGCAGCGGCGAGATCGCCGCCAGGTCGTGGCGGCGATCTTTGATTTCGTCGTGGAAAGCCCGGCAGTCGGCGCAGGAGCGCAGGTGGGCGCGCACGTCGCGGCGGCGGATCACGCGACCGTCGCCGTCGGAGAGCGCCCGGGTCACCTCGTCGCAGCCCATCTCACGCCCCTCCGCCATCTGGCGCAGGCTCTGCCGCGCCTCGTAGAGGGTCTGCCGGGCAACCGCGTCGGAGGTGCCGAGCGCGACGCCGATCTCCCCGAACTCGAGCCCGGCCAGCTCGCGCATCACCAGCGTCTCGCGCTGGCGCTCCGGCAGCTCGTCCAGGTCGGCGAGCAGCCGCCGCAGCCGCTCCCGCGTCGCCGCGTCCTCGGCCAACCCGTAGCCCGGCGCCGCCTGCTCGGCGTCGAGCTGGCGCGTCTCCCGTCGCCGCCGCAGCAGGTCGATCGCCTCGTTGTGGGCGATCCGGTAGAGCCACGGCTTCAGCTCGATCTTGCGCTCCTCGCCGGGCAGCGCCCGCAGCACCTTGACCATCGTGTTCTGCAGCGCGTCCTGAGCGTCCTCGGGATTCCCCACGATCGCCAGGCAGAAGCGGTACAGCGGTTGGTGGTAGCGACGGAAGATCGCCGCGAAGGCGCGCTCGTCGCCGCTGCAGGCGCGGCGCGTCAGGCGCTCGTCCGATAGCCACCGGTCGAATCCGGGGGCGGCCGCAGCTTCGCTCATAGGGGGATCTTCGCATCGCCGGCCATCCGTTCAAGGGTAGGAGGAATCCCGACTCCTCCTAAACGGACCAGCCCCGAACCTGTCAGCGCCTTTCCAGAAAACATCTGACGATTTGGTTTCCCAGACGTTCCAAAGGGAAACCGATCCAAATGCCCGAACTGATCCTAGGACCGATACTCCGCTACGTCTCCGAGACCGAGGCCAACGTCTGGGTCGAGACCGACGAGGCCTGCGAGGTCGAGGTGCTCGGCCACCGCGAGCCCACCTTCCGCGTCGACGGCCACCACTACGCGCTGGTCTGCGTCGAGGGCCTGGAGGCGGCTTCCCGCTACGAGTACGAGGTGCGGCTGGACGGCGAGGTGCGCTGGCCGGAGGCCGATTCGGAGCTGCCGCCGAGCGCGATCCGCACGCTCGACGCCGACAAGTCGCTGGACATCTGCTTCGGCTCCTGCCGGGTCGCGGTCCCGCATGAGGCGCCCTTTACCGAGCCCAAAGACGTGACCGAAGTCGGCCACGAGGTCGACGCCCTCTGGACGCTGGCCAAGCAGATGGCCGCCGGCGAGCGCGAGGAGTGGCCCGACCAGCTGTTCCTGCTCGGCGACCAGGTCTACGTCGACGAGGGCTCGCCGAAGACGCGCAAGCGAATCCGCGAACGGCGCGGCACCAAAACCGCCCCCAAAGACGAGGTGACCGACTTCGAGGAGTACACCTGGCTCTACCAGGAGAGTTGGGAGGAGCCGATGATCCGCTGGCTGTTCTCCACCGTCTCGGTCTCGATGCTGTGGGACGACCACGACATGAGCGACGACTGGAACATCTCCCACAGCTGGCTGACAGAGATGCGGGAAAGGTCGTGGTGGAGCCGGCGGGTGATCGGCTGCTTCGCCAGCTACTGGATCTACCAGCACATCGGCAACCTCTCGCCGCGCGAGCTGGCCGACAACGAGATCTACCAGCGGGTGCGGGGGCACCAGGCGGCCGAGGAGGTGATCTACCCCTGGGCGCACCGGATCGATTCCAGCGGCGACGGGACGCGCTGGAGCTTCTGCCGCAACTTCGGCCGCACCCGGGCGATCTTCATCGACGCCCGCGCGGCGCGGGTGCTGGAGGAGGACCGGCGGGCGATCGTCGACGACGAGGAGTGGGACTGGATCGTCGAGCACGCCGAGGGCGACTTCGACCACCTGATCGTCTGCACCACGATCCCCTGGCTCCTCTCCCCCGCCTTCGACCGGCTCGAGGCCTGGAACGAGCGCCTCGTCGAGGGGAACGCCTGGGGCAAGGGGGCGGCCTGGGTCAGCGAGAAGATCCGCCGCGAAGTCGACTTCGACCACTGGGCCGCCTTCGGCGAGTCCTTCGCCAAGCTGCGCGACCTCCTGCACGAGGTCTCCTGCGGCCGCCACGGCAAGGCGCCGGCCTCGGTCGTCGTCCTCTCCGGCGACGTCCACCACGCCTACCTCGCCGAGGTTGCCTTCCCCGGCTCGGCCGACCGCGCCCCGGTCTACCAAGCGGTCTGCTCGCCCTATCGCAACCCGCTCGACGAAAAAGAGCGGCGAGTGGTGCGGCGGGGCTTCGGCCGGCCGTTGACCGTCTTCGCCCGCCTGCTGGCCAAAGCCGCCGGCACCCCAGACCCGGGAATCCGCTGGCGCACCATCGAGGGCCCCCACTTCGACAACCAGGTCGCGACCCTGCAGATCGACCGCCGCCAGGCGACGATGCGCCTCGACAAGACCGTCCCCGGCGAAGACGGCAAGGAGGCGCTGGAAGAAAGCTTCTCCCGCCGCCTCGCCTGAGACCTCGACCGGCGAGTGGTCATTTCGGCACCGTATTGGTGCCCAAGTGACCACTCGATGCGCTTTACGCCCGCGGATCGCGGGTAGGAGCAACCGTCGTGAGGGTCGAGAGAGTGCGGTGGATGCTGGGAGCGGCGGCGGCGATGCTGCTGACGGTGCTTGCCCTGGCCCCCTCCGCCCGTGCAGCCTTCCCCTCCCTTTACGGCGGCGACCTCGGGTGCGCCGCCCAGCCGAGCGAAGGCGACGTCCGCCTCTGCGGCGGCGAGACCACCACCTGGGACGGCAAAACCCAGATCGACGTCAACGTGGTCCTGCCGCCGGAGCCCGAATCGGGCGCCGACGGGCCTTACCCGCTGATCGGCGTCTTCCACGGCTGGGGCGGGAGCAAGATCGGCCTCGAGGACGCCCGCTTCCGCGACTGGGCCGAACGCGGCTACGCCGTCTTCAGCATCAGCGACCGCGGCTGGGGCGACTCCTGCGGCGGCATGGACCCCGACCGATTGCTCGAACCCGAAGCCTGCGCCGCCGGCTACAACCACCTGCTCGACACGCGCTACGAGGTTCGCGACGCCCAGTACCTGATCTCCGTCCTGGCCGACGAAGGGGTCGCCGAGCCGGACAAGGTCGGCGCCACCGGCGTCTCCTACGGCGGCGGTATGTCGATCGCGCTGGCGGCGCTGCGCGACCGGACGATGCTGCCGGACGGCTCCCTGGTTCCCTGGAAAAGCCCGGGCGGCCTGCCGATGGAGCTGGCGGCGGCGGTGCCGCAGTGGCCCTGGACCGACCTCGCCTACGCGCTGATGCCGAACGGCAGCACCCTCGACTACCTCGACGACGCCCCCTACCGCGGCCCCGACGGCGACGCCCCGATCGGGGTCGAGAAGGCCTCCTACGTGACCGGCCTCTACGGGCTCGGCCTGGCCGGCAGCAACTACGCCCCGCCGGGTGTGGACCCCGGCGCCGACCTGACCGGCTGGTACACGCTGATCAATGCGGGCGAGCCCTATGACTCGAACCCGCTGGCGAACTCGATCGTGGCCGAGATCCAGGCCCACCACTCCTCCTATTACATCGACCACTCCCGTCCGCCGGCGCCGCTGCTGATCCAGAGCGGCTGGAACGACGACCTCTTCCCGGTCGACGAGGCGGTCCGCTTCTACAACCGCACCCGGGCGCAGTACCCCGGCGACCCGATCTCCCTCTTCCTGATGGACGACGGCCACGCCCGCAGCCAGAACAAGGCCGCCGACGAGGAGCTCTTCCTGCAGCGCGAGAACGCCTGGTTCGACCACTACCTGAAGGGGGTCGGTTCGGCGCCGAGCTCACATGCCGAGGCGCTGACCACGACCTGCGGCGGCCCCTCCGAAGGGCCGTACGAATCCGATTCGTGGCAGAACCTCTCGCCGGGGGAGATCCGCTTCGGCTCCGCCGCCGAGCAGACCGTCCAGCCCTCGGCGGGAGACCCGAGCATCGGCGCCGCCTTCGACCCGATCGCCGGCAGCGGCGCCTGCGCCACCGCCTCCGGCGCCGACCAGGTCGGGACCGCCAACTACCGCCTCGCGGTGCCGGCGCCCGGCTTCACCCTGCTCGGCTCGCCCACCGTGCTCGCCGACCTCGGTACCTCGAACGCCGATTCGGCCCTCGCCGCCCGCCTGCTCGACGTCATGCCCGACGGCAAAGAGCGGCTCGTCGCCCGGGGGCTGCTGCGACCCGGTGACGGTGGCGAGACCGTCTTCCAGCTCCACCCCCAGGGCTACCGCATCGGCGGCGGCCACACCGTGAAGCTGGAGCTGCTCCCCGCCGACTCGCCCTACTCCCGCCCGTCCAACCTGCAGCTGCCGATCGCGGTCTCCGACCTGGAGCTGCGGCTGCCCGTGCGCGAGCAGCCGGGAGACCTCGGCGGCCTCGTCCATACCCCGGCGCCACCGGGACGCATCCAGGCGCCGGCGGGCGGCGGCACGGGCAAGGCGCTGGGCCTCGCCGGCCTTGCCGGCAGGCTCCGCGCCGGTCAGCGGGCGATCCGGGTACCGCTGCGCTGCGCGGGCGGCCCCTGCGCCGGCGAGCTCGTGCTGAGGCGCGGCAAACGAATCGTGGCCGCCGACTCCTACTCGCTGCGCGACGGAGCCAAGGAAGGAACGCCGGTGGCGCTGACCAGGGCCGGCAAGCGGATCGTCTCCTCCCAACGCCGCGGCGGCAAACGCTCGCTCCGGGTTCGGCTGCGGATCGCCGACCAGGGGCGAGCGGGACCGGTGGACCTGAAGCGGCGCCTGCGTCTTCGACGCTGAGCGCTAGCCGGCGTTCTCGGCGACCGGCGCGGCTTCAGCCGGCAGGCGCGCTTCGCGGCGGCGTTCCCAGACGGACCAGGCGGCCATCACCGCGCCGGCGTAGATCCAGCCGAGGAGCACGTCGAAGAACCAGTGCTCGCCGGTCGCCATCAGGGTCAGGCCCATCAGCAGCGGATAGAGGAGCAGCAGTGGCCGCAGCCGGCGGCGGCGCACCCGGCTCCAGAGGAAGAGCGCGACCAGGGTGACGAAGGCGGTGTGCAGGCTGGGCACCGCGGCGACCAGGTTGCTGGAGGCCTGGCCCTTGGAGAAGAGCGAGGCGGTGCCGACGCTGATCACCTCCCAGCCCTTGCCGGTGCTGCGGTGGACTTCGTCGATCAGGCCCATTTCGCCGGCCATCCAGGGCGGCGCCGCGGGGAAGAGGATGTAGGTGGCGAGGCCGGCCAGCGCCAGCGTCACCAGTCGGCGGGTGAATTGCTTGAAGGCGAGCCGGTCGCGCGCCCAGTAGTAGCCCGCCAGGGCGAAAGGGACGATGAAGTAGGAGGTGTAGGTGAAGGTGAAGAGGACGTCCCACCAGTGGACGACGCCGGGGTCGTAGAGGTTGTCCTGCAGCCATTCGGTCGGCACCTCGCCGCCGAAGACGAACTTGTCGAAGTCGATCATCGGCAGGTAGTGGACGCCGATCCCGGTCGAGTCGGCCGCCCCGCGCGTCAGGTCGTAGATCCAGAGCACGGCGACGATCGGCAGCCAGTCGATCACCAGCTGAACGATTTCCCGCGGCGGCCGCCCGATCGAGGCGCAGGCGAGGGCGCCGCAGGTCCAGAGGATCACCAGCTCACGCTGGACCGGGATGCCGTAGTTGGCGGTCCAGAGGATCAGGCCGAGGAAGTAGAGGCCGAAGGCATACGGGCGCAGCACCGCCCAGGAGGCGAAGCGAAATTCAGCTGCCTGCTCGGCCCTGGTCTCGGAAAATTCACCCGTCGGCATGGCCGTACATGGTATGGGCCGCGCCTGGACTGGAAGAGACAGCTCTAGCAGGCGGCGGTGACGCGGGTGCGGGCGCGGCGCAGTGCCGCTTCCCGCTTGCGCAGCTTGGCGACCAGTCGCCGCTGCGCCTTCGGGTTGCCGCTGGACCCCAGCTTCGCCTTGGCGTTTCGCAGCCGCAGGGCAGCGGCCTTGCGGTTCGCCTTCGCATCCAGGCAGGTCGGCGAAGGCGCGCTCGGCACCAGTGGGGGTGATCCGGCCGGGAGATCGACCTTCGTCGCTCCGCCCCCGGTGCCGCCGCCATCGCCTGGCTGCGGTTTTTCTTCCGGTTCGGGCTCGGGTTCTTCTTCCGATCCGCCACCCCCGCCTTCGCCGACGACCTTCAACGTGTGCTCGGCGACGCCGAAGTAGCCGAGCTCCTCCGCCCCCGCCGCCTTGACCAGGTATTCGCCCGGCTCGTCGTAGACGTGCGTCGCTTCGGTCCCTGCCGCTTTCTCGCCGTCGCCGAAGTCGATCTGGGGCGAGTAGAGGTCTTCGGTCGGGATCGAGACTTCGACTTCCTCGCCCACTTCCGCTTCCTCGGGTGCTTCGACTTCGACTTCGGGCAGACCGTCGGGGTCGTAGCCGGCGGCTTGGACGACGTGGGTGTTGCAGGGCTCGATTTTGCTTCCCCCGGGGCATTCGACCGGGTCGGAGGTGACCCAGATCGCGGTCGCGTCGCCATCCGCGACGGTGGCGCTGCCCGGGGCGTCGAGCACCACGACCGCGCTGCTCGAGTCCCTGCCTTCTTCGGAGAGCTGGGCCGGTTCCTCCCATTCTTCGCCCTTCGGGCGATAGGCGGCATGGATCGACCAGGTGACACCGTCCCAGCGGATCCAGAGGACGGCCGCGTTGCCGCTCTGGTCGAAGACGACGTCGTTGACGTATCCGTTGGCCCCTTCTTCGGAGAGGTCGACCGGTTTTTCCCATCCTTCGCCGGCCGGCTTGTAGGAGGTGTGGAGGGTGTCGTATTCGCCTTCGTTGTTGAAGCTGCCCGTCCAGGCGATGATCGCGTTCCCCTCCGGGTCGACCGCCGCCCGCAGCCCGACCACGTGTTCACCCGGGTTCGAGACGTTGACCGGCGCGCCCCAGGAGCCCCCGGCGGGCCGGTAAGCGGCGCGGACGAATTCCTGCCCTTCGTCTTCTCCCCGCCAAGCGACCAGCGAATCGCCGTCGCCGTCGATTGCGACGTGGGGGTTGCCGCCCGCTTCGCCGGGCTCGGAGACGACGGTCGGGTCTTCCCATTCGCCCTGTTCGGGACGGTAGGCGCTTTCGACCACGGGTTTGCCGCCCACATAGTGCATCCAGACCGCGGTCGCGTCGCCACGCGCGTCCATCGCCGTCTGCGGCGTGAAGCTTTCGTCCGGCGAGAGGGGAACCGGTTCGCCCCAGGCGTTGGCGAACACCCGGAAGGAGCTCATGATCGTCTCGCCCTGCCTCCAGACCACGGTGGTGCTGCCTTCCCAGTCGACGGCAAGCCAGGCGTCGGGGTTCGCACCCTGTTCGAATTCGGTGACTTCCACCGGTTCGGTCCAGGCCTGTCCGGGGTGGCGGCTGACCGATTCGATCGCGAAGTGGTTGACGCTGGTGCGGCGTTCCCAGACGGCG
>Ga0190271_10002406_pt1 | contig 11320 bp, 11 predicted proteins | sample Popmic356T_FD_133747 | JGI IMG/M metagenome (GOLD analysis project Ga0190271, IMG submission 133747) | Populus adjacent soil microbial communities from riparian zone of Weber River, Utah, USA - 356 T | ecosystem: Environmental > Terrestrial > Soil > Riparian zone | place: USA: Utah | collected...
GCCTCGAAGCTGTGCGAGTGGGTGGGGCCGAGCTGGTGGCCGCCGCCGCCCGGCATCCGGATCACCATCGGCACCCGGGCCTGGCCGTTGAACATGTAGGGGATCGCGGCGGCGTGGTTGACGATCTGGTCCAGGGCCAGCAGCGAGAAGTTCACCGTCATCAGCTCGACGATCGGCCGCAGCCCGCCCATCGCCGCCCCGACCCCGGCGCCGACGATCGTGTTCTCGGAGATCGGCGTGTCGCGCACCCGCCGCTCGCCGAACTCGTCGAGCAGGCCCTCGGTGACCTTGAAGGCGCCCTGGAAGACGGCGACGTCCTCGCCCATCACGAACACTGCCTCGTCGCGGCGCATCTCCTCCGCCATCGCGTCGCGCAGCGCCTCTCGCATCCGCAGCGTCGCCATCAGTCTTCGCGCTCCTCGGCGGCGGGCACTTCCTCCGCCTCGTCGCCGACCTCCGGCTCGGGCGAGACCCGCGACTCGACCCCGTCCTGGGCGTCGCCGCTCTCGGCCGGGTTCGGCCGCGCCCCGGCCGGCTGCCCGGCGTAGGCGGCACCGGCCTCGGCCAGCTCGCGGGCGGAGTCGGGCATCTGCCCCTCGCGCTCGCCGCGGTGCGGCTCCGGGCTGCGCTCGTCGACGGCGTACCAGCCGCCGGGCGCGTCGAGCGCGTAGAGGTTCTCGTACATCGTGTCCAGCGCCGGCTCCGGCGAGGCGTCGGCGAACTCGACCGCCTCGGCGACCGCCTTGTCGGCCGCGTCGCGCGCCTGCTGGACCTCGCGCTCGCCCAGCACCCCGGCCTCGACGCAGCGCCGCGCGAAGGCCTCGATCGGGTCTTTCTGCTGCCACTCCTCGACCTCCTCGCGCTCCCGGTAGACCTCCGGGTCGGCGGCTGAATGGCCGCGGTAGCGGTAGGTGAAGGCCTCCAGCAGCGTCGGCCGGTCGTCCTCGCGCGCCGCCCGCACGCCCTCGGCGACTGCCTCGCGGACCGCCAGCACGTCCATCCCGTCGACCCGCGTCCCGGAGATCCCGTAGCCCTCCGCCTTCTTGGAGAGGTCGGTCTGGGCCGAGTGCCGCTCGACCGAGGTCCCCATCCCGTAGAGGTTGTTCTCGACCAGGAACAGGACCGGCAGCTTCCAGAGCGCCGCCAGGTTCATCGTCTCGCCGAAGTTGCCGGTGTTGGAGGCGCCGTCGCCGAACATGCAGACGGTCACCGCGTCTTCACCCTTGTACTGGGAGGAGAGGCCGAGCCCGGCGGCGATCGGCAGGTTGCCGCCGACGATCCCGTAGCCGCCCATGAAGCGGTTCTCGGCGTCGAAGATGTGCATCGAGCCGCCGCGGCCGCCGCTGGTCCCGTCGACCCGGCCGAACAGCTCCGCCATCACCCGCTTCGGCTCGGTGCCGCGGGCGATCGCGTGGCCGTGGGTCCGGTAGGTCCCGATCAGGTAGTCCTCGTCGCGCATCGCCGCGACGGTGCCGACGATCGTCGCCTCCTCGCCGATCGCCAGGTGCAGGAAGCCGCCGGCTTTGGCTCGCTGGTACTGGCGGCCCGCCTCCTCCTCGAAGCGGCGGATCAGGGCCATGCGCGCGAGCAGCTCGTAACAGGTGGCGGCATCGGGCAGATCGGCCATCGCGCTCACCTTAGCGAGGCGACTCCGCTAGCTCGCCGCTTCGACCGCCTCCTCGAGCCGGTCATCCCCCCAAAAGACCTGTCCGCCTACGACGAGTGCCGGGACTCCTTCGACGCCGAGCTCCCCGGCCCGCTCGGTCGCCTCGCGCAGGGCGCCCTTGACGGCTTCGGTCTGGACCGCTTTCGCCAGTGCCCGCGGGTGCAGCTCGCAGGCGGCGGCGGCGATCATCACGTTGTCGGGATCGCTGAGGTCGCGCCCGGCCGCGAAGGCCTGGCGGAAGCCGGCGAGGGCGAAGGAGACGGTGCGCCCGGTCTGCTTGGCGAAGGTGGCGACCCGCATCGCCACCAGGGTGTTGCCGGGCCAGGGGTCGGGCCAGACGATCGGCGGCAGCCCGTAGGCGGAGGCGCGCCGCTCGACCTCTGCCATGCCCTCCTCGCGCGCCGGCGTCTGCGACCAGGAGCCGCGGTCGAAGCGCTGGAAGAGCCCGCCGAGCAGGACCGGCTGCCACTCCGGCTGCTCCAGCCCGGCTTCGGTGAAGAGGCCGCTGACCCGCTCGGCGGCCAGATAGGCGTAGGGCGACCCGAGGTCGAAGAAGAAGGTGGGCCGCTCAGGCGTGGATGGCCCAGCCATCGACGGCCCTCGCCGCGTCGAGCACGGCCTCGCTGACCGTCGGGTGCGGGTGCACGATCCGGGCCAGCTCCTGGTAGCCGCCCTCCAGGGCCATCGTCGCGACCAGCTCGGCGATCATGTCGCAGGCGCGGTTGCCGACGATGTGGGCGCCCAGCACCTCGCCGTACTTGGCGTCGACGACGAGCTTGACGATCCCGACCTTGTCGTCGTAGACGGTGCCCGCGCCCTCGCCGGCGATTTTCTGCTTGCCGACCTTGACCTCGTGCCCGGCCTCCTTGGCCTGGGCCTCGGTGAGCCCGACGCTGGCGACCTGCGGGTGGCAGAAGGTGGCGCCGACCATCAGCTCCTGCTCGACCGGGTGGGTCTCGACGCCGGCCGCTTTCTCGACCGCGACGACGCCCTCCTCGGAAGCCTTGTGCGCCAGCGCCTTCTTGTTGACGAGGTCGCCGATCGCGAAGACCTTGGGGTTGGTGGTCTGCTGGTAGGCGTCGACCTTGACCTTGCCGTTCTCCTCCAGCTCGACCCCGGCCTCCTTCAGCCCCAGCCCCTCGACGTCGGGACCGCGACCCCCGGCGACGCAGAGGTAGTCGACCTCGGCCGACTTGTCGCCGTAGGTGAACTTCACCGAGTTCTCGCCGGCCTCGACGTTCTCGACCGGGGCGCCGGTGGCGATCTCGATCCCCTCTTTCTTGAAGGTCCGTTCGACGATCTTGGCGATGTCCTTGTCCTCGGCGGGGAGGATCTGGTCGAGCATCTCGATCAGGATCACCTCGGTGCCGAAGCGGGCGTAGGCGGAGGCGATCTCGGCGCCCGAGGCACCGGCGCCGACCACGGCGATCTTCTTCGGCAGCGCCGGGAGCGACCAGGCGCCCCAGGTGTCGACGACGCGGCCGCCGAACTCGACGCCCGGGATCGGCAGCGCCACCGAGCCGGTGGCGAGGATCACCGAGCCGGCCTCGTAGACCTCGTCGCCGACCTTGACGTTGCCGTCCGCGGTCAGCGAGCCGTCGCCCTCGATCATCGGCACCTTGTTCTTGTCCCAGAGCATCTTCACGCCGCTGGAGAGGGACTCGGAGACGTCGGCGCGGCGCTTGCCGAGCGCCTCCCAGTCGAGCGAGACGTCCTTGGCGACGACCCCGAGCTCGGCGCTGCCCTTGGCCTCGGCGTAGATCTCCGCCGTCCGCAGCACCGTCTTGGCCGGGATGCAGGCGTAATTGAGGCAGCGCCCACCGGCCTTGTCGCGCTCGACCACGGCGGTCTTGCCGCCCAGCTGGGCGGCGCGGATCGCCGCAACGTAGCCGCCCGGCCCGCCGCCGATGACGATCGTGTCGAAGCTCTCGGCCATCGGCTGGTGAGCCTATAGAACCGCCCGACCCGGCTACTCGCGCGGCCGGCGCTCCGGCATCTGGATCCGCGCCATCGCCTTGACCATGAAGAAGAAGAAGGCGCCGGCGCCGACCAGCAGCGCCAGGGTGACGAGGAACTGCGAGACCGAGCTGACCTGCAGGGTCAGCCCGAAGAAGGCGCTGAAGATCAGGAAGACGAGCAGCAGCTGGAAGCCGAGCACGGCCCAGTAGCGGGCCCGCCACATGCCCCAGGCCATGATCCCCATCAGCAGCGCCGGCGCCACCACCTGCACCAGTTTCGGACGCTCGCCGTCGACCTCGGCCCCGGCCAGGTAGCCGACCACGATCGAGATCGCGATCAGGCCGGAGAGGACGGCGCCGATCGTCACCGCCAGCGGCCGCTCGCCCGGCCCCAGCGGCTCCAGCGCTTCCCGCGCTTCCTGGTTGCGCTGCTCGGCCTTGGCGTAGCCGCGCTCCATCGGGCTGCCGCGCTGCTTGCGCTTGCGGGGGTGCTCAGCCACCGGGCGCCACCCCCCGCCACGGCGACGGCGAGTCGAGCAGCTCGTCCTGCGGGTTGCGCGGCGCCCCCTCGGCGGCCGCGAAGGCGCGCCGCAGCTCTTCCGCCGCGGCGGTCGGTTCGGCAGCGTCGCGAATCGCCCGCACCACGCAGATCCGCCGCGCCCCGGCCCGCACCACCTGCTCGGCGTTGCCAGCGTCGATGCCGCCGATCGCGAAGAACGGGTGGGCGGCCTGCTCGACCGCGTGGGAGATCAGCTCCAGCCCGACCCCCGGCCGCCCCTCTTTCGTCGGCGTCTCCCAGATCGGCCCGACGCTGATGTGATCGACGGGGGCGTCGGCAGCCGCGGCGATCTGCGCCTCGGAGTGCGTCGAGAGGCCGACGATCGCGTCCGGCCCGAGCAGCTCCCGCGCCTCGGCCACCGAGCCGTCGTCCTGGCCGACGTGGACCCCGTCGGCGTCGCAGGCCCGGGCCAGGTCGGGATCGTCGTTGACGATGAAGAGGGCGCTGTAGGTGTCGCAGACGCGGCGGAAGGTGTCGGCGGCGCGTTCGATCTCGGCCCGGCCGAGCCGCTTCTCGCGCAGCTGGACGATGTCGGCGCCGCCGCTCAGCGCCGCCCGCAGCAGCGCTTCGGCGTCCTGCCCGTGCGGGCGGGCGTCGCAGACGAAATAGAGGCGGGCGGTGCGCAGGCGCTCGCGGCGGAGCGGTCCGAGCGCCTCCGGTGGGGCGAGGCTCATGACCCGATTATGGCTGTCCGGCCGCCCAGGGCGGCTACCCTGTGGGAGTACGGGAGCCCGCGAGGGCTGAGAGGGTGGCACCGAGGCCACCGACCGTCTGGACCTGATCCGGGTAATGCCGGCGGAGGCAACTGGTTTGACTCGAGAGCGAAGCTTCGACGCGATATTCGTAGGTGGGGGCATCATCGGCCTCAGCTGCGCCTGGCGCGCGGCCCGGCGCGGCGCCCGGGTGGCGGTCCTGGACCGGGCCGAGCCACCGGCCGGCGCCACCGACGTCGCCGCGGGAATGCTGGCCCCGGTCGGCGAGCTCGTTTTCGGCGAGCCGAAGCTGCTGGAGCTGACCCTGGCCTCGGCCCGGCTCTACCCCGAGTTCGTCGCCGCGCTCGAGGCGGCGACGGGGGAGAGCGTCGGCTACGCCCGCCAGGGCGCCCTCCACGTCGCCCTCGACCGCGACGAGGCCGCCCAGCTGCGCCGCGTCCACGACCTGCAGCGCTCGCTCGGGCTCGAGGCCGAGTGGCTGCCGCCGCGCCGCTGCCGCGAGCTGGAGCCGGGCCTGACCCCGTCCCTCAACGGCGGCGTCTTCGCCGCGGGTGAGGCGGCGGTCGACCCGCGGGCGCTGACCCGGGCCCTGCTGGCGGCGCTGGTGGCGGAGGGTGTGGAGCTGCGGACCGGATGCGAGGTGGCGGAGGGGATCTTCGAAGGCGAGCGGCTGGTCGGCGTGCGGGCCCGCGCCGCCGTCGACCCTGGCCCCGTCGAGGAGCTGCGCGCCGACGCCGTCGTCCTCTGCGCCGGCGCCTGGTCGGGCCAGGCCGCCTGGCTGCCCGAGCACGCCCGTCCCCGGGTGCGCCCGGTCAAGGGCCAGGTGCTGGAGCTGCGCGCCGCCGACGGCCAGCCACCCTGCGAGCGGATCGTCGCCTCCGAGCGGGTCTACCTCGTCCCGCGCCCCGACGGCCGCCTCGTCGTCGGGGCGACCAGCGAAGAGCAGGGCTTCGACACCACCGTTCTCGCCGGCGGCGTCCACGAGCTGCTTCGCGAGGCCTACCGGCTGCTCCCCGACGTCGCCGAGATGGAGCTGCTCGGCGCGCTCGCCGGCCTCCGTCCCGGCACCCCCGACAACCTGCCCCTGATCGGCCCCGGCGCCGTCGACGGCCTGCTCCTCGCGACCGGCCACTACCGCAACGGCATTCTGCTGGCGCCGCTGACCGCCGAGTGGATCGCCGCCGACCTCGCCGGGGAGGCGCGTCCCGACCGAGCGCGGTTGTCTTTTGTCCCGGATAGCGAGACAAAAGACAACCGCACCCCCGAGGCGCCCGGGTCCCTGGAGGCAACCCGATGAGGATCGAGCTGAACGGCGAGGCGCGCGAGCTGGCGGGGGCGCCGACCCTGGCCGACGCGGTCCGCGCGTCGGGTGCCGACGGGGAGGCGCGGGGCGTCGCCGTCGCCCTCGACGGCGAGGTCGTGCCGCGGGGCGAGTGGGCGGCGACGCCGCTGCGCGAGGGACAGAGCGTCGAGGTGCTCGCCGCGATCCAGGGCGGGGCGGAGGCCTGGGAGCTGGGCGGCCGCCAGTGGTCCTCGCGGCTGATCGCCGGGACGGGGGGCTTCCGCTCGCTGGAGCAGATGGAGTCGGCGCTGGCCGCGGCCGGGACCGAGATCGTCACCGTCGCCCTGCGCCGCCTCGACCCCGGGGCCGAGGGCTCGGTCCTCGACGTCGTCGACCGGCTCGGCCTCTTCGTCCTCCCCAACACGGCCGGCTGTTACACCGCCCGCGACGCGGTCCGCACCGCCAAGCTCGCCCGCGAGGCCTTCCAGACCGACTGGATCAAGCTCGAGGTGATCGGCGACGACCGCACCCTCTACCCGGACGCGGTCGAGCTGCTCGACGCCGCCGAGCAGCTGGTCGCCGACGGCTTCACCGTGCTCCCGTACACCAACGACGACCCGATCCTCGCCCGCCGCCTCGAGCAGGCCGGCTGCGCGGCGGTGATGCCGCTGGGCTCGCCGATCGGCTCCGGCGCCGGCATCCGCAACCCCTACAACGTCGCGATCATCGCCGAGCGGGCCGAGGTCCCGGTCGTCCTCGACGCCGGCATCGGCACCGCCTCCGACGCCGCCCTGGCGATGGAGCTGGGCTGCGACGCCGTGCTCGCCGCCAGCGCCATCTTCGGCGCCGAGGACCCGACCGCGATGGCCCGCGCCCTCCGCCTCGCCGTCGAGGCCGGCCAGGCGGCCCGCCGCGCCGGCCGCATCCCCGAGCGCACCCACGCCGAGGCCTCGACCCCGTACCAGGGCATCCCCGACCTCTCCTAGTCGCCGAGCGCGCCACTCAGCGTGCCTCTACCATGGGCGGCGCGCCCCTGTAGCTCAGCTGGTTAGAGCGGTGGCCTTTTAAGCCGCGCGTCGCGGGTTCGAGTCCCGCCGGGGGCATTGAGCGCCGACGAGTACGCCCGTGAGGATCCGGGTGCGGGGGTGAAAGGCGACGAGCACCTGCTCCGCGTCCCCGCCGACGTCGAGGGTCAGGACGAGCTGCGGCTCTACCGCATCCGCGCCGAGCTCGACGCCGGCTTCGACGCCCTCCGCGACGTCGACGACGGGGTCTCGATCTTCGGCTCGGCCCGGATCGGGGAGGACCACCGCTGGTACGGGCTCTGCCGCGAGACCGCCGCCTGCCTGGCCCGCCACGGCTTCAGCGTCATCACCGGCGGCGGCCCCGGCCTGATGGAGGCGGCCAACCGCGGCGCCGCCGAGGCGGGCGGCCTCTCGATCGGCCTCAACATCGAGCTGCCCCACGAGCAGCACTCCAACCCGTACCTCAACCGCAGCCTCCACTTCCACTACTTCTTCGCCCGCAAGCTGATGTTCGTCCGCTACGCCCGCGCCTTCGTGATCATGCCGGGCGGCTTCGGCACCCTCGACGAGATGTTCGAGAGCCTGACCCTGATCCAGACCGAGCGGATCCAGCACTTCCCGACGATCCTCGTCGACTCGGCCCACTGGCAGCCCCTGCTGGACTGGATCGACGACACCGTCGAGGACGAGGGCATGATCGACCCTGCCGACAAGCGCCTGCTCGTCACCGCCGACACCCCCGAGGAAGTCTGCGAGCACGTGATCCGCGCCAGCGAGGCGCAGAAAGAGCTGGCGCCGCACTCGCGCGACTAGCTCGTCCGCCTCCCACCCTGGAACACGCCGAATCGCGCGCCCGAGCACCCGCCGGACGAGATTTGCAGGCAGTGCCGGTGCCGAGCCCAGGGCGCCCTTGAAGACCCCAAATGTCGCCTCTATACGGTGTCAGTCGGTTGCCGGAGGGCGAAGAGCGTGGGAGCGGGCACCGGCCAACGAGGGAGATCCATCATGCGCTATCGCTGGTCCCTACTGGCCGCCGTCTTCGCCGTCCTCGCGTTCGGCGTCGGCTTTGCACAGGCGGAATTCGAATCCGCAGACCCGACGACCACCGTCTCCACGACAGCGGACGGGACGGGGAAAAACTCCCATCAGGTGCTCGATCTGGCGGGCGCCCCGCTCACATGTCCCGGGATCGAACTGAACACGAGCTTCGTCGGGACGAAATCCGCCCCGGCGCTGTTCGCCTCGGTCGAATTCACCGGCGCCTGCAACTACCTCGGTCAATCGGCGGCGGTGAACATGCACGGCTGCGGATTCAACCTGCACTCGAACGGAGAACTCGACGTCTCGGGGGCGACCTGCGCGGCCAACCCGATGACAGTGAGCGTTCCGGCACCGGCGTGCAGTGTCTCCATCCCGCCCCAGACCGGGCTCAAAACGGTCAAATACACCAACATCAAACCCGGCGCGGTGAGCGAAATCACACTGGAACTGTCACTCACCGGCATCAAATACACCGCAACCGGTGCGGGCTGCGTCATCACCGGGACGAAAACCGACGGTGCTTACACAACAGGTAGGGCGATCCTCACAGGCGAGGACACCGGAACCTCCAACATGGTCGACATCTTCGGCCCGTAGCGTCATTCATCGGGGCGCCGCTGCTCGGCGGCGCCCTCTTCCGACCGAGTCCCTTCCAGGTGTTCGAGCCGCGCGCGGATCTCGCGCAGCTCGGCGAGGACGCGGTCCTCCTTGACCTCCTGGCCGTGGATGAAGCGCTCGGCGATGAAGGCGGTGAGCAGGGCCACGAAGCCGATCCCGATCAGCATGATCGCGCTGGCGATGATGCGGCCGCTGTCGGTTTCCGGTTCGAGGCCGCCGTAGCCGACCGTGGTGACGGTGGTCACCGCCCACCAGATCCCGTCCCAGGCGGTCCAGGGGTCTCTCGGGGTGGTCTCGATGCTGGCGACGGCGATGCCACCGAGGACGACCGTGACGACCGCGACCAGCGCCGCCGCTTTCAGGCCGTCGAGCGAGAGCAGCCGGCGCAGGCTGAAGATCCGCAGCAGGCGCAGCAGGCGCAGCACCCGGTAGAGCCGCCCCGACTGCCAGGCGGCCGGCGCGAACGGCGGCGTCAGCACCGTCACCGCGACGTCGAGCATGTGCGACCACAGCCAGGTCCGCTTGCTCGGGACGATGCAGAGCATCACCACGACCTCGGTGGCGAAGACCAGCCAGGTGACCCAGTTGAGCACGGTCGCCACCGTCGGCCACGGTTCCGCCAGGCTCGACTCCTGGATCAGCACCAGCGGAATCGTCAGCAGCGCCGCGACGATCACGGGCCATTCGAACCGTGCCTGCACCGCTTCGCTTCGCGCGTCCACCCGCCTCGCTTCGACGCCAGCGCCGCGCTCCCTTCAGAAAGCGGAGGGTCCCGTCGGGCCGGAGGCTACGCCGACCAGCTGAAGCTCGTCATCGGGCCAGCCGTTTTCTCGGCTGTGAGGATCGTGTTGCCTGTTGTGTAGGTGCCGTTCGTCTTGACGCCGGTTTCAGGGCAGCCGACGCCCGCGGCGGTATAGGTGATGCCCGTCGCGTGCAGTTCCATTGTGATTTCCGTGTTGAAGCCGACGTTGATGTTGCTGTAGCTGACCGCGTTTTTGATCGTCTGGGGACCGATTTTGATTTTGCATTCGGGGCTGGTCGTCCAGATTTCGATCGGGTGTTCGGCGCAGTTGATCCCCCCGTGGCTGACGATCGAGAGTTCGCCGTTCGCCTTCATCAGGAAGGCGCAGGAGGGCATCAGGAAGTGCGCGCTCTGGCCGGCGAAGATGCAGAGGCTTCCCTCGTATACGGCTTTGAGGAGGAATTCGCTGACTGTGGTGCCGGCGATCGTGCCGGTGTAGGAGGGCGTCAGGCATGTGACCGAGACGGCGGCCAGGTCGAGCACGTGGTGCGACATTTTGGAGGTCCCATCCGGTGTCGATGTGACTGTCGATTCGGAAAGGCCCGAATGGAACTGCGCCCCCTGCGCGGAAGGCGCGAGCGCCGCCACGACGAGCAGGGCGAGAACCGCGAGGAGGAGGGCCTGGGGCCTGCGGTTGCGCACGAAGCTTTCTTAGGGCGAACCGCAGGCGCCGTCAACCGCAGTCCCAACCGCTGCCCGCGCTCTCGCCGTCTCGCCCGGGGACTCCCCTGCAAGTGCCTTTCGGCATCGCTTCGCGCGCGCCGAAGCGTGCGAGATCTAGTGCCGGAAGTGCCGGTGCTTGGTGAAGACCATCGCCACGCCGGCCGCTTCGCAGGCCTCGATGACCTCGGCGTCGCGTTTGGAGCCGCCCGGCTGGATCACCGCGGTGGTGCCGGCCTGGATCGCCAGCTCGGGGCCGTCGGTGAAGGGGAAGAAAGCGTCGGAGGCGAGCGCGGAGCCGGACAGCAGGGCCTCGGCGTCCTCGCCGCGGGCGTCGCGGCACTTCTCGACCGCGAGCCGGACCGAGTCGACGCGGCTCATCTGGCCGGCGCCGATCCCGAGGGTCGCTCCGTCTTTGGCGATCACGATCGCGTTGGAGCGGACGCGGCGGCTGACGGTCCAGGCGAACAGCATGTCCTGCCACTGCTGCTCGCTCGGCTCCGACTTGGTCACCGCCTCCATGATCTGGCGCGGCTCCGGGTCGCCGTCGCGGTCCTGGATCAGCAGCCCGCCCATTACCTTCTTGACGTCGCGTTCGGTCGGGTCGGCCTGGCGGCGCTCCTCCTCGTCGAGGATCCGGATCGCCTCCTTCTGCTGCAGCACGTCGAGCGCCCGCCCCTCGTAGCCGGGGGCGAAGAGGACCTCGACGAAGTTCCGGTGCAGCCGCTCGGCCAGCTCCTCGCCGACCCGCCGGTTGAAGGCGATGACGCCGCCGTAGGCGGAGACCGGGTCGCAGGCGAGCGCCTTCTCGTAGGCCTCGAGGGCACTGTCGCCGACCGCCACCCCGCAGGGGTTGTTGTGCTTGACGATCACGCAGGCCGGCTGCTCGAAGTCTTCGACCAGGCCGCGGGCCGAGTCGAGGTCGAGCACGTTGTTGAAGGAGAGCGCCTTGCCGTGCAGCTTCGAGACCCGCGAGAGGATGTGGCTGCGGGCGCC
>Ga0190271_10002407_pt1 | contig 11318 bp, 6 predicted proteins | sample Popmic356T_FD_133747 | JGI IMG/M metagenome (GOLD analysis project Ga0190271, IMG submission 133747) | Populus adjacent soil microbial communities from riparian zone of Weber River, Utah, USA - 356 T | ecosystem: Environmental > Terrestrial > Soil > Riparian zone | place: USA: Utah | collected...
CGCAGCACCGGCCGCAGCGTCGTCAGCCGCAGCGTCGCCGGCACCCTGCCGCTCGGCGACCAGCGCAGCCAGCGTCTCGTCCAGTCGAGCGGTCACGTCCGGAGGAGTGGGCACCGGACCGCCGGCGTCGGCCAGGAGGCGGCGCACCTCGGTCTCCTCCTCAGGAGACAGGGCGGTCTCGTCGTGCTCGTCGTGCTCGTCGGTCACAGGTGCTCACCTCCTTCAGGATCACGGTGCGGCGGGGGGTGCTCGGTCGGGGCGGGGGGCGGGTCCTCCGGTGGGACGCGCTGGTCGCCCTCGGCGTTCCCGGCAGGGCTCGAGCGTGACGCACGCAACGGCGCGAGCACCGGTGCCAACCGGGCGCGGCCACGCGAGCAGCGGCTCTTCACGGTTCCCGCGGCGACGCCGAGGATCGAAGCGGTGTCCTCGACGGAGTACCCCTCCATGTCGACAAGCACCAGCGCGGCCCGCTGCTCCTCCGGCAGCGTCCGCAGTGCGGCGAGCACCTGCTGCTGCAACTCGGCTCGCTCGCTCCACGCGACCGGGTCCACGGTCTCCGTCGTGCTCGTGCTGAGGGACCCGCGGTCCGCGCGGTCGTCCAGGTCGTCCGGCAGCGGGTCCGCTGCGCGCACCTTGCGGCGGCGGATCCGGTCGAGGGACGCGTTGACCACCACCCGGTGCAGCCACGTGGTGACGGCGGCGTCGCCGCGGTACGAGCCGGCTCGTCGGAACGCCGCGATCATCGCCTCCTGCAGCGCGTCGGCCGCCTCCTCCGGGTCGCCGCAGGTGCGCAGCGCGACCGCCCAGAGCCGGTCCCGATGTCGCGCGAACAGGATCCCGAACGCGTCCGGGTCGCCGTCGACGTGCGCTGCCAGCAGGGTCCGGTCGTCGGGAGACCGGTCGTCGGGCGAGGACCCGGGCGGCGCGGTGCCGTCCGCGGCGCCGGTCGCGAGCGGACGGTGACCTCGGCCACCGACCCCTGGTAGCCGTCGGAGCCCTCCGGCAGTGCCGTCAGCCACAGCACCAGGTACCGGGCGGTGACCGGCTCGGACCCGGCGAGGACGACACGACCGCCGGCGCCCTCCCGGGTCGCGACGACGTCGAGCCCCTCGGTGGACGTCGGCGCGCTGCTGGTGCCCTCGGGCGCAGCGAGCAGCTGCACGGTGTAGCCCTCACCGTCGAGGTCCGCGACCACGTCGGTCACCGCGACATCCTCGCCCAGGTCCAGCAGCAGCCCCACCCCGGACTTGTACGGCGCGAGGGGTGGCCCCTCGAAGTAGTTCTCCGTCGTCCATGCGGTGTCGGCCTGGCCATCGGTGGCCAGCGGCACCTGGTCGGGCCGCTCCGACGGTGTCCCTCCCGACTGGTCGTCCGGGTCGAAGTCGGACACGACGGCACTGACCGGCGTGGGGTCGGCCTGCGGGGTGGCGGCGGGGTCGTCACCGACAATCACGCCCGGCACGATGTCGCGGCCTGCGAGGCTCAGCGCCACCACCACGGCCAGCACGAGCAGGAGAATCACACCGACGAGCACGCCCAACCGGAGCCAGGAGGAGCCGGGGGCCTCGGAGGCCCGTTCCTGCGTGGACCACGAGCCCGTGTCCTCGAACGAGGCCGGGCCCCAGTGCGCCGGCACCATCCCAGCGCCCATCCCGGTCCCCGGGACCCGGTGCTCCGGCTCGTCACCGCTGGGCGGTGGCTCCTCGAGCGGGGCTGTCCGGCCCACCACGGGCGAGACCCGGGTCGCCTCCAGGTCGGCGGGGTCCACGAGCTGGTCCTGCGACCACGGCGGTGCACCCGCCTGCGTGGCCTCGGGGTCGTCGGCGTGGTCGGGGCGTGCGTCGTGCCCGGGGACCGAGCCGCCGGCGCCCGGCTCCCTCAGCGGCGCGACATCGAGCAGAGCGGTGGGGGACGTGTCGGCGAGCGCGGCGGCCGGCTCCCCGCCGAGGTAGGAGCCGAGGGCCGCTGCGACGGCGGCCGCCGAGTCGTACGCCGGTGCCCCCGACCGGACGTCGTCGTTGAGGATCCCGTCGCACAGCAGGTCCAGCCGCTTGGGCACGCCGGCCCGCACCTGGCGCGGCCGGTAGACGCGCTCGTGATCGAACGGGGCGTCCGGGAGCACCGACCCGGGGAAGCCCGGCCACTTGCCGGTCAGACAGGCGTACAGCAGGGCGCCGAGGTTCAGCACGTCCGACGCGTGCTCGGACGGCGCAGGGAGCGTGTCGGTGGGACGCTGCGCCCTGCCGTGCAGCACCGCGTCGACGACGAAGCCGATGAGCTTCACCGAGCCGGCGTCGGTGACCATGACGTTCTCCGGCAGCAACCGCCCGTGCGCGATGCCCTGCCGGTGCGCCACGGTGACCGCCTCGGCCACCTCACGCACCAACCACGCCGCGCGTCGCGGGTCGAGCGTCTCCTCCGCGAGCATCCGGTCCAGGGAGACACCCGAGCCCCACTCGTGGACGACGTGGACGACATCGCCCTCCTCGACCGCGTCGAGGACCCGCAACAGGTGCGGGTCGGTCACCGTCGCGGAGGTGCGGGCAGCGTCGAGCAAAGCCGGCGCGCGGGGGTCGTCCGCCGGCAGCACGTGGATGGCCACGTTGCGCGCCAGAGTCAGGTCGGTGGCACGCCAGAACCTCGCGCCGGAGTGCTCGTCCAGCAGATCCTCGAGGCGGAACCGGGAAGCGACCACGCTCCCCGGCCCGATGGACTGGTGTGCCACGCGGCTCCTGTCGCACGTCGACTCGGTCGGCACCATCCTAGGAGCCGCAGGGGTCAGCGGCTTCCGCCGGCCGACCTGCGTGGCAGCCGGCTGGTGACCAGCGAGACGATCTCGTTGACCTCGCTGATCCGCATCACCCGCGCCAGCAGCAGGATGGCCACGACGTCGACCGCCACGGTCCCGAGCAGCAGCACCAGCGCCTGGACCTTGCCGTCGCCGAGCTCCCAGAAGGTCACGATCCCGAAGCGGAACACCCCCGCGGCGGCGGCGCCGAGGGCGGAGGCGAGGAGCATCCGGACCAGGAACCGGACCGTCCGCGGGGTCTCCAGACCGCCGAGCACCGACCGCAGCACCAGGTAGGACACCACCGCGCCCACGGCGTACGACCCGACGTACGCCAGCACGAGCCCGGGCGCGGTCTGGTACGGCGTGGCGGCCGACGTCACAGCCACCGCGAGGACGATGTTGGTGGCCGCGATGGCGCACTGCATGAAGAACACCGTGCGGTTCCGCTCCAGCGAGTAGAAGCCGCGCAGCATCAGGTAGTGGACGGTGAAGAACACCAGCCCGGGAGCGAACAGCGACAGGGAGACGGCGAAGTCCGCGTACGTCTCCGATGCGGCCGCATAGCCCCAGACCAGGTTGGACAGCGGCAGCGCGATCAGGGGGAGAACGGCCGCGAACGGCAGGATCAGGGCGAGGGCGGTCCGGGTCGTGGCTGCGACCTGGTGCGCCACCCCGGCGAGGTCGCCCTCGGCCGCGTGGCGGGAGAGCACGGTCAGCGTGGCCGTGGCCAGGGACACGGTCGCGATCGAGTGCGGCGCCATGACCAGCAGGAACGCCCCGGAGTAGATCGTGTAGCCGGTGCCCGCCTCGGCAGACCCGCCCCCGCAGTCGGTGGCGGCGAGCGCCGTACCGCTCGAGGCCAGGCGCACGACCACCGTGTAGGCCACCTGGTTGACGATGACGAACCCGAGCGTCCACGCGCCGAGCCGCAGGGTGTGTCCCAGCCCGGTGCCTCGGAAGTCGAAACGGGGGCGGAACCGGAAGCCCGCGGCGCGGAGGTACGGGACCAGGACGGCGAACTGCGCGATGATGCCGAGGGTCGACCCGAGGCCGAGAAGGAGCTCCTGGCCCCGTGAGTAGCCGCCGCACAGCTCGTCGCCCTGGGCAGCGCCGAACACGAACAGGTAGGTGAGCAGCGTGACGATCGCGATCACGTTGTTCGCGATCGGCGCCCACATGACCGGGCCGAACCGGGACCGGGCGTTGAGCACCTGCCCGACCAGCACGAACATCCCGTAGAAGAAGATCTGCGGCAGGCACAGCCGGGCGAAGGTGATGGCGGACTCACGCTGCGCCGCGAGCTCGGGACCGAAGAACGCGTCGTCGAGGTAGAGCCGCATGAGGGCGGGCGCGGCGATGACGAGGACCGCGGTGGCGCCGGCCAGGAAGAGTCCGGCCAGGGTGACGATCCGGTTGGTGTACGCCTCCCCGCCGTCCGCGTCACCCTTCATCGCGCGGACGAGCTGAGGGACGAGCACCGCGTTGAACACCCCGCCCGCGAGCAGGATGTAGAGCATGTTGGGCACGGTGTTCGCGATCGTGAACACGTCGGCGTGCAGCTGGGTGCCCAGGGCCGCGGCTAGGAGCAGGGAACGCACGTAGCCACTGAGTCGCGACACCATCGTGCCCGCGGCCATCACCGCGCTCGAGGTCAGGACGGAGCGCTGCTCCGCAGCCTCGCTCACCGGCCACCCCGGACGAGCCGGCGGGAGCGCAGCCGTCGCACGAGCCGCAGCACGATGGTGATGAAGAGGATCGCTGCGCCGACCCCCATGATCACCCACACGATGAGCCCGACCCGGCTGCTCCGGATGCTGACCGTGGTGCCGGCGCCGATCACGCTCCCGCTGGCGGTGATCGGCTGCACCGTGACCTCATGGATCCCGATGTCCGACGACGTCGCCTCGATGCGGAGCAGCCGGCGGCCGCCCGGGGCCAGCTCGACGGGATCCGGGGTGACGAGCCGCAGCGCGCCGCCGCTCACCGACGTGCGCAGCCCGACCGTCACGGGCTGGTCGAGGCCGTTGACGATCGTGATCGGGAAGGGCCCGTCCTCGCTCGACATGGTCACGAAGGACGGACCACGGACCGTCACCTTTGCCATCCACGAGCGGATCAGGCCGCGGACACCCTGCATCCGCTCCGCGGCCCGGCCGGGGAACGGCCGGTTCCAGGTGGACACGCCGAGCAGGGCCATCTCGTCGAGGGTGTTGCTGACGGGTGACTCCTCCGTGAGCAGCTCCCGGAGCGTGACGACGTCGTCGAGCAGCCGCGTCGCAGTGAGCACCACGCCTGAGGGGAGCTCGGCGTCGGCCTCCTCCTCGGGGTAGACCACGCTGTCCGCCTCGACCTCGTCGCTCGCCACTCCGTCCAGGAAGACCTCGCCGAACGACGTGGGACGGAGCCAGGGAACGTCGAGACCACGGAAGAAGCCACTCTGCTCCCACCCCTCTCCCGGGTTCCAGCCCGGCGGCAGCAGGACCGCGAACGGCTGGTCGCGGTTGCGCGAGAGGGCGTGCAGCGCCGCCTGCGCGAGGATGTTCTGGCGCACGGTGAGCGCGGACGACTCCGGCCCGGGGCTCGGCCCGACCAGCGCGTCGGTGGGCGGTACGGCGAGGATGGTGCCCCCTGTGGACCGCTCGGAGACCCGGGACCCGGACTCGACCAGGTCCGGGAGGGCGGCGTCGGAGAGGATCACCGGGACCCGGCTGTCGGTGCCGCGCAGCGCCTCGGGCGAGAGGAAGCCGGTCAGCGGGGCGAGCGTGGACCGTGACGCGATCCCACGCGTGTCGAGGATCTCGGTGCTCTCGGCCCGTGCCCTCGTCACGAGGGCGGAGCTGCCGGCCCGCACGGCGGCGCTCACGTCGAGGTCGGCGAACGGAAGGCTGAGCACGGTGTGCCGGACCGCATCACGGTCGAAGCGTCTTAGCCAGCGGGCCGCGAGACGGGCTTCCGGGGGGAGGTCCTCGAGGCTCACCTCGTCCTCCTCGTCGGGCTCGGTCGCCTGCTCCTCGGGGGTCTCGCCGGGCTCCGGGGTCAGGCTCAGCGCGGGGTTGCCCCGGGCCACCGAGGTCGCCGCACGCAGCACGTCGGGATCGACCAGCCAGGTGAGCGGGAAGCCGCCGGCCGTGCGGCTCAGCCCGAGCAGACGCCCGAGGCGCCCGTCGTCGGTGAACGCCTGTTGCCACCACGGGAGGAACCGAAGCTCGCCCTCGGGCGTGCGCACCACCCGGTTGCGGAACTGCAGGCCCAGCGCCAGCTCGGTCCCGGTCGAGCTCTCGGGGACCAGCGGCAGGAAGGTGCGGGCTCGCCCGTCGGTCCCGTCGATGCGGCCGCGCTCGTCCTCGCCCAGCACGTGGACGCCGAGCCAGTACACCCCCGGCGCGCCACTGAGCAGCATCGCGGACCGAGGCACGGAGAGCCGGAAGCTCGTGGACTCCCCGGGGGCGAGGTCGGGCACCAGGGCGAACAGGTTCGGTGCCACGATCCGGTCACCGATCTCCGCGGTGACGTCGGACCGGAGCGCGTCACCCAACGCGGCGGGCGTCGTGAGCGGTTCGAACGAGGTCAGCAGGTAGACCTTGAGCTGGCTCCACTCGGAGTCGGACCTGTTCACGATCCGCCCGGTGACCCTGATCCGGCCCTGCTGCGGCACGGTGCTCGGCGTGATCCGTTCGATCACGACCTGGAGCGGGTCGGCGTCCTCGGGGGCCCGGGAGAGGGTGGCCGCGCTGCGTACACCCTGCGCGGCGGCGCCGGGTGCGGCGACCAGACCCACCGGTGGGCCCGCGAGCAGCCCGGCCAGCAGACCCAGCAGTGCAACCGCGACGAGACGTCGGGTGGCAGGGCGGGTCACGCGCTCAGGCTAGTGCCGGGGAAGGCGGCAACGGTCTCTAGAGTGGTGTCCCGTGCCCGAGATGTCGATGGTGGAGGTGCAGGCACGCGCCACCGCCGAGCTCGCCCGGGTCGCGCCCGTGGTCGACGAGCTGGGGGCGATCTTCTCGGCGGCGGGAGAGGATCTCGCCATCGTCGGCGGCTCGGTCCGCGACGCGATGATCGGACGCGTCCAGCAGGACCTCGACCTGACGACGTCGGCGCGCCCGGAGACCACGGAGCGGCTGGTGGAGGGGTGGGCGGACGCCACCTGGGACGTCGGCCGGGAGTTCGGCACCATCGGGTGCCGCAAGGGCTCCTGGACGGTCGAGATCACGACGTACCGCTCGGAGAGCTACGACCCCACGTCCCGCAAGCCGGACGTCGTGTACGGCGACACGCTCACCGGCGACCTGGGCCGGCGCGACTTCACGGTGAACGCGATGGCGCTCGCGCTGCCCGACCGGACCTTCGTCGACCCGTACGGCGGTGTGGTCGATCTCGCCCACCAGCTGCTCCGGACCCCGGGCCGGCCGGAGGACTCGTTCTCCGACGACCCGCTCCGCATGATGCGCGCCGCCCGGTTCGCCTCCCAGCTGGGGTTCACCGTCGCCCCGGAGGTCGTCGAGGCGATGACCGGCATGGCCGACAGGATCACGATCGTCTCGGCCGAACGGGTCCGCGACGAGCTCGTGAAGCTGGTCTGCGCGCCGAACCCCCGCCGGGGGCTGGCGCTGCTCGTCCAGACCGGGCTCGCCGAGCACGTCCTGCCCGAGCTGCCGGCCCTCGCCCTCGAGCGCGACGAGCACCATCGGCACAAGGACGTCTACGAGCACACCCTCACCGTGCTGGAGCAGGCCATCAGCATGGAGGAACGCCTGCCCGACCGAGCCGACGACGGCCCGGACTTCGTCACCCGCTTCGCGGCGGTCATGCACGACGTGGGCAAGCCGCGCACGCGCCGTTTCCAGGAGGACGGCTCGGTCACCTTCCACCACCACGACGTGGTCGGCGCGAAGCTGACCCGCAAGCGGATGAAGGCGCTCCGCTTCTCCAACGACACCACCGACGCGGTGGCCCGGCTCGTCGAGCTGCACCTGCGCTTCCACGGCTACGGGTCGGGGGAGTGGACCGACTCCGCGGTGCGACGCTACGTGCGCGACGCCGGTGACCAGCTCGCCCGCCTGCACGTGCTCACCCGGGCGGACTGCACGACCCGGAACAAGCGCAAGGCGGAGCGGCTCCGGCGCAGCTACGACGAGCTCGAGGAGCGGATCGCGCAGCTCGCGGAGCAGGAGGAGCTCGAGGCGATCCGGCCCGACCTCGACGGCAACCAGATCATGGCGATCCTCGGGATCGGCCCCGGACGGGTCGTCGGCGAGGCGTACGCCCACCTGCTCGAGCTGCGCATGGAACGGGGCCCGCTGCCGCCCGACGAGGCCGAGGCCGAGCTGAGGTCGTGGTGGGCGGCTCGCGGCGCCTCCTAGGGTTGCCTCATGCAAAGTGAGCTCTTCGCCCAGTCCAACCTCGAGCTGCAGGTGCAGGAGCGCTTCGCCCTGCAGAACTCGCAGCTGCTCCGCGTCTCCCTCGGGCCCGACGTGCTCGCGGTGAAGGGCGCGATGGTGGCCTTCCAGGGTCAGGTGCGCTTCGAGCACGAGAAGTCGGGCAGCGTCGGCAGGATGCTCAAGAAGGCCCTCACCTCGGAGGACCTGCCGCTGATGCGGGTCACCGGCCAGGGGGAGGTCTTCTTCGCCAACTCCGCCGGCTACGTGTACCTGCTCGAGCTCGGTGGCGACGGGATCAGCGTCAACGGCCGCAACCTTCTCGCGTTCGACGCGGCACTCGAGTGGGACATCAACCGGGTCAAGGGCGCAGGGATGATGGCAGGCGGCCTTTTCAACACCACGCTCACGGGAAGCGGGCCGGTGGCGCTGTGCACGGTGGGCCACCCCGTCGTGCTCGACTGCTCGCAGCAGCCGACGTACGTCGACGTACAGGCCGCCGTCGCCTGGTCGGCGCACCTCGTCCCCGACGTCGTCAGCAGCATGAACATGAAGTCGATGCTCCGCGGCGGTAGCGGCGAGGCCTTCCAGTACGCCTTCCACGGACCAGGCTTCGTCGTCGTGCAGCCGTCCGAGTGGAGCTCCGACCCGCAGAGCAGCAGTGGCGGGGGCGGGTTGATGGGGAACCTGCTCAACGGCTGAACCGGTTCCCTCAGAAGCCTCCCCGCTCCCGGTGCCCGGTGAGCCAGGCGACGTAGCGGGGCAGCTCCCACTCCTCGGCCGTCGCCAGCGCGCTGTCGGCGCTGGCGCGCGCGGCGGCGAGGTCGCCCAGGCTCGCGTGCACCAGCGCGAGGTAGCCGTCGACCGGTCCGTGCACGGCCGAGATGCCGCTGACCACCATCTGCCCCCTGAGTGGGAGCAGGTCGTCGAGCACACGGGCGGCCTCCTCGGTGTCGCCGACGGCGTGCACGGTCTCGGCGAGCGCCGCCGCCGTCGACCCCGACGCCCAGTTCCGCCCCCGGTGCGGCACCCGACGGGCGAGCATGTCCCGCGCGTCGTCGAGCCGGTCGAGGCGCGGGAGGATCGCGTAGAGCAGGTCGAGGGCCATCTCCTCGGGTGACGCCGCCACGATGGCGATGAGGGGATCGAGGATCGGCCTGATGCGCTCCGCCCGCCACAGGTAGCCAGAGACCTCGAGACCGGCGTACTGCACGTCCGGCTCGATCACGGTCGTGCTCGGGATCAGGGGGAGCAGGGCGGCGCGCCGTCCCTCCAGCCACTCGTCGTCGTCGCGCATGCCTGCCAGGTGCAGCTCGACCCAGGTGAGGGCGAGGTTGACGTAGAGCAGCCGACGACGACGCGCCAGCCGCTGCGCCTCGCTCGCCAGTCGTTCGTAGGCCGCCCGGTCGCAGCCTTCGAGGGCGTCGGCGGCCGCGTTGGCCAGGCTCACCGCGATCAGGTCCAGGTCGCCGGTCCGCCGGGCCGCCGCGAGCGCCTCGCTCGAGAGGGCTGCTCGCTCCGGGAGTGACCATGCGCTCCAGACGGCGATCCAGGCGGAGCGGCAGGCCCACACGGTGAGCTCGTCCTCGGCGAGGCGGCGGGCGACGGCGAGGCCCTCGTCGACGAGGGCGCGAGCCTCGGCCCGCGCGTTCTGGTCGTAGTAGAGCTCCACGGCCAGAGCGAGCATCAGCTCGCAGCGCTCCCGGGAGTCGTGCGGCGAGAGCTCGCGCAGGCCCCACCGCAGGTCGTCGACCGCGTCCTCGTGCACCTGGTTCCAGCCGTGCGGGAGCCACACGGCCCGATCGGACAGGGCTGCGGCGGCCCGCGCCATCCGCACCGGGTCGTCCTGGTGCCGGGCAAGGGCGATCGCCTCGAACGCGCACGCGACGACCTCTTTCCAGTCGGCGAGGCGCTGGTGGTCGCGGGCCTTCGAGAGCAGCAGCTCGAATTGCTCCTCCGGAGTGCCGAGAGGATCGCGGCGGTGGGCCTCGACCGCCCCGAGCATCAGGGTGGCGGCGTCCTCGTGGGAGAACGTACGGCGGGCCTGCTCGGCCGCCTCCACCGCGGCCCGCCAGGCGCGGCCGACGTGGGTGGGTCCGGCGGCAAGCCAGTGCCGCGCCAGCTCGGCCGTGCGCTCCTCGGGCCGGATCACCGTGGCCAGGACCGCGTCGTGCTCCAGCACGTGTGCCACGCGCGCGTGCCGTCGGGACAACCGCAACGGGGTCGTGGACCCGGCGACCGCGTCGCGGGTGAGGGCGTGCGAGAACGCCACCGTCTGCTCGTCGACATCGACCACCAGACCGACGTCGCGGGCCGGCTGGAGCTGCTCGTCGACCGCCTCGACGTCGCGCCCTACGACCCGCGCCAGCACCTCCACCGAGAAGCGGCGGCCCAGCACGGCAGCGTCGAGCAGCACCTCCTGTGTCTCCTCGGGCAGCCCCCGCACGCGTCGCAGGATGACGTCGCGCACCGTCGTCGGCAGTGCGGGGCCGTCGGGGTCCGTGCCGGCGCCCGCGGCGCGGGCGAGCTCGACGAGGAAGAAGGGGTTCCCCGCGGAGCGCGATCGCCAGTCCTCCGCGGTGGCTGCGGGGACCTCGGTGCCGCTGACCGCGGAGACCAGGGTGCGCGTGTCGTCCTCGGAGAGCCCGGCCACGTCGAGCCGCGTGACGTGACGACGGGCCAACGCCTCGTCGACCTCGGCCTCGGCCAGCGACCCGGTCGGTCGCGGGCGGCGGGTGGTGACGACCGCCACCCGGTGCCGGGTCACCAAGGCGTTGAGCAGGTGGGCGAGGACACGGAGGCTCGTGGCGTCCGCCCAGTGCAGGTCGTCGAGGACCACCAGGACGGGAACGCGCGAGGCGCGGTCGATCACCTCGTGGGCGAGCGCCTCCCAGCTGCGGAAGGCGTCCTCCGTGGCGTCGGACGCCGCGCGGTCGTCGCCCGTCATCCACCCTGCGAGCAGCCGCTCGGCGCGCTCGTCGAGCGCCGTGCCCTCGGCGCCGGCGAGGTCGTGGAGAAGTGCTGCCCAGGGCCACAGGGGCGGCGCACCCTCGTCGGAGGAACACCGCCCGACACCCACCGCGAAGCCCCGGCCGGCGGCTTCCGTCGCGAGCTCCTCGAGGAGTCGGGTCTTCCCGATCCCGGCTTCGCCC
>Ga0190271_10002408_pt1 | contig 11318 bp, 9 predicted proteins | sample Popmic356T_FD_133747 | JGI IMG/M metagenome (GOLD analysis project Ga0190271, IMG submission 133747) | Populus adjacent soil microbial communities from riparian zone of Weber River, Utah, USA - 356 T | ecosystem: Environmental > Terrestrial > Soil > Riparian zone | place: USA: Utah | collected...
GGCGGCGGCGTCCTACGTCGGCCTCGCGGCCGAGAACGTCGTCGTCGGAGCGGGCGCGGACGATCTGATCCTGCTCCTCGCGCAGGTGTTCCTCGGCCCCGGCGCGCGGGCGTCGATCGACCCGCCGACCTACGCGCTCTACCGGATCGCGACGACCCTACGGGGCGCCGACGTCGTCGGCCCCGACGACGACGCGGCGCTCGACTGGGTGTGCAACCCACAGAACCCGACGGGCGCGTGGGTCGAGCCGGAGACGATCGTCGAGCGTGCGCGAACGAGGCCGGAGACGATCGTCGTCGTCGACGAGGCGTACGTCGAGTACGGCGGCCGCTCGTGCGCGCCCTGGGTCGACGAGCTGCCGAACCTGGTCGTGCTGCGGACGATGTCGAAGGCGTTCGCCTTCGCCTCGCTCCGGGTGGGCTATGCACTGGCGTGCCCCGCGACCGCGGCGCTGCTCACGGAGCGCCGGGCGCCGGCGCCGATTTCGGGCCCCGCCGCCGCGATCGCAACGGCCGCGTTGCTCGATCCTCGTCTCGGCGACGTCGAGGCAACCGTGGCCGAGCGCGAGCGTGTCCGGCAGGCGCTGGTGAACGCCGGCTACGACTGCGGCCCGAGCGGAGGCAACTTCATCTTCGTCCGTGCCGAGGAGCCGTTGGCCGAACGGCTCGAGGAGCAGGGGATCGTCGTACGCTCGTTCCCGGAGGGCATCCGGGCCACGGTCCGCCGTCCGTCCGAGAACGACGTGTTGCTGCGGGCGCTCGGTGCCGAGCCGGGCGAGCGCATCGGTCGCGAGGCAACGATCCTCCGGACGACGACGGAGACGGCACTCCGGCTGACGCTCGAGCTCGACGGCACCGGTCGCTCGCGCGTCGCGACCCAGATCGGCTTTCTCGACCACCTCCTGACCCTCCTCGCGTTCCACGCGGGCTTCGATCTCGAGCTCGTCGCAGGCGGGGACGTGGAGGTCGACGAGCACCACACCGTCGAGGACGTGCACGCCGCGCTCGGAGCGGCTCTCTCGCAGGCGCTCGGTGGACGCGAGGGCGTGGCACGGTACGGATCCGCGGTCGTCCCGATGGACGAGTCGCGCGCGACGGCGGCCGTCGACCTCGTCCGACGTCCCCATGCCGAGGTCTCCCTCGCGTTCCACGGCGACCGGGTCGGCGCGCTCGCGGTCACGCTTCTGCGTCACGCGCTCGAGCGGTTCGCCATCGAGGCGGGGTGCACGGTGCACCTCGAGGCCTCAGGCGCCGACGACCACCATGTCGCGGAAGCTGCGTACAAGGCGCTCGGACAGGCCCTGCGGCAGGCCGTCGCGCCCGGCGGCGCGGGCATCCGCTCGACGAAGGGTGCGGCATGAAGACGCATAGCCGCAAATTGCGGGAGCGGTGCCAGACACCGGTCCTTGTCAAGGCCTTTCGTGCCGATTTCGTGTCGATCTCTCCACAGCCGGAGCCGTGGCTCCATGCGGCGGAGCGTTTCGTGGCCGCGCAACAAGCGCCATCGGGGTCGAATGGGGGATCAAGCGGTGTCTGACACTGCCGGTCGTCGCGCGCCCGGACACCGCTGGACGGTCGCGATCGCCGACTACGGCGCCGGCAACCTGCGCTCGCTCTCCTCGGCCCTCGTTCGGGCAGGCGTCGAGCCGCTCGTCACGACGGATGCGGCGGTCGTGCGCGAGGCACCGCTCGCGGTGATCGCCGGCGTCGGGCACGTCGAGAGCGCCGCGGCGGGGCTCGCGCGGCACGGGCTCGACGACGCCTTGCGCGAGCGAGTGGCCGCGGGACGCCCCGTCGCAGGCATCTGCGTCGGGCTGCAACTTCTCTTCGGCGCCAGCGAGGAAGGCGGGGAGGGCCTCGGGCTGCTCGCCGGCCCCGTGCGGCGCCTTCGAGCCCGACGCGTGCCGCACATGGGTTGGAACTCGCTCGCGTCAACGCGTGCTAACACGCTGACATGCGACGTCGACGGCTGCGATGTCTACTTCGCGCACAGCTTCGCCGCGGAACCGTCCGATCCCGCGGTCTCCGTCGCGACCGTCGAGCACGACGGCACGATCGTCGCGGCCGTCGAGTCGGGCGTCGTCGCCGGTGTGCAGTTCCATCCCGAGCGGAGCGCGGCCGCCGGTGCCCGGGTGCTCGAGAACCTCGTGCGATGGTCAAGAAGCGCGTGATCCCCTGCCTCGACGTCGCCGGCGGCCGGGTCGTCAAGGGCGTCAACTTCGAGAACCTGCGTGAGATGGGGGAGCCGGTCGAGCTCGCGCGCCGCTATTCGGAGCTCGGCGCGGACGAGCTCGTCTTCCTCGATATCACCGCGACGCTCGAAGGACGAGGCCCGACGCTCGAGATGATCGGGCGAGCGGCCGACGAGCTGACGATCCCGTTCACTGCCGGCGGCGGCGTCACGGGAGTGGACGACGCGCGGGCACTCCTGCTCGCGGGAGCGGACAAGGTCGCGATCAACCGCGCGGCGTTCGACGAGCCGGAGATCCTCACGGCGCTGGCCGCCGAGTTCGGCTCACAGGCTGTCGTCTGCGCAATCGACGCGCGCGGCGGCGAGGTCGTCACGCATGCGGGACGCGAGCCGCGCGGACGCGATGCCGTCGACTGGGCGCGCGAGGCCGTCGCGCGAGGCTCGGGTGAAATCCTCTTGACGTCGATCGACGCCGACGGGACGCGGTCGGGCTACGACCTCGAGCTCACGCGGGCGGTCGTCGACGCCGTCGAGGTGCCGGTGATCGCCTCGGGCGGTGCCGGGCAGGCGAGCCACCTCGCGGAGGCGTTCGAGGTCGGGGCCGAGGCGGCGCTCATCGCGTCGATCGTGCACGAGCGGCCGGAGCGATTGCTCGAGCTGAAGGCCGAGCTGAGCGAGGCGGGATGGCCGATCCGCAGCTGACACCCGTGATCGTCCAGGACGCTGCGACCGAGCGCGTGCTCATGCTCGCCTACGCCGACGACGAGGCGCTCCGCCGCACCCGCGAGACCGGGGAGGCGTGGTTCTGGAGCCGCTCGCGCCGAGAGCTCTGGCACAAAGGCGCGACCTCGGGCAACACCATGGCGGTCGAGGAGATCCGCGACGACTGTGACGGCGATGCGCTTCTCTATCGGGTGCGGCCGAATGGGCCTGCCTGCCACACGGGTGCCGAGTCGTGCTTCTCGCCCTGGCTCTGGCGGATCGTCGCCGAGCGCGCGGCGACCCGGCCCGACGGCTCGTACGTCGCCGGCTTGCTCGAGGCCGGGCCGGCCGGGCCGGCGCGCAAGGTGGGGGAGGAGGGGGTCGAGGTGGCGCTCGCCGGGGTGAGCGAGAGCGACGAGCGGCTCGTCGAGGAGCTCGCCGACCTCTGGTTCTGCTCCTACGGCCTGCTCGCGGCGCGTGGGCTGCAGCCGTCCGCCGTCGAGGACGCGCTACGCCGGCGTCACGAGAGCTGATCGAACGAACGCGTGCCGAAGACCATCCTCGTCACGGGTGCAAGTCGCGGGATCGGCCGCGCCGTGGCGCTGCGCGCGGGCGCGAGCGGGTGGACGGTGGGTGTCGGCTACGGCAACGACCGAGACGCCGCACTGCAGACCGTCGCGCGTGTCGAGGAGGCCGGAGGGAAGGCGGCAGCGTTCGCGGGCGATGTCGCGGTCGAGGCCGACGTCGTTCGGGTCTTCGAGGACTGCGAGCGAGTGCTCGGCTCGCTCGACGGCGTCGTCGCGAACGCGGGAATCACCTCCTCGGCGCAGCCGCTCACCGAGATGAGCGCGGAACGAATGCGGCGGATCGTCGAGGTCAACGTCCTCGGCACGCTCCTCTGCGCACGCGAGGGCGCGCGCCGGATGAGCACGCGCTACGGCGGGCGTGGTGGCGCGATCGTCCTGCTCTCCTCCGCCGCGGCGCGGCTCGGGTCACCGAACGAGTACGTCGACTACGCCGCCTCGAAGGGCGCCGTCGACACGTTGTGCATCGGGCTCGCCCGGGAGCTCGCTGCTGAGGGTGTCCGCGTCAACGCCGTCCGGCCCGGCGTGATCGAGACGGAGATCCACGCGTCGAGCGGCGATCCCGGTCGCGCCGAGCGACTCGCGCCGACGATTCCGATGGGCCGGACCGGGACCGCGGACGAGGTCGCCGCAGCCGTCGTCTGGCTCCTCGGCGAGGACGCCTCGTACACGACGGGCGCGATCCTCGACGTGACGGGCGGCCGCTAGGGCGGTAGCCTGAGGTCATGCACCGCTTCCGATCCTGGTCTGCCACCGTTCTCCGCCAGAACGGCTGAGCTCCCGCTTCCCACTCACGCGTCGAGGGAAGCGGTGGAAGTGACGCGTGCCGCGGCCTCCGTGGCCGTCCAGGCGCGCGCCTTCCGTCAGACCGGAAGGAGGAACGCGATGCCCATGCCGCATCGCACGTTCGCGGAGGTGGCCAAACGCCGCCTCGTCGGAAAGGAAGGGAGCGAGCGGATCGCGATGATCCGGGCGCTCCTCGGCGAGCTGCCCGGGTACCGCAACGGGCCATACGCCGACCTGCGCAAGTGGCTCGAAGGCGAGCTCGACCGCACGCGGGTGCGTGGGAAGGTGCTTCATCGGGACTCGCTCCAGGTACGGCGGGAGGGCGCTGCGCAGGTCGCGCTCGTCGGCCCACCGAACGCCGGAAAGTCGTCACTGCTGCAGGCGCTCTCCGACATCCAGATCAAGACCGGGGACTACGCGTTCACCACGCTCCGGCCCGTGCCGGCGCTGACCCGGGTCGGTGGCGTCCTCGTGCAGCTCGTCGAGATCCCGGGCCTGATCGAGGGTGCCCACGAGGATCGAGGTGGGGGCCGTGCCCTGCTCGGCGTGCTGCGAAACGCGGATGCGATCGTCTACTGCCGGGCCGCGAACGACACGTCCGATGCGTTCGACGCCGTCCGCACGGAGGTCGCGGCCGTGGGGATCGAGAAGCCGTCGCTCGTGGCGCTGACGAAGTCCGACGAGATCGCCGATCTCAGTTCTGCGGGGGCGTCGGTGGCAGGCACCGAACCTTGTAACGATCAGTCACAAGCGTCGGTCGTCGTCGTGCCCGTGTCGGTGCTCGACGACGCGAGTCTCGATCGCCTGCGCGAGGCGATCTGGAAGCTCACCGGGCTGATCCGGGTCTTTCCCCGCCGAGGGGACGAGGTGGACGACGAGCCGTTCGCGCTCCCTGTCGGCGCCAACGTGGCCGACGTCGCCGACCAGGTCCATCATGACCTCGCCGAGTCGTGCACCGGGGCACGGATCTGGGGCGTCTCGGCGCGCTTCGACGGCCAACGCGTGGGTCGGGGCCATGTGCTCGCCGACGGCGACGTCGTGGAGGTGTTGCGGCGCTAGCGCTCCGGGGCGTGGAGCCGCGCGCCAGAATGAGCGCATGGGCGTGCGTCGGGTTCTCGTCACGGGTGCAGAGGGAACGATCGGAACCGCTGTCAGAGAGCATCTCGGCGACCGGTACGTGCTCCGCTCGCTGACCCTCGCGTCGCAGGACTTCCCGAGCCATGTAGCCGACATCACAGAGCTCGACGCGATCCTCCCGGCGTTCGAGTCGGTCGATGCCGTCGTCCACCTCGCGGGCTCGGCGGCGATCGAGACGCCGTGGGACGACGTGCTCGGCAACAACATCGTCGGCACCTACAACGTGTTCGAGGCCGCCCGCCGCGCGGGCGTCGGGCGTGTCGTCTTCGCATCCTCGAATCACACCGTCGGGATGTACGAGCTCGCAGGGGCGCCGATCCTCTACGAGCCGGACGACGAGCGGAGCTACGACCACACGGCCGAGCTCCGACCCGACTCCCTCTACGGCGTCTCCAAGGCGTTCGGCGAGGCGCTCGGCCGCTTCTACTCCGAGCGGTACGGCCTTCGCGTCTTCTGTCTGCGGATCGGGGCGGTCCGGGCGAACGACGACCCGACCGTGCCGAGCGAGAATCCGCTGCTCGACCTCGACGCCGAGGGCAGGCGGAACCGGATGCGCGCGGTCTGGCTGAGCCGGCGTGACTGCGCCGAGCTCATCGCTCGCTGCCTCGAGGTCGACGACGTGCCATGGGCAATCGTCTACGGCGTCTCGGGCAACCCACGCAGGTTCTGGGATCTGATGCATGCCCGCGACCTCCTCGGCTGGGAGCCGCAGGACGCAGCGCCTGTGTGAGCGTCGCTTCGGGGCGCTCGAGGCGGCGGGCGGCCACGTCCGCTCGATCGAGCCCTCGTCGTCGAGCAGGTTCATTCACACGTCGACCAGACGACCTCCCTCACACATCCCACTCACCCGCCAGCAACCGCGGCACCAGATCGTCGAGCAGTCGCAGGGTCATCCCCCAGAGCACGTGCCCCTCGACGTCGATCCCGTCGACGTAGAGCGGCTCGGGAAAGCGAATCGATGTGAACGGGAGCCTCTCGCGTCCCTCGGGATCGGCGAGCGCATGCGCCGAGGGCGTGAGGATCCCGACGATCTCCGCCTCCTGCAGGCGCCAGGTGGTGTCGGACGCGATGCGGGCGAGAAACGGGTGGACGCGCCAGCCCGTTCGCTGCGTCTCGAAGGGTGCCAGCTCGGCCACGACCTCGACGGCTTCCCGCGCGAGGCCGACCTCTTCCTCGGCCTCACGGAGGGCCGTGGCACGGAGGTCGGCATCGCCAGGCTCCGGCTTACCGCCCGGAAGCCCGAGCTGACCGCCGTGCAGACCGCCGTCGTCGGCCCGGACGACGAGCACGATGCGGAGCTCGCCGTCCGCGTCGCGATACACCGGGACGAGAACCGCAGCGTCCCGCAGCTCGGTCACGAGACTTCGTGGCGCAGGAGGTCTTCGATCCCTTCTCGCCGACGGATCACCCGCGCCTCGCCGTCCCGGACGAGCACCGCTGCGGGCCGGGTGACGCCGTTGTAGTTCGACGCCATCGCAAGCGTGTACGCGCCGGTCGCCGGGACGGCGAGCAGGTCGCCGCGGCGGGGGCTCGGGAGCGCCACGTCGTCGATGAGGACGTCGCCCGACTCGCAGTGCATGCCGGCGACGCTGACGAGCTCGTCGACGTACTCGTCAGCGCGGGTGGCCGAGAGCGCCGTGTAGCGGGCGTCGTAGAGCTGTGGCCGCGGGTTGTCGGACATGCCGCCGTCGATCGCGACCCACGTGCGCCCCGGCAGGCGCTTGACGCTGCCGACGCGGTACAGCGTCACGCCGGCGCGCCCGACGAGGCAGCGACCCGGCTCGAGCCAGACCTCGGGCGCTGGAAGGCCGGCCTCGGCGAACGCCGTGCGCGCCGTGGCAGCAGCGCTTGCAGCGAGCTCCGCAGCCTCCGGCCCGGTGTCCGCGGGGTGGTGGCGGATCCCGAAGCCGCCGCCGAGGTCGGCGACACGCGCGAGCCAACCGAGCTCGTCGCGGCATGACGCCGCGAAGGACGCGAGCCGGACGATCGTCTCGGCCTGCGCGTCGAAGTCCTCGAGCTGCGAGCCGACGTGGACGTGGACGCCGAGCACGTCGATGCCTCGGTGCAGCGCGTCGGCCACGGCGGCCCTCGCCTGCTTCGGCGGAAGGCCGAACTTCGATCCGTGATGCCCGGTCTTGATCGCCTCGTGGGTGTCCGCGTCGACGCCGAGCGTGACGCGAACGAGCGCCCGCTCGACGCCTGCCGCGGCGGCGAGCTCCGCCTCGTCCGGCGCGTCGAGGACGACGGGCGCGCCCATCGCGGCCGCGTGGGCGAGGAATGCCGCGTCCTTGTTGTTCCCGTGGACGACGAGGTCGTCGCGGGCGAGCCCGGCCGCCTCGGCGAACGCGAGCTCGCCGCTCGACGCGACGTCGGCGCCGACCCCTTCCTCGCGCAGGAGCCGCAACAGAGCGACGTTCGCGAGCGCTTTTGTGCCGAAGAAGACGCGGCCGTCGCCGACCGCGGCGCGGAGCGACCGCGCCTGTGCCCTGAGCGTCGCCTCGCAGAGGACGACGAGCGGGGTGCCGTGCTCCTCGGCGAGCTCCGCCGCTGAGATCCCGCCGATGGTCAGGCGCGCGCCCTCCGTGGAGGCCGAGTCGGGGAGGAGGTCGAGCATGGCGCCGCCCCGCCCGCGGCTCAGGCCGCTGCGGCGGCGTATCGCTCGCGCATTTCGGCGAGGGCGAGCGGCTCGTAATCGCCCGCGTGCCCCGCCTGGCCGAAATCGCGCATGCGCTCGGCGATCAGCTCCTGCATCGCCGCGCGGGCGGGCTTGAGGTAGTCGCGGGGATCGAACTTGTCGGGGGACTCGGCGAAGACCTGCCGGATCGCGCCCGTCACAGCGAGACGCGAGTCGGTGTCGACGTTGATCTTGCGGACGCCGTGGCGGATCCCCTGCTGGATCTCCTTGACCGGCACGCCCCACGCAGGCTTCAGGTCGCCGCCGTAGCGGTTCACGCGCTCGACGAGCTCGGGCGGCACGCTCGAGGAGCCGTGCATCACGAGGTGCGTCTCGGGGAGCCGCTCGTGGATCTCCTCGATGACGCTCATCTTGAGCACCTCGCCGTCGGGCGCCTGCGAGAACTTGTACGCGCCGTGCGAGGTGCCGATCGCGACGGCGAGCGCGTCGATCCCGGTCGCCGCGACGAACTCGACCGCCTCGTCGGGGTCGGTGATGTGCACCTCGCCCGAGCCGTGCCCGTCCTCGATCCCGCCCAGGGTGCCGAGCTCCCCCTCGACGGTGACGCCACGCGCGTGCGCGTGCTCGACGACCTCCTTCGTGACGGCGACGTTGTAGTCGAACGACGCAGGCGTCTTGCCGTCGGCCTCGAGCGAGCCGTCCATCATCACGCTCGTGAACCCGAGCTCGATCGCAGAGATGCACGTCGCGGGCTCGTTGCCGTGATCGAGGTGGAGCGCGACGGGGATCTCCGGGTAGAGCTCGACCGCGGCCTGCATCAGGTGCCAGAGGAACCGGTCGTTCGTGTACGCGCGCGCGCCGCGCGAGGCCTGGACGATCACGGGCGACGCGGTCTCGCGGGCCGCCTCCATGATCGCCTGGATCTGCTCCATGTTGTTGACGTTGAACGCGCCGACGCCGTACGCGCCGGCGGCGGCCTCGTCGAGGAGCTGGCGCATGGAGACGAGCGGCATCTCCGGCACAGCGTATGGGACACACGGCGGACGAGGTGCTAGCATCGAACGCAGTGAGTCAGCTTCTTTCGTAGTCCAGGGAGCGAACGCGGCGGCGCCGCGACGACTCCCCGTGAGCCTCTCGAGCGAGAGGCTCTTTTCGTTTCAAGAGGAGAGTTCGAGGATGGAGCACGAGGAAACCGAGCGCTACGAGCCCGAGGCCGTCGAGGCGAAGTGGCAGCGCGTCTGGGAGGACGAGCGTCCCTTCGAGGTCTCGAACGAGCCGCGCGCGCCGAAGTCCTACGTGCTGGAGCAGCTTCCGTATCCGTCGGGGACGCTGCACATGGGGCACATGCTCGTCTACACGATCGGGGACGTCGTCACGCGCTTCCGGGCACGGAACGGGATGCACGTGCTCCACCCACAGGGATTCGACTCGTTCGGCCTGCCGGCCGAGAACGCGGCGATCAGGGAAGGGGGCCACCCGAGAGAGAGCGTCGAGCGGAACATCGAGCACATCACGCGCTCGATGCGCCGTGTCGGCTGGGCGTACGACTGGTCGCGCGTGCTCTCGACCCATGACCCGGGCTACTACCGCTGGCAGCAGTGGCAGTTCAACCGGTTCCTCGAGCACGGCCTCGCCTACCGGAAGGGCGCCCCGGTGAAGTGGTGCCCCGTCGACCAGACCGTGCTCGCGAACGAGCAGGTGCACGACGGTCGCTGCGAGCGGTGCGGCTCGGAGGTCGAGTCACGCCTGATGGAGCAGTGGTTCTTCCGCGTCACGGACTACGCGCAGGCGCTGCTCGACGACCTCGAGACGGTCGACTGGCCCGAGTCGATCAAGTCACGCCAGCGGCACTGGATCGGGCGGTCGGACGGCGCCGAGATCGTCTTCCGGATCGAGGAGCTGGACGAGGACGTCCCCGTCTTCACGACCCGGGCGGACACGCTCCACGGCGCGACGTTCTTCGTTCTCGCCCCCGAGCACGAGCTCGTCGCGCGGATCGACTCCGACGAGGTGCGCGAGTACGCGCGCCGCGCCGCGGCGAAGAAGACCGAGGAGCGGGCCGCCGCCGAGGAGAAGACGGGCGTCTTCACCGGGCTCCACGCGATCAACCCCGTGAACGGCGAGCGGATCCCCGTCTACGTGGCCGACTACGTGCTGACCGACTACGGCACCGGGGCGCTGATGGCCGTCCCGGCGCACGACCAGCGGGACTTCGACTTCGCGCGCGCGTTCGACCTTCCGATCCGACAGGTGGTCAAGCCGCTCGGCGAGGCCTTGGTCGACGACGAGCCGTACGTCGCGCACACCGAGGACGAGACACTCGTCAACTCCGGCGAGCTCGACGGGCTGCCGGCTCCGGAGGGCGGCCGGCGGATCGTCGAGCGGCTCGAGTCCGAGGGCCGCGGCCGGTTCGCCGTCAACTTCCGGATTCGGGACTGGGGCTTCTCGCGGCAGCGGTACTGGGGCTGCCCGATCCCCGTGATCCATTGCGAGTCGTGCGGCATCGTCCCGGTGCCGGACGACCAGCTGCCGGTGCTGCTGCCCGACGTCGAGGACTACAAGCCGAAGGGCAAGCCGCCGCTCGCGCAAGCCGAGGATTGGGTGAACGTCCCCTGTCCGACCTGCGGCGGGCCGGCGCAGAGGGAGACCGAGACGATGGACACGTTCGTCGACTCGTCCTGGTACTTCCTCCGCTACTGCGACCCGTGGAACGAGGAGGCGCCGTTCGACCGCGCCGCGGTCGACTACTGGAACCCGGTCGACCTCTACATCGGCGGCGTCGACCACGCGATCATGCACATGATCTACGCCCGGTTCTGGGTCAAGGTTCTGAACGACCTGGGTTACGTCGGCTTTCGCGAGCCGTTCGCGCGCTTCTACTCGAACGGCTGGGTGACGATGGGCAACGTCAAGATGTCGAAGCGCGCGGGGAACGTCGTCGGCCCCGACGACTTCATCGCGCGCTACGGCGCGGACGCCTGCCGGCTGAACATCCTCTTCCTCGGCCCTGCGAACGAGGACATGGAGTGGACGGAGTCCAGCATCGAGGGCATGTCGCGCTTCGTCCGCCGGCTGTGGCGCGTCGTCAACGAGGTGTGTCAGCGGGCGCCCGAGGGCGAGCCCGAGAAGAATGCCCTTGCACGCAAGGCGCACGCGACGATCGCGAAGGTCACCGACGACATCGGCCGCCGTTACGCCTTCAACACCGCGATTGCCGCCGTCATGGAGCTCGTCAACGAGCTCTCCCGCGACCCCGGCGGTCGCTCGTCGCGCTTCGCCGCCGA
>Ga0190271_10002409_pt1 | contig 11317 bp, 5 predicted proteins | sample Popmic356T_FD_133747 | JGI IMG/M metagenome (GOLD analysis project Ga0190271, IMG submission 133747) | Populus adjacent soil microbial communities from riparian zone of Weber River, Utah, USA - 356 T | ecosystem: Environmental > Terrestrial > Soil > Riparian zone | place: USA: Utah | collected...
GCCCAACACCGTGTCCGAGTTGGCATTCGCGTGACAGATTCCTTCACTGGGAAGCGTCGCTCACGCAGACTGAGCCCCATATATCGAGGGAGTTCTGGATGGATCAGGTTTACCCGCCGGGCCCGGCAACCGTGCCGCCCAATCTCACGGCCGCGACCGCTGCCTACAAGCACCGCGCCTGGCTCGCCATGGGCGGCCTCACCGCGTTCATCGTGCTTTATTTCGCCCTGTCGGGTTGGTTCGCGTGGACCGCCTGGCGCCTGTTCGAGGGCATGTTCAGCCAGGGAGGCAACTTCGACCTCTTTCAATTCGTCGCTGCCGTCTGTGCGGCCTTCCTCGCGGTGTTCATGCTCAAGGCGCTGTTCTTCATCCAGCATCGATTCGACGTCGAAGACATCGAGATCACGCGCCAGGACCAGCCACAACTCTTCGACTTCATCGACCGGCTGGCGGACGAAGCGCGCGCGCCGCGCGCTCACAAGGTTTACCTCTCGGCCCGCGTGAATGCCGCGGTGTTCTACGACCTGTCGCTGCTGAATCTCATCATCCCTTCGAAGAAGAACCTGGAGATCGGCCTGGGGCTCGTGAACGTGGTCACGCTCGGCGAACTCAAAGCCGTGCTCGCGCACGAGTTCGGCCACTTCGCGCAGCGCTCCATGGCCGTCGGCCGCTGGGTTTACATCTCGCAGCAGATCGCCGGCCACATCGTCGCGCGCCGCGATGCCCTCGACAAACTGCTGGCGCGGCTGTCGAGATTCGATCTGCGCATCGCCTGGGTGGGCTGGATCCTCTCCATCATCGTCTGGTCGATCCGCTCGATGATGGACGTCCTGTTCCGCGGCGTGTTGCTGGCCCAGCGCGCGTTGTCCCGGCAGATGGAATTCCAGGCGGACCTGGTGGCTGTCTCGCTCACCGGCAGTGACGCGCTGATCCACGCCTTGCACAAGCTCAGCGCGGCCGACGACGCCTGGGACAAGGCGCTGTCTTTCGCGAATTCCGAGTGCGGCGCCAAGCGTGGCATCACCGACTTGTTTGCCGTGCAGACGCGAATCATCGAACGCATGCGCGAGATCCTGAATCAGCCACTGTATGGCCAGGTGCCGCCGCTGCCGGCTACTGCGCGCGACTCGCATCGCGTATTCAAGACCGAACTCGCACAACCGCCGCGCATGTGGGGCACACATCCGCCCAGTGCCGACCGCGAGAACAACGCCAAACAACGTTACGTCGCCGCGCCGGTGGACGAACGCAGCGCCTGGGAGGTGTTCCGCAATCCCCAGGCTTTGAAAGAACAGATGTCAGCGCACGTCTTCCGCAACGCCACGGCCGAGCCGACGGCGATGGAAAAGACGTTCCAGCAGCTCGAGAAGCAATACGGCCGCGCATTCCTCAATCGCGCTTACCGTGGCGTGTACCTGCATCGATCGCCGGTGCGTTATGCCGGAACCGTCGACGCGCTGTATGGCGCGGCGATTCCTCCGGCCAACCTGACCCGCGTGCTCGACTCACTGTATCCGGAAGATCTCGCGCTCAAGGTCGAAGCGCTGAACGAAAAGCTGGAGGAGAAACACGCGCTCGTCGCGTTACGCGACCAGGTTGCGCAGGCACCTGGCGGAATCATCCGCCACAACGGCGCCGAGATCCGCCGCACCGAATTGCCACGGGCCATTGCCAGCCTCGAGCGCGAGATCACCGTCGTACGGGGACAACTCGAAACGCACGACAAACTCTGCCGAAGCGCGCATCTCTCGGCGGCGAACGTGCTCGAAAAGGGTTGGCCTGCGTACCTGCGCTCGCTCGCGGCCATCCTGCACTACGCCGACCACACCCAGGCCAACCTGGGCGATGTGCAGGGATACGTCGCCAACATCTACAACGTCGTCACCGCTGATGGACGGGTGAGTTCCAAGGAGCTCAACCGGCTGCTCGAAGGTTGCCAGCAGCTCTACGCGGTGCTCAGCACGGTGCATGCCCAGGCGAAGGAAATCACGCTCGATCGCACGTTGCTGCGCCGGCTGGAAGTCGAAAGCTGGGGAGCACTGCTCGAAGAGTTCAAACTACCGCCGCCCGATCGCGAGAACATCGGCGAATGGCTCAACGTCATCGACGGGTGGATTGGCGCCGCCATCGCCTCGGTCGCCCGGCTCCGCGATGCCGCCCTCGAGCAGCTGCTGCTGGTCGAAGGTCAGGTGGCAAAATTTGCCCGCGAGGAGCTGAAGCCCGCGGACGCACCGCCGCCCTCCACCTCCCCGAAACAATATTCCACGCTGCTTCCCGGCAAGGAGCGCCCGCGCCAGAAACGTCTCGACTGGTGGGATCGTTTCCAGACGGCCGACGGCATCGTCGCGACCATCGCGCGCTCCGTCGTGGCGCTCGCCATCGTCGGCAGCGTGATCGCCATCGGCGCGCACGTCGGCTCGTCGAGCATGACCATCTACAACGCGCTGGGGTTGCCGGTTCGCGTGGAGGTCAGCGGTCAGAAAGTCGTCGTGAACCCCAACCGTGCGCTCACGGTGACCGTGCCCGTGAGCGGCGAGCTCAACGTGCGGGCGTTCACGCAATCCGATGAGCTGATCGAAGAGTTCGACGAGGATCTTCACGGCGCCAATGCCAGGTACGTCTACAACGTCGCGAGCGCCGTACCGCTTTATGAGTGGACCGCGGTCTACACGCCGGAAGGCTCCGCGCGCTCGAATCGCAAGGCGCCTGCCGACAAACCTCTGGGTACGCAGCGCTGGTACTCCACCTCGGTGGACCACGTGTTCGAGGAACCGCCCAGGAGCGTCCAGACCAGCAGTAGCAGCAGCAGTTCCGCGACCTTTCGCGAAGTCCTGTCGGCGGCGAGCGATGCCTCGCCATCGCGACAGGTCGAAATGCTCGCGAAGCCGGAGGACCGGTCGCGCCTCGTCATGACGCACGCGCGCTGGGACTCCACCAGCTCGCCGGCGATCCTCGAGTGGTTGGAGCTGGCTTCGGCGGAACCGGACTTCGCATCGCTGTTTGCGGCCCGGCTCAGGCAGAAGCCCAACGACGTGGTACTGCTGCGTTTCGAGCAGGACGCCGGCGAGGGTGAGCAACACGAGGCCGTTTGCAAACGCCACGTCGCGCGCGCCGAGGCCGCGAAGGCCGACGCCAACCTGCAGTACCTGCGCATCCGCTGCATCGAGGACATCGAGCAGAAGAACGCGCAGTTCCTCGAGGCACATGAGAAATGGTCCGACAACCCGTGGTTGTCGCTGGCCGCGGGTGCGACCTTCGCCGAGCGCGGCAACTTTCCAAAGGCCCAGCCGTTGTACGAGAGGTCGCGCAGCAAGCTCCCGGCGATGGGCGGCTACCTGACGCTCGATACCGCGCGCCTGCGCCGGCTGAATTCCGAAGATGGCAAACCCAGGCTCACGGACCTCACGCCGAAATCGGAGCACCTGGCGATGCTGGTGTCGATCGAGACCGGCCGCGACCTGCAGGGCACACCACTCGAACCCTATGTCTCGCTCGCGCACGGTGATCTCGAGGCCGCCGTGCGCCAGGCGAAGGAGATCGGCGACGGCCGCGAACGCGTCATGCGCCTGGTCGCATCGTCCGACCGCGCGACGCGGCAGATGATGGAATCGGCGCTGGCGTTGCCGCTCGGCGAGTCCGACGACTATCAATCGGCCTTTGCGATGTATGCCGTTGCCGTGAGGTTGCAGAGCGATCCGGCACCCTATTCGGCGCTGCTCGAAAAGATGTTGGGCGATGAAGCCAGGCCGGTTGTCGCGTTCCTGGAAGCCATTCGACGCGGCGGCGATCCGGTCGAGGCCCAGGCAGCCCTGCCCGCGATCGATCTGCGATTGCGCATGCACGCACTGCACACGGCGGTGATCATGCTGGGCCGCGAGGCCCCTGCGCAGTGGCGCGTGGAAGCCGCGCGCGGACTCTTCGTCGGCGAGCGCGGCTTCATGGCCCGTTCATAGGGGGTCGCTCGGCGCTGCTTCCTCCGTGAAGCACGCACACGGCATGGCGTTAGTTAGATGGGCGCGGCGAGCGGCAACCTGATGGTGAATTCGCTGCCCTTGCCGAGACCGGCGCTGCGGCCCGCGAGCACGGGTGGTTGCTGCCACCCGTCACCCGCATTACGTCAATCGAAGCGATCCAGGTTCATCACCTTCGTCCAGGCTGACACGAAGTCTTTTGTAAATTTCTCCAGCGCGTCCGAGCTGCCGTAGACCTCCGCCACGGCGCGAAGCTGCGCGTTCGAGCCGAACACCAGGTCTGCACGCGTGCCGATCCACTTGACGGCGCCGGTCTTGCGATCGCGTCCCTCGTACAGGTCCTTCGCATCCGACGTCGCCTTCCACTCCGTGCACATGTCGAGCAGGTTGGTGAAGAAGTCGTTGGTCAGCGCGCCGGGCCGCGCCGTGAACGCACCGTGCTTCGTCTGCCCGACGTTTGCGCCCAGCACCCGCAGACCTCCGACGAGCACCGTCATCTCGGGCACCGTGAGCGTCAGCAACTGCGCGCGATCGATGAGCAGCGCTTCCGCGGGCACTGCAAAGCGCGTTTTCTGATAGTTGCGGAAGCCATCTGCAACGGGCTCGAGTACCTTGAAGGATTCCACGTCGGTCTGTGCCTGCGAGGCATCCACGCGGCCCGGTGTGAACGGAACCGTCACGGCATGACCACCTGCCTTCGCCGCCTGTTCGACGCCCGCACCACCCGCCAGCACGATGAGGTCCGCGAGCGAAATTTTCTTGCCGCCCTTCGCCGATGCGTTGAAATCCTTCTGGATCCCTTCGAGCGTCTGCAGCACTTTCGCAAGCTGGGCAGGTTCGTTGACCGCCCAGTCCTTCTGCGGCGCGAGACGAATGCGCGCGCCGTTGGCGCCGCCGCGCATGTCCGAGCCGCGGAACGTGGATGCCGAAGCCCACGCCGTCGACACGAGTTGCGATACGTTCAACCCTGACGCAAGTACTTTCGCCTTGAGACCGGCGATGTCCGCGGCATCGACGAGCGGATGCTCAACCCTGGGAAGGGGATCCTGCCAGATGAGTTCTTCAGCGGGAACCTCCGGTCCGAGATACCGCGCACGCGGACCCATGTCGCGATGCGTGAGCTTGAACCACGCGCGCGCGAACGCGTCGGCGAACTGCTCCGGGTGCTCGAAGAACCGTCGCGAGATCTTTTCGTAGGCCGGGTCGGCCTTGAGCGCCAGATCGGTAGTCAGCATCGACGGCGCGATGCGTTTGTTCTTGTCATGGGCGCTCGGCACCGTGCCTGCGCCCTTGTCGCCCTTCGGCTTCCATTGATGCGCGCCGGCCGGGCTCTTCGTGAGTTCCCACTCATAACCGAAGAGATGTTTGAAGAAGTCGTTGCTCCACTTCGTCGGCGTGGTGGTCCAGGTGACCTCGAGGCCACTCGTGATCGCATCGACACCCAGGCCCGTGTTGAAACCGCTGCGCCAGCCGAAGCCCTGGTGTTCGAGATCGTCGCCTTCGGGATTCACGCCGACATGCGACGCGGGACCCGCACCGTGGGTCTTGCCGAAGGTGTGACCGCCGGCGATCAATGCCACGGTTTCCTCGTCGTTCATCGCCATGCGTGCGAAGGTTTCGCGGATGTCGCGCGCCGCGGCCACCGGATCCGGTTTGCCGTTGGGCCCCTCGGGGTTCACATAGATGAGTCCCATCTGCACGGCCGCGAGCGGGTTCTCGAGATCGCGATCACCGCTGTAGCGACTGTCTTCCAGCCACTTGGTTTCCTTGCCCCAATAGACATCGTGGTCCGGTTCCCAGACATCCTTGCGTCCGCCGGCGAAACCGAAAGTCTTGAATCCCATGGTCTCGAGCGCGACATTGCCCGTCAGGATCATGAGATCCGCCCAGGAAATCTTGCGCCCGTATTTCTGCTTGATGGGCCAGAGCAGCCGGCGCGCCTTGTCGAGGCTGACGTTGTCAGGCCAGCTGTTGAGCGGCGCGAAACGCTGCTGGCCTCGGCCACCACCCCCTCGGCCATCACCGACGCGATAGGTGCCGGCGCTATGCCAGGCCATGCGAATAAACAACGGACCGTAGTGACCGAAGTCCGCCGGCCACCAGGATTGCGAGTCGGTCATGAGCGCCGCGAGGTCTTTCTTCAGCGCGGTGAAATCGAGGCTCTTGAACTCTTTCGTGTAGTCGAAATCCCTGCCCATCGGATCGGACTTCGAGGAATGCTGAAGCAGGAGATCCAGCTTGAGCTGGTTAGGCCACCATTCGCGGTTCGACGTACCGCCGCCCGTGGCGTGATGGACCGGGCATTTGAGTTCGGCTGCCATGTCGATTCCCTCGTTCGTTTTTCGGTGATGGTGAAGCTACGCCCCGGAACCCGAACAGGGAATTCGGTTGTTTGCATGAGTCCGATAGATGCCGTCTATCCAGTCGGCATGCTGCGGCGCGGCGCGGCGCGAACCACTCCGGTCAGGCGTTCGACGACTCGCTTGCGGAACCTGCGGCGATGACCTGCGCTGGCGCCGCCGGCGCATCGCTGCCCTGCAGCGTGATCGTGAAGGTGGCGCCTCCTTCGAGGTTGTTGCGGACGCCGATGCTGCCGCCATGCGCTTCGACGATGGTTCGGGCGATCGCGAGACCTATTCCCAGACCGTGCGGCTTGGTCGTGACATAGGGGGTGAATACATCGCCGACGAGATCCGCCGTCAGTCCGGATCCCGTGTCGCGCACCGAGACTTCGACGCCTCGCACGGCATCACTACTGATGGTAATCGTGATGAATCGCAGGTCCGGCGGTGTATCCGCCATCGCATCGATGGCATTCAGCGCCAGGTTCACGAGCACCTGCTCCAGCAGCACCGCGTCGCCATCGACGATGCATGGATTCGGAGGAGCGTTGATGGTCACTTTGACCTGCCGCTCTCGCAGGTCATGGGCAACGAGCGTCAGCGTGTCATTCACCACGGCCTGAAGATCGACCGGCTTCTTTTGTATCTGGCGGCTCCGGAGCATCGCCCGATGGCGCTCGATGATGCCCGCCGCGAGGATGCCGTCGTCATGGATGTCCGAGAGGACTTCCGCGATGTATTCCGGCGTCGCACGATTACCGCCGACCATCATCCGAAGCGCTTCGGCGTTGTACATCATCGCGCTGAGTGGCTGACCGAGCTCGTGCACGATCGAACCACTGAGGGCCGACATTGTCATGCGGCGGCTGGTATCGGCGGCGAGCGAGAGGTTCTTGCGACTCTCGATTTCGGCGCGAAGCCGTGCGCGCCGCTCGATCAGCAAGCCGATGATCAGGGCTGCCTGCAGGGCAAGCGCGCCGGCTGCGACCAACACCAGAGCCTTGTATTCGCTCCACAGGCTGGGACGTCGAAAGCGAACCTCGCTTCCCGCCGGAAGCCTGCTCTCGTCGATGCCCCAACGTTGCAGCTCGCGCCAGTCGTACACCGCCAGTTCTGCCGTCTGCGGCGACACATTGATGCTGCTTGCCGGCGCGCCATTCAATATCCGAACGGCCGCGTCGGCGGAGTTACGGGCGAGGTCGTCCATGCCCAATAATCGGCCGCCGACGATCCCTAACCCGAAGAACGGAGTATGCGCAGCAAACAACGGCGCATTCGCGCTGGCGTGTAGTTCGGCAATGACCCGCTCGTCCGCGTAAGCCGCCCCCGACGCGTCGGTGCCAAAGGACAGATAGAGGATCGCGGAGTGTTCAGGGAGATGCGCGCATCGTTCCAGGATTTGCGGAAATGACAGATCGCCGGACCAGACAAAATTCACGCGACCGTGAAAACGCCGGAATTCGTTCTCGAGTTGCGGGCGCCAGAATTTGGCCAGTGTTCCCGACCCCAACACCATGAAGACGTGCCGGGTCTCCGGCAGCACCTGCAGGATGTCATCGACGAGCCCGGGGAAATCGTTGATGACCGAAACGGCGGTTTCGTTTCCGCCCAGGGACGCGTCGCGCAAAAATCGCTGATCGACCGCTGCGTACAGGAGCGGCCTCTCGGGAAAGAGCTGCGCACGATATTTTCGGGCGAACACCGCCGCAGGACCGGCAATGGTCATGATCAGGTCTGGCGGCGGCCGATCGGCGTAGGTGGAACGGATGAAGTCGACGATCGATTGTTCAGATGCGCCGACAAACCCGGTCGGACCGACGACCACCTGGACGACATTCACTGGCTTGCCGGCGCGCTGATCCAGTTCGACTCGGAAATCACCGGTGAAGTGATCTACGACCAGGATGCCGCGGTTGAATGATTGAAGCACCAGCACCTGCCGGGCCGGTTCAACGGCGTCCGCCGCCAGTGCGAGCATGAGCATGCCCGCCAGCACGACGAATCTCGATGTCTCACTGATCCGGAACATCTGGTGGCATCGTTTCATCTGCCCGGGATCATAGCGGCAATCGCGAGCAATTCTGAGGTAGTCAGGGTTTGCCCTTGCAACCCTGGTCTGCCTGGTAGTACGCCTCGAGAATCGGCGGGCGCGGGGGAACAGGCTCGCCGTTCTTCTCCGCTTCGGCGGCCATGGGCAGATAGTCCGACGCGGCGGCGGCGATCGCGGCCGTCATGGCATCCGTATAGCCGCTGACCACTTCTTTCATGCACGAGCAGTATTGGCCCACTTTGACTTGAGCCTTCTTGAATCGCTGCCGGCATCCTTCGCTGTACATCGCCTGCATCTGCTCGGCTGCGCATTTGTCGATGACGGCCGTATGCAAAAAATTCAAAAACTCCTCCTCGGTGACTGGTCGCGCGAGGTCCGCGGCGGAGAGCGTGCTCGTCCATGCGAGCGTCTTCGCGGGCATGCACACGCACAGACTCTGGACCGCATCCTTGAGGTTGTAGCCCGTGAGCGGATCGGCCCTCACTTTGAATTTCTCGAGCTGTTCCTTCACCGAGCTGCATTGAGCTGCGATCTCTTTCTCGAAGACCATGAGCTCGGTGCTCAGGGGATTGTCGGCTTCCGCGTCGGCCGCCGGGCAAGCGGGGCCCAGGGCGACGCAGAAGCTAGCTAGCAGTAAGGCAGGAAGCTTTGCCGGGAACATATTGCCTCGCAAATGATACTCACCGTTCGACGCGCCAATACGACCGCTCGACACCTGTTCCGGCTTCCGGGTCCGACGCGCTGTAATCTCCAGCGTCGAGGGAAACGAAATGCTGAATCGCCGAACTTTTGCAATCTCGATCGCCGCCGCCGCTTTCGCCACGTCGTCACGCGCGATGTCGGCGGACACCCTCGAAATCGCCGACGACAGCACCATTCGCGAAATCCTCAAACGTCGCGTGCTTGCGAAACGCACCGTGGGCATGGCCGCATGCGTGGTCGAGTCGGAACGCAAACGCTTTATAACCTGGGGGTGGGAGCGATTGAACGACAGCCGGACCGTCACGCCTGACACTGTGTTCGAAATCGGTTCGATCACCAAGGTTTTCACCGCGCTGTTGCTTGCCGACATGACACGCCGGGGCCAGGTCGCACTCGACGATCCCGTCGCGAGCCATCTGCCTGGCGACTTCAAAGTGCCGCTGCTGAACGGGTACAAGATCACCCTTGCCGATCTGGCCACGCACACCTCCGGCCTGCCCCGCATGCCGACCCTGCCGGGAGAGTTGTTTTCGCCCACATGGCGCGCGGCCATAGCCCGGTTCAGCGTCGACGAATTCAAGATGTGGCTCGCAGGCGAACATCCGGCCCCTCCACCCGATGCCGGGGGATGGTGGTACTCCAATGCAGGTTACGCGCTGCTGGGCATGGCGCTGGCGCATCGCGGCGGCAAGCCATATGAAGAGTTGCTGCAGGAACGGGTCATCGGCCCCATCGGCCTTCGGGAAACCACGTTTCATCCCACCGAACTGATGAAACGACACCTCGCAGAAGGCCACAGGAGCGACCTGACTCCCGAGCCGCCGTTCGAATCGACCATTTTCGCCGCCGCCGGCGCCCTTCGCTCCACGGCCCGCGATCTCGCGCAGTTTGCGGCTGCCATCCTGCCCGGATCGCGCTCGCGCATCGCGCCGGCCGCGCGACTGCTCCTAACTATCCGGCGACCCGCTCCCTGGATCGGCGGCGAGCAGGCCCTGGGCTGGGAAGTGCGAAACGCACCGGGCGGCTCGTTCGTCACCAAGGACGGCGTGACCTGGGGCCAGACCGCGTCGATGGTGTTCGACCCCGACAAGCGCGTGGCCGTCGTGGTCCTCTCGAACACCTTCCCGGATCTGCGCTTCTCCAATCTTTCGAGCGGCGGTGTCGGCGCCGCGGACATCGCGCACCACCTCCTGCGCCCGCAAATCCCCATGGAGGGACAAGGAGGAACGCGGTATTGATGCTAGGCCGTGCCCAAGAGCGACCTGGTGTTCGCCGCCAGGCGTCGCGGCGCCGTCTCCCGCAGCCCCATCGAAAGCAGGCAGGCGAGGATCGGCAGGCAGAACATGATCCACAGCGGCGCGCTGAGCCCGTAAGCGTCCGCTGCAACCCCGGCGAGCGACGGCGCCACCACGCCGCCTACTCCTTCTCCGGCGCCCATGATGATTCCGAGCACAGTAGCCGTGTGGCGCGCGTCGACGGTCTCCGACGGGATCGTCGCCATGAACAGCGGAAACGCGCCGATGACCGTCCAGCCCACGAAGAACAGCGCGCCCAGCACGAATACCGTGCCCTGAAAATACAGCGCCGCGAGCGGCAGAACGACGCCCGTGAGGCATACAACGATCATCGTCGGCCTGCGCCCGACGCGGTCGGAGATTCCCGGCGCGACGAAACCGGCGATCGCCGCCGAAACACCGAGCACGCCGATGAGGCCACCCATCGTTTCCGGTGAGAGCCCCCGCATGTTGACGAGATACAGCGGCAGGAACACGAAGCCGATCACGAGATGCGAGACCAGCAGGATCGAGATCAGCACACACAGCAGGATGTTGCGGTTGCCGAGCGCGGCGACGATGGTGAGCCGCACGCGGCCCTCGCCTGCCGCGCGCAATTCGCGCGGCGGCTCGCGCACCAGCCAGGCGATCAACGCCGCGCACACGAACGCCGGAACCGCCGCCAGGTAGAAAGCCTCGCGCCAGCCGTACTTGACGGCGAACGGCACGAGGATCAGCGAGGCCGCGGTCGAGCCTAACAAGTTCGAGCCGAAGTTCTGCATGAAGCCCATCGCGAGTCCCCGGCGCTCCGGCGCGACTTCGACCACGGTGAGCGCCTGGCTCACGGGCAGGACACCGCCTTCGGCGATGCCCATGAGCAGGCGCACGGCAAACAAGGCGATGAACGAACTCACGAGGCCCGACAGTGCCGAGCAGGCCGCGAACACCAGCGTCACGACGATCAATATCGGCTTCCGA
>Ga0190271_10002410_pt1 | contig 11316 bp, 11 predicted proteins | sample Popmic356T_FD_133747 | JGI IMG/M metagenome (GOLD analysis project Ga0190271, IMG submission 133747) | Populus adjacent soil microbial communities from riparian zone of Weber River, Utah, USA - 356 T | ecosystem: Environmental > Terrestrial > Soil > Riparian zone | place: USA: Utah | collected...
TGCGGACGTTGTGCTGGCTGAACACCCGCTCCAGCGCCACCAGGTCGGGCGCCAGCTCGTCGAGCCATCGGCCGATGCCCTCGTCGACGAGGCGGAGCCGCTCACCGAGGGGCAGGTCGGCGGACGTGCGCACGACGTCGACGGCGAGCATCCTCAACGGCCGGCCGACGGAGCCCTCCACGACACCGAGGCCGCACCGGGTGAGCCCGGGGTCGATCCCCAGCACACGCATCTGGTGCCTCCCGTCGTCGGCCCGCTCCGCCCCGGCGTACCGGAGCCGTCCGAACAGGTGTTCGGACGACCAACGTAACCGAGGAGGCGCGCAGCGCCACCGAGACGCGCCGAGGGGCGCCGAGCCCCGCCGCGTCGGTCAGGCGGGTCAGGCGTCGAGGGACTCGAGCACCTCGTCGGGGATGTCGAAGTTGCCGAACACGTTCTGCACGTCGTCGAGGTCCTCGAGCGCCTCGACCAGCCGCATCACCTTGGTGGCGCCGTCGTGGTCGACGGTGATCTCCATCGACGGCACGAACTGGGCCTCGGCGGAGTCGTAGTCGAGCCCGGCGTCCTGCAGCGACGACCGGACGGCGACCAGGTCGCTCGCCTCGCTGATCACCTCGAACGAGTCGCCGAGGTCGTTGACCTCCTCGGCGCCGGCGTCGAGCGTCGCCTCGAGGACGTCGTCCTCGCTCACCTCGCGGGACTCCTGTGTCTTGGGGAGCACCACGACGCCCTTGCGGTTGAACAGGTACGCAACCGAGCCAGGGTCTGCCAGTGAGCCACCGTTGCGGGTGGTGGCGGTGCGGACCTCCATCGCGGCGCGGTTCCTGTTGTCGGTGAGGCACTCGATGAGCAGCGCGACGCCACCGGGGCCGTAGCCCTCGTACATGATCGTCTGGTATTCCGCGCCGCCGGCCTCGGCGCCGGAGCCGCGCTTGACCGCGCGGTCGATGTTGTCGTTGGGGACCGAGCTCTTCTTCGCCTTCTGGATCGCGTCGTAGAGCGTCGGGTTGCCCGCGGGGTCCCCTCCGCCCATGCGGGCCGCGACCTCGATGTTCTTGATCAGCTTGGCGAAGAGCTTCCCCCGCCGGGCGTCGACAACCGCCTTCTTGTGCTTGGTGGTCGCCCACTTGGAGTGGCCGGACAAGGTTCTGCTACCTCCGCGATGTGTGCCTGGCGGTCCGGTGTGCCGGCCCGCCGGCCGGTCGGGTCACGCGCCCCGCTCGCGCACGATGTCGGCGAAGAACCGGTGGAGACGCGGGTCTCCCGTCACCTCGGGGTGGAACGACGTGGCGAGCAGGTGTCGCTGCCGGACGGCGACGATCCTACCCGCGGCCGGACCGGAAGCGACCGTGGCGACGACTTCGACCCCCGGGCCCACCTCCTCCACCCAGGGCGCCCGGATGAACAAGGCGTGGAACGGCTCGTCGAGGTGCGCCACCGCCACGTCGGCCTCGAACGAGTCGACCTGGCGCCCGAACGCGTTGCGGCGTACGACCACGTCGAGCCCGCCGATCGTCTCCTGCCCCTCGATGCCGTCCTCGATCCGGTCGGCGAGCAGGATCATCCCGGCACAGGTGCCGAACACCGGCAGGCCGTCCTTGACCGCCTGCCGCAACGGCTCCAGCAGGTCGAAGATCCTTGCCAGCTTGGAGATCGTGGTCGACTCGCCGCCGGGCATGACGAGCCCGTCGAGGCCCGCCAGCTCGCCAGGGCGGCGTACGGCGACGCCGATCGCACCCGCACGGTCGAGCATCCGTAGGTGCTCGCGCACGTCGCCCTGGAGCGCCAGGACGCCGATCGTCGGCCGCGCGGAGGCGGGTTCGGAGCCGGGTGTCACCACCCGCGCTCAGCGAGCCGGTGCGGCTGCGGAATGTCTTCGACGTTGATGCCCACCATTGCCTCGCCGAGGCCGCGCGAGACCTTCGCCACCACGTCCGGGTCGTCGTAGAACGTGGTCGCCTTGACGATCGCCTCGGCGCGCTGCTCCGGGTTGCCGGACTTGAAGATGCCGGAGCCCACGAACACGCCCTCGGCGCCGAGCTGCATCATCATCGCCGCGTCGGCCGGGGTGGCGATGCCGCCGGCCGTGAAGAGCACGACCGGGAGCTTGCCTGCCACGGCGACCTCGCGGACGAGGGGGTACGGAGCCTGCAGTTCCTTGGCCGCGACGTACAGCTCGTCGTCCTCCATCGACTGCAGCCGCCGCATCTCGGCACGGATCGTGCGCATGTGGGTGACCGCGTTGGACACGTCGCCGGTGCCGGCCTCGCCCTTGGAGCGGATCATCGCGGCGCCCTCCGTGATCCGGCGGAGCGCCTCACCGAGGTTGGTCGCGCCGCAGACGAACGGGACCGTGAAGGCCCACTTGTCGATGTGGTTGGCGTAGTCGGCGGGGGTGAGCACCTCGGACTCGTCGACGTAGTCGACGCCGAGGCTCTGCAGCACCTGCGCCTCGGCGAAGTGACCGATCCGAGCCTTGGCCATCACCGGGATGGAGACGGTCTCGATGATGCCGTCGATCATGTCGGGGTCGCTCATCCGGCTGACCCCTCCCTGGGCGCGGATGTCGGCCGGGACGCGCTCCAGTGCCATCACGGCCACGGCTCCGGCGTCCTCAGCGATCTTGGCCTGCTCCGCGGTGACGACGTCCATGATCACGCCGCCCTTGAGCATCTCGGCCATGCCGCGCTTCACTCCGTCGGTCCCTCGGTGGGGCGCGGTGTCGGCGGTGGTCTGCGGTTCTGCTGCGTCAGTCACAACTGTCTTCTTCGTCGGTTCGGTGGTCGTTTCCGCAGGTCAGCGCGACCTGCCCGATCTCTCTCCCATCGTACGGCGCACCCCTGCCCGGACACGAACCGGCGAACCGCCGCTCGTGCGGTCGGTTCGGCGGAGGACGGAGGCGTAGACGGCCTCGACGCGGGGGGCGACGGCGGACCAGTCGTACTCGCGGCGGGCCGCGGCACGGGCTCGTTCGCCGAGGCGCTGCCGCTGGACGGGGTCGTCGAGCAGCGTGATCGCGCGGGCAGCCAGGTCGGTCGGGTCCCCGGTCGCGAACAGCGCACCCAGGCGACCATGGTCGAGCACCGCGGCGAAGGCCGGGAGGTCGCTGGCGAGGACCGGCGCCCCCGCCGCCATCGCCTCGGCGAGCACGATGCCGAAGCTCTCGCCGCGGGTGTTCGGTGCGACCAGGAGGTCGCAGGACGCGAGCAGGCCGGCCTTCGCCGGGTCGTCGACCCGCCCGAGCACGACGACCCGGTTGCCGAGCCGTTCCATGAGCGTCGCGGTACGGCGGTCCGGCGTACCGCCGCCGGCGACCACCAGACGCGCGTCGGGGTGACTCGCCAGGACGTGCGGCATGGCCTCGAGCAGGACCGGCAGACCCTTGCGCGGCTCGTCGACCCGGCCGACGAAGCACAGCACCGGGCCGCTGTGGTCGTGCGCGATGCGTCTGCCCTCGAAGCGGGCCGCCTCCACCCCGTTCGGGATGACGGTCGCCTCGGGGGTGCAGTAGCGAGCGAGCGTCCGGCGCGCCTCCTCCGACACGGCGATGTGCGCGCGCACCCGCCGCATCCGGGAGCGCAGCACGGTGGCCGTGGAGGCCTCCAGCAGCCGCGTGGTGCTCTGCGCGGTGTGGAACGTCCCGACGACCGGCGCCGTCGCCGCGCCCAACGAGTGCGCAGACAGGCTCGGCGCTGCGGGCTCGTGCAGGTGCACCACGTCGAACTGCCCGTCCCGGAGCCATGCCCGCACCCGCGCGGCCGCCGCCGGCCCGGCGTCGACGCGAGCCACCGACCCGTTGAACCGTACGGCGGTGGAGCGCCCGGTCGTGGTGACGTACTCGGGCAGCGCGGCCGGCCGGGTCCCCGGGGCGAGGACGCCGACGTCGTGGCCCAACCGGCGCAGGGCGTGCGCCAGCCCCAGCACGTGGTTCTGCACGCCACCGTGCACCTCGAGCGAGTAGGGGCAGACCAGGCCGACGCGCATCACGGCGAGACCTCCCGCCACGCGGGACGCGCGTCGAGGTCGGCGACGAAGACGCGCTGCATCATGTGCCAGTCCTGCGGGTCCTTGCGCAGGCCGGCGCCGAACGCGTCCGCGACGTGCTGCATCGCCGCAGCGACGCCGTGCGCGCCGTCGGCCACCAGGACCTCCTCGTGGAACGTGATCTCGAGGTCACGGTCGCGGTACGCCAAGGTGGCCGGCACCAGCGCGGCCCCGGTCTCCCTCGCCAGCCGGGCCGGACCGGACGGCATCCGAGCGGTGGATCCGCACAGGTCGACGTCGACGGCGGAACGGCTCAGGTCACGGTCGGCCAACAGGCAGACGAACCCGCCGGCCCGGAGGGACTCGGCCAGCACCGGCAGCGTGGGCGGCCCACCGTCGAGCGGCAGGATGCGCATCCCGAGCGTGGCGCGGTAGTCGACGAACCGGTCGTAGAGCCGGACCGGCCGGAGCCGCTCCGCGACGGTCATCAGCGGCATGCCGGTCGCACAGGCCCAGGCGCCCGCCCAGTCCCAGTTGGCCTGGTGGGGCAGGGCGACCACGACACCGCGACCCTCGGCGTACGGGTCGCGCAGGCGCCCCTCGTCGACGGTGCGGGTGCGCGCGACCAGGTCGTCGAGCGGCCAGGTCGGCAGCCGGAAGGCCTCGATCCAGTAGCGGAAGTAGGACCGCACCCCCTCGCGCGTCAGCGCCTCGAGGTCGTCGGGACCGAGGTCCGGACGCACTCGTGCGAGATTGCTGCGCAGGCGTTGCACGCCGGTCCCGTCCCGCCTGTGCAGGAGCACCGCCGCGCGGTCGAAGACGCTGCGCGCACGCTCCTCCGGCAACCGGCGCACCAGCCACCAGGCGGCGCCGAACCCCGACGCGGCCACCTGCTCCGCCACCGCGGCGGCAAGCCGCTCGGACCGGTCGGGCCGTCGGTCCGGCCCCTCGGCAGCAGTCACCGGCGCCTCAGGCCTGTGTCGCGTTGCCGGGGTCGACCGAGGCGCGCGACGCCGCGTCGTGTGCCTGCCGACGGACCACCAGGATCCTCTGCAGCACGGTGATCGTGCTGGCGATCGCGAGGGCCGACAACGTGATCGGGATGAGGAGCATCGGCCAGTCACCGAGGCCGAGCAGCCGAAGAATGTCCGCGAGACCGGTCATCACCAGGATCGAGACCAGTCGGTCGGACCGCTCCGCGATCCCGACCTTGGCCTGCATGCCGAGCGACTCCGCGCGAGCGCGGGCGTACGACGTGACCGAACCCATGGTGAGGCAGTAGATGCACAGGGCGGCCAGCCAGTCGTTGTCGCCCGGGCCGACGTAGTACATCGCCAGGCCGCCGAAGATGGCCGCGTCGCCGACCCTGTCGAGGGTGGAGTCCAGGAACGCCCCGAAGTCGCTGCTGCGCCCGGACTTCCTGGCCATCGCGCCGTCCACGAGGTCGGAGAAGACGAACACCGCGATCACCAGTACGCCGACGAGCAGCTCGCCCTGCGGGAAGAAGACGACGGCCCCTGCCACGACGCCGAGGGTCCCCACGACCGTGACCGCGTCGGGGCTGACCCCCCAGCGCAGCAGGAGGTCGACGACGGGGGTGAAGACACGGGTCCAGAACGCGCGGAATCGGTCAAGCATGGCGCGGCTCAGGTTACCGGCCACGCTCCAGCCAGGAGATCCCTCGTCTCGTCCATGAGCTGCGGCAGCGTCTTGGTCTTGCCGATGATCGGCATGAAGTTCTGGTCGCCCGCCCAGCGAGGCACGACGTGCTGGTGCAGGTGGGCGGCGATCCCGGCACCGGCGATCGCGCCCTGGTTCATCCCGATGTTGAAGCCGTGCGCGCCGCTGACCGACCGGATCACGCGCATCGCCTCCTGAGTCAGGTGGGCGATCTCAGCGGTCTCGACGTCGGTGAGGTCGGGATATTCGGCGACGTGCCGGTAGGGGCAGACCATCAGGTGGCCGGGGCTGTAGGGGTACAGGTTCAGCACGACGTACGCACCGTCTCCCCGATGCACGATCAAGCCGTCGTCGTCCGGCCGCTTCGGGATGCGGCAGAACGGGCACTCGCCCGACGTCGCGTCGACGGGCTTGTTCTCCCCCGAGATGTAGGCCATCCGGTGCGGGGTCCACAGACGGTCGAGCTCGTCGGGGACGCCCACCCCGTCCTGCCGGAACGCCTCCATCGGTCAGACCTGGGCGCGGCTGTCGACAGCGTCCCGGACGCGGGCGATGGCGTCTGCGACCGGAACCCCGTTCTCCTGGTGCCCGTCGCGGTAACGGAACGAGACCGCCCCGGCCTCCACGTCGGCGTCGCCGGCGATGACCATGAACGGCACCTTCTGCAGCTGGGCGTTGCGGATCTTCTTCTGCATCCGGTCGTCGGACACGTCGACCTCGGCCCGGAGCCCGATCTTCCGCATCTGCGCCGCCACGTCGTGGAGGTACTCCTCGTGCCGCTCGGCGATGGGGATGCCCTGCACCTGCACCGGCGCGAGCCAGGGCGGGAACGCGCCCGCGTAGTGCTCGACCAGCACGCCCAGGAACCGCTCGATCGACCCGAACTTCGCCGAGTGGATCATCACCGGCCGCTGGTGCGACCCGTCGGGTGCTACGTACTCGAGCCCGAACCGCTCCGGCTGGTTGAAGTCGTACTGGATCGTCGACATCTGCCAGGTCCGGCCGATCGCGTCGCGGGCCTGGACGGAGATCTTCGGGCCGTAGTACGCCGCACCACCCGGGTCGGGCACGAGCTCGAGACCGGATTCCGTCGCGGCGCGCTCGAGGAGCGCTGTCGCCTCGCTCCACTGCTCGTCGGACCCGATGAACTTGTCGGGCTTGGAGTCGTCGCGCGTGGACAGCTCGAGATAGAAGTCGTCGAGCCCGAAGTCGCGGAAGAGGCTGAGGCAGAACTCCAGCAGGTGCTTGACCTCATCGCTGGCCTGGTCGTGAGTGACGTAGGAGTGCGAGTCGTCCATGGTCATGCCGCGCACCCGGGTGAGACCGTGCACGACGCCGGACTTCTCGAAGCGGTACACCGACCCGAACTCGAACAGCCGCAGGGGGAGCTCGCGGTAGGACCGCCCGCGCGACCTGAAGATCAGGTTGTGCATCGGGCAGTTCATCGCCTTGAGGTAGTAGTTGCTGCCCTCCATCTCCATCGGAGGGAACATCCCGTCGGCGTAGTACGGCAGGTGCCCGGAGGTCTCGAACAGCCCCTGCTTGGAGATGTGCGGCGTGCCGACGTACTCGAAGCCCTCCTCGATGTGACGGCGCCGGACGTAGTCCTCCATCACCCGCTTGATGACGCCGCCCTTGGGATGGAACACCGCCAGGCCGGAGCCGATCTCGTCCGGGAACGAGTACAGGTCGAGCTCGCGGCCGAGCTTGCGGTGGTCGCGCCGCTCGGCCTCCTCGACCCGGTGCAAGTGGGCCTCGAGCTCCTCCTTGGTCTCCCAGGCGGTGCCGTAGATGCGCTGCAGCTGCTTGTTCTTCTCGTTGCCGCGCCAGTACGCCGCGGCACTGCGCATGAGCTTGAACGCCGGGATGCGCTTGGTGGTCGGGAGGTGGGGGCCCCGGCAGAGGTCCTTCCAGGCCAGTTCGCCGTTGCGCCGCAGGTTGTCGTAGATGGTGAGCTCGCCGGCGCCGACCTCCACCGAGGCGCCTTCGGCCGCGTCCTCGGCCGCGCCCGAGCCCTTCAGGCCGATCAGCTCGAGCTTGTACGGCTCGTCCGCGAGCTCCGTGATGGCGTCGCCGTCAGAGACGGGCCTGCGGGAGAACCGCTGGTTCTCCTTGACGATCTTCCGCATCCGGGTCTCGATGCGGTCGAGATCGTCGGGGACGAACGGCTCGGCCACGTCGAAGTCGTAGTAGAAGCCGTTCTCGATCGGTGGCCCGATGCCGAGCCTGGCCTCCGGGAACAGCTCTTGCACCGCCTGGGCCATCACGTGTGCTGTCGAGTGACGCAGGATGTCGCGCCCGTCGTCGCTGTCGATCGCAACACCCTCGACCTCGTCGCCGTCCTCGAGCTCGTGGGCGAGGTCGCGCAGCCCACCCGCCACCCGGGCCGCGATCACGTCGGGGGTCTCCTGGAACAGCTCCCACGCCTTGGTGCCCGTCGTCACGACGCGCTCGGCACGCTCGCCTGCGTCGACGACGGTCACCTTGATCTCGGACACGACTTCCCCTCCTGGGGCCTGATGCTGGACGGAGCCTCGATCGTACTGAGCGAGCGGGGACACCACCGCCCGGTTTTTCGGGCGCTCGGCCGGGACGGGACGCGGGCATGGGTGGGCGATACTGGGTTCGAACCAGTGACCTCTTCGGTGTGAACGAAGCGCGCTACCACTGCGCCAATCGCCCGTGTGCGCCGGACACAGTACCTCACGAGTCGGGGGCCGGCCGCACCGCGCTCCGGCGACATCCGGAGGCTCTCGTCGAGGCCGATCCGGGGTGCCGAGAGTCCCTGGTGACGTACGGCCCAGGACATGACCAGGACCCCGGCACCGATCCCTGCCGCTGCTCCCGAGATCGTCCCCCCGAGCGGCTAGGACCTTCGTCCCGATCCTCGGGCGAGCCACGGCGAGTCGTCGCCAGCCGGTTCCGGGAGTGCCCAGCGTGATGCTTGGTCATTTCTACCCATTTTGTCGGGTTGGAGACCTTAAGTCGATGACGTCCCTCACCCGTTCAGGCAGGGGTTGCATGACCCCTAGCCCTGATTAACTAGTCCGCACGGCTCAATCCTCGGGATCTTTGGCCCGATCGGTGGACCTGGGCGTCCGAGAGGGTGCAGGCTTCTTCTCGGACGAACGGCCCGGGGAAAAAGTCCCGGAAAAGTCCGTGGATCCGCGTCATGAAGGCACTGGGAGGCCGTCTCCATGACGTCAATGCCAAGGGAGAGGCAACCACAATGGACTTCAACATCAACACCAAGAGCACGGCGACCACGCCCCTCAGCCAGGTCGTCACGCTCGAGCTGATCGACGCGACCGGCGCTGCGACGCCGCTCGAGACGGAGCTCACCTACAACCCGCGCGACCCGTTCGCCGTCACCGCGACCTTCATGACCGTGGCCGGCCAGGTGCGCTGGACCTTCGGCCGGGACCTGCTCATCGGCGGGCTGTACGAGCCCACCGGCGACGGTGACGTCCACGTGTGGCCGTGCCTGGACAACGACGCGCACTCGGTCGTCATGATCGAGCTGTGCTCCCCCGACGGCGAGGCGCTCGTGCAGGCTCGCACCGCCGAGATCACCGCCTTCGTCGAGCGGATGACGCAGGCCGTGGCTCCGGGCAGCGAGGCCGCGCACCTGGACGTCGACGGCGCCATCGCGGCGATCTTCGCCGCCGAGGCCGCCTGAGCGCTCCTCGGCCGGAGCGACGCCCTCGGCGTCGCGTCCTCTCCTTGCCATGCCGGACGGCGCAGGCTCTTGCCTGTGCCGTCCGGTTCTTTGGGTTTTCCACGATGATTGAGGCCTCGGCGATCGCGAAGGAGCACGAGGCGTGAGGACTGTCTACTACACCGCCAGCACGATGGACGGCTTCATCGCCGACGCCTCCGACTCGTTGGACTGGCTGTTCGTCCGGGACCAGGACCACGAGGGCCCGCTCAACTACGACGCGTTCTTCGCGGGCGTGGGCTCGATGGTGATGGGCGCGACGACGTACGAGTGGATCCTGCGGCACGAGGGCGCGAAGCCCGACTTCGCGTGGCCCTACTCGATCCCGTGCTGGGTGCTGACGCACCGCGACCTGGAAGCGGCGCACGAGAGCATCCGGTTCGCGCGCGGCGACGTGGCGGATCTGCACGCTGAGCTGGTCGCCGCAGCGGCCGGGAAGGACGTCTGGGTGGTGGGTGGCGGCGACCTTGCCGGCCAGTTCGCCGATCGCGGGCTGCTGGACGAGCTGATCGTGTACTACGCCCCGGTGAGCCTGGGCGCCGGACGCCCGCTGCTCCCCCGCCGGCAGGAGCTCGAAGTCATCGACGTGGCGAGGAACCGGGACTTCCTCTGCGCGCACTACCGGGTCGTCAAGCAACCCGCGGAGGGCTGACCGTCAGGGGTCGGGGTCCTCGGCCTCCTTCTTGGCCCAGGTCTCGGCCGCCGCGAGCGTGACCGGTCCCGGGTCGCCCAGGTCGCGGCCGTTGCAGACGGCGACGGGCTGCACGTCACGAGTGGTGGACGCCAGGAAGATCTCGTCGGCGGTGGCCAGCACCTCCGCCGGCTCGTCCACCTCTCGCACGTCGCACCAGTCGACCAGCAGGGCGCGCGTGATGCCGGCGAGGCAGCCGGACTCGAGGGTGGGCGTGCGCAGCTCGCCGCCGACGACGTAGAACACATTCGATCCGGTGCCCTCGCACAGGTCGCCGGCGAGGTTGGCGAAGATCGCCTCGCCCGCCCCGCGTTCGGCCGCGTAGGCCAGGGCGACGACGTTCTCGGCGTACGACGTGGTCTTGAGCCCGGCGACCGCGCCACGTTCGTTGCGGGGCCACGGCACGGTGACCACGCGCGCCGGGCCGTCCCACCGCTTCAGGGGAGCTGCGACCACTGCCAGCGTCGGCGGTGCGTCGCCGCGACCGGACCCGAGCGGGGCGACACCGCCGGTGTACGTGATGCGCAATCGGCCCAGCGGCAACGGCTTGGCAGACTCGCCGTTGAGCACCGCGTCGACGGCCGTTCGGAGCACGTCCCGGTCAGGCTCCTCGAGGCCGAGAGCAGCCGCGCAGAACGCGAGTCGTTCGAGATGGCGGGTCAGGGCGAAGGGCCGGCCGTCGACGATCTTCACCGCCTCGAAGACCCCGTCGCCGACGGTGAAGCCGTGGTCCGCGACCTGGATCGCGGGCCTGTTCGGGTCGTCGAGAACGGTGCCGTTCACCCACGCACGCATGTCGTCACGCTACTGTCCAGGACCCCACACGCGGAGCCTCAGGGAATTGGGTCATTCCGACGTCGTCGGCTACAGTTTCGTCTCGCACGACCGACCCGGGCCTGCCCGGACCGGCCTGTGCAGGCGGACGTAGCTCAGTTGGTAGAGCGCAACCTTGCCAAGGTTGAGGTCGCGAGTTCGAGCCTCGTCGTCCGCTCGGAGAAGGGTCGCTGATCCGTCGATGCGGACCCCTCCTCGGTGGAGTGGCCGAGAGGCGAGGCAACGGACTGCAAATCCGTCTACACGGGTTCAAATCCCGTCTCCACCTCGAAACACCTAGGGCGATTGGCGCAGCGGTAGCGCGCTTCCTTGACACGGAAGAGGTCACTGGTTCAAACCCAGTATCGCCCACCAGCAAGACATGCAGGTCAGAGGCTGGTTTCAGGAATCTGAGACCGGCCTCGTGCCA